>Ga0209036_1000029_pt1 | contig 52509 bp, 56 predicted proteins | sample MarorgKNORR_S2LV_3_FD_188222 | JGI IMG/M metagenome (GOLD analysis project Ga0209036, IMG submission 188222) | Marine microbial communities from the Southern Atlantic Ocean, analyzing organic carbon cycling - DCM_A/KNORR_S2/LV (SPAdes) (version 2) | ecosystem: Environmental > Aquatic > Marine >... | reverse complement strand
CCATCAATTTCAGCTTTTGGTACTAATGCAGCAACTGAATCTATTATTACAATATCAACGCCTCCAGATTCTATAAGCATGTCTGCTATTTCAAGTGCTTGTTCTCCAGTATCGGGTTGGGATACTAACAGTTCATCAATATCAACACCGAGTGCAGCTGCGTAAACAGGATCTAATGCATGTTCTGCATCTATAAATGCTGCTACTCCACCTGCTTTTTGTGCTTCAGCAGCTACATGTAGTGAAAGTGTAGTTTTTCCAGAACTTTCAGGACCATATATTTCAACTACTCTACCTTTAGGTATTCCACCTATTCCTAGAGCCAGGTCTATAGATAATGCACCTGTTGATATTGCAGGTACTTTTTTTACATTATCAGTTCCAAGTTTCATTAAGGAACCTTCGCCGAACTGCTTTTCTATTTGGTCAAAAACTGTATCTAGTTTTTTTGCCCTGTCTTTATCCATTTTTATCTCCTATTTATAGATTAATTAACTTTAATTAAAACATCTTTATATGACATATTTTACTAGAACATATGTTCTAATACAAGGATTTAATAAATTTAATAAGTTCCCATATAGCTTTATTTGAAGCTCTTTCAATTATTTCACTTCTATTTCCATTTAATTTATGTTCTGTCACTTGTGTCTTGTCATTGTTAGTTATAGCAATAAATATTTTTCCTACTGGATATTGACTGCTTGTTATGGGGCCTGCCTCCCCCAATATAGAAATTGAAATATTTGAATCATATTTTTTTAAAGATGCAAAGCATAGCTCGATACTAAGTTCTTCCCAATCATCAGTATCTAGATCAACATTTAATAGTTTTGATTTAGCTAAGGATGTATAAACTATATCTCCAGAAATAAAATTATTACTCATTCCTGAATTTTGAGTTAACTTAGAGGCTATTGAACCCCCTGTAATGCTTTCAACGGTAGTAATTTTTAAATTATTAGACTTTAGTAATTCAAATAATATTGAAGAAATATCCACATTCTCAAAAGCTAAGATATCATCACCAAAATTATTTTTTATATCAATTAAAAACTTTTCATAATCTTGCTTTGAAAGTGAATTTTTATCATATCTTAATTTAATGATTCCTTTGCTAGCTAAATATGCAAGGTCAATATCTTTAGGTTTAAATTTATTTATTTCACTAGCTAAATGTGATTCTGCTTGATTATAAAATAATATAAATTGGTAATCTTTTGAGTTGCCTTTGTAAGTACTTTCCAAAAATGGCACCACCTCATCTCTAACTAAGGGGATAAATTCATTTGGAGGCCCAGGTAGAATGAATACATTCTTATCATCGTTTTCTAAATGTAGCCCTGGTGCAGTTCCTTTGGTGTTTATTAATTTTTTAAAACCATCTGGTATTAATGCCTGCTTAATGTTTGTTTCAGGCATTATTAAACCTCTCGATTTCCATCTTTCTTCCATCCAAGATACATGTTTATTATCAAGAATTAACTCTAGATTTAAATATTTTGAAATTACTTCTTTTGTTATATCATCTTCAGTAGGTCCTAAGCCGCCGCATATAATAATTACATCATTTTTACTTTCTACATATTTAAATCCATCCGTAATCTCTACTTCATCGTCAGAAACTGTTAATTCTGTACTAAGAGTGAATCCTGAATTATATAAAATATTTCCTAAACTGGATAAGTTTGTATTAAGAGTATCTCCTAATAATATTTCAGTTCCTACTGTCAATAATCCAATTTTCATAATTTTAGATTAGCAATGTTACCGTGTAATATTATTAAGGATTGCCTATGAAAAAACTAGTTCTGATTTTTATATTATTAGTATCTTGTACATCTACTTCAAGTAGCGAGATGACTACAGCTCCTATTATGGAATTAACATATCAAAACTTAGATGGAGAACTTGTTAATGAAGATCTAACTAATAAAAATACAATAATTGTTTTTTGGGCAGATTATTGAGGCACCTGTAGACAGGAGTTACCTGTCTTAGAAGCTAATATAGATAAACTTATCGAAGAATATGACGTGTTAGCATTAGCTCACAGTGATTTGGTTTCTACAAATTCATGGGTAAAAAATAATCTAAATGGGATCTTAAACATTGGACTATCAACAAAAGAAATAAGAGATAAATATAAAGTAATAGGTCAGCCGTTAACCATAATACTAGATCAAAATGGAGAAGTAATATATAGAGAATATGGTTACATACCCGTAAACGGTTTCTAATAATTTATCCAATTACAAACACTTTTAAGACGAAATAAGTAATATGAAGTTATAACTAAGCGGAGGAAAATGTGAAAAAATCATTTCTTATTCTACTCTCTTTAACTTTGGTGCTTACCGCTTGTGGTGGAGCAGCTGAAGAAGAAGTTGTAGAAGAACCTGCAGTTGTCGAAGAAGTCGAAACACTAGATAAGCCAGCTACTACTACTGCGCCTGTTCTAGATAAAATTATTTTCGGTTTTGTTCCAAGTGCAGAACAAACAGACCTTCAAGACAATATTCAGCCTTTAATGACAGTTTTATCAGAAGGTTTGGGTATTGAGGTAGAAGGATTTGTAACAAGCGATTATTCCGGTTTGTTAGTCGCAATGGGTTCAGGTCAAGCTGACGTTGGTGCTTTTAATACATTAGGTTATGTAAATGCGCTTAATGCTTTTCCAACTCGTATGGAAGCAATAGCTAAAGTTGTAAGATATGGATCAGGTTCATATCATGGAACTTTTTGGACTACAGACGCAAGTGTTTGTAGCTCTACTCCTGTAATCGGTGCATTTGAAAATATTGATGGTGTTCCAACTCTAGTTGAAGGTTCAGCAACAATGCCGCCAGATGTAAAAGCTTTACAAGTAGGTTGGGGCTTTAGTGATGATGGTATGATTCCTGAAGTCAGAACAATTGACGGAGCAGAAGTAACTGTTAGTCCAGGATATGCATGTGAAGCTGATTTATCAGTAATGATTGGTGAAGAAGTATTATTTGTTGAAGAAGGTTCTACTTCTGGATACTTATATCCTTCATTGCAATTAAAAAATGCTGGTATAAGCTATACAAGCGACATAGTTCAAAGATATGCGGGATCTCATGATGGCGTAATCTCAGGATTATACAATGGTGATGCTAAGTTTGGTGTTACTTATGATGACGCAAGAAGAACTTTAAGAAAGACAAATCCTGATGTTGGTGAAAAAGTCATAGCTTTTGCAATTACAGAAGAAATTCCAAATGATGTAGTTGCAGTAAGATCTGATTTGCCTGCTGACATGAAGGAAAAAATCTATACAATTCTCAGCGATTATATTTCAACTGATGAAGGCGCTGCAGTTATGGACGAAATCTACGGATGGACTGGTCTAGTTCCTGCAGTTAACTCTGAATTTGATGTTGTTAAACAAGCAGCTGAAGAATTCGGATTGTACGACGAGTAATATTGTAAATAACCGGATTGATTAAATTCAATCCGGTTATTTTTTTGTTTTATGATAAAATTTGAAAATTTAAGTGTTACATACCCTGGTGGTGTTGAAGCTTTAAAAGATATAAACCTTGAAATAAATGAAGGTGATTTTTTAATTATTGTTGGATTGTCTGGAGCTGGAAAATCTACTCTATTAAGAGCTACAAATAACCTTGTTAAGCCTACTAAAGGAAATGTATATGTAGATTCTAAAAATGTCACAACAGCGTCTAAAAAAGAATTAAAAAAAATAAGATCTGATATCGGTATGATATTTCAAACATTTAATTTAGTAAATAGATCTACAGTTTTAAAAAATGTATTAACAGGTAGACTTAGTCAGATTTCTACTATTAGATCAATATTTGGATTATGGCCAAAAGACCAAAAAAAATTAGCTTTTGAAGCACTTAATCAAGTTGAAATACTTGAAAAAGCTTATGTAAGAGCATCAAATTTATCAGGTGGTCAGCAACAAAGAGTTGGTATAGCTAGAGCTTTATCACAAAAACCAAAAGTCATGCTTGCAGATGAACCTGTGGCCTCTTTAGATCCAATTACATCAAGGGTCGTCATGAGCTATCTAAAAAAAATTAATACGGAGTTAGGTATAACAACAATTGTTAACTTGCATTTTTTAGATTTAGCAAAAGAATTTGGAGATCGCCTTATAGGACTTAGAGATGGTGAGTTAGTTTATGATGGTAAAGTTTCAGATGTTTCTGATAAAGATTTTGAAAATATATACGGAAGATCCATAAAATCATCTGATTTAATTGGTGAAGATGATTGATTTACCTAAAAAACCACTACCTTCAGTACTAACAATTGTAGGTATACCTTTTGCTATTCTTTTTTCAATATATTCTTTTTTTCAAATTGGATTTAATTTAGAAGACTTTAGAACAAATTTACAAAACAGATATATTGTTACCGATCCACTTTTTAATCCTAAATGGAGTTGGGCAATTGAAAATGCTTCTGCTGCATTAGTTGAAACAATTCAAATTGCTATACTAGCTAGTATTCTTGGTTGTTTTATTGCATTGCCTTTATCTTTTTATGCTTCGAGGGCAACTAATAAAAATTCATATTCTTATTTTCTTTATAAATCTTTTTTAAATTTAGTAAGAACTATTCCTGATTTGTTTTGGGCAATGATGTTTACAGTGGCAGTTGGATTAGGTCCTTTTGCAGGAGTTTTAGCTTTAATTATGTTCTCATTAGCTATTATGGGGAAACTTCTCTCAGAAACAATAGATAGTATTGATCCTGGACCAATGGAAGCCGCGAAAGCAACTGGAAGTTCACATAATCAAGCAATATTTACATCTGCATTACCTCAAGTTTTACCAAATTTTACAGCATATTTTTTATATATTTTTGAATTATGTATTAGAGCTAGTGTAATTCTAGGTTTAGTTGGCGCTGGTGGTGTTGGTAGGATTATAGAAACTCAAAGGATATTTTTAAGATTTGATAGGATTTCTCCAATTGTAGTTTTAATACTTGTTGTTGTAATTGGTATTGAACAGTTTAGTGTTTGGTTGAGAAGAAAAATATTATGAAGATTCCATCACAGCCTTGGCAACATAATGCTTTTAAGTTCGGTATAACTTTTTTAATTGTAATTTCATCAATTTGGTCAGCATCTGGACTTGAAATTACTCTTGAGAGAATACTTGATGCACCTAGACAAATTGGCATTTTAGTTGGTGCTATGTTTCCTTTAGATTTAAGCGATGAGGCTTTAGATAGAATTATTCCAAAAGTTTGGGAATCTTTATTTATAGCCTGGGCAGGTACAGTAATCGGTGCTTTTTTTAGTTTTCCAATATCATTCCTTGCTGCAAACAATACATCAAATGGTGTTATCTCACGTTTTACGAAACAAGTATTAAATGCAGTTAGAGCATTTCCAGAATTGATTTTAGCTTTTGTCTTTTTACCAATAACTGGATTAGGTCCTTTAACTGGTACTTTAGCTGTAGGAGTACATTCTATTGGGACTTTAGGTAAATTATCATCTGAAGTAATTGAAGGTATTGATGAAGGGCCTTTGGAAGCTATAAAAGCTTCTGGAGGTTCTAAATTAAATGAATTAACTTTTGGAGTTATACCACAAGTAATTCCAACAATTACATCTTATTGGTTATATAGATTTGAGATTAATTTGCGTGCATCAGCAGTTTTAGGTGTTGTTGGAGCAGGAGGAGTAGGAGCTGAGCTTATTAATCAATTAAGATTTAGAGATTTTCCGAGAGCAGGAACTGTATTAGTAACAACAATAATTTTAGTTTTAACAGTAGATACTATTTCAGCAGCAATACGTAAAAGAATTATACAAGGAAAAGTTAATAAGAATTAATTATTCTTCAAACCAATTATCTTCATCTGTTTTTTCATCTCCCTTGTTTTCAGGTTGTGAATCCTCAACTGATGTGTTTTCTTCTAAAGTAGCTAGCGTACTTGTTTCAAATTCTTCTACAGTGATTAAAACTTCTCTAGCTTTAGAACCTTCAGAAGGACCAACTACTCCTTGATCTTCTAGTATATCCATTAAACGACCAGCTCTAGCGAATCCTACTCTTAGTTTTCTTTGAAGCATTGATGTAGAACCTAATTGAGAACGAACTACTAATTCTTTTGCAGTTTGAATTAGTTCTTCATCTTCACCAAGATCGTTATCAGTAGTACTTACAATTTTTTTCTGCTCTTCTATAACAGCAGGATTATATTCAGCATCCTTTTGAGATTTTACCCATGAGACAACATCTTTAATTTCTTTTTCAGTTACCCATGCTCCTTGAATTCTTTCTAATCTTGGATTTGAAGCAGTTACTACCAGCATATCTCCTAACCCAATTAATTTTTCAGCACCAGATTGATCTAAAATAACTCTGGAGTCTGTAGTTGAAGCTACTGAGAAAGCCAATCTTGATGGTATATTTGCTTTCATAACACCAGTAATAACATCAACAGATGGTCTTTGTGTTGCTACAACTAAATGTATTCCAATAGCTCTAGCCATTTGAGCTAGGCGTACAATAGCAGATTCTACTTCTCTACCTGCAACCATCATTAAATCATTGAGCTCATCTATAAAAACAACAATGTATGGGAATCTATCAAATTTTTCTGGATCTAAAAGACCTGCATCAAACTTTTCATGATAACCGTTGATATCTCTAACTTGACCTTCAGCTAACAAATCATATCTTCTATCCATTTCAGAAACAGCCCAAGTTAATGCATCTACAGCCTTCTTTGGATTAGTAATAACTTTAGTTAACAAATGTGGAACATTATTGTATTGCCCAAGTTCTACTCTCTTTGGATCTACCATTACCATTTTGACTTCGTCAGGATTAGTTCTTGTTAATAATGAAGTTACTATTGAATTAATACAAGAAGATTTACCAGCACCAGTTTGACCAGCTATCAAGACGTGAGGTAATTCAGATAAATTGAAAAGTCTTGGTTTTCCTGAAATATCTAATCCTAATGCAACTGATAATGGATGATCTTCTTTTTTAGCTTCGGTAGATGAGAGTACATCTCCAAGTGAAACTAGTTTTCTCTGTCTGTTAGGTATTTCTATTCCTATTGCGCTTCTACCTGGAATTGGAGCAAGCAACCTAACATCCGGTGTTGCTAATGCATAAGCAATATCATGAGAAAGAGAAGTAACTTTCGAAACTTTTACACCAGGAGCTAATTCAACTTCATATCTAGTTACAGTTGGCCCTGGTACGATATTTGTAAGTTCAGCTTCAACACCATGCTCTTTAAGTAGGTTTGTTAAATCTGTTGCAGTTTGTTGCAATAGTTTTTTAGAGGTTGAAACAGATGAACCACTTTTAAGTAACTTAAGCGGTGGTAAAACATATTTATTTTTGTTTTTTTGAATATTATTGTATTTCTTTACTTCTTTTTTATTATTTAATGTATTTTCTAATGATTCATCTTTCTTTTTATTAGATTTTTTTGTTTTTAATTTAAGAACATTATTTTTTATATCTTCTTCTTTATCTGTATTAACATTTTCATTTACTTCAAGGATATTATCAAAATTAACTTTTGAAACTTCTCTTCTAGCTTTAAAAAATGCAAATATAAATTTATAAATATAAATAATTATGGCTTGACCCCCGCCAATTAAATCTTTTAAGTCAATATCTGTCATTTTTAACACTGAGATAATTAAACCAATTAATAAAACTGCATGGGTCATTTGTTGATCAAGCATATTATTAAGTGGATAAACTATAAATGCTGAGACGAAACCACCTGATTTTTGTAATATATTGCTTCCTACACTTATTGATAATGGTTCTGAATGAATATAAAAATGAAATAATGAAGCTGAGCATATTTGAACGTAAATAGTACCTGTAAAAACATTTTGTGACTTAATTACTTCTTTATCTCTAATTAATATTGCTGATCCATAAAAAAGCAATAAAGGAAGTGAGTACGTCGCATAACCAAAAGCCCATGTAAGAAGGCCAAATAACAATTCTCCAATTGGCCCTCCCTTACCAAATGAAGATAAACCTACGAATATCCCCAATGCAAACATAAAAATTGCAAGAGTTTGATGGGAACCAAGAAAATTAGATAAAAGAGTTTTAATACTTGAGTTAAGTGTTTTAAAGCCCTTGTTAACTTTTATTAAATTGTTTTGTTTAGACACCCGCTTACGCCCATTTACCCTTTTGCGAGTGGATGTCTTCACAGCCACGAATATATTATATCATACTTTTATAGGAAAAAAGCTTTTATTTATTGTATTTTTTTATAATTATCCAGTAATTTCAAGCTTAAATCATCACTTATAGCTGTAATAGGTAATAAAGGGATTCCTACGTCCTCCCAGGTCTGAGATAAAATATTTTTGATAGGGCCAGGGCTAGGTTCTTCAAATATTAATGAAAAGAATTCTTGTAATGAAGTATTAATTTCTTCTGCTTTATTAATATCGCCTGACTGAATATGGCTAATCATTTGAGATATTTCATTACCAACAACATGTGAAGCAACTGAGACAACACCTACTGCACCATTTTTAACAAAATCAAATGTTAATGCATCGTCACCTGAGTAAATTTTTACTTTTTCACCAATTAAATCAATCTGATCTTTAGAAAATTTTATGTCGCCTACTGCATCTTTAATTGAATGTATAGAGATATCATTCACTAATTTTTCTAAAGTATCTAGTTCTATAAGCGTGCCCGTTCTACCTGGAATATTGTAAGCCATAATTGGTAAATTTGTAGTATTACTTATTGCTTCAAAATGTTTTAATATTCCATATTGTGATGGTTTTGAATAATAAGGAGTGACTATCATTATGCCATCCATTCCTAAATCTTCTGCTAATTTCGTATATTCAATAGATTCATTAGTTGAGTAAGTGCCTGTTCCTGCAATTAATTTTGCTTTATCCCCTACAGAGTCTTTTGCTGTTGAATAAATTATTTCTCTATCTTCTTTAGTTAAATTTGGTGATTCTGCAGTTGTTCCAGTGAGAACTAATGATTCAGATTTATCATGAATTAATTTCCTGCACAACCTCCATAAAGTATCTGTGTTGATTACACCATTTTTATCAAATGGAGTTATTGCTGCGGTTATTAGTTTACCAAATTCAACCATATTTATATTTTAAACCTGTTCTTTAATATGCTCTCTAAGCCAAAATAATATCCATCTAAATCTTCAAGAGAATCTAAAACTAAATTAATTCCAGATAGATACGCTTTTCTATCATGAACTATATGCTCTGTATTAAATATTTCATATTCATTAGACATATTTACAATTTGTTCAGCTAAAAATTCATCAGATCGTATTGATTCTATTTTTATATTATTAATCACATTTATTATGTTTTCAGACTTTTGCTCGTTAATTTCATTATTTTTTGAATTTATATTATTAGCTAAATCAATTGCTGTACCCGAAGGTGCATCTTTTTTTTGAGAATGGTGTTTCTCAATTATATTTTTATTTACAAATACATCAGATAAAATAACTGACATAAGTTTCTGATAACTTGCTCCAATTGAAAAATTAGGAATTACAACAACTAGCAACCTCTCCCCCAAACCTTTTAACTTTTCTATACTTTCTTCAGATATACCTGATGAGCCAATTATTATTCCAAAATTTACTTGTTCTTTGCATAAAATCTCTATATTTTCATTTATTTTGTTTGATGGAGAAAATTCAAAAAGATAATCTGCTTCTACTTCTTTAATACCCTTAAAATTTTTATATTCTTTACTTTCTGCAATAGGATCATATATTCCAGAAACTTCAAACGAGTCTTTACTTTTAATATGTTCTGATAGAAGATTACCCATTTTTCCATTACCACCAGATATTGCAATTTTTTTAATATTATCAATCATTATTAATTTCTATTTTTTTTAACATGTTCAGTCTTTAATGATAATGTTATAAATAATGAAGTCTACAAAGAATAATATTGAAGCCGAAGTAATTTTAGAATTTGAAAAAATAAAACCTGCTATTACAAGACTCTTACAGTCAGAAAGTAACAACAAGAATTTAATTTTAAGATTAGGTAAATCTTCGAGTGAAAATTCTAATGAAGTAACAATAAATCCAACAATTCTTGTAAATTCAATAGAAAATTCAAATATAAATAAAAAAGATGTTCTGATTGGTACTGTAGTTCATGAATCAATTCATTCAATAAACGAATATGAAATTAATCATGAAATAGATTTTAAGAATTTTAATGAAGAAATAGAAGGGCTAAAAGACATTGAAGATATATTAGAAGTGCTCTCAGGTCCTTTTGGACAATATGTTTTTGAAATAATTATTCACTCACTTGAAGAGAAAAATTTTGTTAACAAATTTAATGGATTGTTTAGCATACTGAAAGAAATTTATTTTGAAAAAGAATCGAAAATATTGTCTCTAAAGGAATTTAATATTTTTCTTACATTGCTTTTTCATAGAATAACAAACTATATAGAAATTGATATGTCTAAGTATAAGTCAAATATTAAAAAAGCTATAGATGAGTCATTGCCTATAGTTAACAATTTAAACTCTGAAGATATATTTATTAATGATGTTATAGAAAGTACGATAGAAATTATTGATATTTGTAAAAGACACAATCTTTTACCAGATCTTGATAAATATTCTTTAGGTGAAAAAAGAGAAATTGTAGAATCTATGGAAGATACAATAATTAGTGATCTAAACAAAACACTTATCCCCTCTTCCATGAATATAACAACAGGAAATGCTTTACAAAAATTTATTGGTGACAATGAGGGTAAGAAAGATAACAATAAGGAAAATCTAATGGATGATCATATTACTAAAGTTGGTGCTTCTGAAACAATTTACCTTCCTGATGGAAAAGTATCTAAATTAGTGTCTACTAAATTACCTAATAATTTTGATTCACTATATAGTTCGGGTTCTTTAACTTACAATAATCTTTTAGAAGAGTGGAACTTACCAGTTTTTAAAGTAACAAATAAAATTAAACCATATTTTATTCATAATCAAAAAAGACAAAGAATAAGTGGATATGATCAAGGTGATCTTTCTCCACATGTTCCACTTATGTTAGCTTCAGGAAGATACGAAAGAATGTTCGAGCAAAAACAAAGATTATCAAATAAATCATACGCTGTTTCACTTCTTATTGACGGAAGTGGCTCTATGTTAGAAAAAAAGAAAGGTGAATTTTACCCTTGGTCATTATCTGCTGGTTTAATAGGAGCTAGTTATTTAGCTCAAATTTGCCACGAATTAAATATTGATTTTGAATTAGCTATTTTTAATAGAGGTTTTGTTTCAGATGAAAACGAGACTGAAACAAACTATCTTTCTAGAAAAATGTCTGTATCTTCAATGCTAAATACAAATTATGGTTCAAATGCGGAAAACTATTTCAATACTACGAATCATTACTTTGTTAAAGATTTTAAAGATAACTGGAAAGACAATTATGAAAAATTTATTGGTCTGGTGGATTTCTCAAGAAAGCTAAGAGATTCGATAGATAATATTGATATTAAAAATGATACACCTCCAATCAGCATGTTTGAAAGAAGTACAAACGTTGACGAAAGAAATATTATGTATGCTACTAAAAGATTACTTACTCATCCCTCTAACTCAAAAATGCTTGTTGTTCTTTCAGATGGAATGACGAGGGGTTCATTAAGTGATTTAAAAAATTCTATACACTATGCAACTAAAAATAATATCGACGTTGTTGGAATTGGAATTGGAGAAAGAGGTACATGGAAAGAATATATCAACCACACTCAAATTTTTAAACCAGAAGAGTTAATATATTCGATAGTAAACATCACAAAAGATATACTTATTAAGAACATGAAAGAAAATATTGGTGCTGCGTAATGGCAAAAAAAGAATTTACAAATCCTATAAATAACGAAAAAGTTGAATTAGATGAATGTAAATTATCTAAATCAATAGAAGACTATGAAGGAAGAGCTGAAAGAATTCCAAATATAGATAAAAACTATGTCGATCTTGGGATTCAATTCAGACTAGCTCAGTTAATAAATTCAAAAAACGTATCTTTTAAAAATGAAATTCCTATCCATGTTGCATTAAAAGGGCACATGGGAACAGGAAAAGATCATGATATAGAACAATTTGCAGCTAAATTAAAATACCCCTATTACAGAATTCCATTATCTGGTGAAGTTAGGGACGTTACTTTACTTGGTTCAGTTCAACTTTACGGTGATGGTAAAGGTGGAACAGAAAGTAAATGGCAAGATGGTGAGCTAACAAGAGCTTTAAGAGGCCCGGCAATAGTTAACTTATCTGAATTAAATGCTGCAGGGCCTGAAGTATTGTTTGCTTTACATTCTTTACTTGATAGACATAAAAAACTAGAACTACCAAACGGTGAGGTAATATCACTAAGAGACGACTGTTATATTTTCGGCACAATGAATCCAACTAGCTTAAGAGACTACTCAGGTACACAAACTTTAAATAAAGCATTTGCCGATAGATGGGTTATCTGGGATAAGCCTTTTCCTAATAAAGATCAACTACAATTAATATTTAAAAAAAGATATCCTAACTTACAATCAGAATTTAGTGATTTAATAATCAAACTTGCTATTGAGATTAATAATTCATTTATGTCTGATGATATAAGTATCAATATAGAAACTCCTATGAGTTTAAGAACAATAGTTGAAAGAATACCAGTAGGTTTAGATATATATAAAAATTCATCTGATCCTTTGTATGAAGCATGGAAAAACTTTGTACTCCCACACGTAGATACTGATGACATGGATCACTACAATACATTGTGGAACACAGTGGTTAGATCTGGACCTAGCTTAAAACCTAAACTTTAATCATCTTTACAAGTGGAATCTTTCGACTAGTTCTTTGTTTGTAAATATTAAATGTTGGGTATATAGCAATTAATTTATTCCAAAAGTATTCTAATTCATTATCTTGAACAAGTTCAGTTCTTACTTTTAACCTATCTTTATCTACAGTAACAAATGTATTGCTGTTTTCTAAATTGTAAAACCAATTCGGTGTTTTATCTCTTCCCCCATAGGAAGCAGCTACTAAGAATCCATTATCAATCTCTGCATATGTAAGTGGTACTTTTCTTATTTTCCCTGACTGCCTGCCTTTTGTTTCTAGCAATAAAATATTTCCACCTAATATCAACGTACCTATTTTTGTATGATTAAATTTTATTAATTTTGTATGAATAAAAGTTACAAATTTAACTAACCAAGTTGGCCAAATGTGAAATGATTTTCCTAGTAAACGCCAAATAAGATACCCTTAGGATTCTTGATTTTTGTCTTTAAAACCATCTATTTTGTTTTGAAAATCTTTTATTTTTTGATCTAAATCACTTATTTCTAAATTAGTGATTTCTTCTTTTAGTTTGTCTATCTGTTCTTTTATAGAACTATTTTCATTGAATAATGAAATAACGAATCTAATAAAAACTAAGTAAATAATTAATTTTATTAATTTCTTCATATGTAGATTTTAATTAATATTGGTTACTTTCATAGTACTTTTATTTAATCTTCCTCTTTTTTTAAAGTTATTTCACAATTAGACTTATATAGTGAAAGAAATTCTAAGTAATCTAGTAGCGGAACAACAATTACTAGATCAATATTTACAAAGTATTCCAGTTCGTAATTGGGGTACTAAAACAAGTTTTAAAAATTGGACAATTACTAATCATGTTAGTTATCTTGCTGGGTTAGAAGATTTAGCATTCAATGCTTTGAAGAAAAAAGGTACTGACTTTTCTATTTATAAAGGTCCAAAAGGGCTAGAAAAATTTGAAAATAGTTGTATTGAAAAAGGTAAAGATATGAGACCACAAGATGTAATTGAATGGTGGAGGCTTTCAAGAGCAAAAGTAGTTGAAACGTTAGCTGATTCAACTCCAGGAAGAAAGATCAAATGGTGGCACAAAGAAATAGATTATCTAACATTTGCCTCATCTAAATTAGCAGAAACATGGGCACATGGTCTCGATATCTATGCATCTATGAAGAAAGATTATGAAGACACAACAAGGATTGAACATGTTGCTTTATTTGGTTGGCTTAATGCAGAAAAAGTTAGTAAAGAAAATAAAACAAAATTTCAAGATTTAAGAGTTGAATTAATTGGGCCTGAATATAAAGCTTGGCAATTTGGTAATGAAAAATCAGAAAATAGCGTAAAAGGAAATGCAAGCGATTGGTGTCGTATAATTACAGGAAGAGTTGATAAAAGTTTCAAACCAACACTTTCAGCTGAAGGTGACTTTGCTAAAAAATTTATTAAATTTAATCACGTAAAAATATAACAAATGATTATATACGGAGTTGTTCATTTAAAACCGTTGCCAGGATCTTCTGGAAATTATTTGTCATTAGATGAAATAATCGAATCTGCTCAAGAAGATATTAATAATCTAGTATTCGGTGGTGTTGATGGAATTATTATTGAAAATTTTGGTGATACTCCATTTGTAAAAGATGACATTTCTAAAAGAACGCTAGCAAATTTTACAACTGTAGTCGAAAATCTTGAATATGATCGAGATATAAAAGTTGGAATAAATGTTCTTAGGAATGATGGAATAGCTGCTTTATCTATAGCTGAAGCAACTAAGGCGGATTTTGTAAGAATCAATGTATTAAATAATGTAATGATGTACACAGATCAGGGAATAATTGAAGGAAAAGCTCATGAAATTGCAAATTTTAAAAATTCATTAAATAAAGAAATTGAAATATATGCAGATGTATTTGTTAAACATGCAGTTCCTCCTGCTGGATCTAAAATAGAAAATCATGCAGAAGAGCTGATCGAGAGAGCTGGTGCTGATGTTGTAATTGTTACTGGCGATGGAACTGGACATGAAATTAATATAGAAGATCTTAATAAAATCAGAAAAATAGTACCGCAAGGTAGCCTTGCTATTGGATCTGGTGTTAACGAAGAAAATATTGAAGAATATGTTGATCTTGCCGATATTTTGATAATAGGTACAAGTTTTAAAGTAGACCAAGACGTATCCAAAAGGGTCGACCAAAGAAGTGTTGAACAATTGATACAAATGATAAGATAATTAAATGTTTATAAAATTATTTAATTGGGTGCAAAAAGTACACTATATAAAGTTTGAAAAGGACCAACTTTTACTTGAGTCACTAACAGACTATGCCAAAAAAAATAAAATAAAAACAGCAGAAATCAGCTTTATTGGAGCTGTACAAAATGTAAATGTTATGTATATGAATCAGGAAAATAAAAAATATGATAAACATACATTTGATGGTGGTCACGAAGTATTAAATGGTTTAGGTAATATTTCTATGCTTGATGATGAACCTTTTGTTCATGTTCATATGACTGTAGCTGATAAGAATGGTAAAGCTTTTGGTGGGCATCTAGATGAAGGTACAAAAATCTGGTTAATTGAGGCTGTAATTAAAGAACCAACATTTTTTGGTAAAGGAATTGAAAGACATTTCAATGACGAAATATGTTTAAGTGTTTGGAATGATTAGATCATTGAGTTTCCACTCAACAAAAAACCACCGTCAATAGTTAACACTTCACCAGTTACCCAACCCGCATCATCTGAACACATATAATAAACAGCATTTGCAATATCTTCAGGTTCTCCTAATTTTTTTAATAGATGTAGATTTTTTGCAAATTCTTCATTTTCCCATAGAAGTTGTGACAATTTAGTTTTAACAATTGCTGGAGCTACACCATTTACTCTAATATCTGGAGCTAGTTCGTATGCAAGTTGTTTAGTTAAATAAATTAATGCTGCTTTAGAAACATTATATGCACCCATTAATTGAGAAGGTGCAATACCTCCTACTGAGCAAATATTCATTATTGCTGTACTTAATTCATTTTTGTAGGCAGCTCTAGACCATAACAATGGCCCCATTAAATTCACATCCCATGTTTTCTGTACTGCACCAATATCTACATCCATTAATGCTCCACCTGCTGGATTTGTGCCAGCGTTATTAATTAAAATATCTAAGCTTCCAAATTTTTCATTCACATCTTTACAAGTTTTATCAGCAGCTTCTTCATCATCTGCTTTAGCTGCAATAGTATAGAAGTTTTTATTATCAACTTCTTTAGATAACTCTTCTAATGTTTGTTCTTTCCTTCCAGTTACAACAACATTATATTCTTGTGTATTTAAATACTTTTCTGCAATTGCTAACCCTATTCCCCTACTGCCGCCTGTAATTAATATTGTTTTCATAATTATTTAAGTATACATCTTATTTCAGTTTTCAGTTACAGTGATAAGACTGATGCAAAACTTAGATAAATATTCATATCTACTTACAAAAAATAGAGATTTCCAGAAATTATTTTATGCAAAACTAATTACATTTTCTGGTGATTGGTTTTTAGTTGTTCCATTATTGGGGTTAGTTTATGAGTTAACAAATAACGCATTAATAACTTCAACAGTATTAATAGTTCAAAGTGCTCCTATGGTACTTTTCTCAAGTTTTGGTGGTTACTTGGCAGATAAATACGATAGACGATTAATTTTAACAATTTCAGAATTTTTAAGTGCACTTGCTGTTTTATTAGTAATGTATGCTGTCAGTACAGAAAATGTATTCTACATACTCTCTTCCTATTTTATGTTGCTATTAGTAAATGTAGCTTATATGCCTACATCAGATGCAGCATTACCAAATATTGTAAAAAGAGAATTATTACCTGAAGCAAACGTATTATTTTTTTCTACTTGGGGAATAGCTGCTGGATTAGGTGCTGGACTTGGTGGTTTCCTCTCATCTATACTTTCTAGAAATCAGTTATTTACAATTAATTTTTTATCATTTGTTTTTTCTGCAATTTTAATTTTTTTAATAAAAACTAATTTAACTGAAGATAGAAACAAAAAAACAGCTTATGAAAAAACTAAATTATCTGATGGATTAAATTATGCAAAAAAAAATAAAAATGTGCTTTATCTTGTTATTACAAAAGGTACATTCGGAATTTCTGCAGCTGGTCTTCTTGCATTATTTACTATTTTATCTGCTGATATTTACTCAACTGGAGATTATGGTTCTGGTTTGATGTGGGGAGCAAGAGGTGTAGGTGCATTTATAGGACCTTTACTTTTTCGATATTTTTATGGATCTAGTGATGGAAAACTATTATCAACTATTGGTCCGGGTATTATGATTTGGGGTATTTTTTATTTTCTGATACCTTTCTCGACATCACTCTATCTAACTGTGTTTTTGTTAATAATTGCACACTGTGGAGGTGGGGCTCAATGGGCTTTTTCTTCTTATGGTTTGCAAATATTAACTCCCGACAAACTAAGAGGAAGAATCGCAGGTATAGATTATACTTTTTATTTCTCAATGTATACTATTTCAAATTTATTAATAGGTTATCTAGCTACAAAATACGACATCTTGCTTTTATTTAGATATTTTCCAATGTTGGGATTCTTTTTTGGTTTTATTTGGTATTTACAAACTAGAAAGTTCTGGAGAGAACTTAATAAATAACTAAGTAACTCTTGGTAGGTTATCTACTTTAGTTGTATATGATGCTGACTTTCTATCTGCTCTCATTTTCCAATTTTTATGAATTCCTTGTGCCCCAAGAAAGAGGCTCCCTGTCCCAAACTTTCCATTAATACTATCTAAAGAATCCATCACTGTATCTGATTTTTTATAATCTTCAAATTTATAAAAACTATACTGTTCATTTTTAGCATCTGCAATATTGAGTAGCATCACTCCTATTTTCTGATATTCATAACCTGAAATAAATAGCTTATTTGTTAAAAGCTTGGCTTCTTTAATAATGTTCGAGGTATTACTAGTTGGAATATCGAAGTAAGAAGACATACCATTGCTGTATTTATTCTCTTCTTCAAGATAAGGACTCGTTCTTAAGAATACATAGATACCCTGAGCTCTTGATCCCTGTTCTCTTAATTTTTCACAAGCTCTAGCTGTATACATAGAAACAGCTTCCTCTAGTTCTTGAACCTTAGTTACTTTCTTTCCGAAAGATTTTGATGAAATAATATTCTTTTTATTTTTTACTTCTTCTACCTGGATACAAGACTTTCCATTAAGTTCATAATGAATCCTCTCTCCAACAATGCTTAAAGCTTTACGTATCTGCCTTGGGTTGCCTGTAGATAGGTCATAAGCATTTTGAATCCCAATCTTTCTTAACCTCCTACCCCATCTTGTGGAAATTCCCCAAATATCTTCTAATTCTAAATCTTTTAAAACTTCAACTCTCTCAGACTCACCTCTAATATCAAAAACATTGGATGATTCATATTTTTTTGCTTGCCTATTAGCCACTTTTGCTAATGTTTTTGTTGGTCCTATGCCAATCGATATTGGAATACCTGTCCACTGCTTAACTAGTCTCCTTATTTCTTTTGCGGTCTCTGTTAAGTCGCAATAATAAAAGTCAGTAATATCAAGGAATGCTTCATCTATTGAGTAAACTTCTATTTCACCAACTATTGAGCGCAGAGATGTCATGACTCTTGCTGACATATCTCCATAAAATGTATAGTTCGAAGAAAATACATATACGTTATTTCTCTTCATTAAGTGTTCATACTTAAAAAAAGGGGCTCCCATCGGAATCCCTAGTGCTTTTGCTTCATTAGATCGTGCAACAATGCAACCATCATTATTGGATAGAACAACAATTGGTTTCCCCTCTAGCGCTGGGTTAAATACTCTTTCACAAGATGCATAAAAGTTATTACAGTCAACTAAGGCAAATATTTTATTATTCATTCACTTACTCCTTTGAATACTGTACACTATTCTAAAGAAAAAGAAAGACATTATTTATGACAAGAGGTGGAGCTCGCAAGGGAGCCGGTAGGCCAAAAGGGCAAGGTAAGTATGGTGAAGCTACTAAAGCTATTCGCATACCTATTAGCAAAGTCGATTATGTATCTAAGGTCGTTAATAAAGGACTGCATGAAGTTCCATTATATGGAAATAAAGTGGCCGCTGGATTCCCCTCCCCTGCAGATGATTATTTGGAAGATAAAATTGATCTGAATAGATATCTTGTAAAACATCCTTCCTCTACTTTTTTAGTACGAGCATCTGGTGATTCAATGATTAACGCTGGAATTTTTCCAGATGATATCTTAATTGTTGACAGAAGCTTAAAAGCTGAGAATGGAAAAGTTGTAATTGCAGTTATGGATAATGAATTAACGGTCAAACGATATAAAACTAATGGTAAAAAAATAGTGTTAGAGCCTGAAAATCCAAAATACAAACCTATCACTGTAGAGAAAGAAAGTGAAGGATATATTTGGGGTGTTGTCACAAATGTTATTCATAATCTGTAAAATAAATATATGGTAAACATTATAAGAACAGACGACTCAAGATTTGAAAATATAAAAGATTGGCCTTATGAGGCAAAGTATCAAGAAATAGAATCAGAATTTGGAGATATAAGAATTCATTACATAGACGAAGGTACAGAAAATTCTGATACGATACTTTTAATACACGGTGAACCAAGTTGGGGCTACTTATATAGGAAGATGATAGACCCTCTGGTCAGTGCAGGTAAAAGAGTGGTTGTTCCTGATTTACCAGGTTTTGGTAGATCAGATAAGCTGACAGATAGAAATGGGTACACATATGAAAAATATGTTAAATGGATGTCTGATTGGTTAGAAGCTGTTGATATAAACAACATAACACTTTATGGACAAGACTGGGGTGGATTAATAGGTTTGCGATTAGTCACTAAATATCCTGATCGTTTTGTAAATATTGTGGCTGCAAATACGATGCTTCCTACTGGTGATTATGACCCGGGAGAAGCATTTATGAATTGGAAAGAATACTCTCAAACAGTTGAAGACTTTCACGTTGGCGGAATAATTAAAGGTGGTACTGTTAGAGATATTTCTCAAGAAACAATAGATGCATATAATGCACCTTTTCCAGATGATAGTTATAAAGAAGCTGCAAGACAATTCCCAACTCTTGTACCAATAACACCTGATGATCCAAGCTCCCAACACAACAGAGACGCCTGGGTTAAATTAAAAGAATGGGATAAACCTTTTTTATGTGCATTTAGCGACAGTGACCCTGTTATGCAAGGTGTTGATAAAGCTTTTCTTAAACTTGTACCTGGAACTAAAAATATGCCACATACTACTATTGAGAAAGCTGGGCACTTTCTTCAAGAAGACAACCCTGAAGATTGTGTAAAAGCAATATTATCTATATTTTAATTTATTTATTTGCTGTTCCCCAGAAATTATAACCTAGAAACTTTTGTGTACCAGGTAAGTACATGGTCTCTAAGTTGTCTATATTGAATTTTGCATTAGTTATAAGATTAGGAATATCTTTATTAGCGTGACATCCACCAGATATTTTTGGATAGAAAAATTCTATACCATTTTGGATATTTGCTACAAACTTATCTGGAGAAAGTCCGTGTTCACTAAATATTAGTTTTCCTGATGGTTTTAATACACGATATATTTCATTTAATGCTTTTTGGCTATCAGGTATGGAGCATAAAGTAAAAGTTGTCACAGCTGTATCGATTGAGTTATCATCTAATGGTATTTCTTCGGCAGAAGAAACTATAAAATCGACATCTAAACTATATTTACTTGCTTTATCTTTTGCTAATTTATTTAATTCGTTTGAAGGATCAACCCCATATATTTTTGTAACTTTACTTGGCTCATAATATTTTAAATTATGACCACTTCCAATACCTATTTCTAATACTGTACCAAAAGCTTTTGGAACTACCTTTTTTCTTTGATATTGAATGGGTCGTGAATTACAAGTTGAATTAATTACAGAAGGTAGAATTTTCTTTTCATAGAATTTCTTATTTGTAAACCTTATGATTGGATAAATTATAAAAATAAATAAATTTGATAAAATTAGATAAATAATTTTTTTCATTAGTACCTTAGAATTATTCTACTTTTGCATTTTGGACATTTTGATAAAAAAGAAACAAATTCTGTAATTTTTGTTCTTTTCCATTTATTTTTACACTTAATACATTTCATTTAAAGTATTTAAGTATTTTATAGTTTCAAGATCTACAGGTAAACCAATTGAAAGTTCTGTAACATTTGAATTTTTCCATACATTAAACTTCTCTTTTATTTCTTCTTTTGTTCCAACCAAAGTTAAGTCATCTAATAATTCTGATGGAAAAATAGCTTCAGCTTCATCTTTTTTGCCTGATAAATATAATTCTTGTATTTGATTGGCCTCTTCTTCATAGCCATAATCACACACTAAATTATAATAAAAGTTTTTATCTTTAGCTCCCATACCTCCTACGTAAAGAGTGTATACATTTCTTGCAAGTTTTAAATTGTCTTCTTTTTCTTCTTGAGTACATATTTTTGCATTTACTGTTGCAACAATATTAAATTTATCTTTTTTATTTTTATCTTCTGATTTACTAAACCCTTTTTCTAAATATTTATTAAATATATCGTCACCTTGACTAGGTGAGTACATAAATGGTAACCATCCATCTGCAATTTCGGCAGTTAGTTCGATATTTTTTGGTCCTATTGCTGCTATATATATAGGAATATCACTTCTTAAAGGTTTTTCAATAATCTTTAGTGGTTTGCCTAATCCTGTTGAATCAGGTTCAGTATAGGGAAGGGTGTAATATTCTCCTTGATGTTCAATTTTTCCATCACGTTTAAACATTTCTTTTACTAATTGAACATATTCTCTTGTTTTTGCTAATGGCTTTCCATATGGAACTCCATGCCAACCTTCTACAACTTGTGGACCAGATACACCTAGTCCTAACCTAAATCTTCCATTTGACATTTTATCTAAGGTAACAGCAGTCATGGCAGTCATGGCAGGAGTTCTTCCAGGAATTTGCATAATTCCTGAACCAATATCCATATTTTTTGTTAATGCTGCAAAATATGCAAGTGGAGTAACGGCATCATATCCGTAAGCTTCAGCAGTCCATACACAAGATACACCTAATTCATCTAGATCTTTTATTAATTTGTGATCATCAGTTATATGTGGTCCAAAATACCCAACATTAATACTTAAATCCATTCTTAAATATTACTATATTTCTGATTTGTAATATTTGTCATTTGTAAAAACATAGTCCATAGATATGTCGTGACTTTCAGTAGGTAGATCTTGCAATATTCTTTCGTTAAAAGTTATACCTATTTTAAGAGTATCGGGATATTTGCTTAATAATTTATCATAATACCCACCTCCCCTGCCTAATCTTTTACCACTTGCAGTAAAAGCTACTCCGGGTACTAAAAAAACGTCAACCTCTTTAATTTTTATTGGATTTTCTGGTTCTAAAATATTTAAAGCATTTTTAATAAATGGTTCTTTATATAGACATAACTCTATATCTGATGTAACAAGATATGAAGTAATTAATTGTTTATAACCGATTAAATCATTAGTTATGTCAACTTCAGAATCTGTATGGATGTAAGTGCATACTATTTTGTTCTTTATAAAATTATTAATTATTTTTATGTTATCTATTGATAACTTTTTAATACCTATAATTTCCTCAAGGTTACTTCTTAATAACTTTTTCTCATTCATACTTTATTAATCAATCAATTACTTATGTATTATAGAAGGCATGTTAAAGAACAAAATTTTATCTTGGATAAACCTATTAATAATGGCTTTATATACAATCCCTGTAGCTTATAGTATTTGGTTTGTTGGTTTGTTTAATAAATATACAAAAATTAAATATTATATTGCCCAATCTTGGGTAAAACCATGGATGTGGGCTGCAAGAGCAAAAACTACATTTACAAAAGTAGTTGAGTATAAACAAAATCAACCATATGTAGTTATATCAAATCATCTATCAAATATAGACAATATGATACTTTTTAAATTTCTTAAAATTAATTGGGTGTTCATGGCTAAAAAAGAAGTGTATAAACTTCCTTTCTTTAAAACAGCAATTAAAGCATTTAATTTTATCAAAGTAGATAGAAATAACCCGAACGATAAAGAATCAATAAACGCACAAGCAAAAAATTTATTTAAAAATGGATGGTCACTTATGGTTTATCCTCAAGGTACGAGGGTCCCTAAAGATGATTTTAAAGAGTTCAAAAGCGGAGCTTTTCATATAGCATTAGATAATAATGTGCCTATTCTTCCAGTAGTAATTGCGGGAACAAGTGATATATGGCCAAGAGGAAGAAACTTTCTTAGCAGTGGTAAAGCAATGATTAAAACTTTAGAACCAATTGATATGACAAATTATACAAAAGATACGATAGATCAATTAACTAAAGATACTCATAAAAAAATGAAAAAAGTTTATGAAGAACTTCAATTAGCCATAAAATAAGAATATGAATATTTTTTTAGCTGTCATATACATTTTTTTATTACGTTTAATTGATCAAACTCTTGGTACTTTAAGAGCATTATATGTAAATAAAGGAAGGCCAGGGATTGGCGCAGTATTAGGATTTATTGAATCTGCTATTTGGGTACTTGCTATCTCACAAGTGATAAAAGATCTTGATGACCCACTATTAATAATTGGTTATGCACTAGGATTTGCTGCAGGAACTATTTCAGGATCTTATATAGAATCATCAATTGCTATTGGAGACGTAGTAGTAAGAATATTTTTACAAAAAGGTAAAAATAGTGATTCACTTACAAAGGAATTAAGATCAAATGGATTTGGAGTAACAGTTCTAAATGGTGAAGGAATGGAAGGCGAAGTTAGTATAGCTTGGTGTGTTACACCAAGAAAACAAGTAAAAAAAGTACTCAATATTGTATCAGAAATAAGTCCAAACGCATACGTGACTACTGAAGCTACAAGCCCTACTTATTTGACAGATAACAAGAAATAGTTAAATCCCTTTTTCGAATTCATCCTCAAAAGAAACTCTTTTTCTTTTAGCATTATCATTTCTATTTCCAGATTCTCTTCGTCCTCTGCTTGAATTTCCTCTGTCAGAACGATCATTTCTTCTAGGTTTTGAGTCTCTATTTCCTCTATTTGAACCACCAGTATCAACTGATTCTTCCGGTATATCTAGATCTTCAAGAAGTGACAAACTTACTTTTCCATTTTCTATTGAATCAACATGAACTTTTAATTTATCACCTACATTGACAACATTTTCTGGATTCTTAACCCTTTTTTCAGAGTGAAACTTAGAAATGTGCAGTAATCCATCTCTTCCTGGCAAAATATTAATAAAAGCTCCATATGTTGCTACGCTTACAACCTCACCATCGTAATCTGTGTCTACTTCAACTTCAGGTGGGTCAATTATCAACATAACCATTTCTTTTGCTTCTGCTAGTGAGTCCTCTTCGGTAGAACCTAATGTAAGTATTCCTTCATCATCAATTTCTACACTTACGCCAGTTTCTTCTTCAATTTTTCTAATATTTTTACCTTTAGGTCCAATTACTTCACCAATTTTATCTTTTGGTAACTCAACTGTTTCTAACCTAGGCGCATTACCTGACAAGCTTTCAGCTGGTTCAGAGATTGCATCTTCCATAATATCTAATATGTGATGCCTTGCGTCCATTGCTTGATTTAATGCTTTTCTTAAAACATCAGAAGGTAAACCTTCAATTTTCATATCCAATTGAAGTGCTGTAATCATATTCCTAGTTCCAGCAACTTTAAAATCCATATCACCGAGAGCATCTTCTGCTCCTAATATGTCTGTTAAAGTAACGTAATTGTCATCTTTTGAAATTAATCCCATAGCAATTCCAGCAACATGTTCTTTTATAGGCACACCTGCAGCCATCAATGATAAGCTTGATGCACATACAGAAGCTTGAGATGTTGATCCATTAGATGATATAGCTTCACTTACTACTCTGATAGTATAAGGAAAATCTATCTTAGTAGGTATTACAGGGACTAATGCTTTTTCTGCTAAAGCACCATGTCCAATTTCTCTCCTCTTTGGCCCTCTCATCATATATGCTTCACCTGTTGAGTATGGTGGAAAGTTATAATGGTGCATATACCTTTTAGAAGTGACAGTATCTATCGTATCTAACATTTGCTCTAAACGTCCCATACCTAAAGTTGTCACATTTAAAACTTGAGTTTCTCCTCTAAGAAATAAAGATGAACCATGAACTGTTGGTAATAAATCAATTTCAGCAGAAATATTTCTAATATCAGTTGGAGTCCTTCCGTCTAACCTTGCACCGCCAGAGATCACTCTATCCCTAACAACATTTTTAACAATTGATTTAAAGGCTAACTTTATTGCTTTTGTGTTATCTTCTTCTTCGTTTAAATATTTTTCTACTGCAGATTCTTCTAATTCTGACTGCTTAGTACTTCTCTCTTTTCTATCAGTTATTGAAGTAATAGTTTCTATATCAGATTTAAATGCTTCCTCTAATTCAGACAATAATTCTGGTGTATAGTCTTCAATCAGAGGCCAGACTACTTCTGGTATTTCATTTTGTGATACTAATTCTGCTTGTGCCTTAATTAACTCAGAAATATATTCTTTTGATTTATCAATACCATCAGCAACAATATCTTCTGTTGGTGTAGTGCTTCCGGATTCTATTTTATCAAAAGCAGTTTCTGTTGCTCCTGCTTCTACCATTACGATATCTACATCATTATTTTCGTTTAAATTACCAGCAACAACCATATCAAATACTGATTCTTCCATTTCTGAGTTTGATGCTTGTACAACCCAGTTGTCATTTATTAATGACATTCTTACTGCTCCAATTGGTGAATCTAGTGGCACACCAGCAAGCTGTAAGCCTAGTGATGCAGCATTTAATGCAAGAACATCATATTCATTTTCATTGTCAACACTTAAAACTGTCGCAATAATTTGTGTTTCACATCTAAACCCATCATTAAAAGAAGGTCTAAGGGGCCTATCAATTAATCTGCAAGCTAAAATAGCTTTTTCTGTTTGTCTTCCTTCTCTTCTAAAAAATCCACCAGGAATTTTTCCTGCTGAATACATTCTCTCTTCTACGTCAACTGTTAGTGGGAAAAAATCTATTCCCTCTCTTACAGTTTCATTTGCAACGGTTGTAACTAATACATTTGTTTCTCCAGAAGTTACTACAACAGCACCGGGAGCTTGTAAAGCTAATTTACCAGTTTCAAATTTAATTTCTTTTTCGCCAATTTTACATGTAACATTTGTTACGGACATATATCCTCTTTTCTAGACAGAGGTTATTAATTGTCAGCCTTCTTTAAAAGCTCCCAATTAATAACTCTATGTCTTATTTTTTATCTTCTTATACCAAGTTTATCAATTAATTCACGATATCTGTTTATATCTTGATTTTGTAAATACTCAAGTAATCTTTTCCTTTTACCTACGAGCATTAAAAGTCCCCTTCTAGTGTGGTGATCTTTCTTGTGATCTTTAAGATGTTCAGTTAAGTGATTTATTCTCTCACTCATTAAAGCAACTTGTACCTCAGTAGAACCAGTATCTGTATCAGACTTACCGTATTCTTTAATTATATCTTGCTTAGTATTCATTCGAAATAATAATAGTAGCCGTTATATCTAAAGTGAAGAATATTACTTATTCTTTACTTTAGATATATCAATGTTTATTTGTTTAACTAACTCTTCAGGAGAACTAAATTTAATTTCGTCTCTTATAAATTGATTTAAATGAATAACTAGATTTTCACCATAAATATTTTTGTTAAATTCAAATATATGAGTTTCAATTTTAATTTTTTTAGTATCTGAAACCGTCGGTGTTATACCAATATTTAATATTCCTTCATAAAGTTTTTTATCTATTTTGCAGGTTATACCATAAACCCCAAATTTGGGTAAATATAAATCATAATCTAGTTTTATATTTGCTGTAGGAAAACCAAGTTGTGAACCCATCCCTAAACCTTCTACTACTTTTCCAACTAATTCATAATTTCTTCCAAGAAATTTATTAGCTTGTGTAATATTTCCATTATCTAAATATTTTCTAATTTTTGTAGATGATACTTTTTCATTTTCAATTGAGTAATCTTCAAGTAAAATTACATTATCTTCACCAAAATAATTTATTATATTATTAACATCTCCTGTTCTATTTTTTCCAAATTTGAAGTCTTTACCGACAACAATTTTATTTGTATTCAAATTTCTATCTAAAAATTCTAAAAATTCATCTGATGAAAGTTCATTGATTTCGTCAAATTTTAAATAAATAAGATTAGTTGGTTTATATTCGTCGAAAATACTATTTCTTTTATCATTACCAAGTAATGGTTTTAGATTATTATCAAAATAAATTTTTGGAATTTCATTAAATGTTACGATTTGAAAATTATTATCTATTTCTTTTGTTTTTTTAATTAATTCTATGTGTCCTCTATGCAATCCATCAAAAGCACCTATACATGTGACATTAATTTTGCTTTCTATAACTTCATCTTTTTTAAAATCTTGATAAGTTTTCATATAATTACTTTATCTGGTTTGAAATATTTCTCGTTAAACGGGACATATGTAGCAACTACATTACCATCATATTCAAGAATATAAGTTTCTTTTGTTTTGAATAAGTCATTGTTCATTAATTCACCATTTTTAATATTAATTAAATCGTTTTCATTTACTTTAAGGATAGGTAAATCAATAATTTCATTTTGAGAAAGTGGATTAGGAGTGGTTTTAGGATCAAGTTTTTTAATATCATTAATATATGAAATATGATTTATATCTATATTGCCTATTGATATCCTTTTTAATTCAGAAACAATTCCGAATGTATTTATATCTTTTGCAATATCACTAATTAAAGATCTTATATATGTACCTTCACTGACTTTAACTTTAATTTCAGCTTTTTCTTTATTTAAACTAAGAATTTCTATTTCTTTAACATTGATTTTTCTTTTAGGAATATCTATTTCTCTGCCTTCTCTTGCATACTTATAAAGTCTTTTACCTTTAACTTTTATAGCTGAATATTTAGGTGGAATTTGGAAAGATTCACCTAATTTATTATTTACTGCTTCACTGAACTCTTCTTTTATTTGATTTAAATTTATATTATGAATTTTTTTAAATTCAGAATCAATATCTAATGTTTCAGAATCATATCCAAATAAACTCTTAACAACATAAGTTTTTTCCTTATTTGAGATATAGTCGAATAATTTTGTATATTTATTTGTTGCAATAAGCATTGCACCTTCTGCATTAGGATCTAGTGTTCCCGAATGACCGACTTTATCAAAATTATATATTTTTTTAAATTTTGTACATAAATCTTGCGATGTCCAGGTTTTTGGTTTATTAATAAAATAAAAGTTTGAGTTAAGTTTTAATTGCATTCTTAATTTTTTTAATAATTTCTTTTTCAGAAAGTGTACTAGAAAATCCACTTGCAGCCTTATGACCACCCCCGTCAAATAATGAAGCTAGTTCTTGTACATTGAAATTATTTCTTGATCTTAAACTTCCTTTAAAGGATCCGTCAGATTGTTCTTTTAATAATAAAGCAATATTTGCATCTTTAACTAATCTAACAACATCAATTAAAAAATCTGTTTCTTCAGGATCTATGTTGTATTTTTTATAATCTTCTTGGTAAACAGTAGAATATGTGAATTGTATTTCCTTTTCTAATACAATCCTATTTATTATTTCACTTTGTAGTTTTAAAGCATTAAATTCAATAGAACCATAAATATTTTCACTTATTAAAGCTAAGTCAGCTCCAATTTTTAATAATTCAGAAGCAATGTTAAATACTTCAGATGTAGTATTTGGATATTGAAACCTGCCGGTATCTGTAATTAAACCAGTTAATAAACAATTAGCCATAGCTTTATCAATAGCATAACCTTCTTCAATTAATTGTCTATACAGAACCTGAGTTGTACTCGCAGCTTCTGAATCAACAATTTGAACAGTTCCAAAAGTAGGGTCAATGTGATGGTCAATTACAATTATGTTTGAAGCTTTTAATATAACTTCTTCATATTTTCCTAACCTTGAAGGATTGCCGCAATCAAATACAAAAACCGTTTCATAACTATCTTTCATGTTATTTGTAATTAAATGATAAGGAAGGTGATCTAAATTAGATGGAAGTTTATTTTGAATATCAAAATTGATATCAGCTTCTATATCTTCTTTGTCAAAAAGTATCTTTAAACAAAAAGATGCACCAAGAGCATCTCCGTCTGGATTTATATGACCTGTAATTAATATTGGGCCTTTATCAAAAAATGTACTTATTTTATTATTCATTAACAGTGTTTATTATTTTGTTTATTTTATCAACATGTTCAAAAGTTCCATCAATCTCAAATTGAATTCTAGGTACATATTTTGTAGTTAGTTGTTTAGCAAGTTCTCTTTGAATTTTTGAACGATTCTTGTCGAGTGCGTTAATCAACTGACCTTTATTGTTTTCTATATTTGATACATATATAGTTGATCGTTTCATATCAGGTGAAGTAGCTACATGAGTAATGGTAGATTTGTTTATAATTGAGTCAGAATTTCTTAGAAACTCATTTGAAATAATTTGCTGTATTAATGGATTAATCCTATTAATTCTTCCACCACGTAATTGTTTTTTCATTTTAGATTTCAACCTCACCTAAAATTTCAATTACGTCACCATCCTTTATGTCTTTATAGTCAACTAAACCTATTCCGCACTCCAAACCTTCATTTACAGTTTCAACATTATCTTTAAATCTTCTTAGTGAGGCTACATTACCTTCATAGATTACAATTCCATCCCTCAATAATCTTGCTTTAGCATCCATTACTACTTTTCCTTCACTTACAATTGATCCAGCAACAACTCCAACCTTAGGTGCTCTGAAAGTAGTTTTAACTTCTACCATACCAATAACTGCTTCTTCTGTTTTAACAGTCATCTGTCCCATTACAGCTTCTTTAATGTCATCTAGTAACTCATAAATTATTTTATATGTTCTAATATCTATACCTTTACTTTGTGCCATATTTCGAGCTTGACTATCTGGTCTAACATTAAAACCAACAATTATTGATTGTGTTGCCGAAGCTAAGTCAACATCAGATAAAACTATTCCGCCAACTCCAGAATGTACCACTTGTATATCAATTTCTTCAGTTGATAATTTAAGCAAACCATCTTTTAGAGCTTCTACAGATCCATTTGTATCAGCTTTTATAATTATATTAATAGATGACAACTCACCTTCTTGTAGTAATTTCATCATGTCATCAACTCTAGATTCAACAGAGTAAGTAGTTTCTTCAAAATTTTTGAGTAAATCTTTATTTTTTTCAGCTACTGCCTTAGCTTCTTTTTGTGATTTAACAGATATGAATTGATCTCCTGCTGTTGGTGAGTTGTCCCATCCCATAATATCTACAGGTGTACCTGGTGTTGCTTCCTTCATAATTTTGTTGGAATGATTAAACATTGATTTGACTCTGCAAAAAGATGAACCTGCATATAAATAGTCACCTTGATTTAAAGTTCCTCTTGTAACTATAACTGTTGCTACGTTTCCTTTTCCTACTTCCATTCTTGATTCGATAATATATCCTGAAGCTTCGGTTTCGAATACTGATTTCAGTTCTTCAATTTCTGCTACTAGTGATAATGTCTCGAGTAAGTCATCAATACCATCTCCCTTTAACGCAGATATTTCTACTACTGGAATATCTCCACCAAGATCCTCAGCGATTATCTCGTATTTTGTTAAATCTGCTTTTACTAATGCTGGATTAGCTTCAGGTAAATCACACTTATTTATTGCAACAACAATTGGAACATCAGCAGATTTTGCATGATTTATAGCTTCTATTGTTTGTGGCATAATTCCATCATCTGCTGCAACTACTAAAACAACGATATCAGTAACATTGGCTCCCCTAGCTCTCATTTGTGTAAATGCTTCGTGACCAGGTGTATCAATAAATGTAATTCCTTGTTCGCCAGATTCTATTTTGTAAGCACCTACATGTTGAGTTATTCCACCAGCTTCGTTTTCGGCAACTTTTTCTTTTCTAATAAAATCTAATAAACTTGTTTTACCATGATCTACATGTCCCATAACAGTAATAATTGGTGAACGTACTTTTAGATTTTTTTCTTCGTCTTCAAAAATAACTTCATTAATTATCTCAGATCGTTTAATTTCAACTTTTGTAATAAACTCAGGAATGTAATTATATTTTTCTAAAAGCTTTTCTATCTCATCATTACTTAAATTTGAAGTTACTGACTGCATTATTCCTAACGACATTAAATCGGCTACAATTTGTGTTGAATCTTCATCTATCAATTCTGATAGTTGATCGGGAGTAGATCCCTCAGTAACTTCGATTATGTTAACATCTTTTTCTTCAACTTTTTTATCTTCTTCTTGAGCTTTTTCTTCATCTTCTAATTTTTCCTGATTAGATGAATCTTCTGCCTCATTTTCTTCAACGATTTTATCTTCTTCGTATGACATTACAACTAATTCCTCTTCTTCGGGAGTTAGGCCAGATGAAGCTGTTTTTACTTCTATACCAAGTTCTTGAGCTTTATGTAATATATCTGCTGAAGCTACTTCTAATTCTTTAGCGAGTTGATGTATTCGCTTTTTAGCCATAAATTATTCTTCCTCTTCATTAGATTCAGCTTCTATTTCTTCTTGAGGAGAATCACCAAGTCCTTCAATATCTATTTTATAACCAGTTAATTTTGCTGCCAATCTAGCATTTTGACCTTCTTTTCCAATTGCTAATGACAATTGGTTATCTCTAACAACAACTTTTGCACTTTTTGTATCCTCATCAATTTCTACCTCTTCAATGTCTGCTGGTCCTAATGCTTCAATGATAAATCGAACTTTATCTTCTCTCCATTCAACAACATCTAGTTTTTCACCTTTGAGTTCATTAACTATTTGTCTTACTCTTGAACCTCTAGAACCAACACAAGCTCCTTTTGGATCAACATTGGGATCGTTTGAAAAAACTGCAATTTTTGTTCTACTACCAGCTTCTCTAGCTATAGCTCTTAATTCAACCGTACCATCTGTCAACTCTGGAACTTCTAGTTCCAGCATACGCTGAACAAATTCTGCTCTATTTCTACTTACTATAATTGGAATACCCTTAGCTTCAGTTCTTATTTCAGTAATTAAAGCTTTTATCCTGTTTCCTCTTTCTAATCTTTCAAAAGGAATTCTTTCACTTGATGGTATAACTGCTTCAGCATCTTGAAGATCGATAATGGTTTGATTAAATCTTGAATCAAATTGTGTCACTATACCAGTAATCAACTCTCCCTCTCTGCCTATATAAGCATCTAATACAGTTGCTCTTTTTGCATCTCTTACTTTTGTTGTCATCATTTGTTTAAATGATTGTGCAGCTATTCTGCCAAAATCTTCATCATTAATATCAGGCTCCCATTCACTGATAACGTTTCCATCATTATCTAATTCTTGGGCATAAACTGTTATTTCTCCAGAATCAGGATTTAATGTAACCCTAGCTTCTTCTGCTGCACCTGGAATTCTCATGTATGCTGATCTGAATGCAGATACTAATGCCTCATACATGCTTTCAACTGCAACTCCTTTTTCAAGAGCCAGTGATTCAATTGCTTGTTTTATATCGCTACCTAATTTCATAATTTCCTTAATTCTTAATTTTCTCTTTAAATTTTATTAAATCTAGTCTTGCTTTTTTAATATTATTTATATCAATCTTTATAATTTGCTCCTTAACCAAAAGATCTATATTTTCATTTTCTATATTTATCAATGTGCCTTGAAAACTATATTGATTATCAATAGGATCTATTAATTTTACTTTTATATATTCATCTAAAGATATTTCATAATGTCTTGATGTCTTTAATTGTCTCTCTAAACCTGGGCTAGAAATTATTAATTCATATGTTCCTTTTTCAAGATTAACTTCTTCAAGCAACCTCTGTATCTGATGATTTAATCGCTCAATTGTTTTATATTCTAAATTTGTTGATGAATATACATATATTTCAATCTTTGAAACGGATGGATAATTTACAATATTTATATCATAAAGTTCTAAATTTTCTTCAATTAAATAATTAGAAACTGTAGAGATTATGTCGTTTTTATCCAACTCCATACTCCCTCCAATCATAAAAAAAGCGGGTTTGCCACCCACTGTCATGTAGCTAAATTGTCTATTTTATTTTAACAATAATTAGTAATTATTGAAAGAATTTTTAATAAGCTTTTGAAAAAATAGCAAATTTACCATCTTTTTTATCATTTATTGATTGCTTAGTCTCTTCATTGTTTATCGGGTAACATCTAATTGTCGCACTTGTTAATTCTTTTATTTCTAATTCATCATCCTTGTTTTCAGACCAATAACAAGTAACAAAACCTTCTTTATTATTTAATGCTTCTATTAAGTCTTCTTTCGTATCAACATGTATTGTATTTTCTTCCATGTGCTTTTTAGAAATATCAAACATATTATTTTGTATATCAATTATTAATTGATCAATTGTGGATTTTAATTTTTCTATAGAAACTTCTTCTTTTGAATTATCTATATCTCTTCTAGAGAGAATAACTTTATTATTTTCAATATCTCTTGGACCTATCTCAATTCTTATTGGTACTCCTTTTAGCTCCCACTCATTGAACTTATATCCAGGAGTTACCTCTTCTCTATCATCAATACTCAATCTATAGTTTGATAACATTGTTTTTATATTTTCTACATTCTCCATAACTTTGTTTTTATCATCTTTTGAAGGGATTATTGGAACTATCACAACTTGTATAGGTGCTAAATTTGGTGGTAATTTAAGTCCTTTATCATCTCCATGAGCCATAATTATCATTCCAATAAGTCTTGTACTAACACCCCAGCTAGTTTGAAATGGATTTTGTAATTTATTATTTTCGTCTGAATATTCTATTTCAAATGCTTTTGAAAAGTTTTGACCTAATTCATGAGATGTTCCTGCCTGTAGAGCTTTCTTATCAAGCATCATTGCTTCTATTGAATAAGTTTTTTCAGCACCAGCAAATTTTTCTAGTTCAGATTTTAATCCCTTAGTTACCGAAACAGCAGCAATATTTTGAACGAATTCTTCATAAATGTTTAGCATTTGTATTGCTTCTTCATTTGCTTCTTCTTTAGTTGCATGGGCTGTATGTCCTTCTTGCCAAAGAAATTCAGAAGTTCTTAAAAATAGTCTTGTTCTCATTTCCCATCTAACGACATTAGCCCACTGATTTATTAATAATGGTAGGTCTCTATGACTTGATATCCATTTTGAAAACATATGATTAATAATTGTTTCTGAAGTTGGTCTAACTATTAATGGTTCTTCTAATTCTTTACCCCCAGCATGAGTTACTGTAGCTAACTCCGGTGAAAAGCCTTCAACATGTTCTGCTTCTTTTTCTATAAAAGACTTTGGTATAAAGAGAGGAAAATAAGCATTCTTATGTCCGGTTTCTTTAAACCTATTATCTAAATATTCTTGTATATTTTCCCAAATTGCATATCCATATGGCCGTATAACCATTGTTCCTTTTACTGGAGAATAATCTGCTAGCTCAGCTTCTTGAATTATATCTGTATACCATTGGTTAAAATCTTCTGACATTGGGGTAAGATTTTTCATCATGTATATATCTTATAATAATTAAGTGTCAATATCTTCATTTGATGTAATCTCTACTACAGACTTAGATTTTAATTTAAAATTATTAATATCGCCTTGTATATCAATTAACGCTTCCGCATCTTCTTGGGCTATTTTTGCGGCATCTTTATCAGCAGCAGCTAACCTCGCTTCGATACCTTCGTTTGTAATAAGTTCAGCTTCTTTTACTAAAGAACTTACCATATCTTTTTCATCAACAACTTTTACTACTTGACCTTTAATAAATAAATGTCCCTTATTTCTACCCGCAGCAATACCTAAATCTGCAGATTTCGCTTCACCAGGGCCATTTACTACACACCCCATTACAGCAACTTGAATAGGAAAGCCTTTTTTCTCTAGTGATTCTTGTGCTTCATTGGCGACCTTAATTACATCAACTTCTGCTCTTCCACAACTAGGACAAGCAATAAGATCTAATGATTTTCGATCTCTTAAATTAAGGTATTCTAATAATTGTCTTCCATATTTAGCTTCATCTACAGGATCAGTAGTTAAAGAAAGTCTAATTGTATCCCCTATGCCTTCTGATAATAATGTAGATATTCCAGCAACAGACTTAATTAAACCACCAGGTAAAGGACCAGCTTCAGTAACTCCAAGATGTAAAGGATATTGAACTTTTTCTGCTAATAATCTATACGCTTCAATCATTAACGGAACATTTGAATGTTTTACTGATATTTTTATATTGTAAAAGTCAACTTCCTCTAAATATCTAATTTCTTTTAATGCTGATTCAACTAGGGCTTCAGGTGATGATTCAGGATATTTTTTTGCTATGTCCTTGTCTAAGGAGCCTGCATTTACACCTACTCTAATAGGAATTTCTGCTAGTAAAGCCTCTTTAGCAACTTCCTTAATATGTTTTTCATCTCTTATATTTCCAGGATTCAAACGTAAGCCTTGAACTCCTGCTTCAATAGCAGCTAATGCAAGTTTGTATTGAAAGTGTATATCAGCAATTATAGGTACTGGGCTTCTTGTAGAAATCTTAATCAATGAAGTAGCAGCATCAACTTCATTACATGTGACCCTTACTATATCTGCTCCATTACTTGCTAGTTCATAAACTTGTTCTAGTGTCTTTTCTGTATCTTTAGTTTTGGTTGTAGTCATTGACTGAACAGTTATTGGATAGTCAGATCCAACACCTACTTTTCCTACTTTTATTTGTTTAGTTTGTCTTCTTTTCATAGTTATAAATTTATTGGATTAGTTAAGTCTAAATAAAATGCAGTAATACCAATAAAAATAAATACCCCAACTACTACTAGTGCTATTGGATATAGGCTCTTTTCAGGTACTTTTTTTCCTGTAATTCCTTCAATAATTGACATTAATACTCGACCACCATCTAGAGGTATTAATGGTATAGCATTAAACACAGCTAAAAAAACGTTAACAAATGCTAATAGACTAAAAAAGTTTGTATAACCATAAGCTGCTATCTGGCTTCCAGCCTGTGCTAGACCTAAGGGGCTTAATGGTCTTACCTCATCAGGTATATTTCCACCAGAATAAGTTCCTAGTAAAGTAGCTATATTTGAAGGACTTAAAAGTGTAAAGATTCCTTCAACAGCAGCAATTGTCATATAATATTCTGTTTGGGTTGTATAAATAAAAGACTCAATTAAAGAAAGTTCCTTATTAATTATTTTTGGAGATATCCCAAGATAACCCTGTTCTTCATTGTTTATTGTTCTATTTTCTAAAATTGTATTCGTAATAATTATATTTTCGTTTCTAATTAATTTTATTTCTACGCTTTCAGATGGATTCATCTCAATTAAATTTACGAGTTCATTCCAATTTTGTACTTTAACTCCATTAAATTCATAAATAGTATCACCTGGCATCAAACCTGCTATTTCAGATGGTGATTCAGATTTTTCATTTATTGAAGAACCAACAGTAGAAATTTCCAAAGATGGCTCACTAATTCCATTTATGTTTATAACAAAAAAAATAATTAACCAAGCAGATAAAAAGTTTACAACTATTCCAGATATTGATATATATAATTTTGTAGTCCATTTTGATGTATGAAATAGTTCTTCATTACTAAAACCAGATACATCTTCAGACTCATCCATTCCTGGAATTTTTACATAACCTCCTAAAGGCAAGGCTTTAAGTCCAAATTCGGTATTATTCTTTTTAAAAGAAAATATCTTAGGACCAAAACCAACAAAAAATTCTGAAACAGCAACTCCTGATCTTCTTGCAGCTAAAAAATGTCCGAATTCATGTAGAACTACAAAAAATGTAAGAAATAATATAGTCAAAATACCATTCATTATTTATTTCACCTAAGTGTTTAAATTATAAAATTGAGACACCAATAATAAAAAAGCAAAACTTAATAAATAAGAATCTACCCTGTCAAGAAATCCACCATGTCCTGGAAGAGAATCTGAGGAATCTTTTATTCCTAAAGAACGCTTGATTCTAGACATAAATAAATCACCAATTACCCCAAACAGTATAAAGAGAGTAGAAATAGCTATTGTTTGTAAGAAATTAATATTTAAATTTATATAAAAATTAATAGACATAAATATTGAACCAAAAAGTAAACCAAAAACTAAACCTTCAACAGTTTTATTAGGTGATATAGATTCTATAAGTTTTCTTTTTCCTATTCTTCTTCCAGCTTCATAAGCAGCAATGTCTGATACAGATATAGAAATAATGGCAAGATATGTAAATAATAAGTTATATTCAATCAATATATATGCAACAGATAATACGCCTAGTGAAAACCAAGTATGAAAGATAAAAACTGAACCAAATTTATCATAAATACCATAATTAATAAATGTTCCCGTATAAATTATTAAACCAATAGGAAATATGAAATAAGCATAATGTACTTTGGATATGTCATAGAAATATAAAATAATCAATGGTGCGATAGGTGAATAAATCAGTAATGAATACGGTATGTATGCATCATATTCAAAAATATCAAACCATTCTTTTGAACATATTAAAGATAATAAAATTAATAATAAAAAAGCCGTTATTTTACTTATGAAAAATAAAGATAAGACAATAAAAAGAATCAACCCAGTAACAACTCTTGGATTGTTTTTTATAAATTTATTTTTATTCTCTTCTTCGTAATAAACTTCTGATTCATTAGGAACTTCTATCACACCAGGCCAAAAGGTGCCATCATCATCTGAAGAAAAAGTTAATTTATACTTCGAGAAGTTCATCTTGTTTTTTTGAAAGAATTTCATCTACTTTCCCTATATAAATATCTGTTAATTTTTGTATTTCACTTTCAACTCTTTTTGTATCGTCAGTAGAGCTATCAGACATTGAGCTTGAGACATTATCAATACCATTTCTTCTATGTGATCTTATTGATATTTTTGCTTCTTCTGATTCCTTTGAAGCTACCTTTGTTAATTCTTTTCTTCTTTCTTCAGATAATGCGGGTATGGGTATTCTTATAATGTCGCCGTCTACAGCTGGATTTAATCCAATATCTTCATTTTGTATAGATTTTTCTATTTCGTTAATTGAGCTTTTATCAAAAGGTTGTACAACGATTAATTTTGGGTCTGGAATATTTATTGTTGCCAATTGTTGAAGAGGTGTTTGTGTTCCATAGTAATCTACATTAATATTTGAAACTAAACTCGGGTTTGCTCTACCTGTTCTAATCTTAGATAGGGAATCAATAAGATGATTTATTGAAAGCTTCATATTGCTTTCTACTTCTTTTACTATCTGTTCTTCCATTATTATTTAATAACTGTTCCCAGTTTATCACCAGTTAATACTTTATAAATATTATCCTCTTTAGTTCCATCAAAAACTCTAATTGGCATCTCATTTTCTTCACATAAAGTTATTGCAGTTAAATCCATAACTCCTAATTTGTTACTAACAACATCTTTATAAGAAATGTTTTTATACATTACTGCATCTTTGTTTTTTTCTGGATCTTTGTCGTAAACACCTTCTACTCTTGTAGATTTAATTACTTCTTGTGCATCTATCTCAGCTGCACGTAATGATGCTGCGGTATCGGTTGTAAAATATGGGTTACCAGTTCCGGCTGCAAAAATAACTATTCTCCCCTTTTCAAGATGTCTTATAGCTCTTAGCCTTATATATGGTTCAGCTACTGCAGTCATGTCTATAGCAGATTGAACTCGTGTTTCATTTCCGTTTCTATCTAAAGCGTCTTTTAATGCAATTGCATTTATTACAGTTGCTAACATGCCCATATAGTCTGCATTTGCTTGTGCCATATCTTTAGCAGATTCATGTACACCTCTAAAAAAGTTGCCACCACCAACAACTATTGCGATTTGAATTCCGTCTTTACTTGCTCTAGATATTTCATTAGCAATTCTGTTTAATATATTTGGAGAGATACCAAAATTTGTTTCTGAATCAGCAAAAGATTCGCCGGAGAGTTTTAATAGAACTCTCTTACTCATTTATGTTCCTATCTCTATATGTGAAAATTGCTTTATATATATTTTTTCACCTAATTTTCCAGACATCTCATCAATCATATTACCTACAGTACCTTCATATAATTCAGGATTGCAAAATATCTGTTCATTTAATACGGTATCTGAATAAAAAGAAGTTATTTTTCCATCAACAATCTTATCTATGACTTCTTGGGATTTTCCTTCATTTTCCGATTGTTTTTTTATAATATCTTTTTCTTCATTAACTTTAGATTCTGGAACTTCATCTATATTCAAATATGTTGGCTTCATTGCGGCGATATGCATAGCAATTTGCTTTGCAGCATCTTTAAATTCTTCGGATTTTGCTACAAAATCTGTTTCACAGGCTAACTCTACTAGAACCCCTGCAACTGCCCTATCTTGCTGATAGTGTATGTAGTCTCCAATAGTGCCTTCATTAGCATCTTTACCCGAACGTTTCTTAGAATCAGCTAAACCTTTTTCTCTTAAGTAAATTACAGCTTTATCAAAATCTAGATCTGATTCTTTTAAGGCTTTTTTTGCATCCATCATGCCAGCACCCGTCATGTCTCTTAATTTTTTAACATCTTCAGCAGAAATTGACATTATTCGGTATCCTTTTTTTCTGGAACTTCTTTTCTTTTACCTAAACCTTTTAAGCAAGAATCAGCTATTGAAGATGCTATTAATTCAATAGATCTTATAGCATCATCATTGCCAGGTATTACGATATCTACATTATCAGGATTAACATTAGAATCAGCAAGAGCAATAACAGGAATGTTTAATTTATTAGCTTCAGTAAGTGCTGTTGTTTCATTTAATAAATCAACTATAAATATAGCGTCAGGAATTTTGTTTAATTCAACAATACCGCCTATTGATTTTGTTAATTTAGCAATTTCTCTTTTAATTCTTAATCTTTCAGGTTTAGGGTAAGAATTAATTTCTCCTGAGGTTTCAAGAGAATTTAATTCTTTTAAATAAACTACTCTTTTAATTATTGTTTTAAAATTAGTTAACATACCCCCAAGCCATCTTTGGTTAACATAAGGCATCTGAGCTCTTGTTGCTTGTTCTTCAACGACTTTTTGTGCTTGAGGTTTAGTTCCAACAAATAGAACTTTTCCGCTATTAGCTACTAATTTTTGTACAAACTCTTGTGCTTCTTCTAATGCTGAATAGGTAATTCTTAAATCTAGTATATGTATGCCACTTTTGTCGTTATAAATGTATTTATCCATTTTAGGGTTCCATCTTTCTGTCTGATGGCCAAAATGAACCCCCGCTTCAAGCAATTCTTTCATTGTTGCTGACAATTTATCTCCTTTGGTTGTTTCATCCCATATCCCTTGCGTGTGCACTTCCAAACTTACGTTCACCAAGGAAGCTTGTAGATATGGTGTCTATTTCATTTAAATTTTAATACTATTAATTTATTAATCAACCTCTAGGATGTGTTCTTTTATATTTTTCTTTCAATTGTTTCTTAGAAACATGTGTATATATCTGTGTTGTGCTGGGATCTGTATGGCCAAGCATCTCTTGTACTACTCTAAGATCGGCCCCACCATCTAACAAATGAGTAGCAAATGTATGCCTAATGCTGTGTGGAAAAGTTCCTAATCTTAAATTAACAATACGTTGAATTTCTCTATCTGATATTTTTCCACCTCTAACTCCAAGAAAAATATAGTTACCTGATTTTTCATTTTTGTATTCACTTCTGTATTTAGATATCCATAAATTCATATAATTGAAACTTTTATCCGTCATTGGTAATATTCTTACCTTATTTCCTTTACCTAAGACTTTTAGTGATTTATTGTTTTTAAAATCATTAACTTTTAAATTTGTTAATTCTGAAACCCTAAGGCCTGATGAGTATAAAATTTCAATTATAGTTCTATCTCTTATTTCTTTAGATGTAGAAGTAGGTATGGTATCAAGAAGATTATTTATGTAATTGCTTGTTAAAATTGTTGGAAGCTTTCTTTCAGTTTTTATATTTTTAATTTGTTTTATATCTTTTATATTTAATTTTTTTTGATTAATACACCAATTAAAAAAGCTGGATATAGATACAATTTTTCTATTCACAGTACTCTTGGCATATTTACTTTTAGATAGACTCTGTACGTATTTTTCTATTTCGTAATATTTTTTATTTTTTGTATTTATATATTCAAAATATTTTTTTATGTCTGTTTTATATGAAGTAATTGTGTTTTTAGAATAACCTTTAATTTTTTCAAGATATTCTATATATTCATCAATAATTTTTAATTGATAACTTTTATTATCTAGCTTCAAGTTTCTGCTCTAACCTTCTTTGTAAAATTGATAAAAACAAAGTTATACATAAATAACATACAGTTAAAACAAGATAGGTTTCTTGAAAACGAAATGTTGATCCTGCATAAAGTCTTCCCTTATATGTCAAATCTTGAACAGCTAATACTGACAACAAAGAAGAGTCTTTCATCATAGAGATAAAATCATTTCCTAATGCAGGAAGCATATTTCTAAACGCTTGTGGAAGTACTATATATCTCATAATTTGTCTTTCATTTAAACCTAATGATGCACCACCTTCACGTTGGCCCGTAGATACTGATTCAATGCCAGCTCTAAAAACTTCAGCAATATAAGCACCGTAGAATATTGAAAGAGCAATGATTGCTCTAATAATCATTGGAACATTTCCATTGTTGATATTAAATAACTTAGCTGCATCCACTACTACAACAAAAGCAATGGTAAAAATTAAGATCAAAATAGGTACACCTCTAACAAATTCAATGTATGTGCGGGATAAAGTACTAGAAATTTTATTATTCGATATTCTGCCAATACCAAGAATCAAACCAAGAAAAAGAGCAATAACAAAAGATACAAGAGTTGATCCAAAAGTAATTCGTAGACCGGGAATAATATAATTAAATGCTTTTAGGTACTCTTCTCCAGTTGCAATCTTGAAAACCATATATGCAATTAAAAAAAAGAGGATAAATGCCCAAGTGTTATCAACTTTGAATATTTTTTTAATCATAATAACTAATAATAAAACAATAGGCACGGAAATCCGTGCCTATTGAATAAATATAATTCTTTTAATTTAAAAGTTATACTTCACAATCCTCTGGTAGATAGTCCTCAGGAATTTGTGCATCACATTCAGCAATATCATCATATGAAACTGTAAAACCAGGTGAAAAGAATTTATCATTTATTTCTGTTAATTTTCCACTTGATTTCATATCAGCTAAACCTTGGTTGACAACATCAACTAATGGACTTCCTTCAGGAAATGCAAAACCTAATGGATCAGTTTGTAAACCATCACCAACAAGTTTTACTTTATCCTTGTTTGCACCCATGTATCCAAGACCAGCGACTTCATCAACAATAGAAGCAACTGCATCTCCAGATATAACAGCAGCAATAGCAAAATCAAAAGTATCATATGCATCAACTTTGTCTTCACCGAATAAACTAACTGCTAATTCGTAATTAGTTGTACCTTTTTGAGTAGCAACTTTACCATCTCCATTTACAATATCTGCATCAGAAGTAATATCGTCATTACCTGCTGCTACAAGAATTCTTTGTTGAAGAACGATGTAACTATCAGAAAAATCTACAATTTTATCTCTTTCTGCAGTTATTGATATTCCATCACCAGCAATCATATATTGACCATCAGCTACTGCTTGAATCATTCCATCCCATGCAGCTGGAACATATACAGGTGTAAAGTTCATTAATTCTGCCATATGATTAAATACGTCATAATCCCAACCCTTAGCTTCACCATCAGCTGGATCAACGTAATTGAAAGGAAGGTAAGCATTTTCTACAGCAAAAGTAAACTCACAACCATCTAAATCAGGTAACCCATTGCTACCAGTACCAATTTCCACTTCATCACAAGGAACAGCTGCACTTGAACATGCAGTTGCAATCATTGCTAAAGCAAAAACTAATATTAATGTCTTTTTACTTTTCAAGTTATAGACCTCCATTTATATAGGATTATTATTACACATATATTTTTAAAACTAAATAAGTAATAAATTAAATTTAATTATCTAACGTATTCTTGTAATTAGGCTTTCTTTTTTCAACAAATGCAGCCATTCCCTCTACAGCGTCTGTATGAATAAATCTTTTATTCTGATTATCACCTTCTAAATCTAAAGTTTCAGTAAAAGATAAATCTAAACCTTGTTTTATTTGATCTTTTATCATGCATATTGATATAAAGCTTTGCTCATTTAGTAAGTCAATTAAATCTGATAACTCAGAGTCTAAATTTTCTCTTTGTGTCAACTTATACAGCATTCCTAAATTTTTCATAGATTCACCATCTATTTCTTTAGTTGTCATCATCAATTCTTTAGCTTTTTGAAGTCCTATCATTCTTGGTAGATTCCATGATCCACCAAAATCAACCACAAGTCCTCTTCTTGCGAATACTTCGATAAACCTTGTTGTAGAAGTTGCAATTATGAAATCACTTAAAAGAATCATATTTGCTCCTGCTCCAGCACATACACCATCAACAGCAGCTATTACTGGTTTTTTACAATTCCACAATGCTTTTGCTGCTAAATTTACATCTTCCATTAAGGCATTTATGTTTTCAGCTAATTGAGCCCCTGATGAAAAGTTTCCATTTATTTCTTTTAATACTAAATATTTCTGATCACTGTCTTCAAACTTTTCAATTTGCGATTTCAGTTCTTTCCAATCATTAGCTGATATAGAATTTGAAGTTTTTTCATCATTAAATGAGATATATAGAGTCTCATTAGTAATTTTAGTTTCTAGTGCCATAGATTAGAGTTTAATATATTTATATATAAAATGTAGTTATGGGATTTGATCCAAATAGACCATACAAAGCAAATAAATATGATTACGCAAATATAATATTTTGCTTTTTGCTAGCTGTATTTGCTATTTATTGGGCTCTAAATTAAAAGACCTACGGTGAATATCTGTTAGACCATGCTTTTCAATACTTTCTCTATGTGCCTGAGTTCCATAACCTTTATTGTTTTCAAATAAATATTGAGGATAATTTTTTGATATTTTTTTCATTAGGTTGTCTCTATATACTTTTGCGATGATACTTGCAAGAGCTATAGCTTTACTATTGTCCTCACCCCTTACTAATGAAACTGAAGAAAATTTATTTATTTTAAAATGATCTACATAGACTTTTTCTGCACCTGTATATATTTCTTTGATAGAATTTTCTAATACTATTTTGTTTGCTTCTGATATTCCAATTTCGTCAATGATATTATTCGAACATTCGGATATTGAGTAAACAACATTGTTATTAGAAATTAATTCAAATATTTGATTTCTTTTTTTTTCGCTAAGTTTTTTTGAATCTTTTACTTCTATTAATAAATCTTCATGAGATTTATTTATTTTTACTGCAGCTCCTACTATTGGCCCTGCAAAAGATCCTCTCCCTACTTCATCAGCTCCTATAACAAATTGATTAGGATTGTTGCTCCAAACTTTATTTTCAATCATTTATATTGCTTATTTCATTAATAGGATATATTTTGTATTCTGCTCTACCAATTATTTGATTTATGTTTACTGATCCATATATTCTTGAATCTATACTATTTGATCTATTATCTCCAAGAACAAAAATAGAATTACTTGGGACAATATATGTAACATCTACTTTTGTTTCATTTACTGGAATATTCGCAAATTTAATTAATGTGCCATTATTGTATATATCACCATCTTTAATTTTAATTTCATCACCCTCAAAACCAACAACTCTCTTAATGAAAGCTGTATCGATTGTTAATTGTTGATTATTAAAATTCCATATTTGTAATGAATCATAAAATTCTTCAAATGTACTTTTTTGATAAACATAATCTGGATTATAAAAAACAATAACATCTCCGATTTTATAATTTAGATTAAGAAATTTATCTTTAATAACAAGAACTCTATCGTTAATATTTAATGTTGGTTCCATAGAAGCAGAAGGAATGAAATATATTTGAATAATAAATGTTCTTATAAAAGTAGCAACAATAATTGCTGATAAGAGTAGAGATATATTTTTTAAATATTTAATAATATTTTTATATTAGTAAGTTAGTTACGGTCTTCTTTAATTTTTGCAGATTTTCCAATTCTATCTCTTAAATAATAAAGTTTTGATCTTCTTACTTTACCTTTTCTCTGTATTTCAATAGATTCGACGATAGGCGCATGTACGGGGAAAATTCTTTCTACTCCAACACCAAATGAGAGTTTTCTTACTGTTATAGTCTTGCTAATCCCAACGCCATTAATAGAAATAATCACTCCTTCAAAAGTTTGTATTCTTTCTCTATTTCCTTCAGAAACTTTAACATTGACTTTTACTGAATCACCAGAGTTCAGTTCCGGTAAATCTGTTTTTAATTGATTATTTTCTATTTCGTTTATTAGATTCATAGCTTCCTCAAACAGAAATTATATTATCTATGTAAGATTAAATGTCTTTTAATTTGTTATTTTTCCAATTATCTATTTCTTTATGATTGCCAGATAATAATACTTCTGGGACTGTCATTTCTTTATACGTTTCAGGCCTCGTATAAACAGGAAAATCATACGTACCATCTGTAAATGATTCATTTACTAAGGACTCTGAATTTCCTAAAACACCAGGGACTCTTCTCATTAAAGCCTCCATAAGGAACATTGCAGGAACTTCACCACCAGAAACTACTGCGTCACCAATTGATACTTCATAGTCACTATGCATATCTATTATTCTTTGATCAAAGCCTTCATACCTTCCACAAATTATGTTTATAGATTCATAAGCGAGTAAATCTTTTATTGTTTTTTCATCAAGTTTTGACCCTGATGGTGTTAAAAATACATTTATATCTGCTTTGTTATTTAATATTGCATTATCAAGAGGCTCAACCATCATAACCATACCTGGTCCACCTCCGTAGGGTGCATCATCTGTTTGCTTATAATTACCAATACCAAAATCTCGTAAATTAGTAGTTTGAAATTTTAAAATATTTTTGTCTAATCCGTTAGAAATAATTCCAGTTTTTATCCATTCATCAAATAAATTAGGAAATAATGTAATTACATTATATTTTGATAACATCTTCTTCCAGGCTTAATTCTTCAACTTTCTTTAATTTGGTATAAAGTGTATTTCTGAGATATGGTTTTTTATTATTTTCTTTTATAAGGTTAATAAATTCATGATCTGTAGTTTCTTGACCATGCGATGCTCCAGAAGCTCTACTGATATTTTCGTTAATTAATGTTCCACCTAAATCATTAACACCAGCTTTTAATAAATTTGATGCTCCATCATGTCCAAGCTTAACCCAACTCGCTTGTATGTTATCAATAAAAGTATTGAAATAGATTCTTGCTAATGAATGGATAAGAACAATTTCATCCCATGTTGGACCAGGCATACTTTTTCCCTGAAGGTAAATTGGTGATCCCATATGAACAAAAGGAAGGGGTACTACTTCTGTAAATCCCCTAGTTCTACTTTGGAGTTGCCTTATTAGTGAATAATGATTTGTCCAAGATTTTATATCATCAATATGTCCAAACATAATAGTTGCTGTTGACTTGATTCCAATTGAATGAGCAACTTCCATTACATATGCCCATTCTTTTGATGTGATTTTATCTGGACATAAATATTTTCTAATTCGATCATCTAATATCTCCGCAGCAGTTCCAGGCAAAGTGTTTAGACCTGCGTCTTTTAACATAGATAGGTAATCTTCAATACTTTTATTTATTGTTTCAGCACCTTGCCATATTTCTAGTGGCGTGAAACCATGAATATGCATATCTGGTATTTCTTCTTTAATTTCTTTTACTAGATTTAAATAAAATTCACCTGTGTAGTTAGGATGTATTCCTCCCTGGAGACATACTTCTGAAGCTCCTGATTCATATGCTTCCTTTGATCTTTCAACTACTTCTTTTGAATCTAACGAATAAGGAACTTCTTTTAGATCTAAACTCTTTGGGCCTTTAGAAAAACCACAAAAACCACATTTGTAATAACACTGATTCGTATAATTAATATTTCTGTTTTTTACAAAAGTGACTTTGTTTCCGTTAATTTTTAGATTTAATTCATTTGCAAATTCTGAAATTCTATTTATATATTTTCCTGAAGTTTTAAATAATTCAGTTAAATCATCATCTGTAATTATTTCTTCATCTTCTAATTTTTCAAATATATAATTAAATTTATCCGATTTATAATCTGAATCATTATTAAAAACATAATTAAATAATTTTGGAATTGTTTTACCACTACCTGGATACCAGTCTGTAGTCTTTCTTCTATAACCACGTACATCCCTTGTAAGCAAATAATTAGTAAATTCTTCTTTTTTAAGTATTTCTCTTGCTTCATTAATTTTTAGAATTGGTGATAAAACAGTACGTTCATATAAGTTCTTATTGCTTATATTTTGTAAGTCAGCAATCTGCTCAGTATTCCAATCTCTTAACATTAAATCGTTTACACCATGATTAATAGCATCTAAAGCATCATCAATAGTATTTACATATTTGGATATTAAATGTTCATAATCTGGCTTATAAAGATTGATAAAATTCATATCATCAAGTTTGGATACTTGTATAGTTCTAGGTTTTAACCTTGTTAAGACTTCTAATGCAACTTCTTTATTCCCCTTATATGAATAAACTAGTCTTCTTGAATCAGTATTCTTATATGTTTCCCAATCTTCATCATTTATTAACCACATAGAAGATTCGTAATTAATATTGTTTGAAATTGTTTGGAAACCTTTTCTGTTAATTTCTACAAAATTTAGATCATCTTTTATTAAAAAAGAGGAAGTACCTTCTTTTCTTCTAGAGTTTAAAAATATTTCATTATCATTGTCACAAGGTCTTATTCTCAGATAAGATATATTAGCTTGCATATTCATATTTTTTTGGATATCCATCTTCATTTATAACATTACTAACTTTTTCAAACATTTTTTCGTTCAACCATTCTTTATTTATAAAATTTGGATATACGGGAAGCCGAGGTTTTAAAATTTGACCAGAATTATCTATTTTTATATTTAATTCATTTAAATCAGGCCAGAGATGATCTGGGTTTACTAAGTCAATCGTTTTTGGTGATATTCCACCTAAGTCATTAATACCACTAAACAAGAAATCATCAATTGATGAGAGAAGATTTGGAGGGACCTGCAACGATATGTGCTTAGGCAGAAATATTCGAACTGTTGCTATTATTCTCAAAAATAGATCATTCACTATTTCAGGATTGTTTTTCATTAATGTATTTCTTTTTGCTCTAAAGTTTTGAAGTATAATTTCTTGTATTGCTGTATTTTTAAGACAAAATAATATTAAGTTTTCGATGTCTTGTATAAGCTCATCTTTAGTATCTGTAATACCTAAAAGTAATCCTGTGGTAATTGGATATTTAATTTTTTCTGCATTATTTATTGTTTCCAATCTTTTTTCTATTATCTTAGTTTTTGCTTTGTAATGTGGTTTACCAGGATTAAAGACATTTTTTGAAAAAGTTTCTAACATTAATCCTCCTGAAGGAGAATGTTTTTTATATTCTATAATTTCACTTGTAGTCATAAGGCCTGGATTAGCATGAGGAAATAAATTATATTTATCATTTACTCGTTTCATATTTTCAACTAAATAATCATGAGTAGAGGTAAATCCTAAATCTTTAAGTTGGGTTTTTGCTTCTTCCCACTTTTCTTCAGGTTTATCACCCAATGTAAAAAGTGCTTCATAGCAACTATTTTCATGACCGACTTTTCCTATAATATCAACTTCATCAAAATTTAAATAGGTTCCCCCTTCTTTTGGAGACTTTACAAAAGTACAATAACCACAAGAATCCTGACATAACGTTGTCAATGGTATGAATACTTTTGGACTAAAAGTAATATCACTACCAAATTCTTGCTTTTTTATAGAATACGCTTTTTCAGTTAATTCTTTTGTTGATATGTCACCAAAAAGACATTCTTCTATATTTTTACTTAATTCAGCCATTTACTTACACATTCAGATAATATTATTATTTGATTGTAACAAGAAACAATGAATCTTTACACTCTAGAGAAGAGGAGAATTGAAAAATATATCATTACTTGGTTTTGGAAGAATAGGTAGAGATCTATTTAGACAGAGTATTAACGAGGAAAATATAAATATTGTTTCAGTATCTGATGTAGCTGATAAAGATAATCTTATATATTTACTAAAATATGACTCTATCTATGGACCACTAGACGCTGATATTACTAAGACTGAAAATGGTATTTCCGTAAATAATAAAGAAACAACTTTTAATAATTGGAAAGATGCTGAAGATTCTAACTGGGAATCAATTGACACTGATATAGTAGTTTTAGCTACTGGTAAACAACAAGGCTCCGAAGAAGCTCAAAAGCATTTAGAAAAGGGAGCCAAAAAAATTATTATTGCCTCTACTCCAAAAGATAAAGAAGAAATAGATATATTTGTACCTGGAGCAAATGATGAAGATATCGATTTTTCTAAATCAATAATTTCTCTAGGATCAAATACAGCTAATGCATCAGCTCCAATCATTAAACTAATAAACGAAAAAGTAGGAGTTGAACGAGTTTTCATAAATACTATTCATGGTTATTCAAATTCAAATAGACTAGCTGACGTTGCCGGAGAAGGATTTAGACAAAATAGAGCAGCAGGTGAAAATATTATTCCAAACAAAACTAGCTCATCAAATGTTATAGAAAAAGTTCTACCTTTCTTAAAGAATAAAATAACTTCATCTTCCATGACTGTGCCCATTCCAGATGGAAGTATTCTTGATTTGACGATTGATATAAAAGAAAAAACATCATCAGAAAATATAAATAAAATTATAGAAGATAGCATAACGTCTAAGTATTTATCTAACAGAATTGGTATCACTTATGATCCTATTGTCTCATCTGATGTAGTAGGTAATTCTTTATCAGGATTAGTAGATGGAAAATCAACAATGGACATCGATGATAAAAAAATAAAAATTTTAATTTGGTTTGATAACGGCTGGGGTTATTCTTCACGAATCCTTGAAACTATTAAAATCTATCAAAGGGAAGATACCAATAATGAATAATGTAGCAATAAATGGTTTCGGAAGAATAGGAAGATCTATTTTAAGAATAATTGTTGAGCAAGATTTAGATATAAATGTTGTAGCTATAAATGATTTAGGAGATTATGAAAATTTAGCTTATTTATTTAAACACGATTCAATAATGGGAGTTTTGGATGCTGAAATTACTATTAAAAAAGACATGCTAAAAATTAATGATCGTGATATAAAACTCATATCAATATCTGATCCTTCTGAGTTGCCATGGAAAGATTTAAATGTAGAGATCGTTGTTGAATCAACTGGAATTTTTACAGATAGTGATTCATTAAATAAACATATAATTGCAGGTGCTAAAAAAGTGCTACTAACCGTGCCACCTAAAGATGAAATAGATGCAACCATTGTTCTTGGAGTAAATGATGATAATTTAACAAGTGAATCTAAATTGATATCTAATGCTTCCTGTACAACTAATTGTTTAGCTCCTATTGCAAAAGTATTAAACGATAATTTTACTATTCAATCTGGGTTGATGACAACTGTCCATGCTTATACTAATGATCAAGCTTTAGCCGAAACAACACATAAAGATTTTAGACGTGGAAGAAATGCTACCCAAAATATTATTCCTACATCTACAGGAGCTGCAAAAGCAGTCGGTATGGTAATGCCAGAATTAAATGGGAAATTAGACGGTATGGCAATGCGTGTTCCGGTACCAAATGGCAGTGTTGTAGACCTAATAGTTGAATTAGATAAATCTGTAACAGTTGAGGAAATTAATAAAGCAGTTAAAAAAGCATCTGAAAATGAACTTAATGGGATATTAAGCTATTCAGAAGTTCCTCTAGTTTCAACAGATATATTGGGTAATCCTAATTCAAGTATATATGACGCTACCTCTACAGAAATATTAGAAAATAAACACGTTAGGGTAGTCTGTTGGTATGACAATGAATGGGGTTATTCAAATAGAGTTGTTGACCTTATCAATAAGCTAATAGAAGAATATTAAAATGAATAATAATTTACCAAACCCACCAAAAGCAGTAGGAAACTATACGACAATAAAAAAAATTGGTAATTTAATATATACATCAGGACATGTACCAATTACTGAAGATGTAAAATATATTGGGAAAATACCTAATGACCAGACAACAGAAGACGGATACAAGGCCGCTTCACTATGTGCAGAATTAACTCTTGCAACACTTTCAGAAAATTATGATCTTACAAAATTAACACCAATAAATGTTGTTGGTTTTGTAAACTCTAGTGATGACTATACAGAACACCCAACAGTTCTAAATGGATTTACAGATAAGCTTGGTGAATACTTTGAATCAAAAGCTACTAGATCTGCTGTTGGTGTGTCTAGTCTACCCATGAATGTGTGTGTAGAAGTACAAACTATATTTCACATAGACGAGGAATAGAAATTGACTAATTTAACAATTGGTATATCAACAGGAATAAAAGATACACAAATGTCTCCTGGAATTATTCCGTGTGCTGTTTTAAGCGCTGAGTTTATAAAATTATGTAATAAATTTGAAGCTCATGCTGTAATATTTCCACCACAATATAATAAACCAAATTTTTCATTGGATGGTATAGATGGCTTAATCGTTACAGGAGGTGGCGACATAGACCCATCTCACTACAACGAACATCCAAGCGATAAATTAGAACGAGTATCTATGGATAGAGACTTAACCGAATTAAATTTATTAGAAAAAGCTGAAGAAAAGAATATTAAAACATTAGCAATTTGTAGAGGTCATCAATTATTGAATATTCATATGGGAGGGTCCTTACATCAAGACATACCTGATGCAGGTTATAAAGATATTGATCATGCTAAACCCTATGAGAATGCAACTAAACATATACATGAGATAGAAGTAGAAAAAAATACAAAATTAAATCAAATATTAAAAGTTGAGACTTTAAAAGTAAACAGTATCCACCATCAAGCTATTAATAAACTTGGAGACAATTTAGAAGTTTCTGCGAGATCATCAGATGGAATTATAGAAGGA
>Ga0209036_1000028_pt1 | contig 52574 bp, 47 predicted proteins | sample MarorgKNORR_S2LV_3_FD_188222 | JGI IMG/M metagenome (GOLD analysis project Ga0209036, IMG submission 188222) | Marine microbial communities from the Southern Atlantic Ocean, analyzing organic carbon cycling - DCM_A/KNORR_S2/LV (SPAdes) (version 2) | ecosystem: Environmental > Aquatic > Marine >... | reverse complement strand
CTTCTTTACAGCTGGTTTTTTTGCAGCAGCCTTCTTTACAGCTGGTTTTTTTGCAGCAGCCTTCTTTACAGCTGGTTTTTTTGCTGTAGTCTTTTTAGTTGTTTTTGATGTAGAAGATTTTTTTGTAGTTTCATCTTCTTTTTTGCTTTTAGGCATGATATTAAAACTTGTATTCTATATCTTTTATAGGTTTAAGGGAGAAATAGAAGAAATTAATTTTATTAAACCTTTTAAATCCTAAATCCCTTTAAAAGGTAGGCGAATTTAATATCAATTTGCATTTAATACAAATTTTCCTAATGATTTATTTTTTAATTTTTTTATCAATTAACTTAATCATTTTATGCACAACTTGATCAATAGTGAAGTTATCAGTATTAATTTTTATTGAATCGTGAGGTACAACAAGAGGAGATATTTTTCTATTAACATCAATTTTGTCTCTGTTGAACAAATCATTTGTAACATCATTCAAAGAGATATTTTTTTCATTTACAATTAAATCATTCCATCTTCGTTTAGCTCTAACTTTTAAAGATGCATCAATATAAAATTTAACATCAGCATCTGGAAAAACAACCGAACCAATATCTCTTCCATCCATCACAATTGATTTATCCTTACTTATTTTTTTTTGAATTTCAAAAACATAATTTCGTATACGGTCTATTTGGGCTACACGGCTAACATGATTTGAAATTATAGATGTTCTTATTTCATCTTCAATATCCACATCATTTAATGTGATTATATTTTGATTTTTTGAATTATTGAAAAATGAAATTGAATTATTTTCAAGTAAATTAATTAGAAAATTGACATTAATTTCTTTACTATTTAGAAGCTTATTTTCATTTGCAAGAAAAGTTATAGCTCTATAAATTGAACCAGAATCAATATAAGTATATTTGTAATGTGCAGCAACTAATTTAGCAATAGTACTTTTTCCTGAAGATGATGGGCCATCAATTGTAATTACAAACGTATTTTTCAATAAAAAATTTTCTTAAAATTACAATTTTTTATAATTAGGAACTTTTTGCTTGAGGAGAGCAATTTCAATAACTTCAATTATATTTTCAACATAATAAAATCTCAATCCTTTAAGGTATTTTTTATCTATTTCTTCAATATTCTTCTTATTTTCAATTGACAATATTATTGAATTAATATTAGCTCTTTTAGCTGCAAGAATTTTTTCTTTAATCCCACCAACTGGTAAAACTTTTCCTCTTAAGGTAATTTCTCCTGTCATTGCCAATTTGTTTTTTACTTTTCTCTGAGTTAAAAGCGAGACTAAAGAGGTTATCATTGTTATACCTGCACTAGGGCCATCTTTAGGAGTTGCTCCTTCCGGAACATGAATGTGAAAGTTATAATTACTAAAAATATTATCATCAATTTTTAATTTATTGGAATTAGCTTTAATAAATTCTAAAGCTATTGTAGCAGATTCTTTCATTACTTTACCAATATTTCCTGTAATTGATAAATTTCCTTTTCCATTAGATAATGTTGATTCAACAAAAAGTATTTCTCCACCAAATTGTGTCCATGCTAATCCAGTTACCACTCCTGCAATATCATTATTTTCATAAAATATTGGGTTTGAAGAGACTCCTAAAATTTCTTTAATATTATCTGGTTGAATAATTTTTGGGAAACTTTCTTTTTTTACTACTGATTTTGCAATCCATCTACAAGCTTTCGCAATATTTTTATCTAATGTACGTACACCTGATTCTCGAGTATAACCATTAATTATTTTTTTTAATGAATTTTCTGATAAGTCAAAATCATAACTTTCTAATCCGTGATTAACTTTTTGTTTTTTTATGAGATGTTTTTTTGCTATTTGAACTTTTTCATCCAGACTGTAACCAGAAATATTAATTAATTCCATTCTGTCTAATAACGCAGGCTGAATAGTGTTTAAATTATTAGCAGTTGCAATAAATAGTACTTTTGATAAATCAAAACCAAGTTCTAAAAAGTTGTCGTAAAAAGAACTATTTTGCTCAGGGTCAAGAACTTCTAGCATTGCTGAAGAAGGATCTCCCTGATTTCCAATTGAAAGCTTATCTATTTCATCTAAAACAAACACAGGGTTAGATGACTTCACTCTTTTCAAGTTTTGAATTATCCTTCCAGGCATTGCTCCAATATAAGTCTTTCTATGCCCTCTTATTTCAGCCTCGTCTCTGAGTCCTCCTAAGGAAATTCTTACATATTCTCGACCCAATGCTTCGGCAATTGACTTGCCTAAAGAGGTTTTACCGACACCAGGTGGGCCATAGAAACATAGAATTGGTGAATTCAAGTCACCTTTTAATTTCATTACAGCTATCTGTTCAATAATTCTTCTTTTAACATCATTAAGTCCATAATGATCTCTGTTTAAGATTTTTTGAGCATTTTTTAAGTTAAAGTTGTCTCTAGAATACTCGTTCCAAGGCAGATCAAGCATCAATTCTAAATAATTTCTTTGAATTGAATACTCAGCAGCCTGAATATTCATTCTTTGAAGTTTTATTAATTCTTTACTAAAATGATCATTTATATTTTTACTCCATTTTTTTGATTTTGATTTCAACTTCATTTCATCAATGTCCTGATGATTTGATGAGCCACCAAGTTCTTCTTGAATAGTCTTCAATTGCTGATTTAAAAAATACTCTCTTTGTTGTTGATCCAAATCATTCCTTACTTTTGATTGTATGTCATTTTTTAATGAGAGTTTTTGAAACTCAACATCCATAAATTTCAAACATCTTAAAGCTCTTTTTTGTAAATCATCAATACATAAAATTTTATATTTTTCTTCAACACTTATATTCATATTAGAAGAAACAAAATTCACAAGAAATGAATTACTATGAATATTTTTTATTGCAAATGAAGCTTCAGTTGGAATATTAGGGTTTTCATCAATAATTTTTAATGCTAAATCTTTAATTGAATCAATGGTTGCTTGAAATGTTTTATTATCTTTTTTTGGACTAATTTCTTTTAATTCATTTATCGAGGATGTAATAAATGGAGTTTCGGAAATTAATTTTTCAATAGAAAATCTTTTTTTACCTTGAATTATAATTGTAAGGTTTCCATCAGGCATTTGTAAAACTCTTAAAATTTTTGCGACTGTTCCTATTTTATTAACATCATTAATTGTTGGATCAGAAACATTTGAGTCTTTTTGTGATACTACACCAATAAGTTTATTATTGGAGTTAGCATTTTTAATAAGTTTCACAGATTTATCTCTTGTGGCTGAAATTGGAATTACTACACCAGGGAATAAAACAGCATTTCTGAGTGGAAGAATTGGAACAGATTCTGGAAGAGATTCTTTAAGAATTGCTTCCTCATCATCAGATGTCATCAAGGGAATTAATTCAGATTCCTCTTCAACAGGCCCAAAATTATTATTAAAATCAAAAAAATTTGCCATAATTATGCCAACTTGTCAGTATATGTACAATAAATTTATATATAAATATAAGTTTCAAGATTCATGCCAGTTAAATAAAGTTGACACTATATACTTTTCATTTTTATATCTCGTAGAAGGATTGCACCCAAAATAAATATAACAGCAAAAACAATAATTGAATTTCTAAGACTACCTGTTAGCTGATCAACAATACCAGACATAAATGTACCTAATACAACGCTTAAGATCATAGACATTTGGTAAAATGAAAAATAGGAGCATGTATTTTCGGTTTTTGGAATTAATTTTGAGTATGTAGATCTGGATAACGCCTGAGTCCCACCCATTACCATTCCAACAAAACCTGCTATAATGTAGAATTCAATTGGGTATTGGACAAAGTATGCACCTAAACAAAGTAAAAACCAAATTAAATTGAGAAAAATTAATGTTTTTATATTTCCAATTTTATTAGAGACAGTAGCGGTTAGCATTGCTCCTAAAATTGCAATAAGTTGAATAATTAACATGCTAACAATTAGACCTAATGTTTTTTCATCTCCGTTTTTCCATAGGATTTCTTCATCTCCGAAGTATGTAGCAATTAAAATTATTGTTTGTAAAGCACAGCTAAAAGTAAAAAAAGCAATCAAAAATTTCTTTACAGAAATATCTTTTTTCAATATTTGCCAAACTTCTTTAAGCTCTAAAAATCCACTAAAAATTACAGACTTTTTAAAAGCATCTTTTTTATCAACATTATTTAAATTCTGAGGTAAATAATAAAAGGTATATTGACTAAAACTAGCCCACCATAATCCAACTAAAAGAAAAGATATTCTCATTGCTTGCATTTTACCTTCGTTATTTTCATTTGAAAGTCCAAAAAATTCTGGTAACATTATCATGGCTAAATTAAAGACTAGTAGTAAAACACTGCCTACATAACCATATGAGTATCCTAATGCACTTATTCTATCCTGCTGTTTTGGAAAAGCTATATCAGGAAGATAAGAGTTATAAAAAACTAAGCTTGCCCAAAAACTAAATAGGGCTAAAAAATAAAATGATAATCCTAAATAGATATTTTCAAGATCAAAGAAATATAAGCCGATACAAGAAAGACTACCTAAATAGCAAAAGAATTTCATGAAATTCTTTTTATTACCAAGGAAATCAGCAATACCTGATAAAATCGGAATTAAAATAGCCAAAAATAGAAAAACAAGTGAAGTTATGTGTTGTATTAATGCGGTACTTTTATAATTGATACCTAGAAAATTTATATAATCACTATCAACAAACAATTCACCATAAAAAATAGGGAAAATAGCAGTAGAAATAACCAACGGATAGACTGAATTTGCCCAATCATAAATTGCCCAGGCCTTTAAAACTTTTTTATCACCCTTTATGAAAATTCTTTTAGACATTCAAGTTTATAATTTCAAAATATGATTTACTTTTGCATAGTAATATACAAATGAATATTAGAATAGTTTATTATTTGTTTCTAATTCTTGGACTATCATTCCAATTTGGATTAAGTCAAAATGAATTTGAGGTTGTTAAATCTGACAAGGAATGGAAAAGTCAATTAGATGAATTATCATATTTAGTTTTACGAAAAGCTTACACCGAACGTCCATACACTGGTAAATACGACAACTTTTATGAAAAGGGAACGTATCATTGTGCTGGATGTGATGAGCCTTTATATAAGTCTGATTTTAAATATAATTCTTACTGTGGTTGGCCTAGTTTTGATAGAGAAATTAAAGATAAATTAGTATATGATGTTGATTATAAACTTGGTTACCCAAGAACTGAAATAAAATGCAAAAAATGTGGAGGTCATCTTGGACATGTTTTTAATGATGGACCAAGAGAAACAACAGGAAAAAGACATTGTGTAAATTCTGTTGCATTAGTTTTTAAGAAGGCATGAGTAAAAAAGATAAAGAATATTGGTCTACAAAATTAGATAAATTCAGTTATAAAATTTTGAGAGAAGCTGGAACTGAGATGCCTTTTTCTGGAAAATATAATATGCATTTTGAAAACGGTGTTTATAAATGTAAAGGTTGTAATGCTATTTTATTTGAAAGCAATTCCAAATTTGATAGTGGATGCGGCTGGCCAAGTTTTGATAAATCTGTAGAAGGTGCTATAATATACAGAGAGGATACTTCACTAAATCGAATAAGAACTGAAATAATTTGTTCTAATTGTGAAGGGCACTTGGGTCACGTTTTTAATGATGGTCCAACTGAAACAGGTCAAAGATACTGTGTAAATTCAGCAAGTCTAAATTTTAAAAATAAATAATATGGAAAATTATGATATAGTTATTTTAGGTAGTGGACCTGGAGGTTATGTAACTGCAATTAGAGCCTCACAGTTAGGTTTTAAAACTGCAATTGTTGAGAAAGAAAGTCTTGGGGGTATATGTTTAAATTGGGGCTGTATTCCAACAAAAGCTTTACTTAAGTCTGCCGAGGTATTTGAATATTTGAATCATGCTGAAAATTATGGCCTAGAGGTAGAAAATTTTTCAAAAAACTTTGAAAAAGTAATTAACAGAAGTAGAAACGTTGCAAACACAATGAGTAAGGGAGTTAATTTTCTTATGAAAAAAAATAAAATTAAAGTTTACACAGGTTTTGGAAAAATAAATAATGACAAAACAATTAACATTAAAAATGAAAATGAGGAAAAAACAATTAACGCTAAACATATAATTATTGCTACTGGAGCTAGATCTAGGGAAATTGAATCATTAAAAAGGGTTGAAAATAAAATTATAGGTTATCGTGAGGCAATGACGCTAAAAGAGCAACCTAAAGAAATGGTTATTGTAGGTTCCGGAGCTATAGGAGTTGAATTTGCTTATTTCTATAATACAATGGGTACAAATGTTACATTAATTGAATATGAAAAAAATATTGCTCCAATTGAAGATAAAGATATTTCAAAAGAGTTGGAAAAAATCTTAAAAAAGGCAGGATTAAATGTTTTGACTTCCTCTAAAGTAGTTGGTTCAAAAGTTGTCGGAAAAAAAGTTGAAATAACAGTAGAATCTGACAATAAGGAGATAATAATTAATGCTGATGTTGTTTTAAGTGCAGTTGGGATTAAATCTAATATAGAAAATATTGGAATTGAAGAGGTTGGGATAGAAATTGAAAATGATAAAATAAAAGTTGACAGCTTTTATAAAACAAATATTGAAAACATTTATGCAATTGGGGATGTAGTCCTGGGGCCAGCTTTAGCACATGTTGCTTCAGCAGAAGGTATAACTTGTGTTGAAAAAATTAAGGGTTTAAACCCAAATCCAATTGACTACAACAATATACCGGGATGTACTTATTGTAAACCAGAGATAGCATCTGTTGGCTATACAGAAGAAAGAGCTGTATCTGAAGGATACGATATTAAAGTAGGTAAATTTCCATTTAGTGCGTCTGGGAAAGCTCAATCATCTGGTCAACCTGAGGGCTTTGTAAAAGTTATTTTTGATTCTAAATATGGAGAATGGCTTGGTTGTCATATGATTGGGTCAAATGTTACTGAAATGATTGCTGAGGCAGTTGTTGGTAGAAAACTAGAAACTACAGGACATGAAGTTTTAAAATCAATTCACCCACACCCTACTCTCAGTGAAGCAGTTATGGAAGCAGTCGCAGATGCTTACGATGAAGTAATTCATCTATAATACTAAGATTCTTTTATAAAACTTAAAATTGCTAAATCATAACTTTTTAAACCAAAGCCCTGAATAATTCCTTTAACGTGAGGACTTATGTAAGATTTTTTTCTGAATTCTTCACGAGATTTAGTATTTGATATATGAACTTCAATCACGGGCGAATTAACCCCTCTAACTGCATCAGAAATACCAACAGATGTATGGGTGTAAGCAGCAGCATTTAAAATAATTCCATCAAAATCAAATCCTACCTCTTGAATTTTATTAATTATCTCTCCTTCGACATTAGATTGAAAATAATTTAAATCTATTTTATTGAATTTATTTTTTAATGTTTTGAAATAATCATCAAAAGAAATATCACCATAAATATCTTTTTCTCTTTTTCCTAAAAGATTTAAATTCGGCCCATTAATAATTTGTATTTTCATAATAATTAAATCAAATTATAACTGTAAAAATATCATTAATAAATATGAATTGGAACACATATTATAAAGAATTTGAAAATTTTTTAAAATTTGAAAGAAATCTTTCAAAAAATTCAGTTTCAAGTTATTTATCAGATTTAAGAAAATTAATTGGATTTTTAAAAAACAGCAAAATTAATTTTACTCCTGAAAAAATTAAAACCGAAAATATTAGAGAGTTTTTATATAATGAATCAAAAAAAATTAAACCTTCAAGTCTAGGTAGATTAATCTCAAGTTTAAATGGCTTTTTTGAGTATCTCTTACTTGAAAATATTGTTAAGGAAAATCCTATAGAAAAAATTGAATATCCCAAATTAGGTTTAAAAATACCGATAACTCTTACCACAAATCAAATAGATGAAATAATTAAAAAAGTGAGTCTAAATAAAACTAATGGTTTAAGAAATGAAGCAATAATTGAAATACTATATAGCTGTGGACTTAGAGTTTCGGAACTAATTAATTTAAAAATTTCAGATCTTTTTTTAAAAGAATCTCTTATTAAAATTTTAGGCAAAGGAAATAAAGAAAGATTTGTGCCAATTAGTAAAATTGGTAAAAATCTTATTTTAAAATATATTGATTCTGCAAGAAATTTATCAAAAATCAAAAAAGGATACGAGGACACCCTATTTATTAACAATAGAGGCAAAAATTTAACAAGAGTTATGATATATATAATATTAAATAATGCTGCTAAAGAAGTTGGAATTGAAAAAAAAATTAGTCCTCATATTTTAAGACACTCGTTTGCAACTCATTTAATAGAAAATGGCGCAAATATTATTAGCATTCAAAAAATGATGGGTCACGAAAATATAGTTACAACTGAAAAATATTTACATGTCAAAAAGAAACATCTAATAGATTCAGTAATAAAGTATCATCCCAGAGGATAATCATATTGAAAACTTAAAACCTTTTCCATGAATGTTTTCAATTTTTATTTTTGGATCTTTACTAAGATATTTACGAATTTTAGTTATATATACATCCATACTCCTTGATGTGAAATAATTATCATCATTCCATATTTTTACTAATGCTTCCTCTCTTGATGTAAGATCATTTATATTATTTAACAGAAGAGTAAGTAGTTTTCCTTCTTTAGGAGAGAGAGTTATTGGTTTATCATTTGAAAATTGTAATTCTCTAAATTTTGAGTTGTATTTGAATGAAGAAAATTTATAATCAATTTTATTATCAATATTTTTTTTTATGGAAATTCTTCTTTTAAAAATTGATTTTATTTTTAATAATAAAATTTCTGAATCAAATGGCTTAATCAAATAGTCGTCAGCGCCTATTTTAAATCCTCTAATTACATCTTCTTTAAGAGATTTGGCAGTTAAGAAAATTAATGGAATATCGCTATTAATAGCTCTAATATCGGTTGCTAATGAAAATCCATCCTTAAACGGCATCATAACATCTAAAATACATAAGTCATAGCTGTATTTTTTAAATTTTTCCAAACCTTCAATTCCATTCTTAGCTAGAACAATATCAAATGAATGTAGAGATAAATAATCTCTTAAAATTGAACCAAAATTTGGATCATCTTCAACAACTAATATTTTTTTCTTTAATGACATTATTTTAAATTAAAGGAGATTATAAATTGAGATCCTTTTCCTAATTCACTATTAACAGAAATTGTACCATTATGTAAATCAATTATTTTCTTCACAAATGATAAACCAAGCCCATGACCCTTTACATTATGTATATTTCCCTTTGAAACTCTAAAAAACTTATCAAAAATCTTTGATTTTACTTTATTTGAAATCCCCATTCCATTATCCTTAAAATTAATGTAAAGTTTGTCATTCAAATTATAAGTTTTAACTGATATTTCAGGGTTATTTGTTGAATATTTTATGGAGTTTTCTAAAATATTAATAAATACATTCGTTATATCTTCAAAGGATAAGGGAAAAGTTGATTTATCAGCTCCGTAATTTAAATCAATCTTACCATTTTTAGATTTTAAAAGCAAAGAAATTCTTTTCGAGGCTTCATCAAGAACATCATGGACATTATAAGGATTCTTAATTAAAGAAATTTTATTTCTATCTAATTGTGAAATTTTTAAAACATTTTCAACTTGTTTATTCATACGTTTATTTTCCTCATTTATCATTTTTAGATACTTATCTGTGAGAGATTTATCAGTCTTTATTTTTTCATTATTTATAGCGCTTAAAGCTAAGTCAATAGTAGCTATTGGTGTTTTAAACTCATGAGTCATATTGTTTATAAAATCAGTCTTCATTTCTGAAATATTTTTCTGTTTTATAGAATTTAGAACTGTAAAATAAAAAGACATAATTATGACTAGAATAAAGAAAACAGATAAAACAATTAAAAATGAAATAGATGACCTTAAATATTGTGTTCTGTTTGGAAATCCAACAACCAAAGAATAATCACTAATACCTTCATCATTTTCAAATAGTGGCATACTATACTTTTTTAAACCCTCGAGATTTGAATATCTATCAGAGCCAACTTTTGTGGCTAAATTTTGACTAAATACACGATAATCAAAATCTAAATCAAGATCTCTATCTCTAAATTCACTTTGCAGTAATAGCTCAATTTCAACATTAGACACTCTCTTATGAATAGGTTTTAAACTTGCTAATTCACTAAAAATTGAAGAATATTTAGCCTGATCTATTAAAGTCATCTTTTCAACTCTCTGTAATCTTTCGATAGAACTCATGTTTTGTATTTCACGATCAAAAGCATCATCTATTATAGTTGTATTTTTTATTTTAGTATAATCTAAAATTGAAGTGGTATCATTACTTTTTGGCTCAACTAAACTAGCTGTAATATTATAATCATCCTCCAAAATTCCTTGAGAATATATATATGTTTTATTAGTATTTATATTTCTGTCAACGTACTGAAAAACGGATGTTAACTGTGATTCTTTTGGATTACTAATACTATCAATTAATTTTTGATAAACCGCTAGGTAATCACTCATTTCTCTAGCTTTAATATCTTCTGTTACTGTTTTTAATGCTTGGTTGACATTTAAAGAAAATTGTCTTTCATTATTATCAATAGTAGTTTTAATCCAAAAACTTTGAACAAAAATTATCCCGATTAAGGAAATTGACATAAAAAAAATCAACAATGAAAAACTAATTTTTTTCATATTTTGATAAAATATCTTTAATTAAATTTTTTAAAACCTTTTCAGTTTCTAATTTATTAATATTCTCAATTATAAAATCTGCTAAACTAATTTTTTTAGAATCTTTCCATTGAGAGTTAATTATTTGCTTAGCTTTTTCTCTGGTAATATTATCTCTTTTAGTTATTCTATCTAATCTTAGTTCAACAGGCGAAACTACAAGAATATTTATATCATTATTAATATACATTCCGGATTCAAATAGAAGAGCAGATTCAATTATAATAATTTTATCTGAATTTTTGGTTTTATATATTTCTAAAGCCTCAAAAACCTTTGGATGTACAATTTGATTTAATAATTTGAGTTTTTTTAAATCTGAGAATACAACTTCAGAAATATATTTCTTATTTAAATTATTTTTAACATAAGCTAGTGGTCCAAAGCTATTCTTAATAGAAGAAATAACCTCAGGATTATTTTTAATTATTTTTTTTGCTTCAAAGTCTGAATCAAAAATTTTGAACTTTTTATATGAATTGATTTTTTTAGAAATAAAGGTTTTTCCTGAACCTATTCCACCTGTTAAACCAATTAACAACATTTTAATATGTAGATTTAATTATTCTTTGAAATTATATCAATAATTTCTTGACTTACACCAACGTTACTAAAACCTCCATCATGAAATAAATTTTGAAGAGTTACTTTACGAGTCAAATCTGAAAAAAGTGTTACTGTATAATCAGCACACTCTTCAGCACTTGCGTTACCTAAAGGAGACATTTTTTCAGCATAACTAACAAAGCCATCAAAGCCCTTTACCCCTTTACCTGCAGTCGTTGGTGTGGGTGATTGACTTATTGTATTAACTCTAACTTTTTTCTCTTTTCCAAAAAAATAACCAAAACTTCTAGCAATAGACTCTAAATATGCCTTGTTATCAGCCATATCATTATAATTTGGAAAAACTCTTTGAGCTGCCATATATGACAGGGCAACTATACTCCCCCATTCATTCATAGCATCCTTATTATATAATAACTGAAGAAGTTTATGAAATGAAACAGCAGAAACATCCCATCCTTTTGTTAACCATTCATGGTTAAGTTCAGTATAAGATTTACCTTTTCTTACATTTACTGACATTCCAATTGAGTGTAAAACAAAATCAATTTTGCCATTAAAATGTTTTAAAGTTTGATCGATTAAATTATCCAAATCCTCATTTTTCGTTGCATCAGCTGAAATTAGTAAAGAATTTGTTTTATCAGCTAATTCATTTAATTTACCCATTCTTAACGCAACAGGAGCATTTGTTAAAACAAATTTACCGCCTTGTAAATGAATTTTTTCTGCTGTTTTCCAGGCAATAGAATTTTCATCTAATGCTCCGAAAATAATTCCTTTTTTATTTTTTAATAAATTATTGCTCATATATTATTTAAATATAATACTATTTAAGCAACTCACGTGCTTGATTAATTGCAGATTCTGTAATCTTTTCTCCTGAAATCATTGATGCAATTTCATTAATTCTATCTTGACCATTTAGTTCGGTAATATTTGAAACAATATTATCATTAATATTAGATTTAAATACTTTAAAATGATGATCAGCTCTTGATGCAACTTGTGGTAGATGAGATATTGATATTATTTGAATTTTCGAACCAATAGTTTTCATCATTTTACCAATTGTATTAGCAATCTCACCAGACATTCCAGAATCAATTTCATCAAAAACAAGAGTTGGTAGGTTTATTTTATTAGCAAGTATAGATTTTATTGCAAATAAAATTCTAGATTTTTCTCCACCAGATGCAATTTTTGAAAGAATATTGGGTTCTGACTTACTATTTGGTGTATAAAAAACATCAATATTATTAATACCATTTTTATTAAATTGATTCTCTTCTGTTATTTTTAAATCAATTTTTGAATTTTTTAGAGCAAGTTTTTTAAAAACACTCTCAATTTCAGACTGAATTTTTGACTTAGAAAGTATTCTTTTTTTACTTATTTTTTTTGAAATATCAAGCATTTTATCATTTAAATAAGATAAATCATCCTTAAGTTTTTGAATTTTCTTATTAAAGCCTTTGGAGTCATTTAATAGTAATTTTAGTTGATCTCTTTTATTTATTAGCTCCGAAATAGAATTAACGTTATGTTTTTTTTCTAAATCATTAATCTTATATAGTCTATTTTGTATTTTTTCAAAGCTATTTTGATCAAATGATAAATTATTTATATAATAATTTATAGAGACAAATAAATCTTCAATTTCAATATTAATTTTCTCAAACCGCTTGTGAAAGGATTCAAAATCTTTTGAATAACTTCCAGTTCTTTTAATAATATTTGAAATTTTTGAAATTCTCTCCTGAAAAGTTTCATCATTAATATTGGAAAGAGATCTAAATTCATCAAAAAGATTACTCATTTTATCAAAATTTTTTAAGCTATTGAAAGTTTCCTCAAGTTTTAATTTTTCATCCTCTACAAGGTTCATTTTATCAATCTCGTCATAAATAAATTTATTGTACTCAAAATTATTTTTAAAATTTATTTTTTCTTGATTAAGTGTATTTAACTTTTTATTAATAATTAAAAATTGGTTTAAGTATTCTTTATATTCAGAAACTTCATTTAATTGATTTGAATAAGTATCTATTAGATTATAAAAAAGATCGTTATTCGATAAAATGTTGATTTGGTTTTGATTATGAATATTAATCAATCTATCAGATAATAATTTGAGTAACTCTAACTTAACTGGTGAATCATTAATAAAAGCTCTGGATTTCCCATTATTCAAGATTTCACGCCTAATAATTGTATTTTCATCAAAATCAATATCATTTGACTCAAAAAAATTAAAAAAAGAATTCTTAGGAATATGAAACTCTCCTTCAACTATACATTTTTTAAATTTTGGCCCCACAATCTTATGATCAATTCTAGATCCCGAAATTAAATTTAAAGCACCTAAAATAATTGATTTTCCAGCTCCAGTTTCGCCAGTAATAACAGAAAAACCATTATTAAAATCAATAGATAGCTTCTCAATCAGTATATAGTTTTTTATTATGAGTTTTGTAATCAAAATTTAATTATAATTTATTCCATTTATTAGAATAAAATGGGGCAATTCTGTTTAGTAAATCTTTTAAATTATTAATTTCTGTTGAACTTTTATAATTTATAAACAAATTGAAAATTTCATCATTTTTTGACTGGAAAAACATTTGTTGTAATATTGAATTTGGTCTAAATCGATTCATTTTGTCAAACATAATTAAAGAATCTATTATATTTTGCTTAGCTAAAGATTGATTTTCAATAAGTAAATCTAAACCATTTAAATGATAATTATAGTTGATTTCTCTAATAGGCGAATAATTTGAGGATGTTAGGTTATCAATTAACCAAAATTTATTAACTCTTCCTCCATTATGAGAAGGCAACCACATCTGAGAATTAGAAAAACTAGAGCTAAAATCTAAAATTTGTTTTGCAGACATATAATCTTTCAAACCTGATGACTGCAAAAAAGTATCATTATCATATCCAATTATTATGTATGAGTAAAATGAAAGTATCGATGCTAGGTCAGATTCAAATTTAGTATTAGAAAAAATTATAGATTGATTAGGCTCATAATTAAAATTTACACCATTGTCCTTAAACAAAAAATTATTAGATCTAAAGTTAGAATTAAATACAGGTCTAAATGAGCTTATCTCAATATTAGCTTTAAATGAATTGTTTGTAAAATCTAAAACAGTGATCAAAAATGAACAATTAATTTTTTCAAAATCTTTATAAGACTGATTAGTCCATTTTTTTGAATTTAAAAATTCCTCGATACTTCTTTCTAGTTCAACAAAAATCTTTGATTCTGTTTGATTAACTAAACTAAAATTCACTTTTACTTGACAATTTAACTCCTGTGAATAATTAATTTGAAAACAAAAAATTATACTATAAATTATATATTTCCAATAATATGTCTTTAGCAACATGATTTTTTGATTTTAAGCTAAAATCTTTAACTGACTTTGAAGTTATAAAACTTATTTTATTTGTATCACAATTAAATCCAGCGCCGTTATCATTTAAGGAATTTAAAACTATTGCGTCAAGATTTTTATCCATGAGTTTGTTTTTTGCATTAATAAGCTCATTATGTGTCTCAAGCGAAAAACCAATAATTTTTTGGTTTTTTCTTTTTAAACTTAACTCTTTCAATATATCAACATTCTTAACCAAATCAAGCTTGATCGATTTTAAATTATTTTTTTTAATTTTTTTATTAGATGATTTTTTTGGTTTATAATCCGAAACAGCAGCAGACTTTATACAAATATCAACTTTAGGAAATATTTTTAAACACTCATTTAACATTTCCTCAGCTGAAATTACTCTTTTTTCTATAATATTTTCATCATTAACTGTTTCCATTGATGGACCTGAAATCAGATAAACTTTTGCACCAAGATTGGCAGCTTGTTTCGCAATTTCAAACCCCATCTTTCCACTAGAAAAGTTTCCAACAAACCTAACAGGATCAATCATTTCATAAGTAGGACCTGCTGTGACAAGTATTTTTTTATTGTTAAAAATTAATCTTTTTTTAATGTAACTCTTTAATATTTCTAAAATCTTTTCTGGTTCTTCAACCCTTCCTTCACCATCAAGACCACTTGCAAGTAAACCCTTTCCAGGCTTAATTAAAATATCACCTTTTTCCTCAAGAGTATTTATGTTATTTTTTGTAGATAATGATTTAAACATTTCTAAATCCATTGATGGTGCAAAAAAAACTTGACAGTTCGATGACATGTATGTTGCAATAAGAAGGTTATCTGCATTTCCTGTTACCATTTTTGATATAGTTGATGAAGTAGCAGGAATAATTAATAAATAATCAGCCCATTCAGCAAGTTCGACATGATTATTCCAATTTTTTGAATTATTATCTTCTTCGAAAAAATTAGTTAAGACAGGTCTTCCAGATAAAGATGAAAATGTTAATGAAGTAACAAAGTCATGAGCGGATTTAGTAAAAACTACTTGTACATTTGCTTGATTTTTTCTTAATAACCTGAGTAATACTATTGATTTATAAGCTGCTATTCCACCTGAAACGCCAAGAAGGATGTTTTTGCCCTTAAGAACAGACATAAAAATTACTTTTCCTGTTCAGGTTTTCTGTGGTATATTTTTTCTGTAAGCCAATTGTCTATTGCAATAGCATGAGCTTTAGGAAGTTTTTCATAAAATTTTGAGACTTCTATTTGTTCTTTATTTTCAAAAATCTCTTCCAAATTTTCACTTGGTGTAGCAAATTCTTCAAGTTTACTTATTAATTCTTTCTTAATATCCTCATTAATTTGAATAGTTCTTTTAGATATTATTGAAATTGCCTTATATATATTTTCAGATTGAGAATCAATTTTTTCTCTATCGTAAGTTACTGTAGAAGTTGGTGCATTAATTTTTTTAAAATCCATAATTTTATGATTAATCGGCCTCAAATATAGCAATTTCTTTATCTATATCATTCATCATCTTTTCAGATTCATTAAAAAACTTTGTTTCAGGATAATCGTTAATTAATTCTTCATAAATTTTTATAGCATTTTTGAGTCTTTCTAACCTTTTTATTTGAATACTATTTACTGCTAGTTGATATGAAGAATCAAAAAGGTAAAATAAAGCATCTTCTCTGTATGGGGTTCCAGGATATTCAGAAATAAAACTATTTAAAACTTTAATTGCAGATGTATAGTCTCTAATTGTATTGTATTGTTTTGCAATTTCAAATGCTTTATATTCTAATTTTATTCTTAATTCCTGAACAAGATCATTTGCTTCTTCAAGTTTTTCGGAATATGGATAAAAATTTATAAAATTTTGTAATTTTTCAATTGCTGTCATTGTATCAGCTTGATCTAAACTATGCTTAGGGGATTGTTTATAGTAACAATACGCAGCGTTAAAGGCAGCTTCCTCAACTTTTTGACTAATTGGATAAGATTTTACGAAACTTTCAAATTGAAATGCAGCTAAAACATAATTTTTTTTATTTAGTAAACTATTTGCATAAAAAAAAGTAATTCTTTCACCTTGTGGTTTTCCTCTATATTTTGGTTGAATTTGCTCAAAAAGAGTACTTGCTCTTCTCCATTCTTCATTCTCATAATATTTTTCTGCCATTTCATATTTAATTTTAACATCTTCATTCCTTAAAAGTTTTTGAAACTCATTACAGGAAAAAAATAAAAAAACTGAAAATAAGAGTAAGATTTTATTAATTATTTTATTCATACAAACATTATTTATTCTTAATAAAAACTGAAATTTTGTTTTTTAAATTTTTTGAAATTTCTGTTAAAGGTAACCTAACTTTATCATTACACAAATTTAAGTATTTGAGAGCAAATTTAATGCCTGATGGATTACCCTCTTCAAAAATTAAATTAAAAAAATCATTTAAAATAAAATTAGAAGATTCTATTTTCGGAAGTTTATTTATTTCATCTGGAATATCATTGTCATTTTCCCATATTAAACTTAAATAAGCTTCCTGCATGATTGATGGGAATGCATTAGCTGCAACAGAAATGATTCCATCAGCTCCGTTCCTAACAGCATCAATCATTGTAAAATCATCCCCAGATATTATTAAAAAGTCTTTTCTAGTCTTTTTTCTTAATTCTAAGATTCTTGAAACATTTCCTGATGCCTCTTTCACTCCAATAATATTATTACTAAACTTGCTTAACTTTATAATTGTATGATTATTTATATCACAAGAAGTTCTTCCAGGCACATTATATATTATTAAAGGTACAGATGAGGCTTCAGATACTTTTACAAAATGTTGAAAAATACCATCCTGAGATGGTTTATTATAATAAGGACAAACAGACATAATAGCTTCAAAGCCAGATAAATCAGTTTTAGAAATTAAATCACATAAATAGCTTGTATTATTTGAACTAATACCCAGAACTAATGGAATGCGGTCTTTAAAAGCACTAATAAATGTTGAATTAACCTCTTCTTTTTCTTTATAACTTAATACTGATGACTCTCCAGTTGTTCCTTGCACAACTACATAGGAAACTCCACTAAAAAACAAGTGGTCACTTAACTTATAAATAGCTTCAATGTCAATTTCATCTTGATCATTAAATGGTGTAACAACAGCAACTCCTACACCAGCAAAAATGGATTTATTTTTTTGTGTTATAAAAGGATTTATTCTGTATGCTTTCGTGCTCACTTTATGAAGTTTAGATATTTAATAAGTTCCTTCCTAAATTTTTTAAAATTATCAAAAATATCTGTAAAAATAATATCATTAATGTTGTGATTTGAAATATCAAATCCAATTCTAAATTTTGCATTTGTTTGTGAGGATAATAAAGTTAAAATTTTATTATCACCAAAATAATTAATCAGCATATCATATTTTTTTGATGTGAATTCATCAGCATCAGCAGAAATCATTTTACCATAAAAATTTACAGATTTTTCAGAAATTCTTAATTCACAAAAGGGATCATTATAGTTGCTATCAGAAAAACTTATTATTTTTAAATCTTTCTCTTTCAAACCCATTTCAAGAGCTAATTCTAACAAATCAGAATAGTCCAAATCCATGTTTGAATCAACTATACAACCAATTGTTTTAATAGGTTTTTTTGGATTTCTAATAGATGATTTTAGAACATCAATTGATTTTTCAATCTTTTTTTGTAAAAAACCTAATCTTAATTTATAAATAAATTTTTTCAATCTTATATATTAATGTTATATAAATTAATAAAATCTTCTAATGATAAAGGCTCATTTCCTAAATCTTTTGCTTTGTTCATTTTAGAAGGTCCAGGATTTAGTCCTGAAATAATTATAGATTTAGAGGAGACACTACTAACTACTTTACCTCCATTATTTAAAATTATATCTTTTAAACTATCTCTACTAATTTTTTCAAAAGTACCTGTTATTACAAAACTTAATTTATCAAGGGATGTGCCTTTTTTCTCAGATTTATTTTGTGCAAAATTTAAACCCAAATCATTTAATTTTTTTAATAGTTCTAAATTAATTGGTTCACTTAAATATTTTTTTAAACTCATGGCAATTTTTTCTCCAATTTCATCAACATTTAATATGTCTTCATATGATGCATTTATTAAATCATTAATTGTTGGAAAATAGCTTGTAAGTCTTTTTGAAACTGTTTCACCAACATGCCTAATTCCAAGACTATACAAAACCTTGTGATAGGGTTGGGCTTTTGAATTAGATATTGCAAAAACTAAATTTTCTGCTGACTTTTGTGCCATACGCTCTAATCCAACCAATTGACCAACTTTTAAATTATATATATCATCAAAGTTTTTAATAATATCTTTCTTTAAAAGTCTTTCAATAGTCTCTGTTCCAAAACCATCTATATTCATAGCTTTTCTAGAGATAAAATGTTTAAATCTACCAACAATTTGAGGATAACAACCTTTAGAATTTAAGCAATAATGCTGAGCTTCATCATCATTTTTAAAAAGTAAACTTCCACAGGCTGGACAATTTTTTATAAAAGATATTTTTTTTGATTTTAAATTTCTAAGTCTGTAATTAACTGAAACTATTTTAGGAATAATTTCACCACCTTTTTCAACAGTCAAGGTGTCATTTTGATATAAATCTAATTTATCTATTTGATCTTCATTGTGAAGAGATGCTCTTTTAACAATAGTCCCATTCAATAATACTGGTTCTAAATTAGCAACTGGTGTTATTGCTCCTGTTCTTCCTACCTGAAAGTCAATATCAACTAATTTGGTAATGGCTTGCTCTGTTTGAAATTTGTAAGCAATTGCCCATCGAGGAAACTTAGACGTAAATCCAAGATGTTTTTGCATATTAAAGCTATTTACTTTTACAACTATACCATCAATTTCAAAATTTAAATTTTCTTTTTGTTTATCCCAATATGAAATAAATTCAAATACTTCATCTATATTTTTACAATATTTATGACTATTAGAGACATTAAAACCCAGATCTTTTAAAGCATTTAAAGATTCAGTTTGAGTATTAAATGGATTATTTTCAGAAACTATTTGAAAGAAATAACATTTTAAGGGTCTTTTTCTAACTTCTTTACTACTTACAAGTTTAATACTCCCTGAAGCAGTATTTCTAGGATTCTTATATGGTTCCTCACTATTTTTAATTTTACTTTCATTTAATTTTACAAAATCAGTTTTTTCTATAATAACTTCACCTCTTACATCAAAATCATAATCAACACTAATTAATGTCTTTAATGGAATGGTATTAATTGTTTTAATGTTTTTGGTAACATCATCACCGCTTATCCCATCTCCTCTAGTTAATCCTTGAATAAGATTTCCTTTTTTATATGAAACAGAAACTGAAACACCATCTAATTTTAATTCACATGAAAAAGATATTTTTTCTGTTTTTAATATTTTCACCAACCGATCTTTCCATTTAATTAATTCATCCTTTGAATAAGAATTTTCTAATGAATACATTGGAAAGTTATGATCAACCGAATTAAAACTATTGTTTAGTAAACTCCCTACTCTTTGTGTGGGTGAATTTGGATCTTTAAGTTGGGGATATTTAAACTCTAAGTCTTCGAGTTTTTTCATCATTTTATCAAATTCATAGTCGGAAATTTCAGGCTTATCTAGCATATAATATAAATAATTATGCTTGTGTAATTCTGTGCTTAAAAAAATTATTTCTTTTTTTATATTCATTTGTAAGCTTTAATCATCCTTTCTCTTCCGTTTAGGTCTTCTTTGATCATTATTTTTTTAAAGTTATTAATCTTTAATAAATTCTTTATACTTTTTATTCTATCAGTGTGACATTCTAAATATAATACACCTAGATCATTAAGAGCAACTTTTGAAAATTCAATTATTTTTTTATAAAAAACTAAATTATCATCACCATCAACAAAAATAGCAGAGTGTGGTTCAAATTTACTAACACTAACATCAATAGATGGTATTTCAGACTTATCAACATAGGGCGGATTAGAAACAATTAAATCATATTTATTATTGAATTCAATTTTTTTTAAAACATCAACCTCCTTAAAATTGATTTTTACATTATTAACTAAAGAATTTTTTTTTGCAATTTCAAGTGCTTTAATCGATTTATCCCAAGCCTCAACATTTGAGTTATCTAAATATTTTTTTAAAATAATTGAAATCAGACCAGAACCTGTTCCAATATCCAAAATTGAAATTTTATTTTTTTGATCAGAAATTATCCAATCACACAATTCAAGCGTTTCTGGTCTAGGAATCAAAACATTTTCATTTAAATAGAATGTAAGTTTTTTATGTAAAACTTTTCCTGTAACGTATTGAATAGGCATTTTATTTTTAATTAATTTAAGTTTTGAATCTAGCAGATTTATCTTGTTTTTTGATAAAAAAAACATTGGCTCTTGAATAAATTTAATTCTACTTATTCCTAAATAAAAATCAACTAAAACATAAAATAATGAATCAATTTCTTTTTTTGAATATTGATTAGTTAAGGCTTTTGAAAATAACTTTTTATAAGATTTTAAATTCATAATTTCAATTTCATCCATACTGGGCATGAACTATGGCCTGTATCTCCTAAAGGATGATTAAGTTCTATAAAACCATTTTTCTTATAAAGGTTTTGTGCATTTATCATATTATACATAGTTTCAATATAACAGTATTTGTATTCACTTTTCTTGGCAAAATCTAAACATATAGATATTAATTTTGAACCAATACCTAATCGTCTAATATTCGGTAAAAAATACATCTTTTGAAGCTCACAAATATTTTCTTTAGTTCCTTTCAATTTTGAAATACCAGCACCACCAGAAATAAAATTATCAGCAAGGACTATATAATATTTTGAATTCTTATCTTGATAAGATTCAAACATAAAATTTAATTCTTCATCTTGCATAGCAGTACCCTCATCTGGGACTCCAAATTCATTCATTACACTAACTAAAACTTCCTTAATTTTTAGATTATCTTTCTTAAGAATTTCTCTAATTTCAATTTTCATTTTATTAAATTAGAATATTCTATAAAGATACTAATAAAACAAAGGGATGAACCATGATTTACTGATGAAAAGATGTATAAGCTTAGGACTTAAAGCATTAGGGAATACATATCCAAATCCAAATGTTGGTGCTTTACTTTTTTATGATGGCAAAATAATTTCTGAGGGATTTACAAAAGAACATGGAAGCAACCACGCAGAAATAAACGTAATAAATAAAATAAGTGATAATGAAGTTCTAAAAAAATCTACATTATATGTTACACTTGAGCCATGCTCTCATTATGGAAAAACCCCACCATGTTGTGAAGCGATTTCTAATAAAAAAATTAAAGAAGTTATAGTTGGTATAAATGACCCTAACAAACTAGTTAATGGAAGGGGAATAAATTATCTTAAAAACAATAATATTAAAGTAAAAACTGGAATTTTAGAGAACGAATGTAAAAAATTACACAAAAGATTTTTAACCTTTCAAAATAAAAAAAGACCATATATAATTTTAAAATGGGCTGAAACACTTGATAGATTTATAAGTCCAAAAAAACAAAAAAACAATAGACCATATTGGATATCAAATATTTATAGCAGACAACTTGTGCATAAGTGGAGAAGTCAAGAGCATGCAATTTTAATCGGAGGAAAAACATATGAAAATGACTCTCCAATTCTAAACTCAAGACTTTGGGATAATAATAATCCAGAAAAATTTATTTTAACAAATAATAAAAATTTTAAAGATTCTAATTATAACAAAATCAATGATGAAGATTTGTTTACGGTTAATGAAATATCTGATTACTTGTATAATAAAAATATACAATCAATAATAGTTGAAGGTGGGAGTAAAACGATTGAAAATTTCATAAATAAAGGTGTATGGGATGAAGCTAGAATTATTCAAAATTCAAAAAAATTAAATGATGGAATTAAATCACCAAAAATTAATGGAAGATTGAAAAATGAATTTCAATTAATGGATGATAATATTAAAATTATTTGTCCGATTTAGTAATAGCAAGTATTATTTTTTTTGGACACCTAATTGGCTTATTATTTTTTTTATTTAAAAAAACAAGTTTTGTATATCCTTCATTAATCAGCTCTTTATCTTTAAAAATTTTATATTCAAATTCGATAGAGTATGATGGTAGCTTTAATAATGATGTTTCTAATATTAATTCATCTTCAAAAAATGCAGGTTTTCTAAATATAGTATTTGCTCTTATAACTGGTAAAATAAAATCTTCTTCCTCTAATTTTCTGTAAGAAAAACCTAAGTTCTTTAGCCAACCTAACCTTCCAATTTCATAGTATTTCAGATAATTACTATGATGTATATAAGACATTGAATCAGTTTCTGAATATCTTGCAATTATTGTTGTTTTAAAAGATTTTTTATGTTGCAGAAATGATTGTTTTAAGTTGATCTATAATATCAAAAAAACTTTTTTAAAAATCAATAGTAAAATGATTTTTTTTTAAAAAAAAAATGTACATATTTGTTTGTCTAATTAACAATTTAATCTACACTACGGTTTTATTGATTAATAACAACAACTTAAAAAGTATTAATAACTATGAGCTTAGAATCAGTATGGAAAAACTGTCTTAATTTTATAAAAGATAACATACAAGATCAAGCTTATAAAACTTGGTTTGAACCAATTCAACCAATTAAACTTGATGATAACATCTTAAGCATTCAAGTGCCTAGTAAATTTTTTTACGAATGGCTTGAGGAGCATTATGTTAAACTTTTGAAAATTGCATTAACAAAGGAATTAGGCAAGGATGCAAAGCTTGTGTACATAATTAAAATGGAAAACTCTTTTGGTTCTCCTAAATCATTCACTGAAAAAATTCCAAGCGATTACAAGCCTAAAATGAAATCCCAAAAGATTGAGGGTTCATCCAGTTATTTTAAAAATGAATTAACCAATCCTTTTATAATTCCAGGAATTCAAAACTTAAAAATTGATTCACAATTAAATCCAAATTATAATTTTAACAATTTTTTGGAAGGTGATTCAAATAGACTCGCTAGATCTGCTGGTTATGCAGTTTCAAATAGACCAGGTGGCACATCTTTCAATCCTCTGTTAATTTTTGGAGGTGTTGGTTTAGGTAAAACACATTTAGCTAACGCAATTGGAATAAATATTAAACAAAAGTTTCCTGAAAAAACTGTTCTTTATATTTCTGCAGAAAAATTTACTCAACAATATATTGAGTCTGTTAAAAAGAATAACAGAAATGATTTTATACACTTTTATCAACTTATCGATGTACTAATAATTGATGATGTTCAGTTTTTTTCTGGTAAGTCTGGAACACAAGATGTTTTCTTCCATATTTTTAATCATCTTCACCAGAATGGGAAACAAGTTGTATTAACGTCTGATAAAGCACCAGTAGATATGCAGGAAATTGAACAAAGGCTCTTATCCAGATTCAAATGGGGGTTATCTGCAGAACTTCAAACTCCTAATTATGAAACCAGAATATCAATAATCAAAAATAAATTGAATAGAGATGGTGTAGAAATGGATGATGAAATTATATTTTATGTTGCAAAATATATCAAAACAAATGTTAGAGAGCTTGAAGGTGCAATAATTTCGTTAATGGCTCAATCATCATTTAATAGAAAAAATATTACAATTGATCTCGCAAAAGTTATCGTAGAAAAATTTGTTAAGAATACTAAAAAAGAGATATCTATTGATCATATCCAAAAAGTTGTTTCTGATTATTTTCAAATGGATGTTATGACACTGCAGTCAAAGACTAGAAAGAGGCACATTGTACAAGCAAGACAACTTGCAATGTTTTTTTCAAAAAAGTTTACTAAAGCTTCATTAGCAAGTATAGGAACCAAGATTGGACATCGAGATCATGCTACTGTACTACACGCATGTAAAACTGTTGATAATTTAGCTTTTACCGATAAACAATTCAGGAAATATGTTGAAGATCTTAATAAGAAATTTTCTGACTAATCTAAATTAGGTTTTCTTACTGCTTGGATATTATCTAAGTTATATCCTTTAAAAATTCTTAAATAATCTGAAATTGAGGTACCATTAGCATCTTTTTTATCCAAATTAATATCACAATGACTTCTTAAATATTTTTTCACATTTCCAGGACCTGATAAATGTGCAGCAGCTATTATTCCAGATTCCGTAATAAAAACATTAGAAAGGTATCTATTTGAATACCATTTTATTTCTCTTCGAAGAATCCACTTATTTCTCATAACATTCATTAAAAATACTTTTTCTTGAAGTTCAGGGTTGTTTTTATAATGAATTAAGTTGCTAACTCCGTACATATCAAGTGTACCCTTTCCAAATTGATACTTTCCAACATAACCATATCGATTTGTTTTTATATAATCAGAGCCTGATTCAAAAAAACCTAGAAAATCTTTAAAGCCAACAAAATCTTTAATTGTAAATGCTATAGGTAAATAATCAATTTTTGAATCATATTCACTTTCAACTGAATATTCGAGATTTAAATTTGGGGGTGGGAATAGTGTACTGCTAAGAAAAAAAACAGCTAAAAAATTTAACAGATAAACTTTAAAATTAAAGTACATCATAAATAAAAAACATATATACAATTATGCTTTTTCGTTTACAAACTTAATGATTTTTATAATTATCTAGTAATCAATTAATTACCTCTTAATGTTTCTTTTTTTTAACCAATTAGTATATTGTCTCTTTTTCTTATTATGCTCAGCATTTGTTTTAGAAAAAAGGTGATAACCAGGATTAGATACATCTGCTACAAAAAAAAGCAAAGAGTGATTTAATGGATTTAAAACAGCTTCAATAGCAGAAATATCTGGTGTTACGATTGGCCCAGGTGGTAATCCTCTATTTACATAAGTATTGTATGGAGATTTGATTCTTAAATCTTTATATAAAACTCTCCTTATTTTTGTGTCAAAACCATCTCTTTTCTTTATAGTATAAACTACAGTAGGATCAGCTTGAAGTTTCATTTTTTTATTTAAACGATTTAAATATACACCCGCAATAGTTGGTCTTTCATCTACTTTGGGAGTTTCAAGTTGAACTATTGAAGCTAAGGTCATAACCTCAATAGGGTTTAAATTTATTTTTTTTGACTTTTTAATTCTATCATCATTCCAAAAATTATCAAATTCCTTAACAATTCTTTCTCTAAATTGTATTGCATTTGTGTTCCAATAAACTTGATAAGTATTAGGGATAAATAAAGAAAAGACTGAATCTTCATTTAAATTTAAATCATTTAAAAAATTTTTATCATAAAACGCCTTAGACAATGATAAACTATCAGCTTCAATATTTGATGAAATTTTTTTAAATAACTGATTTGGTGTTTGAACGTTATTAAATGTAAGATTAACTGGAATATTATTAGATCTTAAAGAGTTTATGATTTCGTTATTATTATAATCTTTTTCAATTTTAAACCTTCCAGATTTTATGTTTTTAAAATAATCTTTATAGTTAGCTGCTTTAATAAATTTAGACGTATCCTCTAAATAAATACTTAGAGAATCAATTATTTGATCTTTTGATGAATTAGTTGGTATTTTTAAGTAAATATAATCATCATCAAATACTGTATTTTTCTCAAAAAAAACATTGTAAAAATAATATCCCCCTCCAATTCCCAGAGATAATATCAAAAGAATAATTATAAATTTTATTTTTTTCAAAGCTCTAATATACCAGTAAAGACTTTTTTAACTTTCCCAGATAAATGAATATCAGTGTATTTTGAATTTGATTTATTAAAATCAACTGTCAAAAGCCCTCCTTTTGTATCTAAATTAACTGTTTTACTATTTATTAAAGATAAAATATTTAATGCAAGTGCGGACGCAACTGCACCAGTTCCACAAGAAAGTGTCTCATCCTCAACTCCTCTTTCATATGTTCTAATTTGATATAAATTATCATTTTTTCTAGAAACTAAATTAACATTTACACCATTATCAAATCGATTACTTTTTTGAATATTTCTAGAAATATTTATTAAATCCAAAGAACTTACATCATCTACAAATTTAACCAAATGAGGAGATCCTGTATTAAGAAATAAATAATCATTATATTTTTCATAACCATTAACGTCAGACATTGAAACTTTTACGTAATCATCATTTATAATGCCGTGATGAATACCATCACATGCAAGAAATTCAGATTTATTATCAATAATATCGTTGCTGTAACAATAATGCATAACACATCTGCCACCATTACCACACATAGTACTTATTTTACCATCTGAATTATAATAAATCATTTCAAAAGGAAATTTATCATTATAATTTATTAGTATAAGACCGTCTGCACCTATTCCAAATCTTCTATTACAAATTTTTTTTATTTGATTTTCTGAGTCTTTTGGAAAGGTATTTGATAAATTATTTATAATAATAAAATCATTTCCACAACCATGATATTTATCAAAATTTATTTTCATTTTTTTTTAGATATGTAAATATAAGTTATCATGTTAAAAAGAAGTTAAATATTAAAAAAGAAAAAATTAAAAAATTAATTTTATAATAAAAATAATTATGAAGAAGATAAAACTACTATATAATATATTTTTACCATTATGTGTAATTGCTTTATTTTTTGTTATTTATTCAGAGGATGAAGCTAAAGATAATTCTGAGGCCAAAATTTTAAATACTTTTTTGAATTCAGAATCAATTAATAATCAAGGGTTTCAAAATCAAAATATTATAATAAAAAATCCTGACTTTACTGTTGCGGCTGAAAAAACTATAAACAGTGTTGTTCATGTAAAAAATACTGCTAATTCTAAAAGTTCAAATAGCCTTTGGGATTTATTTTATGGGAATTCTCAAGATAGGACAACAGTTGGTACTGGTTCTGGAGTTATTGTGTCTAGTGATGGATATATAATAACTAATAATCATGTTATTGAAAATGCAACTGAAATTGAAATTACAACTAATGACAATAAATCATTCAATGCTGAACTTATTGGATCTGATAAAAACTCTGATATAGCAGTTTTAAAAATTAATGGACCAGCAAAATTTCCTTATATAAGATTTGCAGATTCTGATCAAACAAAGATTGGTGAATGGGTTTTAGCTGTAGGAAATCCATTTAATTTAACTTCGACTGTTACCGCCGGAATTATAAGTGCAAAATCAAGAGACTTGAATGATTATGACTCTAAAAATCAATCTTTTATTCAAACAGATGCTGCTGTAAATAGCGGAAATAGCGGAGGCGCTCTTGTTAATATTAGTGGTGACCTTATTGGAATAAATACTGCAATACAAAGTACAAATGCTGGATTTATTGGATATTCTTTTGCAGTTCCTAGTAATATAGCTCGTAAAATTTATGAAGATATACTTGAATTTGGTGATGTTCAAAGGGGTTTATTAGGGGTTACTGGTCAAAGTCTAAACTCGGAAAATTCAAATGAATTAGGAATTAATATTACAGAAGGATTTTATATTAATGATACTGATCCAAATATGGGAGCTCATATTGCAGGAATAAAAAAAGGTGACATTATACAACAAATTGATAATGTCAAAATAAATAAGTTTGCGGATCTTTCAGGATATTTAAATTCGAAAAGACCTGGAGATAATTTAAATGTTAAAATATTTAGAAAAAATAAATCTTTAAATATTAATGTAAGACTAAAGAGGAGTACTTATGTTCAGTTTTATGGTATGCAATTAAAAGATGCAAGTGAAGTTGAACTTCAAGAATTAAATTCAGAAAATGGTGTTAAAGTTGTTATAAACAGAAATGGAACTCTATTTAGAATGGGCATTAGATCTGGTTATGTTTTATCAGAATTAAATAATACAAAAATTTTTAAGACATCTGATTTAAAAAAATTTGAAAGAGAAGATATTTTTCAAATGACTTTTATAGATCTTGATGGAGAAAGAGAAAAGCTTGTTTTTGATTAAATAATGAAAATCATTGATATCATAAGTGCAACTCCTGAGCTTTTAAAAAGTCCTTTTTCAGGATCAATAATGAAAAGAGCAATTGATAAAAAAATTGTAAAAATTAATTTTCATGATCTAAAAGATTATTCTAAAATAAAAAAAAAGCAGATTGATGATTATCAATATGGAGGAGGTTCGGGAATGGTTCTAATGATTGAACCAATTGATAATTGTATTAATCATTTGAAAAAGAATAATGATTATTCTGAGGTTATATTTATGACTCCTGATGCAGAAAAATTAACTCAAAAAGTTTCTAATCGTTTATCAATTTCAGGTAATCTAATTATTTTATGTGGTCATTATAAAGGAGTTGATCAAAGAGTAAGAGATAACCTTACAACTATGGAGTTATCTATTGGAGACTTTGTCCTTTCTGGTGGGGAATTACCAGCTGCTGTTTTGTGTGATTCAATAATTAGACTAATTCCAGGTGTTCTAAACGATGAAACATCAGCTCTTGAAGATTCATTTCAAGATGGAATAATAGCCCCTCCAGTTTATACTAGACCATCATCCTACAATAATCTTAAAGTACCAAAAATTTTATTATCAGGAAATAAAGAAAAAATAAATGCATGGAGAGATAAAAAATCTGATGAAAAAACAAAAAAAATGAAATTTTAATTCATTTAAAATAATTTTTTTTTAGATATAAAATATGTAAGTTTGCCACCTCTTGGTTAACCTCTGGCAATTTTCGAATGTTAATCATTATTTAAATTATATAAAATGAAGTCTTTAGTAAAATATGTTCAAGACGAATTTATAACTCAAAATGAATATCCAGAATTCAAGTCTGGAGACACAATTACTGTTTATTACGAAATTAAAGAAGGTGAAAAATCTAGAACGCAGTTTTTTAAAGGAGTTGTTATTCAAATAAAAGGAACAGGAAAAACCAAAACATTTACAGTTAGAAAAATGTCAGGAACTGTTGGAATTGAGAGAATATTCCCTTTTAACCTTCCTACCATAAATAAAATTGAAGTTAATAAAAGAGGTAAAGTAAGAAGATCCAGAATTTATTATTTCAAGGAATTGCGTGGAAAAAAGGCAAGAATCAAAGAAGTTAAAAAATAAGTTTAATGTCAAAAATTAAAGTTAATAATCCTGTTGTTGAGTTAGATGGTGATGAAATGACTAGGATTATATGGGAGTACATAAAACAAAAACTTATCCTTCCTTACATAGACTTAGAAATAAAATATTTTGATCTTGGTATAAAAAATAGAGATTTTACTGACGATCAAGTAACTATTGATGCAGCAAATGCAATAAAAGAATATAATGTTGGTATTAAATGTGCCACTATTACCCCAGATGAACAGCGAGTTAAAGAATACACATTAAAAAAAATGTGGAAATCCCCTAACGGTACTATAAGAAATATTATTGGTGGTACTGTTTTTCGCGAACCTATTATAATGAAAAATATTCCCAGGTATGTTCAAGGTTGGGTAAAACCTATATGTATTGGGAGACATGCTTTTGGAGACCAATATCGCGCTACAGATTTTGTTACTCATGGAAAAGGAAAATTAACTATGACATTCACACCTGAAAATGGTGACGATCCAAAAAGTTGGGAAATTTACAATTTTCAAGAGGATGGAATTGCTATGGGAATGTATAACATTGAATCATCTATTTATGGTTTTGCTAGATCATGTATGAATAGAGCGATTTCAAAAAAATGGCCTCTTTACCTTTCAACAAAGAATACAATCTTAAAGGCTTATGATGGTAGGTTTAAAGATATTTTTCATGATGTGTATGAAAATGAGTTTAAAGAGAAGTTTAATGAATTGGGAATAACATATGAACATAGATTAATTGATGATATGGTTGCTGCCGCAATGAAATGGGAAGGCGGTTTTGTTTGGGCTTGTAAGAACTATGATGGGGATGTGCAATCAGATACTGTTGCTCAAGGCTTTGGATCTTTAGGATTAATGACATCAACCTTAGTAACACCAGACGGTAAAACTATGGAAGCAGAAGCGGCTCATGGAACAGTTACAAGACATTTTAGATTACATCAAAAGGGGAAGGAAACTTCTACAAATCCAATTGCATCTATATTTGCATGGACCAGAGGATTAATTCACAGGGCTGAGTTAGATTCTAATAATGAGCTTCTTATTTTCTGTAATCTTTTGGAAAAAGTTTGTATTGAAACTGTTGAATCTGGAAAAATGACAAAAGATCTTGCTTTACTTATTCATGGAAGTAATTTAAAAAGACAACATTATTTAAACACACAAGAATTTTTAGATGCTATTAAGCTAAACCTTGATGCTAAGGTATCTTAATCTAGATTAGTTAAATACAATTTTATTATTTTGCATCTGTGAAAAGGCTTTTTCTCTATATTTTTTTTCTGGTTAATTTAAGTCTGAATGCACAAAAAAATTATACTTTAAGCGGTTATGTGCTAGATAGTCAAAGCAATGAATTAATAATTGGCTCCAGTGTTATTGTAGAGGGACTAAATATTGGAACAATAACTAATAGTTACGGTTTTTTTTCGATAACTATTGAAGAGGGTAACTATAATATTAGAATTCAAAATTTAGGATTTAAGGATAATACCCAAAATATAAATTTAAATAAGAATTTAAGTCTAAATATATATCTAACTGAAGAAGTGGAATCATTAAACGAAGTCATTGTTGTTGAGAACAGCGAAGATATAGATATTGATTTACCAGTATTAAGTTTAAATATATTATCTGGAAAAACAATTAGGCAAACACCGGTAGTATTTGGTGAGTCTGATATTTTAAAAACTATACAATTATTGCCAGGTGTATCAAGTGCTGGTGAGGGAGCCTCAGGATTTAATGTTAGAGGAGGTGCAGCAGATCAAAATTTAATTTTATTTGATGAAGCAATTATTTACAACTCCTCACACCTTTTTGGACTTTTTTCTGTTTTTAACTCTGATGCGATCAAGGAAGTAAAATTATTTAAAGGTGGTATACCATCATCATATGGGGGAAGATTATCATCTGTATTAGATGTTTATCAAAAAGATGGTAATAATCAAAAAACTTCAATTAATGGAGGAATAGGTGCTATTTCAAGTAGATTTCTAATTGAAGGGCCAATTCAAAAAAATCAAAGTTCTTTTCTTGTTGCATCTAGAGGTACATATGCGCACTTATTTTTAAAATTGACTGATATTGAGAACATAGCATATTTTTATGATATTAATACAAAATCAAATTTTGTTATTGACAATAGAAATAAAATTTTTCTTTCAGGATATTTTGGAAGAGATCTTTTTAAGTTAGATGGAACCTTCATGAACACCTATGGAAACAGTACATTAAATTTTAGATGGAATCATCTTATAAACGATAAAACTTTCTCAAATACTTCTTTAATTTTTAGTGATTATTATTACGGCTTAGAATTAGATTTTGTTGGATTTGATTGGAAATCAGGAATAAAAAACTTGAATCTAAAATTTGATTTGAAAAATTATTATTCAAATGAATTTCAGTTTAATTATGGTTTAAATTTTATATACTATGATTTTAACCCTGGTACAATTGGTCCTTTAACTGCAGATTCAGGATTTAATTTTTCAAAATTAAATAAGAAATTTGCATTTGAAAACTCAACATATTTTGATGTTCTTCATAAAATAAGTAATCGACTTTCAATGAGATATGGTATTAGAATAAATCAATTTTTACGACTCAGGCAAAATGGTCTTCAAAAATATATTGATAATAATCCTTTATTTTACGATATTGATTTAGGAATTTATGATCCTGCTAAACCTTTAGCTAATAATTTTGATAACAACTCATCTGTATTTAAAACATATAATAATATTGAGCCAAGGATTAATATATCTTACTCATTTAATAATCAAAGCATAAAAGCTAGTTATAACAGATTAAATCAATATTTACATTTGATTTCTAACACTAGCTCACCTACTCCATTAGATATTTGGGTTCCTAGTGGTCCATATATTAAACCTCAAAAGCTTGATCAATTTGCTTTTGGATATTTTAAAAGAATGAAAAAATTGAAAATTGAAACTGAAATTTTTTATAAAAAAATTAAAAATAGACTTGACTATATTGATGGAGCTGATTTAGTGGCAAATGATAATATAGAAACAGTTATTCTTGCTGGAAAATCAAGAGCATATGGTATTGAATTTTTATTAAAGAAATCTGATGGAAGACATAAATTTTGGCTTGCATATACTTTATCAAAATCAGAACAGAAAACTGCTGGAAGAAATTCTTCAGAAAATGGAATAAACATGTCCGAATGGTATAATACACCATATGATAAACCTCATGATATTAGCATTAATTCAGAATATAGAATTAATAAAAAATTGAAAATTGTAGGAAACTTTATTTTTCAAACTGGACAACCCACTAATTATCCTAATTCACAGTATACATACATGAATTTAAATGTTCCAAATTATGGTAAAAGAAATTCACAAAGACTTCCAAATTATCATAGAATGGATGTTAATTTGACATTGAATCCTGAAAAGAAAAATAAAAAAGTAGAAAGTTCATGGGTATTTGGAATTTATAATTTGTATAATAGAGATAATGCCTCTTCAATTATATTTAGACGAAATAATGAAACTCTTAAAAATGAGGCTGTTCAAATTTCAATTTTTGGTATTGTACCATCGGTAACTTATAATTTTAAATTCTAATGAAAAAAATATTAAGTTTTTTGTTTATTGTTTTAATCTTAGGATGTGAAAAAGTAATCGATTTAGATTTAGAATTTTCAAAAACAGGCTATGTAATTGACGGAAAAATAAATAAACATGTTAATTCTGTTGATGGATTTTGTGAAGTAAATATTAGCAAATCTAGAGCTTATTTTAGCGATAATATTGATTATGTTAATGATGCAATTGTTAAGATTATTGAAAAGGAAAATAATAAAGAATATATATTAGATTTTATTAAAAATGGACAATATAAAACTTCAATACCAAATATTTCAGAAACTAGTGAATATGAACTTATTGTTTTACATGAATATAATGAGTTTTCATCTTTTGAAAAACTTACTAAATCAAGCTTAATTGATAGTGTTGTTCAAGGTGATAGAAATTCATTAAGTGGAGATGAAGTTGAAATTATTACAACTTTTACAGATTTAAACCAAATAGATAATTATTTTCTATTTGAATTTGGCGACAAAGGAAATTTGCAACCTGCTAGAGATTTATATATAAATGGCAACAGTTTTTCTTTTTCATATTTTATGGAAAAAACTGAAATACCTGAAACAAATAAATTAAGAGTAAAAATGGAAGGTATTGATTACAATTATTTTAAATATATGCTTCAAATTGTAGTACAAACAAATACACAAAATGGACCATTTTCAACTCCACCAGCTCCTATAAAAGGAAATATTATAAACGTATATGATAATAACTCTACAGTTTTTGGATATTTTAAGGTTTGTGAATTTGATGAATTTATTTTAGAAGACATCATAATTGATTAATTTTAAAATAAATGAAATTTAAAAAAATTACTGAATCAGATTCGAATCATGATAATCTAGAATTAAAACCTACTAAAGATTTAGTAAAAATCATTAATGATGAGGATTTAACTGTTGCAAAATCAGTAAAAAAGATACTACCAATTTTAATAAAACTTATTGATAAAATTTATCTTAAAATGTTAAATGGAGGAAGATTGTTTTATATCGGGGCAGGCACAAGCGGAAGATTAGGAATTCTTGATGCTTCTGAATGTCCTCCAACTTTTGGAGTATCAGATAAATTAGTTATTGGTTTGATAGCAGGTGGAGATAAAGCGATTAGAAAGTCACAAGAATTTGCAGAAGATGATATAAATCAAGGATGGGCTGATCTATTAAAATTTAAAATAAATAATAACGATAGCGTAATTGGAATTGCAGCTTCAGGAACAACACCATATGTTGTTGGTGCAATAGATACATGTAGAAAAAATGGAATTTTAACTGGATGCATTACATGTAATATAAATAGTCCACTTGCATTATGCTCTGAAAATCCTATTGAAGTTATAGTTGGACCAGAAGTGGTCACTGGTAGTTCAAGAATGAAGGCAGGAACAGCTCAGAAACTTATTCTAAATACTATTTCAACTACACTAATGGTTAAATTAGGTAAAGTTAAGGGTAATAAAATGGTTGACATGCAGCTTGCTAATAATAAATTAATAGATCGTGCTGAAAAAATTTTAATGGAAGAATTGAAAATTGATTTAGCTAAAGCAAAAGCTTTACTTAAAGAAAATAAAAGCGTTAGAAAATCACTAGAATCACTAAACTAATTCAACAATTGAAACAGTTCAAAAAAACATGGCCTGTAAGAGTAGAAAAAGAAATAAAAGCTAATAGTGATGAAATATGGAAAATTATTTCCAAAGAAGGTAATTTAAACCTTGTTCATCCATTTTGTAAAAATAATTATGCCATTTCATGGGGTTCTGAAAACTCAGTGGATGTACTTGAATATCTAAATGGTTTAAAATTTATTAGAGAATTTCAAACATGGAATCCTGGCAAAGGATACAGCTTACTAATCGGAACAAAAAATGGGAAAAAATCTTATGTTGAATGGAAAATAAGATCTAAAAATAAAAAACAATATCTATCAATAACTGTTTACCCCCATTATATGATAAAATATCCAAAATTTATCTCATTTTTTCCATATGAATTTATGGTAAAACCAAATCTTAAAAAGTATTTAGAAAGCGTTATAGGAGGTATAAACTATTACCTTACAAAAAATAAAACAGTTCCAAAAAATAATTTTGGAGAACATAACTGGTTTTCTAAAAAATAATTTATTTCTTTTTTAATGTATCGTACATAACAGGCGTCGCCACAAAGACAGAAGAATAGGTTCCTATTAAAACTCCAACAATAAGAGCAAACATAAATCCTCTGATTGATTCACCGCCAAAAACAAAAATAGAAATCAGAACGACAAGAGTTGTAAATGAAGTGTTTAATGTTCTGCTTAAAGTACTATTAAGAGCGCTATCAACAACTCTTGGTAATTCCCAAGACGTATTAATATTTCTATATTCTCTAATTCTATCAAATACAACAACAGTATCATTTAAAGAATATCCTATAACGGTAAGTACAGCAGCAATAAATGCTTGATTTATTTCCATATTAAAGGGCATAAAAGAATATGTTAAAGAAAATATACCTAATACAACTAAAACATCATGAAATACTGCAGATACAGCACCCAAAGAAAACTGCCAGTCTTTAAAACGTAGAAGTATATATAAAAAAACTATAATTAAGGACCCAAATACGGCATAAAATGAGTTTTTCTTAATATCATCCGCAATTGTTGGACCAACCTTAATTGATGACATAACCCCAGCCTGTTTGTTTTCATCCCCATTAACAACAAAATCTTCATAGGCAATATTTTCAGGCATAAACTCATTTAAGTCTGTAAATAAAATATTATTTATTTCATCATCAACATCTGATGAATCAGTATCTACTTTATAATTTGTTGTTATTTTTAGCTGGTTATCAGAACCAAAAGTTTTTACTTCAGCATTTCCAAGAACCTGAATTAAATTAGACTGAATTTTTTCTTGAGATACTGGTTGTTCAAATCGAACAATATATGATCGTCCACCAACAAAATCAACACCTTGATTAAGTCCATTTAAAAATAAAGAAGATAGTCCGATTACTATAAATGTTCCTGAAACAACATATGATACTCTCCTTTTTATTAGGAAAGATATGTTAATATTACTTAACCAGTTTTTTGTTAGTAAGGTTGAAAAATCTAATTTATTTGATTTTGAAATATGATTTTCAACAAGCATTCTTGTAATAAAAATTGCAGTAAATAATGAAGTCATAATACCAATTAAAAGCGTTGTAGCAAAGCCTTTAATTGGTCCAGTTCCAAAAACAAATAGAACAAGCGCAGTTACACCTGTAGTTATATTAGCATCTAAAATAGATGATAATGCATTACTAAAACCATCAGATACAGCTTGTTTTAAACCCTTTTCTCTTCTAAGTTCTTCTCTTATCCTTTCAAAAATAAGAACATTTGCATCCACGGACATACCAATGGTTAATACTATACCAGCAATACCTGGAAGAGTTAAAACTGCCCCTAAGCCAGATAAAAAACCAAAAATCAATACAATATTTAAAACCAGTGCAGAATCAGCAAAAAGACCAGCTCTTCCATAGTAGAAATACATCCAAATCAAAACAAGAACAAGTGCGATTAAAAAAGAATTAATTCCTTTTTCAATTGATTCTTTTCCTAGAGAAGGGCCAATAATTTCAGACTGAATAATATCTGCAGATGCAGGTAATTTACCAGCTCTTAATACGTTTGCTAAATCAATAGCATCATTTAATGAAAAGTCACCCGTAATTTCAGATCTTCCTCCTGAAATTGGGCCGGTAGTTACACCAGGTGCAGAGTAAACAGTTTCATCAAGTACTATTGCTATATTGTATGAGTTTTTGTAAGCATCACCGGTTAAATCTTCCCATAATTTAGCTCCTCTTCCATTCATCTGCATATTAACCGCAGGATTACCAACTTGATCATATCCCTGAGAAGCATCAACAACAACGCCACCTCCTAATGGGGGAACATTATTTCTATTTGCTTTTATTATATATAAATCAACGATTTTAGTTTCTGGATCAGGAATTCCCCAAAGAAATTTTGTAAATCTTTTATTTGCGGGTATTAACTGTCTAACTTTTGGATTATTTAAATAGGAATCTACAGTCGGAACATCTTTTTCATAAAATTGAGCTAGTACAGGACCTCCTTGAAAACCAGTACCAATAATAAGATCTAATAATGGATTTTTTTCCATAGTTAGAGAATCTGCCTTAACCTCAACATCTGCTAATAAATCTTCTATTTCGCTTGTTTGTTTATCCTGACTTTTTTCCAAGTCTTCCTCTTGCTCAACTAAATCTTTAATAACTTGATTTGCTTGACTTAAAAATGTGAAAAATTCTTGATTTTTTTCTGTTGTCCAAAATTCAAGTTGAGCAGTACTTTGTAGTAATTTTTTTACTCTTTCAACATCCTTAGCACCAGGTAATTCTACCAAAATTCTTCCTGAATTACCTAATCTTTGGATATTAGGTTGAGTAACTCCAAACTTGTCGATTCTCTTCCTTAAAACTTCAAAAGCGGAAGTAATTGATTCATCAATTTTTGTTCTTAAAATTGGTTTGACTTGATCGTTTGACATTTGAAAGTTAATCTCATCGCTTAAAGTTCTATTGGCAAAAATATCAGGGGAAGCAAGGTTACCAGATAAGTTTTCTTCAAAAGCAATAAAGAATGATTCTAGGTATGTATCATTTGAGCTTTTTTGTAATTCATCAGCCTTATCAAGAGATTGATTAAACAATGGATCATTACTATTTTCAGCAAGACCTTTTAAAATATCTTTAACTGAAATTTGAAGAATAACATTTATGCCGCCCTTTAAATCTAAACCTTTGTTAAGTTCTTTTTCTTTTGCATCCTTATATGATGTTATTCCAAAAACTCTAATATTTGCAACTGAATCTAAATAAGCTCTTTGCATTTGATCTCTTTTTATAGAGAAATCTTTTTCGGATTCTGAAATAGAACTAATCGAATAATTTAATGCATCTTGTTCAATTTTACTTACGACATATGTATAAGATATTTGGAGTAAACTAATAACAGTAAACAAAATGGCAGTAAACTTAACTAGACTATTTTTATGCATATTTTAATTTTATGGCAAGCAAATATATGATTTACAAATTCACCAAGCAAGTTATAGTATTTATTGTTTTAGGTGTGGTCAGACAGTGTTGAGTTCATAGATCTAACAGCATCAGCTGATTGATTAAATTTATTCATTTCATCATTGTTTAAATCTAGTTCTATAATTTCTTCAACACCATTTTTTCCAATAATACATGGTACTCCAATACATAAATCATTTTGATTGTATTCTCCATTTAATAATACAGAACATGGAATTGTTTTTCTTTTATCATTTAAAATACAATCTACAAGGTATGCAATCGATGAACCAGGTGCATACCATGCTGAAGTACCTAAAAGTTTCGTAAGAGTTGCGCCTCCAACCATTGTTGATTTAACAATATTTTCAATCTCTTCTGGAGATGATATTTTTGAAAGTGGTTCATTATTACATTTAGCAAATCTATGAAGTGGAATCATAGTTGTATCCCCATGACCACCAATAACCATTGCATCAATATCTTTTTGTAGTTTTTTCGAAGAAAGTGAAATATAAGTTTTAAATCTTGAGCTATCTAGTGCTCCACCCATGCCAATAACTCTTTTGGAGTCCAGTCCAGTTGATTTTAGGGCTAAATAGGTCATAGTATCCATAGGATTTGATACCATAACAATTATTGGATTTGAAGAATACTTTAAAATATTACTTGTTACATCTTTTACAATATTTGCATTAATACCAATTAATTCTTCTCTAGTCATTCCAGGTTTTCTAGGAATACCGGATGTAATTACAACTACATCACTATCTTTTGTCAATGAATAGTCTCCTGTTGTTCCTATAATTTGTGAATCAAAACCCTTTGTTGATGAAGTTTGCATTAGGTCAAGAGCCTTTCCCTCAGCAAAACCTTCTTTTATATCTAATAAGACAATATTACTTGCAATAGCTTTTGAAGCAATAACATCTGCGGCAGTAGCTCCTACATTTCCTGCACCAACTATAGTAACTTTCATTTTTAAATTAATTAAGCATCAATATTAGCATATGTTGCATTTCTTTCAATAAAGTCTCTTCTTGGTGGAACTTCATCTCCCATTAACATTGTAAACACCCTGTCAGCCTCAACGGGTGTATCAATTGTAACTTTTCTAAATGTTCTTGATTCAGGATTCATAGTTGTTTCCCATAATTGAATTGCATTCATTTCACCTAAACCTTTATATCTTTGAACCGAGCTACCTGTTCCAAAATCATCTAATAACTTATCTCTAGCTTCATCAGACCATGCGTACTCTTTCTTTGAAGCTTTTTTGACCATGTATAAAGGGGGAGTTGCTATGTAAACATGACCATTTTCAATTAATTCTTTCATGTATCTAAAGAAAAATGTAAGAATAAGAGTAGAAATGTGACTACCATCAACATCAGCATCACACATAATTACAATCTTATGATATCTTAATTTTTCTAAATTTAAAGCCTTACTGTCTTCTTCGGTACCAACAGTTACTCCTAAAGCAGTGTAAATATTAATTATTTCTTGGTTTTCAAAAACTTTATGTTGCATTGCTTTTTCAACATTCAGAATTTTACCTCTAAGCGGTAATATAGCTTGGAAATTTCTATCTCTCCCTTGCTTAGCAGTTCCTCCTGCAGAATCACCCTCAACTAAAAAAATCTCACACAAAGAGGGGTCTTGTTCAGAACAATCTGAAAGTTTACCAGGAAGTCCACCTCCACCCATAACAGTCTTTCTTTGAACCATTTCTCTTGCTTTTCTGGCTGCATGTCTAGCTTGAGCAGCTAAAACGACCTTGTCAACAATAATTTTAGCTTCATTTGGATGTTCTTCAAGATAGTTTTGAAGCATTTCAGAAACAGCCTGAGATACAGCTGAAGAAACTTCTTTGTTACCAAGTTTAGTTTTTGTCTGGCCCTCAAACTGAGGTTCAGCGACTTTAACCGAGATAATTGCTGTTAAACCTTCCCTAAAATCATCTCCAGATATTTCAAATTTTATTTTATCTAAAAGACCTGATGAATCTGCATATTTTTTTAAGGTTGATGTAAGACCTCTTCTAAAACCTGATAGATGGGTGCCACCTTCATGGGTATTTATATTATTTACATAAGAATGAATATTTTCATTGTAAGATGAATTATAAACCATAGCAATCTCAACTGGAACATTGTTCTTTTCTCCTTCAATTGAAATTACTTCGGGGATTAATGGCTCTCTGTTTTCATCAAGAAATGAAATAAATTCTTTTAGACCATGTTCAGAATAAAAACTTTCTGTAACATATTCACCTTCAACTTTTTTTCTTTTGTCAGTTAAAGAAACTCGTATCCCTTTATTTAAAAAAGACAACTCTCTCATTCTATTAGCAAGAGTTTCATAGTTATACTTTTCAACATCTTTGAAAATCGATAGATCAGGTTTAAATGTTACTAGTGTTCCAGTTTTGTCGGCTTTACCAGTTTCTTTGACGGGATACATAGCTTTTCCTCTTTCATATTCTTGTTGCCACGTTTTTCCATCTCTGTATACAACTGCGGTAAGGTGGTCGGAAAGTGCATTTACTACTGAAACACCAACTCCATGTAATCCACCAGAAACTTTATAAGAATCTTTATCAAATTTACCACCAGCACCAATTTTTGTCATTACAACCTCTAGGGCAGATACCCCTTCCTTTTGATGAATTCCAACTGGAATCCCTCTACCATCATCCTCAACTGAAATTGAATCATCTTCATTTATGATTACATCAATTTTATTACAATGACCAGCCATCGCTTCATCGATTGAATTATCTACAACTTCATATACTAAATGATGTAATCCCCTTACTCCTACATCTCCAATATACATTGAGGGTCTTTTTCTTACATGTTCCATGCCTTCTAAGGCCTGAATACTATCAGCAGAATAGTTTTGATTTTTATCTGTTGTCATAGTGTTTTTGGAATAGTTTTGTGTTCAAAAACAAATATACTTCAAATTCAAGTTAAATTGACTTTTTTACAGATGTCTATATGAGGAAGTTATTAACAATTTATTGATAAAAAATCAATAAGAATCATTATGAACATTCAGTATTGATCTTCCTGATGGATCGTTTAAATTTTTAAAAGACTTATCCCACTCAATTGCAATTGGCGTACTACATGCAACAGATGGAACAGATGGGACTGTTTTTGCAGCAGTTTTTGATGGAAAGTGTTCTTGAAAAATAGATCTGTAATAATACTCCTCTTTATTTTGAGGTGTTTGGAAAGGAAATTTATTTTTAGCATTAGCAAAATCATGATCAGAAACCTCTTTTTCAACCAAATCCTTTAAACTATCTATCCAACTGTAGCCAACACCATCACTAAACTGTTCTTTTTGCCTCCATGCCACTTCCTTTGGTAAATAAGATTCAAAAGCTTGTCTTAAAACCCACTTTTCCATTCTATCTTTTGTAATCATTTTATCATTTGGATTAAGCTGCATTGCAACATCAATAAAATCTTTATCTAAAAAAGGAACCCTACCTTCGATTCCCCATGCTGCAAGTGATTTATTTGCTCTTAAACAATCATACTGATAAAGTTTATCTATTTTTCTTACTGTTTCTTTATGAAATTCTTCTGAATTTGGTGCTTTATGAAAATATAGGTATCCACCAAATATTTCATCCGCACCTTCACCCGACAAAACCATTTTTATTCCCATGGATTTAATAACTCTAGCCATTAAATACATTGGAGTTGAGGCTCTAACTGTTGTAACATCATAAGTTTCAATATGATAAATTACATCTCTAATTGCATCTAACCCTTCTTGAATTGTAAAATTAATTTCGTGATGAATGGAACCAATTTTATCTGCTACTAATCTTGCAGCTTTAAGGTCAGGAGAACCAGTTAAACCAACAGAAAATGAATGAAGCTGAGGATACCATGCTTCTTCCTCATCACCTGTTTCAATCCTATTTTTTGAGAACTTTTTTGCAAGAGCAGAGGTTATAGAAGAGTCTAAACCACCAGAAAGTAATACGCCATAAGGAACATCACTCATTAACTGACGATGAACTGCATCTTCTAAAGATTTTTTTAAAATATCAATACTTGTATTGTTGTTTTTTACATTTTTAAAATCCATCCAATCTCTTTCATACCATTTTGTCAACTTTAAATCTTTACTTGATAAAAAATGACCAGGAGGAAAAATTTCAATTTTATTACATTTCCCTTCAAGGGCTTTAAGTTCTGAAGCAATGTATAGTGTATCATCGTTATCCCATCCCATGTATAAAGGAATTATACCAATATGATCCCTTGCAATTAAAAACTCATTTTCTAACTTATCATAAATGACAAAACCAAAAATACCGTTTAAATCATCAATAAATTTTTCTCTTTTCTTATCAAAAAGAGCAATTATCACTTCACAATCAGACTTTGTTAAAAAATTATAATTATTACCTATATCATCTCTTAATTCATTATGATTATAAATTTCTCCGTTTGCTGCTAAAACATATCTTCCATCAGAACTAAATAATGGTTGTTTACCAGATTTTGGATCAACAATAGCTAATCTCTCATGAGCAAGAATTACATTGTCATCAGAGTAAATTCCATTCCAGTCCGGACCTCGATGACGAAGTTTCTTAGACATTTCTAAAACATCAGATCTAAGTCTATTAGATTTTTGTTTAATATTTAAAGCACAAACAATACCGCACATAATTATTTGGCAAATATGAATAATAAATTTGAATTAATATTGGATTATTTTTACATATCACATAATTTTTAACATTTGTTAAAAAACTTAAAAAAATTAAAATGAATTAATAACTTTAGAATCATTTATTAATGAAGTCTGAAATAATTATTTACGAAAAGGTTTCCCTAAAAATTGGTGAAAATAATTTTTTAGAAAACTTAAGTTTTTCTTTACAACCTGGTGAATTTAGCTATCTAATAGGAAAGACTGGAAGTGGGAAAAGTAGTATACTTAGATCTATATACTGTGATGTTCCAATTCAATCTGGAAATTGTATTATAGATGGAGTTTGTATTAATAATATAAAAAAAAGTAAGGTGCCTCTTTTAAGAAGAAAAATTGGAATTATTTTTCAGGACTTTAAGCTGCTTTCAGACAGAACAGTTTTTAAAAACCTAGAATTTGTTTTAAAGGCAACCGAATGGAATGATAAATCAAAAATAAATGAGAGAATTGATGAAGTTTTAGATCAAGTTAAAATGAATGATTTTAAAAATAGATTCCCATATCAACTTTCCGGTGGTGAACAACAAAGGATATCAATAGCTAGAGCTATTTTAAATAATCCTAATTTAATCTTAGCCGATGAACCAACCGGGAACCTTGATCCAGCTACAAGCAATGAAATAATGGAGTTAATATTAGATATAAACAGTAAAGGAAGTACTATTTTGATGGCTACTCATGATTATAATGTGATATCTACATATCCAAAAAAAACTTTAAGGGTTGAAAATGGCAAGTTATTTGAATTGTCAAAAAAGACATAATATTTACATAAATTTATCCAATGATTCAGTTTGAAAAGTTTTTTGATAGAAAAAATTCATTTTTGCTTATTGCTGGTCCTTGTGCAATTGAAGATGAAAATATTGCTTATGAAATAGCTAATAAAATATATGAAATAACTGAAAAGCTTAAAATAAACTTTGTTTTTAAGGGTAGTTTTAAAAAAGCGAACAGAAGTAGAATTGATAGTTTTACTGGAATTGGTGATGAAAAAGCTTTAAAAATATTAAGTAAAATTGGAAAAGAGTTTTCAATTCCAACTACTACAGATATTCACGAGGTAAAAGATGCAAGCTTAGCAGCAAATTATGTTGATATTCTTCAAATTCCAGCATTTTTAGCAAGACAAACTGATTTAATTGTAGCAGCTGCAAAAACATCAAAAATTGTAAATATTAAAAAGGGACAGTTTATGAACTCATCATCTATGAAGTTTGCTGTAGAAAAAGTAAAAAATTCAGGAAATAATAAAATAATGGTTACTGAAAGGGGTAATACGTTTGGGTATCAAGATTTAGTTGTTGATTTTAGAGGAATTCCAAAAATGAAAGAGTTTTCACCTGTTATTTTAGACGTAACTCATTCTCTTCAACAACCAAACCAATCTGAAGGCGTTACGGGTGGTAATCCTGAACTAATTGAAACAATTGCAAAAGCAGGTATTGCTGCAGGGGTTGATGGATTGTTTATTGAAACACATCCTTCGCCATCAAATGCTAAAAGTGATGGGAAAAATATGCTTGATTTAAATAAACTTGAAAATTTACTTATCAATCTATTAAAGATAAAATCAGCTATTTCATAGTATTTATTATTTTTGCCATCCGTTTGTTCATTGAAATTTTGGGGTCGACTGGATTTGACAGCGATTTAGTAGTATTGGTAAGCAAATCGAGCGATTAGTTATAGCTCGTTAATATCAGCTAAAACTTTTAAATGGCGAAAATAAATACGCTCTTGCTGCTTAAGACTGAATTATAGTAAGTCTAAGCCTCGTCCTACAAGGTAGGAAAGCGAGATGTCTCAAAATTATTTTTGTTAGCAATAATTTTATATGAGACACCATAATGTTAACATAGAACAACTAAGGCTTCATTAGTTGTTCGAAATTTAGAAGCTAAGTAATGTTTGTGTAGTTTTCAGCTAGAACATTATCGAAAATTAAGTGAAAACTAAGTTTGTAGAAAGCTTTTATTTCAGTCGTTTGGACGAGGGTTCGAATCCCTCCGACTCCACCAAAAATAAACCCCAGAAAATATCTGGGGTTTTTTATTTAATTATCAATAGTTGCTTAATTTTTAAATTAAATTAAATTTTAACTGTATTTTTTGAATTAAAAAAAATACATTACATAAATTTGTAATTGAAAAAATAATTTCCCTAGAAACAAGTGAACTATGAAAGAATTTCAAACTAAAAATAATTCAGAATTATCTAAAAATGGAGAATGTCCTTTTATGCATGGAAGTTCTACTAAACCTGAAACTTCACCTCTAAAATGGTGGCCTAAAAGACTTAATCTAGATATACTGCATCAACATGATCAAAAGTCCAATCCGTATTCAAATGATTTTGATTATCGTGAGGTTGTGAAAACTCTAGATTTCAAAGGTCTTGAAAATGACATGCTTGAGCTTATGACTACTCCCCAAGATTGGTGGCCTGCAGATTGGGGTCATTATGGTGGGTTAATGATTAGAATGGCTTGGCATGCAGCTGGGACATACAGAGTCGCTGATGGACGTGGGGGTGCTGGAACGGGAAATCTAAGATTTGCTCCCTTAAATTCATGGCCAGATAATGGAAATTTAGATAAAGCTAGGAGATTATTATGGCCAATTAAAAAGAAATATGGAAATAAAATTAGTTGGGCCGATCTATTCATTTTAGCAGGCAATATTGCATACGAAAGCATGGGATTTCAAACTTATGGATTTTCATATGGAAGAGCTGACATATGGCAGCCGGAAATTGATATTTATTGGGGTCCAGAAGAAGAAATTATGGCTCCTAGTGAAAATAGATATTCCAACTTGGATGATCCTTCAACATTAGAGACACCACTTGGTGCAACTCATATGGGTTTAATTTATGTTAATCCAGAGGGGGTAAATGGTAAACCAGATCCATTAAAAACAGCTCTTCAGGTTAGAGAAACTTTTAAAAGAATGGCAATGAACGACGAGGAAACAGCAGCGCTTACGGCTGGTGGTCACACTGTTGGTAAAGCTCATGGTAATGGAGATGCGTCAAAACTAGGAGCTGAGCCAGAAGCTGCTGAAATTAAAGATCAAGGTTTTGGATGGATAAATCCAACTTTAAAAAGTAAAGGTACTATAACTAGTGGATTAGAGGGCGCGTGGACTACTAATCCAACAAAATGGGATAATGGATATTTTGAAATGCTATTTAATCATGAATGGGAATTGAAAAAAAGTCCAGCTGGTGCATGGCAATGGGAACCAATAAACATTAAAGAAGAAGACAAACCTGTAGATGCAATGGATCCGAATAAAAGGAAAAACCCAATAATGACAGATGCTGATATGGCAATGAAAATGGATCCAATTTATAAGGAGATTTGTTTAAAATTCAAGAGAGATCCTGATTATTTTTCAAAAACATTTGCTAAAGCGTGGTTTAAATTAACTCATAGGGATATGGGACCAAAAGTGAGATATATTGGACCTGATGTACCAAATGAAGATTTAATTTGGCAAGATCCAATTCCATCAGGATCCAAAAACTATAATGAAGATGATGTAAAAGATAAAATATCTAAATCTGGCTTATCAATATCTGACAGGGTCGTAATTGCATGGGACAGTGCAAAAACATTTAGAAATTCTGATTTAAGAGGGGGTGCAAATGGAGCAAGATTATCATTATCTCCTCAAAAAGAATGGAAAGCTAATGAACCTGGTCGTTTATCTAATACACTTAGTGTATTAAAAACAATTTCTTCTGAATTTGACATTAGTTTATCAGATACAATAGTTTTAGCTGGAAACACAGCTATTGAAGAAGCTTCTAAATCTTCAGGATATGAAATCAAAATTCCTTTTAACAAAGGAAGGGGTGATGCTACACAAGAAATGACTGATGTTGCATCATTCTCAAATCTTGAACCAAAGGCTGATGCATTTAGAAATTGGTCAGACGATAATATATCTTCAAGTCCTGAGGAAGTTATGGTTGATCAAGCACAGTTATTAGGTCTTTCAGCCCCAGAAATGACTGTACTTATTGGAGGAATGAGGGTTTTAGGAACTAATCATGAAAATAATAAGGATGGTATATTTACTGAAAATGAAGGAGTTTTATCCAATGATTTTTTTGTTAATCTAACCGATATGAATAATAGCTGGGATATTGTTGGGAAAAATAAATATGAGATAAAAGACAGAAATAGTCAAAAACTTAAATGGACTGCTTCATCTGTTGATTTGGTTTTTGGATCCAATTCAATTTTAAGATCTTATGCTGAGTTATACGCTCAGGATGACAACAAAGAAAAGTTTATCAATGATTTTGTTAAGGTTTGGAATAAGTTAATGAATGCTGATTTATTTTAAATAAAAACATTAATCTATATAGTTAGGTGATGTACTTTTGTCTTTAAGTGCTTTTTTAAGTTCATCAACAGCTTTTTTAGGATTTAAATTTGAATCATATATATATTTAAATTCATGGTCAGAAATTTGATTTTTATCATAAACTCCCCAGGTGTTAAAAGTTACAACTCCATTGTTTCTTTTTGATATTAAAGTTTTAATAATATTAGCATATCCATGAGCCTGTCTATGATAATTAGTGCTTGTTGGGGAACTACCAACCAATCTGTAGTCAATTTCTGTTACATGAAAATCCAGATCATTTTGATGAGCCCAATCAATAATAGATCCTAAATAATTTAATTTCTCTTGATTTAAAGCCAAAACAACATTATCTCTTAAATGACCTTGCCATCCAAGACCATCAATTCTGAGCCCCTTGTTTTTTAAATACAGAATAGTTTCTTTTACTTTATCCCACATCTGAGGCTGCATCCCGGCATGTTGGTTAAAAACTAAACTAACATTTGGTGCATATTGATTTGCAATTTCAAATGCTCTAATTATGTAAAGGGGAATCCCATCACTGTTTTCACCAATTTGAGTCCATGGATTTTCCCATAAATTAGTGCCATCTTTTCTGTCTGTCCAATCTCCATTAGATCCTATTGTCTCATTTACAACGTCCATCCATTTAATATTACTTTCATTATTAATTTTTTTGCAAAGCTCAATCATAAATTCCTCATAAATTTGAGTAAGTTCTTCCACTGTTCTACTATCTTCTTTTGCCCATGTTGATGATTGTGGTCCTATTGGCCCATGGGCACGTATTTCTATATTTTTACTATTTGCAAAATCTATAAATGCATCTACTCTGTCCCAATTCCAAACACCAGGTTCTGGATGTACTATTGATTGTTTGAATGAGTTTTCTGGTGTTGTATAATTAAACTCTTCTAAAAAAAGTTCTTCAACATTAGAATTTAATTGATGATAATTTAATGTTGCACCAAACTTAAAAGAATTTGAATCATAATTATCAGTAACAATCTTTTTAAAAGTTTCAGTTGTTGGTTCTGGATCTGGATCTGGATCTGGATCAGGGACAATAATTTCTGGATCGTTACCACCACTTGAACATGATATAATTAAAAATGCTAAAAATAAAAGCTTCTTCATATTTAAATATTTAGAATTGGGAATTTTTTAATAAGTTTAAATTACATAAAATTGTAGTATGAAACAAAACACCTTATACCTAATATTCTCTGTAGTGGCTTTTAGTATATCATATTTTATTGCCACATTAACAAAATTAGAATTAGTTGAAAATGCAATACTACTTGCCTTTTTAATCCATTGGGTACTTTTTATTCCAGCATATTTATTAAAAACTGAAAAGTTTTTTGATTTATCAGGTAGTATAACTTATATATCTGTTATATCTTATGTTCTTTTATTTAATACAAATACTGAAATTAGAGTCGGAAGTGTTCTTCTTGCTCTATTTATTATTATCTGGGCTATTAGACTTGGAAGTTTTTTATTTTTTAGAATAAAAAAAGATGGTGAGGATAAAAGATTTAGAGAAATAAAAACATCATTTTTTAGGTTTTTTATGGTTTGGACTATTTCTGGGATGTGGGTTTCATTATGCTCAATGTGTGCTTTAACTGCAATATCAAGCGCAAATGGAGTACATATGAATCCTCTTTTTTATATTGGATCAATTATTTTCATTTTTGGTTTTATTTTAGAAATTGTTGCAGATAATCAAAAAACAAAGTTTAGAAAAGATCCAAAAAACAAAGATAAATTTATCAATACTGGACTCTGGGCTCGTTCTCAACATCCAAATTATGTTGGTGAAATAACTCTCTGGGGTGGTATTGCAATTATTTCATGTTCTTCACTGGTTGGATGGCAATATATAAGTCTAATTTCTCCAGTTTTCACTTATATTTTATTAGTTTACATTAGTGGAGTACCACAACTCAAAGAAAGTGGTCAAAAAAAATGGGGACACCTTGATAGCTACAAAGAATATTTAAAAAACACTCCTACTCTTGTTTAAAATGAAAACAGCTCTTTTGATTTTATTAGTAGTTTGGGGAATACCAAGTACATTTTTTAGAAGTAGGTTCAGAAAAATAGTATATCAAACAGATGATTGGAAAATAAATATAAAACCATTATTTATTAAAGAAATAAGAGGTATTTTAAATAACATATATCCAGAAAATAAAGAGTATATAAGGGCTAGAAATAATTATAGAGCATACCTTATTGTATACTTAATAATATTTGTAATTTATTATTTTTACAAATAAATTTTGATCGGATCTTTATTGGATTTTGAATGATAAAACTCAAAATTATATTCCTTTTTATTTACAACAATTTTACCTTGATATTTACCATAAAAACCATTGAAATTGAATGTGTTTGAATTAATATTTTGATTGATTTTTGTAGTCCATTTTTCATTTACAAGTTGTTTTAATGTATTGAAAGCTTTTTTTGGTTTTAAATCTTTAAATAATAATCCACCAGCATGACCTCTCCATGCATTTTGGTCTGTCATATTCCAAAAAGTAATTGAAGTAACACTTGGATGACTAAAAGCTAAGGTGTAAAAGTCTTTTAAATAATTTGCTTGGTATTCTTCATATTCTGGTTTGCTTTCCAAATCAAGTTCTCCGCCCTTAGAAATTACCTCATCTCTTTTTGCTAGAAAAACTTGGTGATCTTTCCAATTTTTAAATCTTTCAGAGCTAGTTACGGTAATCTCAGTGAATTGAATATTTTTACCTAAAACAGCATAATCTTCTATCTGATTCCAAAGTTTTTCTTCTGACATTACGTTATCATTAGACTGCATATGTGCTTGCATTCCAATGGAACTATAGTTTAAATTCTTTTCAATGAAAAACTCATTTATTTTGAAAAATTCAGGATCTTTCGCATGATAGTGATTATTTGAATAGTTTTTATTTGGATTTACACTATTAACAAATTCATAAATTTCTACCATAGCTGGGTATATCCCTCCTTTTTGTTTAATCCACTCTGTGATTGAACTGGGTGGGATATGAGGTTTAAATGGTCCGATTGGCTCGTTATAAACATCCCAATCATTTATTTGTGGATATGATTCAATTAGTCTTTTCATATGAGCTTTTATAATACCGTCTAACTCATCAATATTTTTGTAATTTCTTACCCAATTAGGCATAGCTTCATGCCACATTAATGGGTGTCCTTTAACTCTTACATCATTTTTTTTTGTCCATTCTAATATTCCTTTATAGTAGTTATCCATAAACTTAGAATTACTTCTTTCATCTGTAAGCTGCCAATACATACCAATTGTTGCATAATTAAATACCTCTTTAAATCTTTCTAAATATAGATCACCATAATCCTGACCCCAAAACCTTCTGAGCTGAGTAAATGAAACTCCAAATTTGAAATCATGATTTTTTAATTCTAAATCAATATTTGAATTAGACCTTTTGTCGATTTTATCTTTTAAAATAAATTCTAATAAAACATTTCCTTTTCTATTTTTTTCAATTCTTTCATCAGCTCCATCTAATTTCCATGGTATATGTTTACTTGGATCTTGTGATAAAATAGTAAATGGTAATAAAAGCAGAATTATAAATTTAGTTTTCATATTATTATTAATAATGAGTTATCATATAGTCATTTGATTTTAGCTTACCAACAAAAGAATCATCAACAGTTTTCCATTTTGAATTTTCATCTAAACGATGTAAGGTTGGTTTTATTAATGGCATTTTTCCAACACCTACAAAATCATTTTGATCAGCCATCCAATCATCTAGTTTTACCAAAAGAGCATTCTTAATATCCATGTATTCTTTATTTTTAGCTAAATTATTTTTTTCATAAGGATCCTTCTCTAAATTATATAATTCTTCAAAAGGAATCCTTTTAAATTTTTTTGCTCCAATTTCAATGAAATGATTTATTGCATTATTCTTTGTTAAGTTTTCAATGTAAACTTCATAAGAATTATAGTTTCTAATCAACTTAAATTTCCCATTGCTAACCATCCGAGATGGGAAAACGAAAGTTGACTGTACGTTTTGTCTTGTTGCAACACCATATATATATTCATTTACTTCATTTTTTTTATTTTCTAAAATTGGGAGAAAACTTTTTCCATCAAAATCATAAATGGTTCCTCCTGCAATTTCAATCATTGTTGGAAGTACGTCAACAATAGTTAATAATGAATTAGATTTAGAACCAGGTTTTATTTTGTCAGGCCATCTCATTATAAGTGGGATCTTTATTCCTTTCTGATAAAGTGAATACTTACCAGAATATCCATGATCAGCTGCATATATAAATACTGAATTATCTTTCATACCATTCTTTTCAACAATATTTAAAATATTAGAAAGTTGATTGTCATCATTTTTTATAAACTCATAATACCCCGTTTTTTTTGGATTGATATTGAAATCATATGGATGTTTTTTTATGTCAGAAACTTTGTATTCGGATTTTGAGGGATGAGGTCCATGGGGATAATCTGATGCTAAAATTAAACAAAATGGTCTCTCAACATTCTTCAAATATTTATCAATTTTTTTTAGATCTAATTTTTTATTTTCTACTTTTTGAATAAATAAATCCCAATCAAAAATATTTGATGGTCCAACATGACCTTTTCCTGCTAAAACAACTTCATATCCA
>Ga0209036_1000026_pt1 | contig 54313 bp, 50 predicted proteins | sample MarorgKNORR_S2LV_3_FD_188222 | JGI IMG/M metagenome (GOLD analysis project Ga0209036, IMG submission 188222) | Marine microbial communities from the Southern Atlantic Ocean, analyzing organic carbon cycling - DCM_A/KNORR_S2/LV (SPAdes) (version 2) | ecosystem: Environmental > Aquatic > Marine >... | reverse complement strand
CTGCAGCCGCAGTCACAGGACCAGCCAGACTTCCTCTACCAGCTTCATCAATTCCACAAACTAAAAGATCATTATCGAAGACTTTTAACATATAGTAATCAATTTAATGTATAAATTATTTTAAATCAATAACTTTAATAAAAATAATGAGACATTTTATTTTATTAATCTGCATTTCTAATTCTTTTTTTAGTTTTTCTCAGGATATTCCAACTAATAACGATTCAAATTCACTTGGTTTTTTTAATAAGGTTAAGGATAGTATGTCTATAGAAAATTTTCAATTTGATGTTAAGAAGCTAAAATACTATGGGATTAATAATGATACTGTTCTAATTGACACATCATTAACTGTAAAAAAATTCTATAAATTTAATTACAGAAAAAAAGACAATTTTGAATTATTAAAGCCCAATAATGTTGGTCAAGTTTATAATAAATTATCTCTAAATGAATATGAAACTATATTTACAAGAATTGGATATAATGCAAACAGTTCAATTTTGATAAATCAAAATGATTATAAGTTTTATAATGTAGCATACCCTGTAACCGAACTTTTTTTTAAATCTGTTTTTTCTCAAGGTCAACTTACGGATGCTTTATTTACAACTAATATTAATGAAAAAATAAATTTATCATTAGCTTTTAAAGCTTTAAGAAGTTTAGGAAAATATCAGAATAGTTTATCTGGCTCAAAACAATTTAGATTTTCATTTTCATTTTCAAATGAAAAGTTTGATTCAAAGATTTTTTTTGTAAGTCAAAAACTAGAAAAACATGAAAATGGAGGATTAAATAGCACATCATTAATTGATTTTGAATCTGGAGATGATGAGTTTAAAGAGAGGTCAAAGTTGAATGTTAATTTTGAAGATGCCATAAATATTTATCAAACTAGAAACTTTTACTTTGACAACAAGTTTACCTTAATCAATAAAAATGATAATTTAGTTTTTATTGGATACAATTTAAATTATGAAACTACTAATAATAAATTTCAGCAGGATCAAGCAAGTTTTCTTTATGGTCCAATAGATTCTGGAAAAAATGAAATTAATGATCATTACAAATTTCGTTCATTAAAAAACACCTTGTCTTTAAATACAAATACTAAATTTTTTAATGATTTAAGTTTTAGTTTTATAAACTACAATTATAATTTTTTTAGTGTAAATGACGTATTAGAAAAATTAGATGGGGAAAATAATAATCTTTTTTCAGGAAATTTATCTAAAATATTTGGCAATTTTAAAATACATTTTAACATTAATCAAAAAATTTCAGGAGAAAGAATTGGAAATAAATATAATTTTAGTCTATCATCATATGCGAAAGAAAAATTTAATTATGAAATAAATTTTAAACTTAAGCAATCGCATCCAGGTTTGATATATGATATTTATGACAGTGACTATTCTGAAATTAATTTTACTAGCAGAAATAAATTATCTGAGACCAAATCACTTAATTTAAAATTAAAAAAAGAAAACTTAGGGACTTTAGATATAAGTTTTTCAAATATTATTAATCATTTTTATTTAACAATAAACAATGATCAACAAAGTAAATTAATACCTCGAGTAAATCAGTTTAGTGATGATATTAATTACATAAAATTAAAGTATAATAAAGAACTTAAGTTTGGAAGCTTCTCATTAGATAACTCAATTTTATTTCAAAATGTTACTCAAAGTCAAGAAGTAATAAATCTCCCTAAATTACTGATAAGGAATACCTTATATCTTTCTGAAAAAATATTTAATAATGTTTTAGATATTCAAACTGGAATAAGTTTAAAGATTTTTTCTAAGTTTTATGCTGATGAATATAATCCATTACTTTCTACTTTTCATGTACAAACATTAAAGAAAATTGGAGGATTTCCAATTTTAGATTTTTTTGTTAATGCTAAAATTAGACAAACACGTATCTTTTTGATTGCAGAACACTTTAATTCATCTTTTTCGTCAGGAAAGTTTTTTTCTTCACCAAACACACCATATAGAGATAGTAATATAAGATTTGGTTTGAGTTGGAATTTATTTAACTAATGGAAGATCTCCTTTAGTTTTTGTTGGAAGGTTAGAGCTTCCCATCAAAAATTCATCAATTTTATAAGCTGCTTCTCTTCCTTCTGAAATTGCCCAAACAATAAGTGATTGACCTCTTCTTAAGTCACCAGCCGCAAAGACCTTACTGTCATTAGTCTTATACTCATTTGTTTTGGGTTTATTAGAGGAGTCCATTTTCAACTTTAATTTTTGAAGAATATTTTTTTCTGGTCCTGTAAAACCTAAAGCAAGTAAAACCAAATCACAAGGCCATACTTTTTCAGAACCTTCAATTTCAATAAGTTTTGGTCTTTCATTTACTGATTTTTCCCATTCAACTTTGACAGTCTTCAAACCAGTTAATTTACCACTATCATCTTTAATAAATTCTTTTGTTAATATAGACCAATTCCTATTGCTTCCTTCCTCATGAGAGGAACTGCTTTTTAGAGTAAATGGCCAATATGGCCATGGATTCTCTAATGATCTTTCTTTTGGTGGTTTTGGTAAAATTTCAAAATTTACTACTGATTTTGCGCCTTGTCTATTGGAGGTGCCAATGCAATCTGATCCAGTATCTCCACCTCCGATAACAATAACATTTTTGTTATTTGCATTTAAATCTGGGATCATAGTTTTTTTGTTATCAATAATTTCATTTTGGTTTTTGAGAAAATCCATTGCTTGGACAATTCCTACTGCATCAAAACCAGGAATTGGAAGGTCTCTTTTAATTGTAGCACCTCCGCATAGTAAAACCACGTCATTATTTTTATAAAGCTCATTTATTGAAATGTCTTTACCTATTTCCGTGGATGTAATAAAAGTTATTCCTTCTTCAATTAATATATTGACTCGTCTGTCAATTATAGATTTTTCTAACTTAAAATCTGGTATTCCATATCTTAATAAACCTCCAATTTTTTCATCACGTTCATATACAACTACTTTATGTCCAGCAAAATTTAACTGTTGTGCAGCAGCTAAACCAGCTGGCCCTGAACCAACAACAGCAATTTTTTTTCCAGTTTTTTTCTTTGGCTTATTTGCTTTAATCCATCCTTCACTAAATCCTCTTTCGACAATATATTTTTCAATCATTTCAATCGAAACAGGAGGGCTTACTAAACCAAGAACACATGCCGACTCGCATGGTGCTGGGCATAATCTTCCTGTAAATTCTGGAAAGTTATTTGTTGAATGTAAAATATTTAGTGCTTCTTTCCAACTTCTTCTGTGAACCGCATCATTAAAATCTGGAATTAGATTTCCTAAAGGACAACCACTATGGCAGAAAGGAACTCCACAATCCATACATCTTGAACCTTGTTTTTCAAGCTCTTTATCATCTGGTTTTATCGTAAATTCTTTAAAATTTTTTAATCTTTTATAAACTGGAATATTTTTCTCAGTTTTTCTATCATATTCAATAAAACCTCTAAGTTTTCCCAAAATTTAATTAATTATCTGATTAATATTTTCCTTAGCTAATTTCTCTAAGGCAAGTTTATACTCAGTTGGCATAATTTTGACAAACATTTTTTTTGATAATTCCCAATTAGTAATAATTTCTTTAGCAATGTTGCTAAACGTATTTGCGTAATGTTTTTCAATTAAATCCTTTATTATATCTAAGTCCTGTTTCTCTGTTTTTTCAATTTCAATTGATTCCATATTAAAATTTCTCGAATCATATAGCTCTGGATCTTTAAATATGTATGCAATGCCACCACTCATTCCAGCTGCAAAATTTCTACCAATACCGCCTAAAATTAAAGCAATTCCGCCAGTCATATATTCACATCCATGATCTCCTATTCCTTCAACTACTGCAGAAGCTCCAGAATTTCTGACGCAAAATCTTTCACCTGCAATACCACCAATATATGCTTCACCAGACGTGGCACCATATAATGCAACATTTCCTGTAATTATGTTTTTATGAGATTCAAATGTTGCTTTTTTTGGTTTTCTGACTATAATAGTTGCTCCAGAAAGACCTTTACCAAAGTAATCATTTGTATTTCCATCAACTATCATTTTTAAACCTTTAACTGAGAATGCACCAAAACTTTGACCAGCTGATCCATTAAAATTAAGAGTTAATGTATCTTTCGGAAGAGCCTTAGAACCATATTTTTTTGATATTTCATTGCTAATAATTGCACCAACAGTACGGTCTGTATTTTTAATATTAAAATCAAGTGACATCTTAACTTTTTTATCTATTGAAAACTGAGACTCCTTTAATATTTTAAAGTCGAGGACATTTTTAAGATTATGATCTTGTTTTTCAGTATTTCTTAATACAGAGTTTTTATCAGTGTTAGGCTTATATAATATTTTAGAAAGGTCTATTCCTTTAATTTTATAATAATTCAATGCATCTTTGGTATCTAGTTTTTCACTTTTTCCAATCATTTCATCAATTGTTCTAAAACCTAAGTTTGCCATTATTTCTCTTAACTCTTGAGCAACAAAGTACATGTAATTAATTACATGTTCTGGCTTACCTTTGAAATTTTTTCTCAATTCAGGATCCTGAGTTGCAATTCCAACAGGGCAAGTATTTAAATGACATGCTCTCATCATTATGCAACCAGAAGCAACTAATGGGGCTGTTGAAAACCCAAATTCTTCTGCACCAAGTAAACAAGCAACCGCAACATCTCTGCCAGTTTTGAGTTGTCCATCACATTCAACCACAACACGACTTCTAAGATTATTTAAAACTAGTGTTTGCTGAGCCTCTGCTATTCCTAATTCCCAAGGGAGTCCAGCATGTTTTAATGATGTTAGAGGAGATGCACCAGTTCCTCCATCAAAACCAGAAATTAAAATTACATCCGCTTTAGCCTTAGCAACTCCAGCTGCAATTGTACCAACACCAACTTCAGACACTAATTTTACATTTATACGTGCCTTTCTGTTAGCATTTTTTAAATCATATATTAATTGAGCTAAATCTTCAATTGAATATATGTCATGATGTGGAGGAGGCGAGATTAAACCAACATATGGAGTTGAATTACGAACCTTTGCAATCATTGGGTTAACCTTTGGCCCTGGTAACTGACCTCCCTCACCTGGTTTCGCTCCTTGTGCCATTTTTATTTGTATTTCAGTAGCATTAGTGAGATAGTGAGAACTAACACCAAATCTACCTGATGCTACTTGTTTGATAGAACTATTTCTTGAATCACCATTATTATCAGCTTTAAATCTATTTGGATCTTCTCCTCCTTCACCAGAATTACTCTTTCCACCAATTCTGTTCATAGCAATAGCAAGATTTTCATGAGCTTCTTTACTAAGTGAGCCATATGACATTGCTCCAGTCTTAAATCTTTTAACAATTTCTGTCCAAGGCTCTACCTCTTCAATTGGAATAGGATCAAATTTGGAAAACTTAAACATTCCTCTTAAAGTCATGAATTGTTCATTTTGCTTATTAATACTATCAGAATAAATTTTATATGTTTCATAACTTTCATCTCTAACAGATTGTTGAAGCTTAGAAATTGTAAAAGGATTTAGCATATGTGCTTCTCCATTTCTTCTCCATTTATATTCTCCTCCTAATTCAATATTTATAAATTCATCTTCAGATCTAAATGCCTTTTTTAATCTTGTGGAAATTTCTTTTTCTAAAACATACAACCCTACACCTTCAATTCTTGAGGGAGTATTATTAAAATATTTTTTTACAAATTTTGAGCGCAAGCCTAAAGCTTCAAAAATTTGTGCACCGCGGTATGAATGAAGTGTTGAAATTCCAATTTTATTCATAACCTTTAAAATACCTTTTGCTGTAGCATTATTATAATTTGTTATTGCTTGGTCTAAACTAACATCATTTATAAGCCCAATTTCATGATGATAATTAATTATTTCATTAACCAAATATGGGTTAATAGCACTAGCACCATATCCAAAAAGCATAGAAAAATGATGTGGTTCCCTTGGTTCAGCAGATTCAATAATAATTCCAAATTTTGATCTTTTTTTTCTTTTGATCATTGAATGATGGACGAAAGAACATGCAAGAAGAATTGGAATTGGAGCTAATTTTTTATTTACATTTCTATCACTAATTATGATTATATTACTTCCTTTATCAACTTTCTTTTCTACATCATTTACTAAATTTTCTAAAGCTTCCTCTAAACCATTATGACCTTTAGATAATTTATATAAAGCTTTTACAGATGAAGATTTAAAGTCATCGTGATCTATATATTTAATTTTGTCTAAATCCTCATTTGATATAATTGGGTTTTGAATTTTTAATTTTTTTGCATGATCTGGTATTAAACTAAATATATTATAATCACTTCCAACCGAAAGACTTGTATCTGTTACAATTTCTTCTCTGATCCCATCCAATGGAGGGTTTGTAACTTGAGCAAATAATTGTTTAAAATAATTGTATAAGAGTTGTGGGCGTTTAGATAAAATTGCAAGTGGAGTGTCTGAACCCATAGATCCAATAGATTCTTTACCTTTTTTACACATTGGTATAATTATGGTATTGAAATCCTCTTTTGTATATCCAAAAATTTTAAGTCGAGTTTCAAAATTGATTTTTTCTTCTGGAGTTCTATTGCCAGTATATGGAATCTTACTTAAAGGAAGGACATTGTCCTTTACCCACTTTCTATATGGATGTTTGCTGACTATCTCTTTTTTAATTTCTTCATCTTCAACAATTCTACCAGCATTCATATCAACTAAAAACATTTTTCCTGGCTCAAGTCTACCATGTTTTTCAATATTTTCAGGCTTAATTTCAATTACTCCAGTTTCAGATGACATTACAACATATCCATCTTTAGTTACTGTGTATCTTGAAGGTCTTAAGCCATTACGATCCAAAAGAGCACCAATGTATTTTCCATCTGTGAATGGTATTGATGCAGGACCATCCCAGGGCTCCATTAAGCAACTGTTAAACTCATAGAAAGCTTTCTTAGAATCATCCATTGATTTGTGTTTCTCCCAAGCTTCTGGTACTAAAATCATCATAATTTCAGGTAAAGATCTACCAGTCATTAAGAGTAACTCAAGCACCATATCCATTGAGGCAGAATCAGATTTACCAGGAATTATAATTGGAAAAATCTTATCTATAAACTCTTTACTAATTAATTTTGAATTAATTAATTCTTCCCTAGAAATCATTCTGCTCACGTTTCCACGTAAAGTATTTATTTCTCCATTATGACACATATACCTAAATGGTTGAGCAAGATCCCATGTAGGAAATGTATTGGTAGAAAATCTTTGGTGAACTAGTGCTAAGCTTGTAACTAATAATGGATTAGATAAGTCAATATAAAATCTTTCAATATCTTCAGGAATTAATAATCCTTTATATATTATTGTTCGATTGTGAAGACTTGAGAAATAAAAAAAGTCTGATTGTGTAAGCGGTGAGGTATATATATTATTTTCTGAAATTTTTCTTGCTAAATATAATTTCAAATTAAAATCTTCCTCTGATTGGTCTGATGTTTCTTTACCAATAAAAACTTGTTTAATAATTGGTTGGGATTTTGCAGCTATTGATCCAACAACTTTTGAGTTAACAGGAACATCTCTCCATCCAATAATTTTTAAATTTTGCTTATTGATTTCATCTTCAAAAATTTTAATACAAAAATTAGATTGATTTACTTTTTGAGGCAGAAAAAGCATTCCAACTGCATATTCTGTTGGGTCAGGGATTTCAAAATCACATTCTTTTACAAAAAATTCATGAGGAATTTGAATTAAAATACCAGCTCCATCACCTGTCCTTCCATCAGAACTGACAGCTCCTCTATGTTCTAAACACGTAAGGATATTTAATGCTCTATGAATAATTCCATTAGTTTTCTTTCCTTCTAGACTGCATATAAATCCAGCTCCGCAGTTTTCGTGTTCAAAAATAGGATCATATAGACCTTGTTTTTTCATTTTAATAGTTCGTGGAACTTACCAAATTAATCAAACATTATTCAATTATCATGCCTACCATAAATTATTTACCCATTTATATCAAGTTTTCATGATTTAATACTATTTTTTGATTTTTTTATATAATTTGGCTTGATAATTGAGAATTTAAAAAACTAAAAATGAGTCTAGAAGTAATTATAATTATAGTTTTTGTTTTAGGTTATTTAGGAATTGCCTTTGAACATAGTTTAAAAATTGATAAGCTTATACCAGCATTAATCATGATGGCTGTCATGTGGGGAATTATCTCATATTTTGATATGACAGTTTTTGAAATTGACACAAAGAACAAAGATTTAATTCCCTATAAGCTAAAATCAGTTATGAACTACTTTTTAGGTCATACAGCTGAGATTTTAATTTTTCTAATTGGAGCTATGACGATAGTTGAAACCGTAGACTTTTTCAATGGTTTTTCTACAATAAAAAGATTAATTAAAACAAAAAGTAAAGTTAGAATTCTGTGGATCATATGTTTTTTAGCATTCATTCTTTCAGCAATTATTGATAATCTAACTGCAACCATAGTCTTAATTACTATACTTCAAAAACTTGTTCAAGATAGAACACTTAAGCTTTGGTATGCGGGTATGATTATAGTAGCAGCCAATGCGGGTGGTGCATGGTCACCCATTGGAGATATAACCACTACCATGCTCTGGATTGGAGAAAAGGTTTCTATTGTGGCTTTAATAAAATATTTAATTATCCCTTCATTGGTTTGTATGATTATCCCTACATATGTAGCTTCTAAGTATAAAATTTTTCAAGGTGAGATAGTTCCACCTAAGAGTTCGGAAAAGGAAAATCCTTATGGCTCATTAATTTTAAAAATTGGACTTACTTCAATAGTATTTGTTCCTGTATTTAAAATTTTTACTGGGTTACCACCCTATGTTGGTATGATGTTGTCGTTAGCTGTTGTTGCTACAATTGCAGAATTCTTTAATTACAAACTAATCTCTGCTGGATCCAATTCAAATAATGTTCATCATAGTCCTGTCCACCACGCCCTAACTAAAATCGAGATGCCCAGCATTTTATTTTTCTTAGGAATCTTAATGGCAGTTGGAGCGCTTGAAGCTTTAGGAATTGTTTTTGGTGTGGGACAGTGGATGGTTTCAACTTTTGAAAATGTTGACTGGGTCATTTTTGGAGGATTAGATATAGTTGTATTTATACTTGGTTTCTTGTCAGCTGCTATTGATAATGTTCCATTAGTTGCAGCATCAATGGGAATGTTTGGTGAAGCAATAGATGATCCCCTATGGCATGGAATTGCTTATGCTGCAGGAACAGGTGGAAGTATGATAATTATTGGTTCAGCTGCTGGAGTTGTAGCAATGGGTATGGAAAAAATTGATTTCTTGTGGTATCTAAAGAAAATTGCATTCTTAGCTTTTATTGGCTACATAGCAGGTTTTATAACCTTCATTTTACTTCGTGACTTTGTTCTTATTTAATGAATTACAGAGAGACGATTGATTGGCTTGAAAAAATACCAACTTCGTTTGATTCAAATTATAATAACTACGAATTAAAATTAAATTCGATTAAATCTTTTCTGGATTTTTTAGAAAACCCTCAAGATAATTTAAAGATTATTCATGTTGGAGGCACTAATGGTAAAGGCTCTACCTGTCACATAATTTCTTCTATTTTACAAGAACATGGATTCTCAACTGGAATTTTTTCATCACCTCATATATACGATTTTAAAGAAAGAATAAAAATAAATTCAAATTATATAGATGAAAATTTTATTGTTGATTTTGTAAATGACAACTATGAATATATATTAAAAAGTGACTTGTCTTTTTTTGAAATTAGTTTTGCAATTTCTCTTTGTTATTTTCGGCTAAAAAAACCAGAATATTCAATTATTGAAGTAGGCCTTGGAGGAAGACTTGATGCAACTAATATTATAAAACCTTTAATTTCTATTATTACAAATATTGGATTTGATCATAAAAAATTTCTTGGAAATAATTTAGTAGATATTGCAAAAGAAAAAGCTGGTATTATCAAAAATGGAGTTCCAGTTGTTATTGGTGAATCGAATACTGTATTAAATAATATTTTTGAAAGTACTGCTTTAAGAAATAATTCAAAAATATATTATGCTAACAAAACGAATAAAATATATGAAACTGATTTAAATGGATCATATCAAAATAAAAATATTAATACTGCTGTATTAGCTATTAATAATATTTTTTCATTTAAAATTAATGAAGCTAAAACATTAAATGGAATTAAAAATGTGAAAAAGAATACGAACTTAATTGGAAGATGGCAAACAATTAAAAATGATCCTAAAATTATATTTGATATTGCTCATAATGTAAATTCATTAGAATTAATTTTTAAAGAACTAGAAAGTATTAAATCAGAAATAAAAGTTGTTTTCGGTACATTAGATAAAATAGATCAACTTAAATGCCTTGAGATATTTCCAAAAACAATTAAATATTATTTATGTAGTCCAAAAACAAAAAGAGCTATGCAAGTGTCAAAATTATCTCAAAAAGCAGATAAATTAAAAATAAATTATAAAAGTTTTAATTCTGTTAAAAGTGCCTATAATAACGCAGTTATGGACTCATCTAGTGATGATGTTATTGTTGTTACAGGTTCAACATACCTTTTTTCAGAAATTAAACCTTAATAATATCATTTAAAACCCCCATAGCTGTTACTTTTCCACCAGCACCGGGACCTTTAATTACGATAGGAGATTTATTTTTTTTTGTATAAATTAAAATAATATTGTCTTCATCATTTACATTGTAAAATTCATCCTTGTTTTCGACTTCTTTTAGGGAAATTATACCTCTTCCATTTGAAAATAATTCAGCAGTATGTTTTAACCTAGTATTATTTTGTTTTGAGCTTAGAAGTTTTTTATTAAAATAATTATTGTTTTCTTTAATGCAATTGTAAAAACTGTTATATGAATTTGACTCAATACATTTATTTGGTGGCAAAAATGATTTGATTTCAATATCATTTATTTCATTTTGAAATCCACTTTCTCTAGATATTATCAATAATTTTCTAGCAACATCAATTCCCGATAAATCAATTTTAGGGTCAGGTTCAGTTAAACCCAATTTTTTTGCTTTATCAATTACATTATGAAATGTATTTTCATATTTGAAGTTGTTAAATATATAATTTAATGATCCAGATAAGATAGCCTTAACAGAAATAATTTTATCACCTGATAAAACTAAATTATTTATGGTCTCTAATACGGGGAGAGATGATCCAACATTTGTTTCATATAAAAATGAAACATTATTCTTTTTTGATATGTCCTTAAGTTTATTATAATTTTCTAATTCAGATGAAGATGCAATTTTATTACAAGTGACAACAGAGATACCTTCATTTAAATAATCTGCATATTCAGTTGAAATTGTTTCAGAGGCAGTATTGTCAACAAATACACAATTTTTAAGTTTATAATTAATTGTTTTATTAAGGAATTCTTGTCTATTATTTTTTTTACCATTTGCTAATAAATTTTTCCAGTTAGATAAATCAATTCCGTCATTATCAAAAAACATATTTTTTGAATTAGAAATTCCAATAATTTTGATGTTTGCTTTTTTAGAATGTTCATTATCATCAATTAGAGATAATAATTCACTTCCAACATTCCCCAATCCTGTAATGAATAAGTTAATTTTTTTCAATTTTAAATATATAATTTAGTTTAGATTCAATTTTTTCAAATTCAATTAGAAATGCATCATGTCCATGATCTGATTTAATTTGGTGGTAATAAACATCTTTTTTAAAATCTAATATTAATCCAAAAGTTTTTTGTATTTCAAAGTCTGGAAACAATAAGTCAGAATCAACTCCTAATAGATGAATAGAACTTTTAGTTTTTTTCATTAATTTCTTAAAATCATTTCTGCTTTTTTGTTTTGAGCCAATTGTGGATAATAGATGGTTCATATGAATATATGATTGTGGCGAAAAGTTTTTACTTAATTTATCACCATGATAATCTAGCCAGTCAATCACCTTTCTTTTTTTTGAATCATCAAACTCAAGTTTAAACCTTTTATTTAATGATTTAGCATTTCTATAAGAAAGCATTGCATTTACTCTAGCATCAAAAACAGGATTTTTCGAATTTTTCAATATTAGATCTTGTAAATATGTATTTGATATCAACCAGTCTGATGCTTTATAATCAGCTGCAATTGGAATTAAATTTTCAAAATAATCTGGAGCTAGTAGTCCCATTTCCCATACAAGTCCACCACCAATTGACCCTCCAATTATTGAATGAATTTTTATTATTTTAATATTTTTTAGTAAACTAATAAACAACTTTGCCACATCATTTAAAATCCAATTATTTTTATAATTAAAGCTTCCTTTTTCTCTAATATTTCCTGGAATATTAATGCATATAACACAAAACTTTCTAGTATCTATCATCAATCCTGGTCCAACTAATTCATTCCACCAACCATTATTGCCTGAAACATTTGAATCTCCAGTTAAAGAGTGATTAATTACAACTACAGGACCCTCACCAATATTTAATCCAAATACTTGATATGAAAGCTCTAAAGAAATTTTATCTCCAGAAGAAAGTTCAAACTCTTCAAATTTATAATAATTAGTTTTTTGCTTAATCATTAAACTTTTTCAAAAGCATTTATTAAATCTTGTTTTAAATCTTCTAAATCCTCTAATCCAACTGAAAGCCTAATCAAATCTTGAGATACTCCAGTATCTAATTGTTCATTTTCAGATAACTGGGAATGTGTTGTGCTGGCAGGATGAATAATCAAAGATTTTGAATCTCCTATGTTAGCAAGTAATGAAAAAATAGAAGTATTATCTGCAATTTTTTTTGCACTATTAAATCCTCCTTTTGCACCAAATGTTATCAGACCGCTTTGCCCTTTAGGTAGATATTTTTTTGAAAGTGAATTATATGAACTTGATTTTAAACCAGGATAATTTACCCATGAAACTTCATCTCTTGATTCCAACCATTCTGCTAGATTTAATGCATTTTCACTATGTTTCTTCATTCTAATTTCAAGTGTTTCCAATCCTTGAATTATTTGAAATGAATTAAATGGACTAATTGCAGCTCCAAGATCTCTAAGACCTTCAATTCTAGCTTTAGCAATAAATGCTGCTGGACCCAAAGCGTCATGCAGTATCAAACCATGGTAGCCAGGTGAAGGGTTAGTAAACTCAGGAAATTTACCACTTGACCAATCAAAGTTTCCTCCATCAATTATCGCCCCTCCAAGTGCAGTTCCATTTCCATTGATGTATTTTGTTAATGAATAAATTACAATATTAGCCCCGTGTTTAATTGGATTCAATAGGGCAGGAGTTGCAACAGTATTATCAACCATTAAAGGAATATCATTTTTTTTAGATTCATTTGATATTTTTTCAATATCTAAAACATCTAATTTTGGGTTACCCATCGATTCAATGAAAAATAATCTTGTATTTTTTTTACATGCTTTACTGAAATTTTCTGGTTTTTCTGGATCAACAAATGTTGTACTTATATTTAATCTTGGTAGCATAACATTAAACATATTATATGTACCACCATATAAACTATTTGATGCTACAATATGATCTCCACTTTTTAACAATGTTAATATTGCAGTAGATATTGCAGCAGTTCCACCAGCTGTTGCAACAGCTCCTATACCACCATCCATTGATGCTAAACGCTTTTCTAACACATCATTTGTTGGGTTATTTAATCTTGTATATATGTAACCAGGTTCAGATAAAGCAAATAAATTTGCAGCATGATCAGAATCTTTAAAAACGTAAGATGTCGATTGATATAGTGGCACTGCTCTAGTTCCTTGAGTTAAGCTTGTGTCATGACCTGCATGAAGAGCTTTAGTTGATAATTTAGAATTTTCCATAAAACATTATTTAATATTTTAAGAAAAGATTTGACTAAAATTTTGTGAAAAGCTTACTGCTTTAGCACTTTTTTAACGAGGTTGCAATCAGTCAAATCGTTCCTCAAATGAAATACAAATGTAAAATTAATTTAATATTTATAAAGTTTTTGTTTAAAAATTTTGATTCATTTTCTTTTTTATTTGTTCTAAACACAAATTATCGATTCCCCCAACTAAAGTTTGTTTAACTCTTTTTTTGGGTTTATATGATTTTTTCTTAATTGACTTGGATATTTCATTATATGCATCTCTAAAAGACAACCCTTTTTCTATCATAAGACTATTAAGATTGTCAACAGAAAAAATATATTTATAATTGTTTTTACTAAGAATATCGTTCTTAATTTCAATTTTTTTAATTGATGATGAAAATATTTCTAGACAGTTTTTAATTGTTTCTATAGCATCTATTATTTTACTTTTATAGAGTTGCATATCTCTATGGTAACCACTTGTCATATTTGTTGAAATAATATTAAACTCATTTGACAATGATTTAATTACGTTACATTTTGCTCTAATTAATTCAAATAAATCTGGATTTTTTTTATGAGGCATAATACTAGAGCCTGTGGTTAAATCATTAGGGAATGAAATAAAATTTAATTCTGTTGTCATATAAAAACATATATCTGAACAAAATTTTGATAAGGTTTCAGCTACTGATTCAATAGCAATAGCAACAGATTTCTCCACCTTTCCTCTGTTCATTTGTGCAGAAACAACATTATATTTCAAGGTTTCAAACCCTAATTCTTTAGTAGTAAAATTTCTATCAATATTGAATGAACTACCATAGCCAGCCGCACTTCCAAGTGGATTTTGATTATTAATCTTATAAGCCGTATTTAAATATAATATATCATCAATTAAGGATTCAGCATAAGCAGAAAACCATATCCCAAAAGATGAAGGCATAGCGACTTGTAAATGAGTATATCCTGGTAGTAATTTATTTTTATTTTTATTTGCAAGCATTATTAAAGTATCAAATAAATTTTTGATTAATTCTTTTATTATTAAAATTTCATCTTTAAGATAAAGCTGAGTAGCAACTAAAACTTGATCATTTCTAGATCTTCCAGTATGTATTTTTTTACCTACTTCTCCTAATTTTTCTGTTAAAATAAATTCAAGCTTAGAATGAATATCTTCAAATTGTTCTTCGATTCTAAATTCATTTTTTAAAATTTTATTTTTAATTGATTTAAGTTCTTTAATTAAAAGCTGACTCTCGTTTTTACTTATGATTTTTGTTTCGCTAAGCATTTTTGCATGCGCAATTGAAGCTATTATATCATATTTAGCTAAGAACATATCACTGTTTCTATCATCTCCAACAGTAAATTCTTCAACTTTTTTATTTAAGATATCTTCTTTATTCCAGAGTTTCATAATTATTTATTTATAATGTTAATGTTGTGCAATTTTTTATGCTTTTAATAATATTATGATTACCAATAAAAATTTCATTAACTCCATTTTTAAGTGCATAAAAACAGCTATCAATTTTAGGTATCATACCGTCTTTTATAATATTTTTTTCAATTAAATTTTTATAATCATTTGTGTTTATGCTATTTATTAAAGTATTATTAATTAGTAAGCCAGGCTTGTCAAAACAATACTTCAATGTAATATCAAATTTTTTTGAAAGTTCAATCGATATTTTTGATGCAATGCTATCTGCATTTGTATTTAAGATTTGACCTTCTTTATCATGTGATAAAGAACAAATAATTGGACATATTTTCATATTTATTATTTCATCTAATAAATTTGTATTTATCTTTTCTATATCTCCAACAAATCCATAATCAATTTTTTCAACCCTTCTTTTTTTAGCCAATATTAGATTTCCATCAGAACCTGATAGACCTAAAGAATTACAATTATATTTCTGAAGTATTGATACTATTCTTTTATTTAATAATCCTGCATAGGTCATTATAACTACATCTAATGTGTTTTTATCAGTAATTCTTCTTCCTTCTATTAATTTTGGAACTATTCCAATTTTTTTTAAGAAACTTGAAGCTATTTTTCCTCCACCATGAACCAAAATCTTTCTGCCTTTAATTTTAGAAAAAGATTTTAAAAAATCATTTAATATTAAATCATTTTCTATAATACTTCCCCCAATTTTGACAACTAACAACTTATCTTTCATTTTCTATTAATTTTTTTATAATTATTAATGCGGAATAAATTCTATTTTCAGCCTGGCTTATTACTAATGAGTTTTCAGAGTCTATTACATTATCATCAACTACCACATTTCTTCTAACTGGTAAGCAGTGCATAAACTTTGCATTATTTGTAAGAGACATTTTATTTCTATCAATTTTCCAAGATGAATCATTAATTAAAACCTTACCATAATTTTCATAGCTAGACCAATTCTTTGCATAAATAAAATCAGCATTAATAAAAGCTTCTTTCTGATCATGAATTATATTTATTCCTTTAGTTATTTCGGGATTTAAGTCATATCCAATTGGATTGGAAATTATTAATTCAAAATTATTTTTTTTAGCCATTTTAATAAATGAGTTAGGTACAGCGTGTGGCAGAGATTTAGGATGTGGTGCCCAACTTAAAACAATTTTAGGCCTAGCTTTATTTTTTGTTTCATGTATTGTTATTGCATCTGCTAATCCTTGAAGAGGATGAAAAGTAGAACTTTCTAAATTTAAAATTGGTACAGTAGAATATTTTAGGAATGATGATAAAACAATCTCTTTTTCATCATCAATTTTATTATTTAAGTCAGCAAATTTTCTGATAGCAATAATATCACAATATTCAGAAAGAACTTTAGCAGCATCCTTAACATGTTCTGCTTTATCTTTTGACATAATAGTATTATTTTCAAATTCAAGTTGCCACCCTTCACTATTAAAATTCATTACAAAAGTCTTAAGACCTAAAATCATAGAAGCTTTTTGAGTACTTATTCTCGTTCTTAAGCTTGGGTTAAAAAAAAGTAAACCAATTGACTTGTTTTTTCCAATATCCTCCAATTGATTAGGATTACTTTTAAGTTGAATTGCTTCCTCAACTATTTTTTTATAATCTGATATATCGTCACTATTTATAAAATTTTTCATTCCAATTCTTTTTTTAATGCATCATATAAAATATTTATATGACTCTTTTTAATATTTAATGGAGGAAGAATTCTTAAAATATTTTTTTTTGAACTTCCCCCTGTAAAAATACCATGCTTATAAATTAAGTTTTTTCTTAGCTTTGAGGCATCAAAGTCAAACTCTAAACCTAGCATTAGCCCTCTACCCTTAATGCGTTTTATTTCAGAAATATTTTTCATTTTATCTTTAAAATAAATTTCTAATTCTTTACAATTATTTAGAAGCTTCTCTTCATTAATAGTATCAATAACTGATATTACTGCTGAGCAAGCTAAATGGTTTCCGCCGAAGGTAGTCCCTAGCATACTATACTTGGATTTTATTCTTTTATTAATTAGAACTCCACCAACTGGAAATCCGTTTCCCATGCCTTTAGCCATAGGAATTATATCTGGTTTAATACCATGTTTTTGAAAAGCAAAAAAATCACCTGTTCTACCAAACCCTGACTGTACCTCATCAGCAATTAAGCATGCATTATGTTTTTTACATAATTCACTCATTAATCTTACAAAATCAGTTGTTGGTTCATCAAGCCCTCCTACACCCTGAATTGATTCAAAAATAATTGAACTTACATCATTTTTAGACATTTCTTCTTTTAAACCTTCATGATCATTAAATTCTAAAAAAGTAACATTTATCTGCTTGTTCATTTCTGATTTTATTTTTTTGAAATCAGTTGCGCTTAAAGCCGCATTACTTCTTCCATGAAATGAATTCCTAAATGCTATTATTCTAGACTTTTTTGTATGAAAAGATGCTAATTGCAGTGAATTCTCATTAGCTTCTGCACCAGAATTACACATAAAAAGCTCATAATCGTTACAGTTAGAAGATTCCTTTATTTTTTTTGCTGCTTTTTCCTGTAAATCATTAATTATGAAGTTTGAGTAAAATCCAATTTTATTTAATTGATTATTTATGCTTTTAACATATTTAGGATGACTATGTCCAATTGAAATAACTGCATGCCCACCATATAGATCTAAGTATTTGTTCCCATTTTTATCATATACAAAGCATCCTTTTGCATAGGTTGGGGTAATTTCGTAAAGTGGATAAACTTTAAATAAATGCATTTTTAAAAAATTGAGCTTTTTAATTTTAAACCTGTGGTCTCGTCTATTCCAAACATTAAATTCATGTTTTGTATTGCTTGTCCTGATGCACCTTTAACTAAATTATCTATAACTGATGTAATCAATAAAATATCTTTTTCTTTTCTTAAGTGAATAAAACATTTATTAGTGTTTATAACTTGTTTTAAATAAATTTCATTCTTTGATACAATCGTAAATGGATCATTTTTATAAAACTCTGTGTATAACTGTTTAATCTTATTAAAACTCATTTTAATTTTAAAATAGCTTGTGCAAAAAATTCCTCTTGTAAAATTTCCTCTAATTGGAAGAAAATTTATTTTTACTTTATTAGAAAGTAGGTTATTAAAATTATTATTTACTTCATCTAAATGTTGATGATTAAATGGTTTATACCATGAAATATTATTATTTCTCCAACTAAAGTGTGATGTATCATTTAATTTAACACCTGCTCCAGTACTTCCAGTTATTGCATTTACATGAACTTCATCAATTTTATATCCTGATGAAACTATTGGTAATAATCCCAATTGAATAGCAGTAGCAAAACATCCTGGGTTTGCAATATATGATGACTTCGAAATTATTTCTTTTTGCATTTCAGGTAACCCATACTTAAAATCCATTTTCTTAAATGACTTTTCTAATCTAAAGTCTTGACTTAAATCAATTATTTTAATTTTTTTATCAAGTTTTATTTTTTTTAAAAAACTTTTAGAGTTACCGTGCCCAAGGCATAAAAAAAGAACATCTATTTTCTGATTTAAGTTATTTTCAAATTTAATTTTACACTCCCCAACTAAATCTTGATGAATGTCGGAAATTAATTTTCCATAATTTGATTCACTTCCAGCATAAATCAACTCACAATTTGGGTGTTTTAAAATTAATCTTATTAATTCACCACCTGTATATCCTGATGCACCTTGAATACCTACTTTAATTTTATTTTGATTTTGTGACATTTTGATATATTTTATTTTGATTAGATATTATTTTAATAAAACCCTTTGCATCATCAGCATTCCATTTTTTATTTAATTCACCATAGGAACCAAACTCTGGATTCATTAAATCATTATCAGATTCAACTCCATTTAATGTATACCTGTAAGGACTAAGTGTTAAATAAACATCTCCGGAAACATTTATTTGGCTACTTTTTAAAAATGATTCAATATCTCTCATTACAGGATCTAAATAATTACCCTCGTGAAGTTGCATACCATAAAATTTTGATAATTGTTCTTTTTGATATTGTTGCCATTTTGTTAAAACATGTTTTTCTAATAAATGATGAGCTTTAATAATTACCATTGGACCACCAGCTTCAAAGCCAACTCTTCCTTTAATTCCAATAATTGTATCTCCCACATGAATATCCCTTCCAATGCAATATTTATTACAAATCAAACTTAATTTTTTAATGCATTCAACTGGACTATCTTTTTTGCCATTAATTGCACAAATTTCACCTTTATCAAAACTCAAAGAAATATCAAATTCATCTTGTTTTAAAAGCTTAGATGGATAAGCATCAGATGGAAGTTTTTTATTAGATGTTAATGTTTCATCACCTCCAACACTTGTACCCCACAATCCTTTATTAATGGAGTATTTGGCTTTGCTCCATTTTAAATTGATTCCATTATTTTTTAAATATTTTATTTCTTCTTCTCTTGACAATGAATTATCTCTAATTGGAGTTATTATATTGATTTTAGGAGCTAGTATTTGAAAAATCATATCAAATCTAACTTGATCATTACCAGCACCTGTACTTCCATGCGCAATATGTGTTGCATTATTTTTAATTGCATAATTAACTATTTCGATAGCTTGAATTACCCTTTCTGAACTAACCGAAAGTGGGTATGTATTATTTTTTAAAACATTTCCATATACTAAATACTTAATTATTTTTTCATAAAATAAATCAACTGCTTCAATTGACTTATAACAATAAGCTCCCATTTCAAGTGCTTTTTTATTCATTGAAATAATTTCTTTTTTTGAAAAACCTCCAGTATTTATAGAGACAGCATGAACCTGATGTCCTTCATTTGAAAGTTTCTTTAAACAATACGAGGTATCCAAACCTCCACTATATGCTAATACTATTTTTTTCATTTTATTTGTTTTTTTGGTTCGTATAACATTCCTGTACATAAACACATTTCTCTTTTAGTTCTGGTTAAAACATCATAATTTTTACATGTCTTACATCCAATCCAAAATTCATTATCATCTGTTAGTTCCGAAAAAGTTACTGGTTTATAACCTAATTCATAATTTATTTTCATAACTGGAAGCGCTGTAGTTATTCCAAAAATTTTAGCTTTAGGATATTTTGTTTTTGAGTGATTAAATGTTATTCTCTTGATTTTTTTTGCTAATCCAGCACCTCTGAATTTTGGAGAGACAATTAATCCAGAATGTGCGACATATTTACCATGTCCCCATATTTCTATATAACAAAAACCTGCAAAAAAATCACCTTCAGTCGCAATAATAGCATTATTATTTTCAATTTTTTTTCTAATATATTCAGGAGACCTTAATGCAATACCAGTTCCTCTTACCTTAGCTGAAGAACTAATAGTTTCTGAGATAATTTTACAATATTTTATATGCTTTTTTTCAGCAATTTGAATTTTCAAAACTTTAAGTTTAATTAATTAATGTATAATGATGATTATGGGGAAATCAGGCTTGCCTGATTTCTTAAACAGAAACAACCCACAATGGGCGGAAACTACGAATATTACGTAGAGAAGAGAATAAACTTAATGTTTCTTTTGTTTTTAACACGTTACAAATATTAATTAAAAAAAAACTAAAAAAAAATTATTTTACATTTTTTTAATAGTTTCAACTAAAAGTTATAATTTCGAAGCTTCAGAAAAAGTTCTTTTTTCTATTAGAATTTGGGGCGCTTAGCTCAGTTGGTTCAGAGCACTTGGTTTACACCCAAGGGGTCGGGGGTTCGAATCCCTCAGCGCCCACATTTTTAACCCTTTGGTGAAGCAAAAAGCTACATTTGTAGTAAATAGTAATCGGGGGGTTTTTTAGTATTCTAATTTGAATATTTAAATTGTGTTTCTATTGGAACACCATATAGTGATTCTAACTCTTTTATATTTTTTTTAAAATAACTTGTTTCAGGTGGTAAACTTATATTTTTCCAAAAAAACTCATTGAAAGGAATTTTATATAAAGCCATATCTTTTGTTTCTAAGGATTGTTGAAATTTACTAAACTTTGATTTATTTTCCTCTAAGCCAATAACATAAAATTCATGTCTAAATTCAACAGGAACAAAATCTGGAACACTTTTTCCATTACTTTTTAAAATATTTATAACATTGTTAGGAAGTTTTCGAGCTCCTTTCCAATCCCTTTGATGATAACTTAAATAAAGTTTTCCCTCAGAATTTTTCTTGTACAACCAAATACCATTCTGTGATCTGCCAACAGTAGGCACCCAAGAACGTTCAGCTCTATATATTTTTCCTGTATCAAAGCCTATATATAATTTTAAACTTTCTGAATTACCCTTTCCCTCATAAACCATAACATCTTCACCATCATAAAAGGTATTTTCAGTTTTTTTCCAATCAAATGAATTCAAATTAGTTCCTCTTCTAATTGGATTCATCCAAACTGTACTTTGCATGGGATGTACTTTTGCCATGTTTTTAACATATCTATAATCAGCAGAATTTCTAGATTCCTTTACATTGAATTTAATTGAAGAAGAAGAAGGTCCTCTATCAATTACATTAATAAAGTGTTCAATAAAAAATCGACAAATATTTTCTTCAACATCCCATCGTCTATATAAAATATCTAATTGATGATTTTTATTTATTGTATTTTCTTTTAACTTTTTAAATGCATTTTTTATATAGAATAAAGGAGAATAAACAACCGCTTCATTTAATTGAGTTGTTTTTTCCTCGAGAGTTATTTTTTTATTAATGGAATTAATAAAGTCTCTAACATTAATTTTAAATGTTTCAAATCCGATAGATGAAATTTCTAGATCATCTTCAAGTTCATCTGTTGTTACTATAAATGAGAAAGTACCTTCACTTGTACTTGTAGTACCTAGATTTTTTTTTATAATTCCAACCGCTGCATATGGAATTTCAAAATTACTTTCATCAACAACAGAGCCTTCAATTAAAATTCTTTCTTGGGAAAAAGAAAAAACAGAAAGAAATAAAAATGAGATATAATATATATGTATATATTTCATGTATCTAAATATAAGAATTTAGAACTTTTTAATTTTATTACATTTAATAGTTGATTTGAAAAAAATAAAAACATTAACAATTTATATTCTTGGAATATTTTACCTAAATGTTGGTATTACACACTTTACTAATCCTGATTTTTTTCTTGTTATAATGCCACCATATCTACATTATCAAGAATTTTTTGTTTACTTAAGTGGCTTATTTGAAATTTTATTTGGATTGATGATTATTTTTAAAAAAACTAGATTTTATGGTGCATGGGGAATTTTTTTCTTGTTAATAGCAGTTTTTCCTGCAAATATATATTTGTACAGCTCTTATGAAGCACAAGAAATACTTTCCATAACTAAAGAAGGATCTTGTATAAGATTATTTTATCAAATTCCTTTACTAATCTTAGCTTATTGGCATTCTTTAGAAAAATCATCTTATAAAATGGATCTTTTTGCATCCGCAATATTTTTTCCAACTATCATTTACTTTTTAACATTATCTAATTAACTTTAAGTATTATGAGAATACTTTTTCACCTTGCTTTTACATTTAGCTGTTTCTTTATTTTTTCGCAAAAAAATATAGTTAATATTGATTCAATAATTAAGGCTGATAGTTATACTGTTTTTAAAAATATTAGTTATGGTCCAGATAAAAAAAACAATCTTGATTTATGGATAGCTGATCCAGAATCAAAAACGCCGTTTGTTATTTACATTCATGGTGGAGGATTTGGTGCAGGGAGTAAGAATGCTGCCTACACAAAAAATAATTTTAAAAGAGTTAAAAGGTTGCTAGAAAACAATATATCATTTGCTACTATTGATTACAGATTCAAAAACAATGATGATTTTCTTTTGTCATCATTAAACGATGCTAAGAGAGCACTACAATATTTGAAATTTAATAACGAAAAATTTCATTTATTAAAAAATAAAGTTGCTTTAATGGGTGCTTCTGCAGGTGCAACTTCATCTCTATGGGTTGGATTACAAGATGATTTATCAGATCAAAACAGTTCTGATCCAGTACTCAGAGAGTCTACAAAAGTTTCATGCATAGTTGGAATGGCAGCAGCTCATTCCTTGAATTTAAATAGATGGAAAGAAATGGCTAATGTTGATGAAGATTATTTAAAATCAATTTTTGAGAAGTATTTGGGAAAAATGGATACTGAAAAATGGATGAAAAGATCCTTTGATAAGGATTATATTTCTGAAGTCGACTTTTTTGAAAAAATGGACTCAAATGATCCTCCAATTTTTATAATAAACTTCGGCGGAAATAGAAAACCAAAAAATATTGCTGATTTTCACCATAATCCTTTGCACGCCAAAGTCTTAAAACAGAGAGCTGACTCTTTAAAAATTAAAAATGTTATTTATGCTCCAGGAATCGGAATTGTTGATAAATCAAACCAAGGTTTGGTTGATTTTATAGTTGAAAATTTAAATTAAAATTATTTTTTCCAGTTAGAATTCCAAATTCCAAAAAACATTGGAACATTTTTTTGATAATTTTCGTATTCCGGATATTTATCCTTACTTATTTCCTCGCTAAATTGAGCACTATTATAGAAAAGAATAATTAGAAGTAAACAGCCAATAATTGACCAATTAAAAAAATCACCTGATGCATTAATACTAAACATGTAAAATACAACCCATATTATTTGTTCACAAGCAAAATTAGGATGTCTTGATATTGACCATAGACCAGAACTAACAAAACCTCTTTTAAAATCACCATTTAATTTTTCACCATTTTTAATTTTTCTATATTTTTTTGATTGAAAATTATATTGTTGTTGATCAGAAATAAATTCCATAACAATAAAAAATAGCATTATAAAAGCAATTAAATAATCATATATATTAATATCACTTTGACTTTGCCATGAAACTAAAATTGGAAGTGTAAATAAAAAAATTAGACCCATTTGGTATAAGCAGATAAAAAATAAATTAAAAATTGCCCAATTTAAATTTGGTCTTAAAAAAGGTATTTTTTTCTTTAATTCTTTCCATCTGTAATCTTCCTCACCTTTCCAAAAATATATACTGTACCCTCCTCGTCTTGCAAAATTGTAGGTTAATCTAAGTCCCCATATTGAAACTAATACTGCCATTAGAATCATTCTTGAATCAAATCCAGCTGATAATGTAAAATACCAAACATAAAAAATTGGTATGGTACTCCATAATTTATCAACTTGACTATAATTTTTAAAGATTTCACTAATTATAAAAGCTATAATTGATGAAGCTAAATAAACTTTAAACAGAAAAGTTAAAGTTTCAAGCTGATCTTCTGAAAAATTCAGATTGAAATAATCTCCAAAGAATACTAAGTAAACAAATAGTATTAAGGAAGATATTAGTACAATAATTTTTTTTAACATATATTTTCGAAATTAAGGAAAATTTGCTAGATGAAATGATATTTACGATATTTGATATATGACTTTAAACTGTAACAACGGAACTCTAAGTGTCTATGTTCCAGATCAAAACAATCCCTGGGATATTTCCAAAGTTTTATTCCTTTTTAGAAGGCTTGGTTTTAGTATAAAGTTTACTGAGATTAAAAATCATTTAAATACAAATCCAAATGATTTAATTGATAAATTATTTGATGATGCACTAAATATGCCATTATCTCCTGACCCTGGTTGGGCTAATTTTAACAATGCAGACTTTACAGCATCTGGAAAAAATAGAGGAGCTTTTTTTAGAGATCATCAAAAAATAGTTTTTGAAGATTTTTTAAATAATGGTTTACGTGAAAGGCTGACTCTATTTTGGAGCAATCATTTTGTAACAGAATACTATATGTATAATCATCCTGCTTATACATTTAGATATTATAATAATTTACAAGAAAATGTTCTGGGAAATTTTAAGGAATTTGTTAGAAAAATAGGACTTGATGATGCGATGTTAATGTACTTAAATGGATATGATAATAAGAATAATGCACCAAATGAAAATTATTCTAGAGAACTATTTGAGCTTTTTACTCTTGGAGAAGGGAATGGTTATACTCAAGATGATATAACTGAAACTGCTAGAGCTTTAACTGGCTATAACTCTAGAACTAATGGTGGACCAATAACGTTTAATCCAAATAGATTCGATGATGGTGAAAAAACAATTTTCGGACAAACTGGTAATTGGAGTTATGATGATGTTATTGAAATACTATTTAATGAGAAAAGTGATTTAATTTCAAATTTTATATGTACGAAGATTTACAAACATTTTGTTAGTCCAGTAATAAATGATCAAATAATTGCTGAGCTCTCCTCTGATTTCATTGAAAATAATTTTGAATTATTACCAATATTTAAAAAACTATTTAAAAGTGAGCACTTTTTTAATTCAGATGCTAGCAGCGTAATTATAAAGAGTCCAATTGACTTAATGGTTTTTATTGAAAAGGAATTTGATTTTATAAAACCTAATAATTTTACTGAAAATTTAACCAATTATTTGAGAGCTAGAACTATGGATATGGGTCAACAGATTTTGAATCCAATTGATGTAGCTGGATGGCAAGAAAATCAAGATTGGATTTCAACTGGAACCTTACCCATGAGATGGGAATTTGGAGATTATCTTATAAATAGATACTATGCAGCAAACAAGGATCAATTTCGTTCTCTTCTAAAGGATATGGTTGGAATTAACAATGATAATCCTGAAAGTATTGTAAGAACTGTTAAAGAATATATGTTTTGTAATTATGAAATTCTATCAGATGAATTAAATGATGCCATTTCAATATTTAAAGGTGATATTCCTGATAACTATTTCAATGGAGGAGGATGGAATATTGATGATAGTACAGTGCCTAAGCAATTTTATGATTTACTAAGATTTTTTGTAACACTTCCTGAATTTCAATTAAAATGAGTAAGAAATATATAAATTCTGAAAAACATAGAAAAGAACATTCCAAGTGGGATAGAAGAGGTTTTATGAAAGTATTAGGTTTAGCTGGAGCTGGATCTATTTCCTTAGGAAATACAAACTTATCTGTCTTAAATTCAAATTTTATTACAAATGCACTCTCTGACTCAGTTTCTGATAGAGTACTTGTTTTGGTAAGACTTAAAGGAGGAAATGATGGTTTAAATACCATTATTCCTTTATCACAATATGACACTTATGTATCAAAAAGACCAACTCTCCACATTCCTAATAATAAGATTATAAAACTTGATGATAATCATGGTATTCCTGATTATATGTCCAACATGATGCCTTTTTGGAATGATGGACAAATGAAGATTGTTAATGGTGTTGGTTATGAAAGTCAAAATTTATCTCATTTTACCTCATCTGATTATTGGGCTACTGGTTCCACCAATAAAAGTGAAATGGTTTCTACTGGATGGCTTGGAAGATATTATGATGAAAAACATTTTGATTACAATATAAATCCACCTGAAAAACCAATCGCTGTCCAAATTGGAAGTAATGCTAACTTAATCTTTAGTGGAGCTCAAAGATCATATGCATTCGCAGTAGCAAATGAATCTAGACTTGAAAGAGTAGCTGAAAGAGGTGAATTTTTCGCTTTAGATAATCTTCCCGATTGTACTCATGGTGATCAATTAGAATATTTAAGAAGAGTTACTAATACTACTTACGATTATGCAAAAGTTATTAATGAAGCTTTTAAAAACTCATCTGATTTTGATGCCTATGATAACGAAATTGGCTTAGAAAAGCAGCTAAGATTAGTTGCAAGATTGATTAAAGGAGGATTGGGTTCAAAAATATACATGGTTTCGATTGGAGGTTTTGATACTCATGGAAATCAATCGCTGACTCATGAAATATTACTTACGAATGTTGCTGACGCAATAAAGAAATTTTATGATGATTTAAATTATGAGGGATTAGATTCTAAAGTTTTATCAATGACATTTTCTGAATTTGGCAGAAGAGTTAAAGAAAATGGTTCTCAGGGTACTGATCATGGATCTGCTGCACCAACTCTATTGTTTGGACCTCCATTGAAAGGGAGTGGAATAATTGGTGAGTGGCCAAGTTTAGATAATTTAAATCGAAGAGGAAACATGTATAATAGTATAGATTTTAGATCTATCTATCAATCTATTCTTAAAGATTGGTTGTGCGGTGACTCAGATTATATTGATAAGGCATTATTAGGTAATGAGTATGATACAATTGGATTAGGTTTCGGCTGTAACGATTTAGAAACTGTAGACTATAACGAACTATTTAATTACCATAACCCTATTTATACAAACTCGGTTAACATTGTTAATTTGAACCTTAGAATTAAACAAACTCATAAAATAAATATTAGGATTTATGATGTTTTAGGTAGACATATTAGTACAGTGTTTGAAGGTGAGTTAAATAGGGGAGAACATACATTTCCACTTAGTCATAATCAAGGTGGTAAAATTTCTTCAGGACAATATTTTTACAGAATAGGAATTTCTGGGGGACAAGCTTTAAGTAAATCTTTTGTAGTTAGATAGAGCTAAATATACTTTCCATCTTTTTTTCTTCCTCTTCAGCTAAAGTTTTATCAACTAAAATTCTTCCACTGTGTTCATCAGTGATAAGTTTTTTTCTTGATGCTATATCTAATTGAACCTGTGGAGGAATTACAAAGAATGAGCCAGCTGAAGCACCTCTTTCAACAGGAACAACTGCGAGACCATTTTTGACACTAGATCTTATTTTTTTATATGAATTTAGAAGAGATTCGTCTATTTTAGATTCAAATTCAGTTGATTTTTTAATCAATCCATTTTCTTCTTTTTCTGTTTCTTTCATTATAGAATCTAACTCATCTTTCTTGTGTTTCAAATGACTATTTCTATCATCTTTCAATTGATTTGTTTCAGATAGCTTTTCATTTTTTTGTTCTATTTGAGCTTTAACTTCATTGATTTGTTTTTCACTGTACTCTATTTCAAGTTCTTGATATTCAATTTCTTTACTTAGTGATTCAAATGCTCTATTATTTCTAACATTTTTTTGTTGATCATTATATTTCTTGATCATAACTTTAGACTCTTCAATTTTATTTAATTTTTCTTTAATTAAATTTTCTAAATCCTCAATTTCAGTATTAATTTTTTCTAATCTAACTTCAAGACCAGAAACTTCATCCTCTAGATCTTGTACTTCCAATGGAAGTTCACCTCTTACACTTCTTAATTTATCAATTCTAGAATCTACTAATTGTAGATCATAAAGTGCTCTAAGCTTATCTTCTACTGAGTAATCAACTTTTTTTGCCATATTAAAAATAATTTACTGGGTTTGTTCTAGTTTCTGCAATAACGCATGCAAACTTAGGGATTTTTTTATTAAGATAATTTAAAATTAGGTCCTTTGTATATTTTTCACTTTCATAGTGTCCAATATCCACTAATAATAGCTTTTCATTTGATTTAAAAAAATCATGATATTTTAAATCAGCAGTTACATAACAATCAACTTGTTTTGTTAAAGCCTCCTCAATAGCAAAACTTCCTGAGCCACCCAATACTGCTATTTTTTTAATTTTTTTACCTAGAAAGTTACTATGTCTAATATTTGTAACATCCATTTTAATTTTTAGGTATTCTAAAAAATCCAACTCGGATTTAAATTCATTTATTTCACCTATTATTCCCATTCCAAGATTGTTGCTTTCTTGCTTCTGAATAAGTAAGCTAGTATTTGTAAGGTTTAATTTTTGAGCTATTTTAAAACTCACTCCCTCTGGATTATTATCTAAATTAGTATGGATTGCGTAAATATTTATATTATTTTTTACTGCTTTAATAATACATTTATTCACATAGTTTTCTGATTTTAATGATTTAATTCCTTTAAATATTAATGGATGAAAAGTTATAATTAAATTACAATTTTTACTTATTGCTTCATCAATTATATTTTCTGTTGTATCAATTGTAATTAATGCTTTATTTATTTCAGAATCAGGATCTCCCACTAATAAACCAACATTATCAAAATCTTCCGCATTTTGTAAAGGACACCATTCTTCTAAAATATTTTGTATATGAATTAATTTCATTGAAATTTTTTATCAAATATAAAATTTATATTTTCGTCAGATGTCTCAATTGAGAAAATTACTTTTTCCAATATCAATTATCTATTTTATTTTTCAATTGATTAAAAATAAACTTTATGATTTAAGATTTTTAAAAGTAACTGAATTTGATATTCCTACATTGTGTATTGGTAATTTATCAATGGGTGGATCGGGTAAAACACCCTTGGTTAATTACATAATAAAAAGCTTTAAAAATCAATATAAAATAGCATTTTTAAGTAGAGGTTATAATAGAAATACTTCTGGATATATTTTAGCTAACGATAAAAATAGTGCACAAGAAATTGGGGATGAACCATATTTAATAAAAAAAAATCATAAAAAATTAATTGTTTCAGTTTCAGAAAATAGAGTTTATGGAATACAAAAAATAATTAAAAGTTTTAAAGGGATACAAATGTTTGTTTTAGATGATGCTTTTCAACACAGAAGATTAAAATGTTCTCTCAATATAGTACTTTCAAAATTTGATAGTCCTTTTTATAATGATTGTATAATTCCGGTTGGAAATTTAAGAGAACCGAAATCAGGTATAAAAAGAGCGAATATTATAATTATTACAAAATGTCCTCTTGAATTAAAACATGAAAAAAAAATAAATATTATAAACAAAATTAACCCTTCAATAAATCAAAAAGTTTTTTTTAGTTCAATTCTCTATGATAATTTTTTAGTAGGAATTAATAAAATTCATATTGATAAATTGATTGGATCATCAGTTATTTTAATAACTGGAATAGCTGATAGTTCAAGCTTAGAAAAATATTTATTAGAAAAAGAAATATTTTTTGATCACATAAAATTTAATGATCATCATAAATATGATAATTCAGATATTGATAATTTAAAATTGAGATCTAATAATAAACTTATAATTACAACTGAAAAAGATTATTATAAAATAATTGCAATTGAAAAACTAAGTAATATTTATTTTCAAGGAATAAATATAAAATTTCATAAAGGCAGCGAAGATTTTAATTTGGAAATTAAAAAATATATTAAGTAATATGTTTTTGAGCCTTATATGATGATCTAACAAGTGGACCACTTTCGACATGAATAAAACCTAAATCTTCAGCAAGTTCTTTATAAAATTTAAATTCTGTTGGATTAACAAAATTTTTAACTGGTAGATGTTTTTTCGAAGGTTGTAAGTATTGTCCTATAGTAACTACATCTACATTAGCTTGTCTTAGATCTTTGATTGTTTGAATAACCTCATCTTTAGTCTCCCCAAATCCTAACATAATTCCTGATTTTGTTCTGTTAACACCTTTTGATTTTAAATATCTAAGAACATCAAGACTTCTTTCGTATCTAGCTTGAATTCTAACTTCTCTTGTTAACCTTTTAACAGTTTCGATATTATGTGAAATTACCTCAGGCATAACCTCAATGATTCGATCAAGGTGTTTATGAATTCCTTGAAAATCTGGAATTAGAGTTTCTAAAGTTATTCCAGGGTTAATTCTTCTAATACTTTTAATAGTTTCAGCCCAAATTATTGAGCCCATATCAGTTAAATCGTCTCTATCAACAGATGTAATTACGGCATGTTTAATTCCCATTACGGAGATTGATTTAGCAACTTTTTCTGGCTCTTCCCAATCTATATTTTCTGGTCTCCCAGTTTTAACTCCACAAAAACCACATGATCTAGTACAAATATTTCCTAATATCATAAAGGTTGCAGTACCTTCTCCCCAACATTCTCCCATATTAGGACAACTTCCAGATGAGCAAATAGTATTAAGCTTATATTTATCAACTAAACCTCGAAGATTAGAGTATTTTTTTCCAGTTGGAAGCTTTACCCTTATCCATTCAGGCTTTTTTTTAAAATCAAGTTTATTTTTTATTGATTTTTGTTGATGATTAGCCCTATTACCAACATCTAATTTAACCCAATTGTTAGCTTTATTTTTTTTATGTTCAATTAATTTAGTTTCCAATTGATTTTAAACTGATACAAATATACTATTATAAAGTAATTTATATCAATGTTATATACCAAATTGAGAATGATGAAAGAAAAATAATTCCAATGATAGAGTAAACTTTCATTTTAATACTTAAATGAAAGTTTGATGGCATGAATTTACTAGTAATAAGTGTATAATTTAGTATAGCATAAATAGGAGCAGTAATAAATGAAAGTATAGTAGCAATTTTAACCAAGGAACCCATTTCTGACATAAAAAAAATAAAAATTAAAATAGTTCCAGCTGAAAGAATTACTAGCCAAAAATTATACCCAGATAACTTTCTAAATCCTAATAATTCAAAAGACTTATCCATTGCTCTAGGTGAAGCATCCAGACATGTAATGGTAGTGCTAAACATTGTAGTAAAAGCTGCAATTGCTATAATTAAAAACATATTTTCTCCAATACTTGAGGTATAAAGATCTATAAGTTGACCGGCAAATTCACCGCCTTGATCAGAAAACTTTTCTCCAGAGTTGTACATAACAAAAGCGCCAAGAGAAATAAAACATATCCCTAGAACAACAGTGGTAATATAGCCAATGTTAAAGTCATAAAGAGCAGTCTTATAATCAATAGTTTTATTTATTGAAATTTTTTCTTTTGTCCAAATTGATTGCCAAATTGATACATCAAGAGGAGCTGGCATCCAACCCATAAATGCTACTAGAAATATTATTCCTTCAAAATTTGATGGAATAATTTGATTGATGTCAATTATCATGTCTGAGTTAATTTTAGCGTAGAAAACCGCTAAAACTGTGCAAATTCCTAAAACTAAAATTATAATTTTAATTAGATTATCAAGTAAACTATATTTTCCAATCAATAATAATAGTAGACATCCTAATATAATTATAATAGCCCATATAGTTATATCAGTTGAAAACCCAAATAATTCAATCGCTAATCCTGCTGTAACAATTGTGACAGCAGCTTGAATAGTGAAAATTGTAACAAAAGAGAGTATTAAATAAATAATTAGAACATAATCCCCAATTTTTTTATAACCATCTAAAAGTGTTTCACCAGTTGCATGTGCATATTTTGTTCCAAATAAAAAAAAAGGATACTTAAAAAAATTACATAATATAAGAGCCCAAATAAGACCAAATCCAAATTCTGCTCCCGCTTTTGTTGATTGTACAAGATGTGAAACCCCAATAGCAGCACCTGCAAATAAAAGCCCTGGACCTAATTTTTTTAAAAAATTAATCATTTTTCATTTAGTTTTTCGCTTAAAAGTTTTTTTGCTCTAAATATTTTAATTTTTATTGTATTTACTGGTTGATTTAATTTTTTTGAAATTTCTAAAATTGATAAATCTTCAATATATCTGTATTTTATCATATCTCTGTAAATAGGCTTTAGTTCATCAATTTTTAAATTAAGATTATCATAATCTTCCATGTTTATCATACTTTGCTCTGGATTGAATTCAGAAACAAAATTTTCAATTCTTTGATTATCTAAATCTTTGAATAATAATTTTTTCTTTCTTAAATAGTCAGAGTAACTGTTTTTAGCAATCGAGATTATCCAGGTTTTAAAATTATATTTTGGATTGAATAAATGAATCTTTTCAAATGCTTTTGAAAAAGATTGAATTGTAATTTCTTCCGAAATATATTCGTTAGAAGTTTTTTTTAATAAATAATTAAATACATATTCCCAATTTGAGTTTAATAAATTATCAAATGAAGGCAATTTTTCTTTAGGCATATAATCAATTGAGATTCAATGAAGATTTTTTACACTCATTTTCTTCAGGAAGCTTTCCACATATCCCACATGGTTTATCATTATCCTTGTTCAGAAATGGACTGTTACTTGCACATGTGCCAGAAAATTTACCATCTTTTTTTAAAATAATTTTAATTGAAATTCCAGCGAATGCAACGGCTAAAAGAATTATTGTTATTAAATAGAGTTCCATTTTTATAAAATATTAACTTCTTCTTCAAGCAATATATCAAATTTTTCTCTAACAGTTTTTTTGATTTTTTGAGAAAAATTATAAATATCTATTCCTTTTGCATTACCACTATTAATTATCACTAATGCTTGTTTTTTATGAACAGTCACATTATTTTCTTCAATCTTTTTGAAACCACAATTTTCTATCAACCAAGCAGCTGAAATTTTATATTCAGATCCTTTTGTTTTGTGACTAACTATATCAGGACAAGAGAGTCTAATTTCTTTTAATTTATCTTTCTTGATTAAAGGATTTTTAAAAAAACTTCCTGCGTTACCAATTTTCTTATAATTAGGTAATTTATTCGATCTGATTGAATGTACACATTCCGCAATATTTTTAATGGATGGATTAGTAACTCCTCTTTGAATTAAAGTATTTTGTAATGATTTATATTCTGTATTTATTTTATGATTTCTTTTTGTAAGTCTAAGAGTTACATTTGATATTATAAATTTATCTTTTAATTCTTCTTTAAAAATTGAACTTCTGTATGAAAATTTACATTCATCTTTATTGAAAATTTTCATTGTACTATTTTTAATAAAAATACCTCTACAATTTTCTATGACTTCATTGATTTCTTTTCCATATGCACCAATATTTTGAATCGGTGCACTTCCAACATTTCCTGGAATTGAAACAAGATTTTCTAATCCACCAAAATTATTTTCAATAGACCACCATACTAGGTCATTCCAATTCTCTCCTGCACCAACAGAAACTAAAACTTCATCTTCATCTTCATTTATAATTTCTATTCCTTTAATTTCAATTTTTAAAATTGGATATTCAATATCTTTTGTAAAAAGTATATTTGTGCCACCACCTAATATTAAGATTTTATCATTCCTTTTTTTTTCTAAGAAATTGATAATGTCTATTTCAGATTCTATAGATATTAAATTTGCGGCTTTAACATCTATGCCAAATGAATTATATTGCTTAAGTGATATTTTCTTCAATGGAGTTTTATAAAGTTAGAAAGATTAATTTTTTTCTTCCTCTTCCTCTTCCTCTTCCTCCTCAGGAAGAACTTCACCTTTTATCCTTAATACCGTGGACGGGTTTTTAGAATTAGAGATGACAGAAATAGCTTTCATAAATAATCCAACTCTTTTTGTGTCATATTCAACCTCAATCTCACCTGTTTCACCTGGCTCAATAGGTTTTTCAGGTTTTTTAGGTATTGTACAGCCACATGAAGATGATATTCTTTGAAAAACTAGCGGAGCATTGCCTATATTTTTGAATTTAAAAATTCTTTTACCATCAGATTCAAACTCAACTTCGCCATAATCAATGATAGTTTCTTCAAATTTTATATCAGCTTGATTTTCTTGAGAATAAACAAAAAATGAAAACAATAATGTAATTGAAATAAATAAAGATTTTTTCATTTGTAATGTTTTTTATAAAAATAATTCTTTTAAATCCTTTTACAAAAATTATTTTCTCTTTTAAATCTATTACTAGTTTAGTTACTTTTGTTTAAATTATTAAAATGGGAATTGATAAAATTTATAATCCTAAGGTTGTTGAAAACAAATGGCTGAATAAATGGAAAGATCAAAATTTATTTAAATCAGTCCCTGATGAAAGAGAAGCGTATACTATAGTTATACCTCCTCCAAATGTAACAGGAATATTGCATATGGGTCATATGCTTAATAATACAATCCAAGATATATTAATAAGAAGAGCAAGATTAAAAGGTTATAATGCTTGTTGGGTTCCAGGTACTGACCATGCGTCTATCGCAACTGAAGCAAAAGTTGTAAAAATGCTCAGGGAAAAAGGAATTACTAAAAATGATATTAGTCGTGATGATTTTTTAAATCATGCATGGGATTGGACAGATAAGCATGGGGGATTAATATTAAATCAACTTAAAAGAATAGGATGTTCATGTGATTGGACAAGGACAAAGTTTACTTTAGATGATGAAATGTCAGATTCAGTTACAGATACTTTTATTAGTCTATTTAATGATGGGTTATTATATAGAGATAAAAAAATTGTCAACTGGGACCCTGAAGCTCAAACTACATTATCAAATGAGGAAGTTATATATAAGGAAGAGGAAACGGAGTTATACTACTTAAAATATAAAATTGCTGAAACAGATGAGTTTTTATCTGTAGCTACAACAAGACCTGAAACTATTTTTGGAGATACTGCAGTAGCTGTAAACCCCAATGATAATAGGTATAAAAAATTAAAAAACAAGAAGCTCATAGTTCCTTTAGTTGACAGAGTTGTTCCAATAGTTTTTGACGATTCAGTTGAAATTGGTTTTGGAACGGGTTGTTTAAAAGTAACTCCTGCTCATAGTGAAAAAGATTTTATTATTGGAAAAAAGAATGATTTAGAGATTATTGATATTTTTAATGATGACGCAACTTTAAACAATCACGCATCAAATTATTCTGGGCAGGATAGGTTTAAAGTAAAAAAACAAATCGTAAAGGAATTATCTAAAAAAGGATTAATTGATAAAAAAGAATCCTATATACATAATATTGCACTTTCAGAAAGAACAAACTGCGTAGTTGAACCAAAGCTTTCATTACAATGGTTTGTTAAAATGAAAAAGTTAGCAAAGCCAGCTATTAAGGCTGTTTTGTCTGGAGAGGTAAAGTTTTATCCCAAAAAATATATTAATACATATAAAAACTGGATGGAGAATATTCGAGATTGGAATATTTCAAGACAGTTGTATTGGGGTCATAGAATACCAGTATATTACTTAAAAAAAGATAATTCAAAATTTGTTGTTGCAAAAAGTATAAAAGAAGCATTAGGAAAATTTAAATCAAATTTTAAAATACCAAATATTAATGTAGATGATATTAAGCAAGATGTCGATGTTTTAGATACTTGGTTTTCGTCATGGCTTTGGCCAATTAGTGTTTTTGATGGTATTAGAAAACCAAACAATAAAGATATAGATTATTATTACCCAACATCTGACATTGTTACAGGCCCTGATATTTTATTTTTTTGGATAGCAAGAATGATAATGAGTGGTTTTTATTTTAAAAATAAAAAACCATTTAATAATGTATATTTCACTGGACTTGTAAGAGATGATAAGGGTAGAAAAATGTCCAAGCAGCTAGGCAATTCACCTGATCCGATTGAACTTATTGAAAATTATGGAGCTGATGGTGTTAGAATTGGGTTATTATTTTCAGCACCTGCAGGAAATGACTTATTATTCGATGAAAAGCTTTGTATTCAAGGTAAAAATTTTTCTAATAAAATTTGGAATGCTTTTAGGTTAATTAATGGTTTTGATTTGTCATCAAAAAAAGAACAAACAATTTATGAGATTGCTGCTATTAAGTGGTTTAATGAAAATTTAAATTTAAAAATTAATCAAATAAATCAATCTTTTGATAAGTTTAAAATTTCAGAGGCTTTGATGACAACCTATAAATTAGTATGGGATGATTTCTGTTCAACTTTTCTAGAAATTGTTAAACCAAGTTATGGAGATAAGATCTCAATTATAACTATTGATGAAATAAATGTGTTTTTTAAGAAAATTCTATCCATACTTGAGCCTTTTATGCCATTTATAAGTCAAGAGCTAAATGAAAAATTGAATTTTTTAGATAAAAAATTAAAATGGCCAGATACTAATGACCATGACCAAAATGTTATTGATAATTTTAATCATATAAATGAATTAGTGACAAAAGTTAGAAACTTTAAAAAGACAAATAATATTCCATTTAAAGATTCGGTAAAGCTATTCTATGATAATAAAATTTTAGATGATGAATTAAAAAGTGTACTCAAAAAATTAACATATTCAGAATTAATTTATTCCAAAAATCAATCAAACAGCGAAATGAATTCTATTATGATTGGTAAGTATATTTATTATATCAAATCTGAAAAAGCTTTGAGTGAAGATGATATATCAAAAATAAAAGAATCCTTAGATTACAATATTGGGTTCAAAAAAATATTGGAGAAAAAATTATCAAATAAAAATTTTGTAGATAATGCACCAAAAAATGTAGTTGATAATGAAAAGAAAAAGCTTGAAGATGTTCATGCTAAGATTATTATTTTAGAAAATAAGTTAAAAAACTTTTTAGATTAAATCTCTGAAATGATATCTTCCCCTCCCCTGAGACTTTGATTTAGGTTTACATTTATTTTTGAATTTATAGGTAGATATAAATCTACTCTTGATCCAAATTTTATAAAACCAGCATCTTTTCCCTGAACAACCTCTTTTCCAACTTCAGCATAATTAACAATTCTCCTAGCTAATGCACCTGCAATTTGTCTGTATAAAATTTCTCCAAAAACATCATTTTCAGCTACTATCGTAGTTCTTTCGTTTTTTTCGGATGATTTTGGATGCCAAGCCACCAAATAATCTCCTGGATGATATTTACTATAATTAATCTTTCCACTAATTGGATATCTTGTAACATGAACATTTAATGGAGACATGAAAATAGAGATCAAAATCCTATCATCTTTAAAATATTCTTTTTCAAAAACTTTTTCAATATTTACAACTTTTCCATCAACTGGAGAAATAATATGATTATCATTTAAAATTGTTTTTCTAGTTGGATTTCTAAAAAATTGGAGAATTAATATTAGAACTAATATTGAAATACTTTGTAATATTATTTTAACTATACCATCGTTAAATATGTATTCTAATAATAGAATATCACTAATAACTACAAACAAAAATATTAGTATTATAGTATGACCCTCTTTATGAAACATATAATGATATTTTGATAATTAAATATATAAAAGGAAATGAAAAAAGAATACTATCAAACCTATCATACAGTCCACCATGGCCAGGTAATAATTTACCAAAATCTTTGATTTTTAATTCTCTCTTTACTTTGGACTGCCCCAGATCACCCAAAATAGCTAAAATACATGTAGAAACACATAAAATAAAACAAAAAAGAAATGATAGGTTTGTGAAGTAAAAAACTAATATTGAATATAAAATTGCAAAAACTAAAGATCCTACTGCCCCTTCAATAGATTTTTTTGGAGATAACGATTCAAATAACTTTGTTTTTCCAAATTTGACACCTACAATATATCCTAAGGTATCCACACCCCATATAAGAAAAAGATATAATAAGAATAAAATTTTATATTCAGAATAATCATATATAAGGGATGAATATATAATTAAAAGAAATGAAAATATAACTCCAATTAAAGGCCAAGTTTTACTTCTATTTGAGCTAAATAATAATTTTTTAGTTAATATGAAATAAATTAAAAATGAAAAATAAATTATTGATAATATTAATATAGATGATTCAACCCATTCTGAAGATTTAGATTTATTTAAAATCATTGCAATACCAAAGAAAAATAATATAAGAAAAGAAAATAATGGTGTGAACTCTGTATTAAAGAAAATAAAACCAAATTTAGGTTGTTTTTTTGTAGAGATAAATTTAATATGCTCAACATCTTTTCTTAAAACTCTTCCATATTCAAAAATTATAATTGTAGAACATATAGACATCATTATAATAAATGAATATGGACCATAAAATAGGCTCACTAAAATTAGCAACATATATATAAAACCCGGAATTAATCTTGTTAAAAAATCATTCATTACAGATCTTCAAGTAATATTAGATATAAGTTTTTTGCACTGGAACCATATGTTAAAAAATTAAGATCTTCTCCTTCATTTTTATTAAAATTTTTAATAGAGGTTATATTTGATGGAAGGTTATTTGAATATTTTATTCTAATTCCTTCAAGCCCTTTGCTCAGTGTTTCTGATAATTGACTTGTTTTTGCCATTACAATTATATTATTTGGTAAATCATTTGATTTATAGGACTGGATTTGTTTTGCACTTACAAGAATACTTCCGTCTTTTGCGACTAAAAATTCACAATCAGTAATAAATAAATTAGAGTTTAGATTTGATTTATTAAACTTGATTTTATTATTTGGAATAAAATTTTTTGTGAAATCTTTTTTAAAGCATAACATGCTTTTTTCTTCCCAGTTATTTTCTTTTAAAATTTCATTAAAATACTGCTCACATTCATCTGAATCAATAGCATACAAATATTTGCCACCATTTGAAATGAAATTTAATGTGAACTTTTCTTCAACTAATTCATCTTTTTTTGGGAGATATTTATATTCTATTTCACTTTCTTCTTCTTGGGTACTAGATTTTTTTGATTTGAAAAAAGATCGAAATAATTTTTTCAATTGAGTTGTTTACTATAAAGATAATAGATAGTAAGTAAAGAAACTTATAAAAAAATGTTATTTTTTTTCTAAAATATTTTTATCATCAAAAGGTCTATCACCAAATATTCTAACAAGATCTTCTTTAAATATTACTTCCTTTTCGAGAAGATAATCTGCTAATTCAACCAGTTTCTTTTTATGTTTTTTAAGTAAACTAATAGCTCTTTTGAACTGAGATTCGATGATATTGGAAATTTCTTTATCTATTACCTGTGCAGTAGTGTCACTGTAAGGTTTAGTAAAACCATATTCATTTTGGCCAGATGAATCGTAATATGTAAGATTACCAATTTTATCATTTAAGCCATATACAGTTACCATTGATCTAGCTTGTTTTGTAACCTTTTCAAGATCACTTAACGCACCAGTTGATATTTTATTGAAAATTACCTTTTCAGCAGCTCTTCCACCTAATGCAGCACACATTTCATCTAAAATTTGTTCTGTTCTAACAATTTGTCTTTCCTCAGGTAAATACCATGCAGCTCCTAATGATCTTCCTCTTGGAACAATCGTTACTTTTACTAATGGAGCAGCATGTTCTAACATCCAACTTACCGTAGCATGACCTGCTTCGTGAAAAGCGATTGTTTTCTTTTCTTTAGGTGAAATAATTTTATTTTTCTTTTCAAGTCCACCAATTATTCTATCAACTGCATCTAAAAAATCTTGTTTACCTACAGATTTTTTAGCTTTTCTTGCAGCAATTAAGGCTGCCTCATTACAAACATTAGCAATATCAGCACCTGAAAATCCAGGTGTTTGTTTTGATAAAAAATCAATATCAAGACCTTTAGTTTTCTTTAATGGTTTTAGGTGTACTTCAAAAATTTCTTTTCTTTCTCTAACGTCGGGAAGATCAACATAGATTTGTCTATCAAATCTTCCAGCTCTCATAAGTGCTTTATCTAAAACATCAGCTCTATTTGTAGCAGCCATTACAATTACATTGGTGTTTGTTCCAAAGCCATCCATTTCAGTTAATAATTGATTTAATGTATTTTCTCTTTCATCATTAGATCCTGTCATACTATTTTTACCTCGAGCTCGACCTATTGCATCAATCTCGTCTATAAAAATTATTGACGGTGATTTTTCTTTAGCTTGTTTGAAGAGATCTCTAACTCTAGAAGCACCAACTCCCACGAACATTTCAACAAAATCAGAGCCAGACAATGAGAAAAAAGGAACTTTTGCTTCACCTGCGACTGCTTTTGCAAGCAATGTTTTTCCAGTACCAGGTAAACCAACAAGCAAAGCACCTTTAGGAATTTTACCCCCTAATTTTGTGTATTTAGTTGGGTTTTTTAGAAAATCAACTATTTCCTTTACTTCTTCTTTTGCACCTTCTAATCCTGCAACATCTTTAAATGTTATTTTAGTATCCTTAGTTCCATCAAAAAGTTTTGCTTTTGATTTCCCAATACTAAATATTTGGGATCCACCTCCACCTGCACCGCCAGACATTCTTCTCATAAAGAAAATCCACAAGCCAACAAGGATTATTAGAGGCAAAAATCCAATAAGTACATCAAACCATTTATTTTCTACAGTTCTAAAATCGTAGTCGAAAAGAATACCATTAGATTCAGCATTTTCAAGTTTTCTTTGAAATAATTCAAGATCACCTACTTCAAAATTATAGTGAGGACCTGAAGTATTTCTTTGACCAAGAAAATTATTCTGAGATACGTCTTTGTGAACCTCATTAAGCAAAGCATTTTCTGTTAAAGTAACCTCTGCAAGTGTTTTATTAATTATAGTAACTTTTGATACTTCACTTGAATTTAAATATTTTTCAAAAGTTGAGATATTTATTTTTTTTGTTCCACCAATACTACTACTATTTCCTAAATAGGAAAAAATTATAAAAACTGATATGATTAACCCATATATCCAATAGGTTGAATTGTTTTTTGGATTTAAATTATTTTTTTTATTACTCATAAATTCTCATCTAATCTAATTATTTTTGCTTCATCCCACAACTCTTCTAGACCATATATTTCCCTAAATTCTCTTTTGAATATATGTACTACTACATCAATATAATCTATTAGAACCCAGTTCTTATTTTCTAGACCCTCTGTGCTAAATGGTTTTTCTTTCAAACTTTTACTTACAGTTCTTTTAATAGAACTTGATATTGCGTTAACTTGAGTATTGGATTGACAATCACAGATAACAAAGTATTTACAAATTGTATTTTCAATGTTAGAGAAGTCAATAATACTAATATTTTCACCTTTAACATTTTCAATTCCTTTTAAAATATTAGTTAACGTTTTATCCTTAATTTGCATTAAATTATATTTCAGATGAAATTAATCAAACTTAATGCCATTGATTCAACAAATGAATATATAAAAATAAATAAATCAATATTTGATAAAGAGTTGGTTTGTATATACACTTTTAATCAAACTATGGGTAAGGGTCAAAGGGGAAGGAATTGGGAATCTGAACCATATAAAAACTTATGTGTTTCCTTCTATAAGCTACTTTCGAATAAAGCTTCAAAGGATATTTTCTTTAAACTAAATATGATTGTTAGTTTAAAAATGATAGGAATTCTAAAAAAATATAGTATTCCTAAATTATCAATTAAATGGCCGAACGACATTTTGTCAGAAAATAAAAAAATTGCTGGAATTTTAATTGAGACTTCATTAAAAAACGGCCGATTAAATGATTTTATAATTGGAATTGGATTAAATGTAAATCAAACAGATTTTCATGATTTATTGAATGCTTCATCCTTAAAAAACATTATGGAGCAAGAATTTGATTTAAATAAATTAATAAAAGATTTTATTAAAGAATTCTCGGATTTTAATCTAAAATTAGATTCAGTTAGTTTGGAAGATTTAAAAGTAGATTATTTAAAAAATCTTTATGGAACAAATTCATTTTTAAAATACCAATACAAAGGATCTGAAATTTTGGGAAAAATTGTTGATGTGAAATCTTCAGAATGTATTAAAATTATGGTTAATAATATCGTAAGTACTTATAACTTAAAGGATCTTAAATTAATCTATTAAAGGCTTATTTCTTCAATTTTATTTTTGAGAGATTCAATGAAATTCTCTAAAGGTTTTCTAATCATCATCTCAATCATAGATGAAAAACTTCCAATGAATTTTACAGTAACTTTTGAGGATTTCTCAGAAATTTGATTTACATAAATTATAATAGAAAAATTGAAGTTACTGTCGTTTGAAATTAGTTTTACATATTCATCCGTGAGGTTTTTTTCTAAAATTAATTTGATTCCAGGCATACTGCCAATTTTAATTTTAAATTCATTTTCAGAAATTTTATCAAAGCTTTTTATTTCATTTTTTAAAATATTCTCATAATTATTAATATCAATTATATAAGTGTATATTTTTTGAGATGAATATGGTATTTCTTTGGATTCTTTATTAATTTCCATTACTATCTATTCCAATTAATAGGATCATTTCTCCATTTTCTTAATTCATCAATTTCCGAACTGCTAAAAAAATTATTTTCTAAAGCATAGTCAATTAAATAATTATAAGAACAAAGTGAAAAATATTCAATTTTTTTTGATTTAAAATTTTCTTCGGATATATCAAAATTATAGTTGAAAATGCTAACTAAACTTTTAATTTTTAAATTTTCGGATATTAGAGAATCACAAGCATCCAGACTGCTTTTACCTGTACTTATTAAATCTTCAATCACAACAACTTTTTGATCTTTTTTATAAAATCCTTCAATATTATTTTTTCTTCCATGTTTTTTTCTATCTGATCTAACATATATAAATGGCTTATCTAGTTTATTTGCTACTAACATTCCAACTCCGATGGCTCCTGTTGCAACTCCGGCAATTAAATCATAGTCTTTTATGTTTTGATCTATTAGTGATGCAAGAAAATCGCAAATTAATTTTCTAATTTTTGGGTATGATAAAATAATTCTATTGTCACAATAAATTGGTGACTTCCATCCAGAGGCCCAAGTAAATGGATTTTTTGGATTCAATTTAATTGCATTAATTTGTAGAAGAAGTTTAGCGGTTTCTTTTGCGATAAATTCGTCTTTAACCATCACACAAATGTATAAAGTTTTTGTCAATAGATTAATAATAAACCTTACATCAGATAAGGAATTTTTAAATGATTCAAAAACTTATTTATTATCTAGTATTTCAATAAAAGAAATTATTAAAAAACTTAAAATTCATGATGAAGTTTTTCTTTACTATCCTGATAAAAAAAAATTATTGAAAGAGTTTAAAGAGAAACTTGTTACTATCAAAGCGACTGGAGGAATAGTCACAAATAAAAAAAATCAAATTTTATTTATTTATAGAAAGGGAAAATGGGACCTTCCAAAAGGTAAAATGGAAAAAAATGAAAGTAAAAAAGAGTCTGCTTTGAGAGAGGTAATTGAAGAGACTGGTGTCAAAAAATTAAAAATAATCAATTTTTTTTCCACTACTTTTCATTTAATCAAAGTTAAAAGAGAATATTTTTTGAAAGAAACTCATTGGTATACAATGAAAACCAAATATGACGGTAAATTAAAACCACAAAAAAGTGAAGGAATAATAAGTGCTAAATGGAAGACATTTGATGAAGCTTTAGAAATAAAAAAGAAAACTTTTAGAAATATTGCAATTATATTAACTAAGTACCTTAAATAATATTGTAGATATTTTTTGGAACAAGCTTCGAATAATCTCCATTATTTTGTATCAGATCTCTCACTATCGAACTGCTAATAAATGATGTTTTTGCTGATGTTAAAAGGAATACGGTTTCAATTTTTGATAAAAGTCTGTTCGTTCTAGCTATAGCTTTTTCAAATTCAAAGTCTCCATTATTTCTAACCCCTCTAACAATAAAATTTGCATTTACACTTTTACAAAAATTAATTGTTAGACCTTCATAACTCATAACTTTGACGTTATCTCCTTTATCAATTAAGCTTTCAATTAAAGCAATTCTTTTATTAATGGGGAACATTGTTTTTTTATCACTGTTTTTACCAATACCAATAATAATCTCGTCAAAAATTAATTTGCTTCTATTTAAAATATCAAGATGTCCTAATGTGAATGGATCAAATGTGCCTGGAAAAATAGCTCTTTTCATTTTTTGAATTTAACTAAAGTGTTTTCAATCATATATGTAAAAAGTTCTTTCAAAGATATACCATTCATTTTAACTTGTTTAGGAAAAATACTTTCCTCTGTCATTCCAGGTATAGAATTAACTTCAAGTAAATATGGATCATCTCCAATGAATATAAAATCAGATCTAGAAAATCCACTCATATTTAGGTTTTTATAAATTTTAATTGCAGCATTTTCAACATTTGTTTTTTGTATTTCTGATAATCTAGCTGGACTAATTTCCTCGTGTTTACCCTCATATTTAGCTTCATAATCAAAAAAATCATTAGTTGTTACAATTTCAGTTATACCAAAAACTTTTATTTCGTTTTTATAATTCATAACACCAACGGAAACTTCTTTCCCATTTAAAAACTCTTCAATTAAAACTTCACTATCAAATTGAAAAGATTTTTTTATTGCAGATGAAAGTCCTCTTGTATTATAAACTTTTGAAATTCCATAACTACTTCCTGAGTTATTTGCTTTTACAAATAATGGGAAATTTAATTTCTTGTGAATATCATCAATTGATGTATTTGAATTTTTGGTTATTAATTCCGATTTAGCAGTTTTTATATTATTTTTTTTTGCAAAATCTGTACATTTTTTTTTATCAAAAGTTAATGAGGCAACATCTGATGATGGCCCAGTATATGGAATTTGTAATTTTTCAAAATATTTTTGAATTATTCCATCTTCTCCAGGTGTTCCATGAACCATAATAAAAACAATATCAAAATTTATTTCTTTACCATCAACTGCTACATTAAAAGTATCTTTTTGTATTGGGAATTTTTTGTTTTTTGAATCAATTAAATTCCAACTTTCACTATCAATTATAACTTTATATGGATTGTATAAATTACAATCTATATTGCTAAAAACAGTGTTGCCACTTAGAACTGATATTTCATGTTCACTTGAATATCCACCCATCAGAACGGCAACATTTTTTTTCATAAAAATTATGTTTTATTAAACATTCTAAAGATACTTATTTATATATATTTGTTTCTAAGTTTAATATGAAGTTTTTATTTAGCAGAGTATTTATAAAACAACTTTTCTTAGCAACCATTATTTTTTCTATAATAGTTCTTGGATCAATTGTCTTTTTGTTTTTTTACACTAATCAAACAAGTAGAGTAGTTGTGCCAAATTTAATTGGAATGAATTTAGATGAAATTGAATTAGTTATTAGTAAAAATAAACTTAGATATGAAATAATTGATTCATCTTTTTATAACCAGGATTTCGATAAAAATACGGTTTTGGAGCAAATTCCAGTTGCAAACAAAGAAGTTAAGAAAAATAGAAAAATTTATCTTACTACAAACCCTTCGTCATATGGGGATGTAATTTTACCTGACTTAATACAGTTAACGAAAAGGAATGCTGTATCAACTTTAGTTGCACTTGACCTTCAAATAGGCGACTTTATTTATGAAGATAATATTGGAAAAGATATGGTTTTAGACATCAAGCTTGAAGGAGAATCTATCGAATCAGGTTCTCTTATTCCAAAAAAATCCACTGTAGATTTAATTTTAGGTAATGGAAAAAAATAATGATGTTGGAAGCTTCAGAAAATAATGACGAGCTTTTTGAACATTTTTCTTTTTCAGCAGATAAAGGACAAGAACCCATTAGAGTGGATAAGTTTTTAATGAATAGAGTTGAGAATGCAACTAGAAATAAAATTCAAAAAGCAGCCAAAAATGGATATATTTTCTCAAATGATATTGCAGTTAAACAAAATTATAAAGTTAAACCAGGAGATATTATTAAAGTAATGTTTCATCATCCGCCATATGAAAATTTAATTGTGGGTGAAAAAATGGAAATTGATATAGTTTATGAGGATGAGGATCTAATTGTAGTAAATAAACCACCTAATCAAGTAGTACATCCCGGTCATGGTAATTATTCAGGAACATTATTAAATGCACTTATTTATCATAATGAAAATCTTCCAGAAAATAGTGATGGAAGACCAGGGTTAGTTCACAGAATTGATAAGGATACAAGCGGTTTATTAGTTATTGCAAAATCGCAAATTGCTTTATCAAGCCTTTCAGAACAGTTTTTTCATAAAACAGTAGATAGAAAATATTTGGCTATTGTTTGGGGTGAGCCAAAACCTTCAAATGGAATAATTAATGAAAATTTGTCAAGAGATAAAAAAAATAGAATGATTATGTCAGTGCCTGATGAAGAAAGTATAGGTAAAAAAGCAATTACTCACTATGAAGTAATTGAAAGCTTTGGTTATGTATCTCTAGTTGAGTGTGTTTTAGAAACCGGAAGGACTCATCAAATAAGAGCCCATATGAAACACATTGGTAATCCAATTTTTAATGACATTAGATATGGTGGAGATAAAATTCTAAAAGGCACAATCTTCAGTAAATACAAACAATTTGTAGAAAATTGCTTTAAAATTATGCCAAGGCAAGCTCTTCATGCTAAAACACTAGGTTTTATTCACCCAAAAACAAATAAAAAAATGTGTTTTGAAAGCGATCTTCCAAATGATTTTAATTCGTGTTTAGAAAAGTGGAAAAATTATTCAAAAAATATTTAATTTTGATGTATGAAAATTCTTATTTCGCCTGCAAAATCTTTAGACTTCGATTCTAATCTTATTGAGCTTTCATGCACAAAGCCCTTATTCTTAAAAAAAACAGCTCAAATTAATTCTGTTTTAAAAGAAAAAAGCCCCAAGGACCTTATGCAATTACAAGGTATTTCTCAAAAACTTTCTGATTTAAATTGGAAAAGAAATAACAAATACGATGATGAGCACAATGATACTAATTCAAGGCCTGCAATTTTTGCTTTTAATGGTGATGTATATAGCGGGATAGATGCCAAAACATTATCAAAGGAAAAAGTATATGATTTGCAAAAATCATTGAGAATTCTTTCTGGATATTATGGGGTTTTAAAACCGCTTGATCTTATTCAACCATACAGACTTGAAATGGGAACAAAACTGCAAGTTAATGGATCAGAAAATCTATATAAATTTTGGTCTGAAAACATTACTGATTCCATAATTGATGAAATGTCATCAGAAGAAATTTTAATTAATCTTGCTAGCAATGAATATTTTGATGCATTTAATAACGAAAAATTTAATGGTAAAATTATTTCTCCTGTATTTAAGGATTTTAAAAATGGTAAGCTCAAAATTATTTCTTTTTATGCTAAAAAAGCAAGAGGATTAATGGTAAGATATATTGTTGATAATAATATTTCAGATTATAATGATTTATTAGGTTTTAATTTAGATAATTATGCTTATAATGAATCTGAAACAATTGATGAAAATAAGCCTGTTTTTACAAGATAATTAAAACTTTATTTTTTCTATAAAATCATTAGTTTTTGAAACACCATAGTTCTTTAAATGCTGTATATAAGCAGATCCTATAATCGCTCCATTACTATTTTCACAAGCAGATTTAAATGTTTTATCATTACTTATACCAAATCCAATTAAAAGAGGATTAGATAATTTCATTTCTTTTATTCTTTCAAAATATTCAATTTGATATTTATCAAAATTATCTCTAGCACCTGTTACGCCAAAGCTACTGACCATATAAATAAAACCCTTAGATATTTTATCAATTACATGTATACGATCATTTGAGGTTTGAGGTGTAATTAAGAACATCATATTTAAACCATAATTTTCTACTTTACTTTTATAGTTTTTTTTATAAATATCAACAGGAAGATCTGGAATTATTAGACCATCAATACCACTTTTTTTACAGTTTATACAAAATTTATCAAAGCCATATTGTAGAATTGGATTAAAGTAACCCATAACAACAATAGGAATATCAGTAATTGAACGAAGGCCTTTTAATTGATCAAAAAGTAAATCTGTGGTCATACCATTTTTTAGTGCTTTTTCAGAACTTTTTTGAATTGTAGGTCCGTCAGCAAGCGGATCACTAAAAGGTAAACCAATCTCAATCATATCAACATTAGAATTATCAAGTTCTCTGATTATTTTTAGAGTATCATCTAACTTTGGGAAACCAGCTGTAAAATATATAGACAGAATATCTTTTTTATTTTGAAATGCTTGATTGATTCTATTCATCAGCAGGTTTTAAATAAACTCTTTTACTATTAACATCATATAAGTCACCTGGCGTATAGGTATAACGCTTATAAGTTTTTTCCTCGAGTTGTCTCCCAAGACCTTTTGGCTTTTTTCTTGCATCTTTTATCCTTAATTCAATTTCAACCTTTAACGAATCCATTAGTGTAAAATAATTGAAGTCTTTTACTAGGTTATTATTTTCTTTTGAATCATATTTATGATCATATAACTCATATCCAAACTCACCATTTTCACCCCATTTCACCAGCCTATATCTATCAGTTTTAATTGAATAACCTTCAACATTATTAAATCTAGTAGCAATCCATCTTGTCAGTGCACTATTTCTAACTTTATAATTACTATCATTAAAAATTGGTACTAAACTTTTTCCAACAACATGGTCAGGAGGTTTTATTCCAGTTAAATCCATAAGTGTAGGGTACATATCAATTAACTCGACAGGAGAATTACTTCTTGAACCTTTTTTTATTCCAGGTCCAGCAAAAATTAGTGGCACACGAGTTGTTTTTTCATATAGTGTTTGTTTTTGCCAGTGTCCTTTTTCACCTAAATGATAACCATGGTCACTTGAAAAAACAATTATGGTATTCTTATCTAATCCTGTCTCTTTAAGTTTTTTAATAATTCTACCAATTTGTGCATCTAAAAACGTAATAGTTGCATAGTATGCTCTTTTAATTTCTTGTGCTTCACTTTTTTCCAATCCATACTGATTTCCCTTACCATCACCCTCATGTCTTAAGGATACTGCTGCTGGTTTTGGTATTGAACTTAAAAATTCATCATTCATATCTGGAATTAGTATTTCATTAACATCATACATATCAAAATATTTTTTCGGAGCTACATATGGTGTATGAGGTTTAAAAAAACCAACAGCTAAAAAGAAGTTTTGATCAGATTTAGAAAATTTTTCAAGTTCTTCAATTGCTTCAGTTGCAACAATTCCATCAGTTTGTTCTTCATCAACTCCATCTGCTTCAAGCCAACTTAGTGTACCTCCATAAGCTCTTGTTCTAAGTGTATTTATTTTGTATTCTTCTTCTTTATCTCTCCCATATGGATTAATTGTGTAATCCCATGTATGAATATCATCCGCACTTGATGTGCCAATTGAACCTGGATTATCATAATGATAAATTTTTCCAATTCTGACAGATTTATAACCCCTTTGTCTAAATCTTTGACCAAGTGTTACAACATCCGGTATTGTAGTTCTAATATCAACATTTAGTTTTGTGTGCTTTGTTTGATCTGAATACATTCCTGTCATAAAAGAAGCTCTTGATTGTCCACATTGAGGCCATTGTATATGAGCATTTTCAAAAAGAGAACCATTATTAGCTAGATTATCAATATTAGGACTTATTACTTGATCATGATAATAGGAACCCAAGTCAGTATTTAAATCATCTGTCATAATAAACAGAACATTCTTTTTATCACTTTTAGCTATTTCATGTTTTTCAAATTCACATGAAGTAAGGTTTAGGAAAATTAGCGTACTAAAAAATAAAATAAACTTTTTCATAACTTAAAATAATTAATGTAAGTATCTAAATCTTTATCTCCTCTACCTGAACAATTAAATATAACAATATCACTTTTACTAAATTTCATTTTTTCTAGTACAGCAAAAGCATGAGCCGTTTCAATTGCAGGTATAATTCCTTCCATCTGAGACAATAGCAATCCCCATTTCATTGCATCATTATCATCAATTGATATAAATTCACCTCTTTTAGTTCTAAATAAATTTGCATGCATTGGACCAATCCCTGGATAATCTAACCCTGCTGAAATTGAATATGGTTCGGTAATTTGACCATCATTTGTTTGCATTAGTAGTGTTTTTGATCCATGAATAATTCCTTCAGTTCCTAAAATAGAAGTTGCGGCACTTTCACCTGTATTTACTCCTTTTCCAGCAGCTTCAACACATATTATTTTTACATCTTTATCATTTAAAAAAGGATAAAATAAACCAGCAGCATTACTTCCTCCACCAACACAGGCAATGACATGGGTTGGTTTCTCAGTTTTTTCAACTTTAATTAGTTGCTTTTTAGTTTCATAACCAATAACAGATTGGTACCTAGCAACCATATCAGGATATGGGTGTGGACCAACTACAGACCCAATTATATAGTGAGTGTCAATTGGGTTTGAAATCCAGTCTCTGATAGCTTCATTAGTTGCATCTTTTAAAGTTTTACTTCCCGATTTAGCTGGTCTTACTTTAGCTCCAAGCATCTTCATCCTAGCTACATTTGGTGCTTGCCTAGTAATATCAATTTCTCCCATATAAATGATACATTCAACTCCCATTAATGCACAAACTGTTGCCGTAGCAACACCATGTTGTCCAGCTCCAGTTTCAGCTATAATTCTTTTTTTACCTAGTTTTTTGGCAAGAAGAATCTGCCCAATAGTATTATTTATTTTGTGAGCACCAGTATGACAAAGATCTTCTCTTTTTAAATAAATTTTTGTATTAAATTTTTTGGATAATCTTTTTGCAAAATAGAGTGGAGTAGGTCGACCTACATAATCTTTTAAAAGCTGATTAAATTCTTTTATAAATTCACTAGACTCTGAAATTTTTATATAGTTTTTTTGTAGCTCTTCTATGTTGGGGTGAAGCATTTCAGGTATAAAAGCACCTCCAAAATCCCCATAAAAACCGTCCTTAGATATGTTAAAATTTTCCATTTCTTAAATTATTTACTAATATTTTAATTTTATTTAAGTCTTTATTACCTGGTTTTATTTCAAACTTACTATTAATGTCAATCCCAAATAAAAAATCATTTTCATTTTTTAAAGTATAAATATCATTTATACTATTTAAATTAATACCACCACTTAAAAAAAACTTTTTATAATTAAATTTTTTTATTTTTTCCCAATTAAATCTTTTACCTGAACCTCCATAATCTTTTGTAAATGTATCAAATAGAAAATAATCACAATTTTCAATATAATTGGTGGTTTTTTCAAGATTAAAATCATCAGATACTCTAAATGCTTTAATAACCTTACAGTGATCCATTATTTTTTTACAAAACATTGGTGTTTCATCACCATGAAGTTGTACACAAGTTAAATTATACTCTTTAATTTTATCTATAATATTTTCAAGATTCTCATTAACAAAAACTCCAACCTTTTCTTTATTAATTTTGGAAATTTTAATCTTATGATCTACAAACCTTGGCGATTTTTTATAAAATATAAAACCCAAAAAATCAATATCTATATTATTTAACTGATCAATATCATCTTGATTATTTAAACCACATACTTTAATTTTCATTTTCTATTTCATTTATAAAGTTTGATAGATTTTTGCCTGGATCTTTTGTTTTCATGAAAGTTTCACCAATTAAAAAACCATCAAATCCATTATTTTTCAAAGTAATAATATCAACTGGCTTACTAATACCGCTTTCAGAAATTTTTGTATAATTTGATGGAATTTTATTGATTAAATCAATACTAGTCTGAATATTAACTTCAAATGTTTTGAGGTTCCTATTATTTACACCAATTAAATCTATACTATCAATACAAGACTTTTCAAGTTCACTTACATTATGAATTTCTATTAAAACTTCCATTCCTAAGCTCTTAGCTAGCTTTGATAAGCTAATAATATCTTTTTTTTCTAAACATGCAGCTATTAATAAAATCCCATCAGCACCAATAGCTTTAGACTCAATTATTTGGTATTCATTGATAATAAAGTCTTTTCTTAATATTGGAAGTTCCGTTATTTTTTTTGCATTAATTAAATCATTTTCAGATCCATTAAAAAAATTTTTCTCAGTTAAAATTGAGATTGCAGCAGCACCAGCTTTTTCATATCCTTTTATTATTTTTTCAGATGGTGTTTGATGATTAATATCAGATTTCGATGGTGATTTTCTTTTGTGTTCAGCAATTATGCTTATCTCTTTTTCTTTAATTGCTTTTACAATAGATTTATTTTTTTTAGAGAAAAAATGAGATCTTTCAAGATCTGATATAGATTTCTTTTGTCTCAAATATTTCAATTCATCTATTTTTTTACTAATAATTTTTGTAAGAATATCCATAACTATGCTTCAATTAATTTTTTCAATGAACTGTAAGCTTTACCGCTTTCAATGGATTCCTTTGCAATTTCTATACATTCATCAATATCTTTATTTGTAATTGTTTGAATTGCTAATGAAGAATTTGCCAAAACAACATTTACTTGGTTATTTGTTCCCTTACCACTCAAAATATTTTTAAAAATATTCGCTGAATCTTCAATTGATTTTCCACCTAAAATATCTTTAGCCATAGTTTTTTGAAGTTTAAAATAATTACAGTCAGAAATAATTTCAGAAAAGTTATTGATTAGTTTAAAACCTCCAGTAAGTGAAATTTCGTCATATCCGTCTAAAGAATAAACTATAGAAAAATTTTTATTAGTGTTTTTAAAAATATAACCATAAAGACGAGCAATTTCTAAATTATAGACACCCGTAATTTGGTTTTTTGGGCTTGATGGATTTACAAGTGGCCCCAGTAGATTAAAAAATGTTTTGAAGCCAAGATCTTTTCTTATTGGAGCAACATTTTTCATTGAGGGGTGAAAAATAGGTGCGTGTAAATAACAAATATTTGATTGATCAAGACATTTTTTAAGATGATTTTCATCATTTGAAAATTTTACACCTAAATACTCCAAAACATTGCTAGATCCACAGTTAGACGATACTCCATAGTTTCCATGTTTAGTTACTTTAAATCCAGAACCAGCTACAACAAAAGAAGAGATCGTTGATATGTTGAAAGTGTCTTTTCCATCACCACCTGTTCCACAAAGATCAATAGTGTTAAAATCATCTAAGTCAATTTTAATACACTGTTCCAATAGAGCATCTCTAAAACCTTCCATCTCCTCAATTGAAGGGTTTCTCATCTTATATATTGTCATAAATGAAGCAATTTCAGAATGAGAATATTTATTTGATGTTATATCAATTAATATCTCTTTTGCTTGATCATATTTAAGCTTATTATAGTTAAATAAATATTCTAATATTTTTTT
>Ga0209036_1000025_pt1 | contig 54411 bp, 75 predicted proteins | sample MarorgKNORR_S2LV_3_FD_188222 | JGI IMG/M metagenome (GOLD analysis project Ga0209036, IMG submission 188222) | Marine microbial communities from the Southern Atlantic Ocean, analyzing organic carbon cycling - DCM_A/KNORR_S2/LV (SPAdes) (version 2) | ecosystem: Environmental > Aquatic > Marine >... | reverse complement strand
CCAGTAAAGCTAAATATTATTGAAGTTAGAGAAGCAGAATTAGATGCTCAACTATTGGCTCGTGCTATTGCGGATCAACTTGAAAGTAGGGTTGCCTTTAGAAGAGCTATGAAACGTGCTGTATCAGCAGCTCTAAAGGCTGGTGCAGAAGGTGTAAGAGTTGAATGTTCTGGTAGATTAGGTGGAGCAGAAATGGGAAGACGCGAATGGTACAGAGAGGGCAGAGTACCACTTCATACGCTAAGAGCAGATATAGATTTTGGAAGAGCAGCCGCTCATACAACAGTTGGAGCACTAGGTGTAAAAGTTTGGGTTTATAAAGGCGATGTAGTTGCATCAAATAAACTAAGACAAGAAAAGATAGCTGCTGAGGCAAGCCTAGCTAGTGGAGGCCCTTCAAGCGGAAGAGTAAAATCTGTAAAATCAAGAGTTGAAGCCGCTGTAGGGGAGTCTAAAGATTCTAAAATTTTGGAAGCTGGCGGAGGTAAGAAATCAGGCGAAACGAATTCAAATATAGTTGAAGCCGGAGGAGGAACAAAAATAACTCCTGTAAAAGCTCAAGAGCAATTTGAAGAAGAAAAATCAATATTGGAAGAAGAATAAATAATGTTAATGCCAAAAAAAACAAAATATAGAAAGTCTCACAGAGGCAGAAGAAAAGGCATGTCCAAAGGAGGTAACCAAGTTCAATTTGGAGATTACGGTCTACAAGCTGTTGAAACGTCTTATATAACAGGAAGACAAATTGAGGCTGCAAGAATAACTATTACTAGAACAATGAAAAGAGGAGGAAAAGTATGGATTAATATATTTCCTCATAAACCAGTTACACAAAAACCTGCTGAAGTTCGCATGGGATCAGGTAAAGGCAATGTAGAATATTATGTTGCTGTTGTTAAACCAGGAAGAATTATCTTTGAAATTTCAGGTGTTCCGGAGGAAGTAGCGAGAGAAGCTATGAGGAAAGCTGGACATAAATTACCAATAAAAACAAAGTTTGTTATGAGGAACGCATGAGTATTGAAAATTTAAGAGAGTTGTCAATTATGGAATTGGAGAATAAAATTTTAGATCTTAAAAAAGAATTAATGGAATCAAGATTTTCATTAGCAACTAGCCAGATAGAGGATACTTCAATTTTTAAAAAAATAAAAAAAGAAATAGCACAGGCAAGCACCTTATTAAATGAAAAAAGAAATGAACTCAAAACGAAAGAGATTGTAGATGAGTAATATAAATAGAACTTCAAGAAAGATTAGAACGGGAATAGTAGTTTCTGATAAAAGGGAAAATACTGTTACAGTTGCGATAGAGCTTCAATATCCTCATCCTAAATATGGAAAAATTGTTAAAAAGACAAGAAATTTACATGTTCATGATGAAAACTTTGATTCTAAGATTGGTGACACAGTAGAAATTATGGAAACAAAGCCAATCTCAAAAACAAAAAGATGGAGAGTTATCGAAGTGATTGAGAGAGCAAGATGATACAGAAAGAATCTAGGCTTAAGGTAGCAGACAATTCTGGAGCAAAAGAAGTTCTATGTATAAAAGTTAAAGGTAGTTCTAGGATTAGATATGCAGGAATGGGGGATGTATTTACAGCAACTGTAAAAGATGCTATTCCGGGTGGTCAGATAAATAAGGGAGATATTGTAGAAGCTGTTGTTGTTAGGACAAGCAAAGAAACTAGAAGAAAAGATGGCACATATATAAGATTTGATGAAAACGCTTGCGTTATATTAAATGAACAAAACCAACCAAGGGGTACAAGAATTTTTGGACCAGTTGGAAGAGAGTTAAGAGAGAAAAAATTTATGAGAATAGTTTCACTTGCTCCGGAGGTGATTTAATGAAAATAAAAAAAGGCGATACAGTAAAAATTATATCTGGAAAAGAAAATGGCAAAGAGGGTAAAGTATTACAAGTTCTACCAAGAAAAAATCTAGTTTTAGTTGAAGGAGTTAATGTAGTCAAGAAACATCAAAAACCTCAAGGCCAAACAATGCAAGGTGGTGTAATTGATAAAAGCATGCCAATCGATATTTCGAATGTAGCCTTGGTAGTTAAAAAGACAAGTGGTCGAGTAAGTTATAAATTTGATAAAAATGGAAATAAGTATAGAGTCCTTGCACAAACAGGAGAAGAAGCATGATACCAAGGCTTAAAGAAAAATATAACTCAGAACTTTCAGGAGAGATTCAAAAAGAGCTCAACTTGTCTAATATAAATCAAATCCCAACCTTAGAGAAAATTATTATAAATATTGGAGATGGAAAAGCAGCCACTGACGGAAGAGCACTCGAGTCTATGGTTGATGAATTAACTGCTATTTCTGGTCAAAAACCTGTAGTTAAGAGAGCTAAAAAATCAATAGCAGGATTTAAAATTAGGGAAGGTATGCCTATTGGAACATCTGTGACGATAAGGGGTGATAGAATGTGGGAGTTTTATGATCGATTTGTTCAAGTCGTAGTTCCTAGGATTAGAGACTTTAGAGGTTTTAGTACTAAATCATTTGACGGTAAAGGCAATTATTCTTTAGGTTTAAATGAACAATTGGTATTTCCTGAAGTTGAGTACGATAAAGTTCGAGATATTAGAGGAATGAATATTACAATTTGCACAACTGCTAACGATAATAATGAAGGATATGTATTATTAAATTCCTTAGGATTTCCATTTAGGGAGAATTAAATATGGCTAAAACAAGTAAAGTAGTAAAAAATAATAAACGGTTAGAAACAGTTGGTTTTTATCAAGATCGAAGAAAAGAATTATTAAAGGTAATTAAAGATCCTGACTCTTCATATGATGAAAAAAGAGAAGCACAAAAAAAGATTGCAAAAATGCCAAGAGACGCATCAGCAACGAGACATCGAAATAGATGCCAGGTTACTGGAAGACCAAGAGGAACTTTGAGAAAATTTGGAATGTCTAGAAATACATTCAGACACTTAGCCTTAAAAGGAGAGCTTCCTGGAATAAAGAAAGCTTCTTGGTAATTATGGTTTCAGATCCTATTTCCGATTTATTAACTAGATTAAGAAACGCTACTATGGTTTCAAAATCTAATATTGAAATACCTCACTCAAAATTTAAATTTCAACTTGCTACTTTATTAAAAGATGAAGGTTATGTCTCTGATGTCAAGGTTGAAGGAGATGGGACCAAAAAAGTAATTAATATTGAACTTAAGTATTCAGACGAAGGTGCCTCAGTGATTTCCGGAATGAATAGATTATCAAAACCAGGAAACAGAGTTTATTCTAGTTTTGATAATCTACCAAGAAATAATGGTGGTCTTGGCACAGTAATTGTCTCAACCTCTAGAGGCCTTTTGTCAGACTCTGAAGCAAGAAAAAGAAAACTTGGCGGAGAGTTAATTTGTGAGGTGTGGTCGTGAGTAGAATTGGAAATAAGCCAATTGTGATTCCAGAAGGGATTGAAGTAAAAATTCAAGACTCTGAAATTATTGTAAAAGGTCAAAAGGGTGAATTATTAACAAAAATTGTTGATGACAGAATAAAATTTGAAATAAATGAAGGAACATTAATTTTTTCAAGAGACTCTGATGAAAAAGAAGTTAAAAGTTTACACGGTCTTTATCGTTCATTAGTAGCAAATAATATCGTTGGAGTCACTGAAGGTTACAAAAAAACTTTATCTCTTCAAGGTGTTGGACATAGAGCAACTTTAAAAGGCAATGATATAGAAATATTATGTGGTTTTTCACACCCTGTTATTTATAAAAAAGTTGAAAATATAAGTTATGAAGTCCCTGATCAAAACACAATAATAGTTTCTGGTATAGACAAAGCACTTGTGGGTCAAGTTGCAGCAAACATAAGAGCAATTAAACCTCCTGAGCCGTATAAAGGCAAAGGTATCAGATATGAAGATGAGTATGTAAGAAGAAAAGCAGGTAAGGCTGCTGTTGCGACTACTGGGGCTTAGAATATATGAAAGTAAAAAATATAAGCTCAAGGCATAAAAGAAAAATCAGAATTAGGAAAAAAATAAATGGACTGGAAACTAAACCTAGATTAGCCATATATAAGAGTAATAAGAATATTTACGTTCAAGCTATAGATGATTTAAATCAAAAAACAATTGCAACTTCAAGTTCGTTGTCCAAGGAATTAAAATCAGAAAATTTATCTCTAGAAACTGCAAAAAAAGTTGGAGAAGTTATGGGAGATAAACTAAAAGAGCTTGGAATTAGCGAAGCAGTCTTTGATAGAGGTGGATACATATACCATGGTAGGGTAAAAGCTGTAGCAGAAGCAATAAGGGAAAAAGGAATTAATTTCTAATGGCCGAAATAGAACTTCAAGAAAGTGTAATACATATAAATAGAGTTGCAAAAGTTGTTAAGGGAGGTAGAAATTTTGCATTTACTGCACTAGTTGCTGTTGGAGATGGTAATGGTAATGCTGGTATAGGTTATGGTAAAGGATCAGAAGTGCCTCTTGCTATTCAAAAAGCTATAGAAAATGCAAAAAAGAATATACACAGCATACCTATGGCAGGGTCAACAATTGTACATACGATTACAGGAGAACATGGATCGTCAAAAGTTTTGATGAAACCAGCAGCTCCAGGAACAGGGGTAATAGCTGGTGGAGCAGCTAGACAGGTTTTAGAAGCTGCTGGTATAAAAGACATTTTAGCAAAATCACTTGGCTCACCTACCCATCTAAATGTTGCAAAAGCTACTTTAAATGGTTTATTGAACCAAAGAACGCCAGACATGGTTGCAGCCTTAAGGGGAAAGAAAACATCTGAGGTTGCTCCTCAAGGATTAGTAGAGGCTTTTGAAAAAACAAAAGCTGAGAGAAGAACAAACAAACAGGTAGCTGATGGCGAAAGTTAAAATTACTCTTAAAAGAAGCCTTATAGGTCAAGGACATAAATCTCGAGAAACAATAAAATCCCTTGGCTTAAAAAAAATAAACTCATCTGTTGAAAGAGAGCTTGATAATTCATTAGAAGGAATGCTAAATGTTGTGAAACATTTGGTAATTATTGAAAAGGTTTAACAATGAGTAAATTAAGATATCATCATCTAAAACCCTCACCTGGTTCAAGTAAATCAAAATTAAGAAAAGGAAGAGGAGAGTCAGGTAAGAGAGGGAAAACCGCTGGAAGAGGAACTAAGGGAACAGGAGCGAGAAAAACTGTGCCAGCATACTTTGAAGGAGGCCAAATCCCTCTATATAGAAGAATTCCAAAACTTAGAGGTTTAAAGAATAAACCAAAGATGTCGTATGTTGTTGTTAACGTATCAGATCTTCAAGCAAAAAACTTGGAAGGAGAAGTTAATATAGATACACTTAAAGAAATGGGCCTAACGAGAAAAAAAGGATTAGTAAAAATTCTAGGAAATGGCGAGCTAACAAATACTATAAATTTAAAAGTTCATTCAGCAAGTAAATTGGCTAAGGAAAAAATTGAAAAAGCTGGTGGTACAGTTGAAATTATAGAGGTTTAAAGTGCAGTTATCTATTTTCAAATACATGTTTAAAATTCCAGACCTTAGGAAAAGAATCATTTTCACATTGTCAATGTTTGCTGTTTACAGGCTTGGGGCAGCAGTCCCAGTTCCTGGAGTAGATTTAGATGCAGTTCAGAGACTCACAGAATCTGGAGCTCAAGCTGGAATTTATGGTCTTCTTAATTTATTTTCTGGAGGAGCCCTGGAAACTTTTTCTGTATTTGCTCTGGGAATAATGCCATATATCACTTCAAGTATTATTCTCCAACTTTTGACTGTTGTAATTCCAAGATTGCAGAAACTACAAGAAGAGGGTGAATCTGGGAGAAAAGTGATAACACAGTGGACTCGCTACGTAACAGTTGTATTAGCTTTGTTACAGTCTACAGGATTAACCTATATTTTTTCTAGAGGAAGTCTAACTGGAGGGATTTCCTTGATTCCAAACTATACACCTTCAAGAGTAGGTTTAATTGTTTTAACAATGACTGCTGGAACAGCTTTCATAATGTGGCTTGGAGAATTAATTTCGCAAAGAGGTATTGGTAACGGGATGTCTTTGATAATTTTTGCAAGCATCATAAGTCAATTGCCAGCTAGTTTTGGTGGAGCTTACCAAGTTACTGCAGGACAGGGCAGAATAGGACAATTTTCTGTATTAGTTTTGATGTTCTTTTTAATGATTGTTGGAATTATTTATGTTGAGCAGGGTCAAAGAAGAATCCCAATTCAATTTGCAAAAAGAGTTAGAGGGAGAAAAGTGATGGGAGGACAAAGCACCTACATACCATTAAAAGTCAATAGTGCTGGAGTTATACCTGTTATATTTGCTACCAGCGTGTTATTTTTCCCCGCTTTAATAGCTACTTCTTTACCTCAAGACAATAGAGTAACTGCAGGAATTAGAAACTGGATTGATGTTAATTTGGCAAATTCACAAGGAACAAGTTGGTTTTATATATTTTTCTTAGGTATGTTAATAATTTTCTTTACATATTTTTATACAACAATTCAATTTGATCCTGTCAGACAATCAGACATGATTAGAAGGCAGGGAGGCTTCATACCTGGTGTTAGGCCTGGAATATCAACAACAAATTATTTATCACATATAATTAACAGAATTACTTTACCTGGTTCAGTTTTTCTAGCTTCTGTTGCAGTTCTACCCTCAATTGCTTCAGCTATATGGGATATACCCCTTGGCTTTAGTGGAATTTCGATTTTAATTACAGTAGGAGTCGCTTTAGAAACTATGAAACAAATCGAAAGTCAATTAAGCATGAGAAATTACGAAGGGTTTATTGATTGACCCATTTAGTAGTTTTTTTAGGACCTCCTGGTGCTGGAAAAGGAACACAAGCAATAAAAATTGCGTCCGACTTTAATTTGGCGCATATTTCAACAGGCGATATGTTAAGACAGCATGTAAAAGAACAAACAGATTTGGGTAAAATTGCAAAATCTTTACTTGATGAAGGAAAGTTAGTTCCAGACGATCTTGTTATTCAAATGTTAATTGAAAGATTAGGTGATGATGATTGTTTAGGAGGCACAATACTTGATGGATTCCCAAGAACACTCCCTCAAGCTAAAAGTTTAGAAAAGATAAACGATAAATTTCCAGTAATAAAAGTAATTGTTTTTGAAGCTGATCAGGAAGAGCTTACAAAAAGAATACTTTTAAGAGGTGAAACTAGTGGTAGAGGAGATGACACTGAAGACTCTATAAGGGTCAGATTAGAAGTTTATCAGAAAGATACAGAACCTCTTATTACTTATTATGAAGATAAAGGAATCACTACAAAAATTAATGCTGTAGGTAATGTTGATGATATTTATACAGAAATTTCTAAAGAGTTTATTAACTAAGATATGTTAACTTACAAAACTTCAGAAGATTTTATAAAAATGAGTAAAGCTGGAAAAGTAGTTTCAAACATACATTATGAAATTTACAAGAATACAAAACCTGGCATGAAACTAAAAGAGCTTGATAATATTGCAAAAAAAATAATTGAAAAATCAAATGTTGAATCAAGTTTTTTGGGATACCCTCAACCAGGTACTATTGATTTTCCAGGTTATATATGCGCATCACCGAATGAAGTTATAGTGCATGGAATACCCAATGAATATATTGTTCAGGATGGAGACATACTTTCAATTGATGCAGGAGTTATATATGAAGGATATCATGCTGATGCTGCTTTTACTTTTGGAATAGGAGATGTGTCAGAAAAAGATAAAGAATTAATGAAAATAACTAAATATGCTTTAAATGAGGGAATTAAATTGGTTCAAGATGGTCAAAAATTAGGAACCATTGGTCACAGAATTGATGAAATTGCTGTAAAAAACAACTTTGGCAATGTTCGTAATTATGTTGGTCATGGAATTGGGATAGAGATGCATGAAGCACCACAGGTTCCACATTATGGTGAAAAAGACACAGGTTTTGAACTTAAAACAGGTATGGCTATATGTATTGAGCCGATGTTTAATATTGGCTCTGAAGAAACAGTAGTTGATTCAGATGGATGGACTGTCAAGACAGCAGATTCCTCAAAATCTGCGCATTTTGAACATACAATTGGCCTAACGGAAGAGGGGACACGTGTTTTTACTGAAAACTTATTCTAAATATGTGTTTGTAATAGTTTTAAATCGCATTATTCTTGTATATCGGTCTTAAAATCAAGGTTAGTTTGGTAGAAAAAGAAAAAAATTTAATAAAAGTTCAGGGAACAGTAACTGAAACTTTACCAAATGCTTCTTTTAAGGTTGAGCTTGAGAGTGGTGCTGAAATATTAGCGCATGTTTCAGGAAAAATGAGAATGAGATATATAAGGATTCTTCCAGGAGACATTGTTGAAATGGAAGTATCACCATATGATCCTACAAGAGGTAGGATAACTTGGAGACATAAATGAAGGTAAAAGCCAGTATTAAAAAGAGGGGTCCTAACGACCAAATTGTTAGACGTAAAGGAAAACTTTATGTTATCAATAAAAGGAACCCAAGAAACAAACAGAGACAGGGTTAAATAATAATGGCTAGAATTTCAGGCATTGACATACCTAGAGAAAAAAGAGTTATAGCTTCTTTAAGATACATTCACGGTGTTGGAGCAAAAAGAGCAGAAGATATTTGTAGCGACTTAAAGATTGATCCAGATACAAGAGTTAGTAATTTAACAAATGATGAAGTTGCACAAATTAGAAAATATATTGAAGCTAATTTCAGGGTTGAAGGTGATTTAAGGAGAGATGTCTCTCAAAATATAAGAAGAAAAACAGAGATAGGAACCTATCAAGGGGCAAGGCACAGATCAGGACTACCTGTAAGAGGACAAAGAACACACACAAATGCACGAACAAGAAAAGGTCCAAGGTTTGCAGTTGCTGGAACAAAGAAGGTTCTTAAATAATGGTCGAAACAAAATCAAAAAAGAAAGCTAAAAGAAAAGTTTCATCTGGAGTAGCTCACATTAAAGCAAGTTTTAACAATACCATTATTAATATAGCTGATTCAAACGGTGAAACAGTTGCTTGGACATCAGGTGGCTCAGTAGGATTTAAAGGCTCTAGAAAGTCAACACCCTATGCGGCCCAAGTTGCTGCCGAAGAAGCTGTAAGAAGAGCAACAGAATTCGGTATTCATAAGCTTGATATTGTAATTAGTGGAACAGGTGCTGGAAGAGAAACAGCTGTTAGAACTTTGCAGAATATGGGTATGGATGTTGGAACAATTAAAGATATAACTCCAACCCCTCACAATGGTTGTAGACCAAAGAAAAGAAGAAGAGGATAATGGCAAGGTATACAGGACCTAGAGTTAGAGTTTCCAGAAGATTAGGATTCAATGTTTTTGAAAACAAAAAAGGGGATAAAGCTCTCCAAGACAGACCCTATCCACCAGGTGAAAATGGAAGAAAAAGAATGAGAGAGACTGATTATGGCACTCAATTAAAAGAGAAACAAAAAGTTAGATACATGTATGGCATTATGGAAAAGCAGTTTAGAAATTACTATAAAGAAGCCTCTAGAATGGCAGGAATTACTGGTGAAAATTTACTTATATTACTTGAATCAAGATTAGATAATGTTATCTATAGAGCAGGATTTGCTTCATCAAGACCACAAGCAAGACAATTGGTTTCTCATCGTCACTTTAGATTAAATGGAAAATTAGTGGATATTCCCTCAATACAAGTTAAGCAAGGAGATAAAATAGAGATTAAACAAAGTAGTGAAAATATGATTTCTATACAGCACAGTTTGGATACAGGTCAGGATAGAGAAGAAGCCAAATGGCTTAATGTAGACAAAAGTAAAAAGAACATTGAAATTTTATCAACACCATCAAGAAATGACGCAAGTCAACAGATTGAAGAACAATTAATAGTAGAGCTTTATTCAAAATAAAATATTTTAGAGAGGAGAATTAACGTTGCTAATATTACAAAGACCAGAAATATCATTAGAAGAGGTAAGTGAACACAGGTCAAGGTTCACGATAGAACCTTTAGAACCAGGTTTTGGATTAACTCTTGGAAATACAATGAGAAGAGCATTACTTTCAAGGGTTCCGGGTGTTGCTGTAACGGGTGTAAAGATTGAAGGCGTTAATCATGAGTTCACCTCTATCCCAGGAGTTGTGGAAGATGTATTAGACGTTTTACTAAATCTTAAAAGACTTGTATTAAATGTTGAAGACATGGAAGATCACACTTTAACTGTTAAAGCTAAAGGACCAGGTGAAGTAAATGCTTCTCAAATCCAATGTCCAGCAGGCGTGGAAGTTGTTAATACAGATTTAAAAATTTGTACATTATCTGATGATGCAAATTTGGAAATGGAAGTTTCAATTTCACATGGAGTGGGCTATATTTTAGCTGACAAGAATAAAACAAGTGACTCAAATTTCATACCTATTGATTCTATTTTTTCACCAATAGTTAAGGTTAATTATTCTGTATCTCCAACTCAGGTAGGCCAAGTTACTAACTATGATAAGTTGACTCTTGATGTTGAAACTGATGGATCGGTTAAACCGACTGAAGCAATATCATCAGTCGGAAAAACATTAGGTGAATTATGGAAGTTATTTGCTGATATTGATGAAGGTGTTGGCCTTGAATTAGGAGAGTTAACAATTTCTGAAGGAAGTTCACCAGATTTATCTTTATCTGTAGATGCTTTAGATCTTTCGGAAAGGCCAAGAAATTGTCTAGGTAGGGAGAATATAACTACTGTGGGTCAAATTCTTGAATATACAGAGGATGACTTATTGAATCTGACTAATTTTGGTCAAAAGAGTCTGGATGAACTTGTAGCAAAGTTGGATGAATTAGGCCTAAGTTTACCAACTAGTTCCGATCTCGACTCAGGAGAGAACCCTGATGCCTAGGCCAACTAAAGGCAAAAGATTAGGTGGTTCACCATCTCATGAAGATCAAATTATAAGTAATCTAATTAGGTCTTTAATTCAGCATGAGAAAATTGAGACTACAATTACTAAAGCAAAAGTTGTTAAACCTTATGCGGAAAAGGTAATTACAAAAGCAAAAAAAGGAACACTTCACGATAGAAGGCAAGTTCTAAAGATGATTCAAGATAAAGAAGCTGTTGCAAAACTTTTTGATGAAATTGGTCCTAAGTATGAAGAAAGAAATGGTGGCTATACAAGAATTACCAGAACTACATATCGCAAGGGTGACAAAACTGAGTTAGCTATTTTAGAATTAGTTTAATTTGAATACATTTAAAGATGTCTGGAAACAATTCAAGCAATTTATAAGATTTGATATTGAAACATTACAAAAAATAAGTAATGACAGATATGAATCTGGTAACGCATTTCTCATTGTATTTACAAGTTTGTTGTCCTTATACATTCCTTTACTACTAAATTCTGGATTTAATAATCTATCAGACATTATATTTTTTGGTATTTTAGATGGAGCATTTGCTTGGGTGTTTTCAAGTCTTGCTATGTGGTTCATGTTAGGTAGAGTTTTTAAAGAAAATTTAGAAATAAATTCAGTAACTACAATAACTGGTTATACCCACGGCTTAGTTTTATTTATCAGTTTAGGAATAATTTTACAATCATACTTTTCTTTTTTTGATTTAAGAGTCTTACAGATTTTCACTTTAGGCATATTTTTTTGGATGTATCTTACAATTACAAAATCTTTAGAGAATGCCTTTTTGATTGAAAAAAATAATGCTAAGATTTCTGCTGCTGTTTTCCTATTTATTTTAATTTGGACTTCGGGACCTTTAAAAATCGTTTTTTAAATTGAACAATTACAAAATTGAAATTTCTTATGATGGTTCTTTGTTTCATGGTTTTCAAAAACAACTGAATGTTAGAACTGTTCAGTCCGAAATTGAAGATTCTTTAAAGTTAATTACTGATAATTATGAATTAAATTATGCTGGAAGGACTGATGCTGGTGTTCATGCTAGATCTCAAATTATCAGCCTCAAAACTATTGATAATTTAGAACCATCCTTTTTTAATTCTTTAGACTCACTTTTAGGAGATGAGATAAAAATTAAAAAATTTCAGAAAGTAAAAAATTCTTTCCATCCTAGATTTAATGCAAAGTCAAGAGTATATAAATACTTTCTTCAAGCCAACGATAAAGGGACACCTTACAATCGAAATTATAGATATTTAGTTAAAACACCTTTAGAACTAGACCAATTGAAATCAGTAGAAAAAATATTTTTAGGAAGAAAAAACTTTAAGAATTTTTCAAAACTAAGAAAAGGACAGGACCCATTTAGAGAGATATTAAAAAGCGAATGGTCAAAGGCTAATGATTATTTTGTATACACAATAGAAGGAAGTTCATTTTTGCATAATATGGTTAGATCAATTGTTGGCTGCCAATTAGCCCTACAGGAGAGCAAAATTACAAAAAAAGAGTTAAAAGAATCATTAGAGAAACCTAAAAAGGAAAGATTTAATTTTATTGCTCCAGCCCACGGTTTATATTTATGGAAAATAAAATACTAGTTTTCTTAAATATGAAAGGAATTTATACTGAAAGCTCGTTACAATTCTTTGGGTTTATAAAATGAATACAAAAACGACATTTAAGGGGATAGAAGCGTCAGATCGCAACTGGCATTTAGTTGATGCGTCTAATTTACCTTTGGGCAGACTAGCAAGTGAAGTAGCTCAAGTTCTGAGAGGAAAACATAAGCCAGAATATGCACCACATTTAGATGTTGGAGATCATGTCGTAATTATTAATGCAGATAAAATTCAAGTAACAGCAAATAAGCCAGATCAAAAAATTTACTATAGTCACTCTGGTTATCCTGGAGGGATTAAAGAAGAGTCTTTTTCTTCATTGAAAAAAAGAAAACCAGAAAAGATTATAGAAAGAGCTGTTTGGGGAATGCTTCCTAAAAACAGGCTAGGAAGAGCAACTATTAAAAAACTCCATATTTACTCAACAGACAAACATCCACATGTTGCACAGAATCCCGTAGAATTAAATTTTGACATAAAGAAAGTTGAAGAGTAATGAGTAAAGTACTGCTTGGGACAGGAAGAAGAAAGACCTCGGTTGCAAGAGTAAGATTGTCTGAAGGCTCTGGTCAATATATATTTAATGGTAAAAAAATAGATGATTATTTCCCAAGCCCTTCCATGAGAATGAAAATTAACAAACCCTTTGTAGTTGTTGATTTAGAGAAAAAGTTTGATTTACATGTTAATTTAAATGGAAGTGGATTATCAGCACAAGCTGACGCAGTAGCGTTGGGTATTTCTAGAGCACTTATTAAATATGATCCTGAATTAAGAGACAAACTCAAAAAAGCTGGCTTATTAACTAGAGACGCAAGAAAAGTTGAACGTAAAAAATACGGATTGAAAAAAGCACGAAGAGCTGAGCAATTTACTAAAAGATAATTTTTCATTGAAAAAATATTTCGGAACAGATGGCATCAGGGGAATACCTGGAGAATCTCTTAAAGAGGAAATCGTAACAAAGATATTTTCTTCAGTTGAGAAAATATTAGCACCTAAGTCAGTAGCAATAATTTTAGACACAAGGGAATCTTGTGAAATGATTACAGAATGGATTGTTAAAGGTTTTTCAGAAGAAGTAAGCATAACTAATTATGGAATATTACCTTCAGGGTCAATGCCTATTTTATTAGAGACTTTTAATGAAGATCTTGGAATAATAATATCTGCATCTCATAACCCATCAGAATATAACGGAATAAAATTGATCGATAAGAATGGTTCAAAATTAGATGATGATTTAGAAATACAAATAGAGAGCGAATTAGAGAGGGTTTCTTTACCAGAGAATAATGCGAAAATTAAGAATTCAACTAAAGGCTATGATATTTATCTTCAGTATCTGAAGAATGTTAATGATTTTAAGTTTGATAAGTTTGATTTAATTATTGATGCTGCAAATGGTTCAGCATTTAAAATCATTGAAGATTTGCTTTCAGCAAAAAATGCCCAGTTTAATATAATCTCTAATAATCCAGATGGAAAAAATATAAATGATAATTGTGGTGCAACATTTCCTGAAAACTTGCAAAAAAATATATCTAATGGTCAAGTAGGAATTTCATTTGATGGTGACGCAGATAGATTGATTATGGTAGATGAGAATCAACAGGTTGTTAATGGCGATCTTTTACTAACTATTTTGTCTAAATATCTGTCAGAAAAAGGTAATTTAAATGGTGATTTTGTTGTGAGTACTGTTATGTCTAACTATGGATTTAAACTTGCCATGAATGATTTTGGCTTCAAGCTGATTGAAACTCCTGTTGGAGATAAATATGTTGCTGAAGCTATGAAGAAAAATAATGCAAAACTAGGTGGAGAGCAATCAGGCCATATAATTTTAGGAGATTTTTTGCCTGTTGGAGATGCTTTACTTACTTGTCTTCTAGTATTAGAAGCTCTAGATTATTTTGATGTTTCCATTGCTGATTTTAGGAAAAAATATCTAATGGAGTATCCACAAAAGTTAACAAATATTGAATTATCTAAGTCTCTTAATGATGAGGAACTTGAATTTATAAATCAAATAGCATTAGAAATGTCAATAAAGTTAGATTTAGATGGTAGATATTTAATACGAAATTCCGGAACGGAGCCTTTATTAAGGGTTTTAGTTGAAGCAAGAAGCCAAGAATCAATGGAAAATTTCTCTGAAGAACTGCTTTCAAAAATTAATAATTATCTAAATTAAAGAAATTAAGTTATAATCCTATTAACGAGCAAATATTAGCGCCAGGCCTTTAATTAGGTGACGAGGAAGTGTGTTATCGAAACATTCGGCGGATGCACACTCGGCTCTGCGGTCGTAATAAATTGTTTAAAAACAGGAAGTAATTTCTGAACAGAAGCAATTTAAAGCAGTCTTATTTCAACTTGCTCGTTGGAATGGAGAATATATGTGCGGAATAGTCGGGTACTCAGGCCCAAAAGAGCCTCTTCCAATATTAATTGGTGGCTTGTCACGATTAGAATATCGAGGTTATGATTCAGCTGGTATAGCTGTGTCTGACGGATCAGATATAACTATTGAAAAAAAAGAAGGTAAATTAGATGTTCTTAAAGAACATTTAGCTGATAAAAAAATTAAAGGAAATATAGGAATTGGTCATACAAGGTGGGCAACTCATGGCGTTCCTAACGATGTGAATGCTCATCCTCATTCAGACAACAGTGAAGACTTTGCAATCATCCACAATGGAATAATTGAAAATTATGCAGAGATGAAAGACAGTCTTTTAAAAGAAAATTATTCATTTAAATCAGATACTGACACAGAGGTAGTAGCTGTCGAATTAAGTAAACAATGGAATGGTAATTTATTAGAGACAGTAGTTAAAGTTACAAAAGATTTAGAAGGAACATATGCATTAGTTGTAACAACTACTAAGCAGGAAAATACAATTGTTGCAGGTAGGATGATGAGCCCCCTAGTTTTAGGAGTAGGAGAGGGAGAAGTATTCTTAGCTTCAGACTCAGCTGCAATTCTTGAGCATACAAATAAGATGATTTTCTTAGAGAATGGTGATTTTGTAGAAATACATGATGGAAATTATAAATTATTTGATGCTGATCTAAATGACATTGAAAGAGAAGTCCAAATAATTGATTGGGAAGTTTCAGAAGCAGAAAAATCTGGACATGATCACTTTATGTATAAAGAAATTTTAGAACAAGGTGAAGTTATTGAAAGAACAATCACAGGAAGACTTGAAGAAGGTTCCCCTGAGATACCAATAACTAAAGAGAAAGCACAAAAATATGAGAAAATCTGGATTGTTGCATGTGGAACTGCTTATCATGCTGGACTATTTGGAAAAGATTTGTTCGAAAAAGTTTTAGGAGTTCCAGTAAGCGTAGAGCTTGCTTCCGAATTTAGATATAGGGAGCCGATAATAGGAGAAAATGATTTAGGTATTGTTATTTCTCAATCTGGAGAAACAATGGACACCATTGCAGCTACAGAGCTTTTAAAAGAAAATAGATCTCATGTTTTAGCATTAGTTAATGTTGTTGGAAGTTCTCTTGCAAGAATGGCTGATAGCGTATTTTATTTACATGTTGGTCCAGAAATTGGTGTTGCTTCTACTAAAGCATACCTAGGAATGCTAGTTGGACAGCTCCTTTTAGCTAAACATTGGGATTCAAACAACAAATTAGATGTTTCCTTTGAAGAAATTAAAGGCTTGCCTTTACTTATAGAAGAGACTCTAAAGTGCGAGCCTGAAGTCAAAGAGATTGCAGAATCAATACATAAACAAAATGATGTATATTTTATTGGAAGAGGGTTGGACTACGCCCTTGCTGCCGAAGGAGCCCTTAAGTTAAAAGAGATTTCTTATTTGCATGCAGAAGCACTTGCAGCAGGTGAGCTTAAACATGGAACATTGGCTCTTATTGAAGAGGGTACACCAATTATTGTTACTGCTAGTCAGTACCACTTGCTTGACAAGACAACAAGCAATGTTCAGGAAGTGAAGGCCAGAGGAGCTCATGTTATTGCAATAGGCAACAGTTCATCAGAAAAATTAGAAAATATTTCAGACAAGTATGTTACTTTGCCAGATAGTAATGAAATATTATCAACTATTATCTCTATTATTCCACTTCAATTTATTGCATATCACGTTGCTAATAAGAGAGGCGAGTCTATAGATCAACCTAGGAATTTGGCTAAATCTGTTACTGTTGAGTAATGGATAGAGGATACATATACGTCAATAAGACAAATTATTTAAACAATATAAGTTATTTAAAAAGTCTTTCAAATAAAGAGATATGCTTAGTTGTTAAAGCAAACGGTTATGGTCATGGAATAGAGTGGGCTGTCAAAACTGCTATTGAAGGCGGAGTAAAATGGTTTGCAGTTGCTGCTATCAATGAAGCTATAAAAGTTCGGAATGTATCAGATAGTGTTCGCATTTTACTTCTTACAGAGCCCTCATTATCGGAAATAGATAAAATAGTATCAAACAACATAGATTTAACTGTTTACAATGATTTTTTTATTGAAGGGCTAGAAAAATCAGGTAATTCGTTTAATACGCATATAAAAATTGATACTGGAATGCATCGAGTTGGATGTGAGCCAGAAGATTTTGAAAATATATATGAAAAAATCAAATCTTCATCAAATATAAATCTCGCAGGAATTTGTACTCATTTCCCTGTTGCCGATATAGAAAAAGCACCTACAGATGTATCGATTAAATTATTCAAGGATTTGATTTCAAATATTGACACAAGTGGGCTACTAATTCATGTAGATAACTCAGGATCAACCTTTTATAATTTTGATCCAATGTTTAATCTTTCAAGAATAGGCCTTGCAGCGTATGGTTGTAATATAACTCCTGTTGAAGTAGATCATAAATTAAAACCAACAATGGAGATAAAAACAAGAATATCGAATATTCATCACAGAAAGAAAGGAGAAGCTGTTTCATATGGAAAAGCTTTAACACTTGAGAGAGATTCAATAATTGGAATAGCACCAGTTGGTTATGCTGACGGATATCCATGGAACTCTTTTCCGGAAGGAAAAGTAATAATTGATAATCAATTTTGCAATTTGATTGGAAGAGTAACTATGGATCAAATTTTGTTTGATATTACTGATGTTAACGCACAAGTGAATGATGAGGTTGTTATTCTTGGTTCTTCTGAGGACGGAAAATCTAATATCTCTGTTTTTGATATTGCAGAGTGGAATAAAACTATTGAGTGGGAAATTTTAACAAATATTACGGAAAGACTTGAAAGAGTAGAAGTTGAATGATATTCAGATAACTGAAGATGAATTAGATAGTTTTACAAAAGATTATTTGTTAGATTTGGCAGTACCCTCAGTAGTTGGCTTCCAAGGTAGTTTGGGTGCTGGGAAAACAACAATTATAAAAAATATTATTAGAAACTTGGGTATCGAAGAAATAGTTACATCTCCTACTTTTAATATTGTAAGGAGTTACAACAAAGAAGATTTAGATATCTATCACGTAGATCTTTATAGAATTTCCTCTATCCATGAATTCAATGACCTAGATTTACCGTTGTTTAAAGAAAATACTTTATTTTTTATTGAATGGTCTGACCTTCTTCCAACTGCTAATTTAGATAATTGGAGATTAATAAAGATAGAAGTGATTGATGAAAACACAAGAAAGATTTCGTATTAATAATGTTTAAATTATCTCTTTCGACGTCAGGTCAATATATTTCTGCATCAATTTTTGAAGAAAAATTAGTAAGTAGTTCTATATTTAAATCAGATAAAGGATCCACAAGTTTATTGTTAAATCAAATTGAGGAACTATTTAAGAAGACAGGAATCAAGAAAAAAGACTTAGATGCTGTTTATTTCGATAATGGCCCAGGCTACTACACCGGGTTAAGGATAGGGCTTGCAGTTTCACAAGGTATTTGCTCATCTTTAGGTATACCTATTATTCCAGTAAATGGATTAGATGCGTTAGCGTTTGCTGCTCATACAAGCCATAGGAAGATATGTTCAATAATTGATATTAAAAGAAGTGAGTTCGCATATTGTACTTATAATCCCTTGCCGGGAGGTGTTGCAAAAGCAACAGAGCCAGAGGTTATTACATTAGATAATTTAGAAATAAAAATTTCTGAGGATTCAGATAAGAAGTTATTAGTTGGCAATTGGGATCTAATAGATAATAAAAAAATACTTAATGATAGCAACACAAAATTAGCGGACCCAAGATTTGTTACTGCTGAAAATATATTTAATGTGGGAGAAAGACTTTTTCAAAGTAATAAATATCCTGATTTTAATGAAATTCAAATTGAATATATGAGAGAGCCTGATGTTACACTTCCAAAAGAAAACCTAGTAAAGATGGTAAATTTTTATGATTAGTGAAATTATTGACTGCGATAATAAAACAGCCAGAAGTCTTGAAAACATAGAAAAATTAATTTTTGGGACTGCCTGGAATTATGAAATTATTCAAGAAAAGATTAAAAATAAAAAATTTAAGTACTGGATTTACGAAGTTGAGAATTCGATAAAAGGATATCTGGGGATTCAGTTCTTAGAAGAAGAAATAGAGATTCTTGGAATTGGTGTAAATCAGGGATCAAGAAGAAAAAATATTGCGACAGAATTGATGGATGAGTTAATTGAATATTTTGAAAAGAGTGAATATAAAAAAATAATATTGGAAGTTAGAGAATCAAATACTGTTGCACAAAGGCTTTACAAAAAATACGGATTCAAAAAAATTTCTAAGAGAAAAAAATATTATGTTGATGAAGATGCAGAAGTATATCTAAGGGAAAAAATTTATGCTTGAGGATAAAATAATATTAGGTTTCGAGACTAGTTGTGATGAGACAGCTATAGCAATTATGAGAAATGATGAGCTATTAGTAAATAAGATATCTTCACAAATAGATTTGCATGAAAAATTTGGCGGTGTAGTTCCCGAAGTTGCATCAAGAGCTCATGCTGAAATGATTAGAAATTTATTGCATTCTGCCCTTAACGAAGGAGGAGTGGAGCTCTCAGAAGTGGATGTAGTTGCCTCAACAGATGGTCCTGGGCTAGCTGGCAGTCTTGTTGTTGGCTATAATTTTGCAAAGTCAATTGCTTGGTCTTTGGAAAAGCCATTTTTGGGAGTAGACCATATGGTAGGACATCTAAGTGCTCCTCTAATAGAAAATCCATCTTTAAAACCACCTTTTTTATCATTACTAGTCTCTGGGGGACACACCCAGATTGTTTTAGTTGAAGAGTGGGGTAAATATAATCTAATAGGAACAACAATTGATGACGCTGCTGGGGAGGCCTTCGATAAACTTTCTAGGTATTGTGGCTTTGGATTTCCTGGTGGCCCAGCTATTCAAAAAATAGGAGACGGAGGCGATGAAACAAAAATTGACTTTCCTAGACCAAAGACTTCAAATAAATTTGACTATTCATTTTCTGGATTAAAAACTGCAGCAATTTATTATCTACAAGGGTTACCAGATGATCAACCGATAAGTAAAAAAGATTTTGCTGCTTCTTATCAGGAAGCAATTGTAGATTCTTTAATGTCTATATTTGAAAAAGCTGTAAAAGAGACAAATGTACCTACTATCTCGGGTGGAGGTGGAGTAATGGCAAACTCAAGATTAAGAGAAAAATTAATGATTTTTGCTGAAAATGAAAATAAGGATTTATTATTACCTTCACCAAAATTATCTACTGATAATGCAGCAATGATTTGTATTGCAGCAAAAAATAATTTAATAACTAATGATTTAGGGCTTGAAGACATTAGATTATCTTCAATAATAAGTTAACAATAATTAAAAAAAAATACGTATATAAACATAACAGTATTAAATTCACAATGTAGAAAAAAAATTTTAGGAGGTAATGTTAATGAATCTTCAACCACTCGGAGACAGGGTTGTTGTAAAACCTATGTCAGAAGAAGATATGAAGACTCCTTCAGGAATTATTATTCCTGATTCGGCACAAGAAAAGCCACAAGAAGGAGAAGTAGTTGCTGTAGGTCCTGGTGAGCCTAACGATAAAGGTGAAAAAATTAAACCAGATGTAAGTAAAGGCGACAAGGTTGTTTACTCAAAATATGGTGGAACAGAAATAAAAGTAGATGGCCAAGAGTATTTAATTTTATCAAGCAGGGATATTCTTGCAAAGCTAGGTAAGTAAGAGGAGAAATCAATGGCAAAGAAAACATTAGTATTTAACGAAGAAGCAAGAAAAGGACTAGAAGCAGGTGTTAACAAATTAGCAGATGTTGTTAAAGTTACACTTGGTCCTAAAGGAAGAAATGTAGTTTTAGAGAAGAAATGGGGTGCTCCAACTATAACCAATGATGGAGTAACTATCGCTAAAGAAGTAGATTTAGAGGATCCATATGAAAATATGGGAGCTCAATTAGCAAAAGAAGTAGCATCTAAAACAAATGATGTAGCAGGTGACGGAACAACCACTGCAACAGTATTAGCTCAATCAATGGTTAACGAAGGAATGAAAACAGTTTCATCTGGTGTTAATCCAATGGAAGTAAAAAGAGGTATGCTTGAAGCAGCTAAAGCCGTTACAGACTTTATAGCTAGTTTTTCAAAGTCAATTGGCGGAAAAGATGAAATAGCACAGGTTGCTTCAATTTCTGCTGCAGATCCAGAAATTGGGGAAACAATTGCAGAAGCAATGGAAAAGGTAGGAAAAGACGGTGTAATCACTGTAGAAGAAGGACAGACCTTTGGTATGGAACTTGATTTTACAGACGGTATGCAGTTCGATAAAGGATTCATTTCTCCATATTTTGTTACTGATCCTGACAGACAAGAAGCAGTTTTAGAAGAGCCTTATATCTTAATTGTAAATTCAAAAATTACTGCAGTTAATGATCTTCTTCCTGTTTTAGAAAAAGTAATGAACTCAGGTAAGCCACTTATAATTTTGGCTGAAGATGTAGAAGGAGAAGCTTTGGCAACGCTTGTTGTTAATAAAATTAGAGGTACCTTTACATCAGTGGCGGTTAAAGCTCCAGGTTTTGGTGAAAGAAGAAAAGCAATGCTTGAAGATATTGCCATCTTAACAGGTGGAGAAATAATTTCAGAAGAGCTTGGTCTTAAAACAGAAAATACCACTGTAGATATGCTTGGAGAAGCTGAAAAGGTTATTGTTAAAAAAGATAATACAACAATCATTAACGGCAAAGGTAAAAAGTCTGATGTTGAAGGAAGAGTTAAACAAATACAATCAGAGATTGAAGAATCAGATTCTGATTGGGATAAAGAAAAACTTCAAGAAAGACTAGCAAAGCTTTCTGGTGGTGTAGCACAAGTTAAAGTTGGCGCTGCCACAGAAGTAGAACTAAAAGAAAAGAAAATGAGAATTGAAGACGCTCTAGCAGCTACAAGGGCAGCAGTTGAAGAAGGAATTGTTGCTGGTGGTGGTGTTGCGTTGATAAGGGCACAGGAGTCTATTGAGAAGATTACAGGCGGATCTGAAGGAGAAGCTATTGGTCGATCAATAGTTAAAAAAGCATTAGAATCACCACTCAGACAAATAGCTGAGAATGCTGGCTATGAAGGTGGAGTAATGGTTGAAAATGTTAAAGGTGAAAAAGGAAATGTAGGCCTTAATGCTGCAAATGGTGAAATGACAGATCTTGTAAAAGATGGTGTTATTGACCCAGCTAAAGTTACCAGATCTACAGTTCAAAATGCCTCTTCAATAGCTTCATTAGTGCTAACAACTGAAGCTCTAATAGCTGAAGAACCAGAACCTGAAGGTCCTCCAATGCCTCCAGGTGGAATGGGTGGCATGGAAGGAATGATGTAAACATTTCTTTATTTTTTAAAAAAAGGTGGACAATGTCCACCTTTTTTTTATAGTGGAGACATGAATGCTATTCGAGGTGCAATTGCAACAGTAAAAAATAATAAAGAAGACATTATTGAATCTTCTAAGATTTTATTTTCTGAAATAATAGAAAAAAATTCGTTAGATCCAAAAAAAATTGTTTCTATTGTATTTACCACTACACACGACCTAACAGAAGCTTTCCCTGCAAAAGCTGTAAGAGATTTGGGTTATGAATATATTTCAGTAATTGATACTTTAGCTCCTAACATTTCTTCTGATTTAGAAGGATGTATAAGAATTTTAGTTACATATCAAGAAGATATAAATGTAAACCATGTTTACTTAAATGAAGCTAAAAATTTACGTCCTGATAGATAAAAAACTATTTGCAAACTAGTTATTCCTGCTAATATAAATTCAATGAAATTAAACAACACATACTTTTACTTTAGTGAGCACATATAAGTTGCCCTAAAGTTACGTTGTGTGAAATCGGGCAAAGGCCCGATTTTTTTATTTAGGAGGAAGATTGATAGTAGTAATGAAACAATCGGCAACTGAAGAAGATGTCGAAAGAATAAAATCTAAAGCTGTTGAACAAGGACATGAACCTTTAGTTATTTATGGAGTAGAAAGGACAGTCGTAGCAGTCAGTGGAAAGGTTATCGAAGACAATAGAGCAATAATGCGTTTATTAGACAATGTTCATGAAGTAATCCCAGTCGGAAGGCCTTATAAACTTGCTAGCAGGAGCTTCAAAGAAGGAAATACAGAAGTTAAGATAAAGGACCTTGTAATAGGAGGTAAAGAGCTAGCTTTTATTGCTGGACCAGATAGTGCCGAATACAGAGAACAGACACTTGAAACAGCAGAAGGTGTAGTAGCTAGTGGTGGAAATGGACTCAGAGGGGGAGCATTTAAACCTAGGACATCTCCGTATAGCTTTCAAGGTCTAGGAGAAGATGGCTTAGTAATGTTAAGAGAAGCTGCAGACATTCACAACCTTCCTCTATTTAGTGAAATAATGGATCTTCAGCATTTAGAAATGATGGAAAAATATGTTGATGTATTACAAATAGGTGCACGTAATATGCAGAACTTTAAATTATTGGAAGCAGTTGGTGAGTCTCCTCTTCCTGTTCTATTAAAGAGAGGCATGAGTGCAACTTTAGAAGAGCTACTGCTTGCTTCAGAATATATTCTTGCTAGAGGAAATGAAAATGTGATGTTATGTGAAAGAGGAATTAGAACTTTTGAGAATGCCACTAGGAATACATTTGATATAAATGCTATACCTTATTTGAAAATGAATACACACCTTCCTGTTATTGCTGACCCTAGTCACGCAACAGGAGATCGCACACTTGTGGAATCAGTTGCCTTAGCAGCCATTGCAGCTGGAGCTGATGGACTATTAATAGAGATTCATCCAAGACCAGATGAAGCTCTATGCGATGGGCCACAGGCTTTGACTCCAGATGAGTTAAAAGTATTAAGTGGAAAAGTAAGCGAAATAGCAAAAGTAGTTGGGAGATCTTTAAACTAACCATGAAAAATGTTCGAATAATTGGATTAGGTTTAATGGGAACAAACCTTGGACTAAACCTAATTAGTAAAGGTATTAAAGTTTATGGCGAAGATGTTAATGATTATGCCAATAATCGTGCCAGCAAGCTTGGGATAGATATAAATAAAACTGATGAAGAGATAGATTTAACAATACTTGCAATGCCAGTAAACAAGATTATCTCTTATTTAAAAGAAAATAAAAAAATATCAAACACAAAAGCTTTATTGGACATTGGAGGAACTAAACAAGAGATTTGTGACTTGATGGATCAATCAGTGACTCCTTCAATTGGCGGTCATCCTATGTGTGGTTTAGCTGATAATAATTCTTGGGAACCGACGCCTGAAATTTATGAAAAAGCAACTTTTTTATTATGTGAGACAGAATCTACTTCTGAAGAGTCAAAAACAATAATTAGTAATTTTTTAAAACTATTAAATGCAGAAGAGGTATGGATAGAGAGAGAAAGACATGACGAGATAATTTCAATAACAAGTCACATTCCTCATTTAATAAGCAGTGCTTTGGTAGGAATTGCTAAGGACGATTATCAAATTAATGAAATTATGGGCATGGCTGCAGGAGGGTTTGACGGCGCAACTAGACTTACTAGAACAAATCCTGAGATGATTATTGACATGTATGATACAAACTCAAAAAACATTAATAAGTTTCTAAAAGTTTTTCTGAAGGAAATATCTGAAATAATGGACCTTCAAGAGAGAAAAGAGTTAATAGATTATTTAAGTTCATCTGTTGAATGGAGAAGAGCTTTGTCAGAGAAATTTGGAGAAAGGCCACTAAGTTGAGTTCATTAAAAACTATTTCTGGAGAAGTTACTATCTTAGGGGATAAATCAATATCTCATAGGTGTATAATTTTAGGTTCTCTTGCAGAGGGTGAATCTTCTTTTGAGAATATTTTAATTTCAGGAGACACAGCTGCAACAATTGAAATTTTTCGATCATTAGGTGTCAATATTGATTTAATTGATGAAAATATTATCAAAATACATGGTGTAGGTTTAAATGGCTTAGATGAACCAAAACATGATCTAGATGCTAAAAGTTCGGGAACCACTGCAAGGTTATTAATTGGTTTGCTTTCAAGGCAAAACTTTTCTTCAAGAATGGTTGGGAGTAATCAGTTGATGAAGAGACCAATGGCTAGAGTCATAGATTTATTTACTGATAATGGAGCAAAAATTGATTCAGATAAAGGGAATTTGCCAATTACATTTACTCCCTCATCATATACATTTAATAATTTAGATACAAAAGTTCCAAGTGCTCAAGTTAAGAGCGCTGTGATTCTTTCATCGCTATACAATAATGAACCAACAATAATTAATGAAGAAACCCTAACTAGAGACCATACGGAAAGAATGCTATTAGAAATGGGTATTGAGTTAGTAAGGCTTGGAAACACAATCACAATACCCCCAGTTTCAAAATTAAACCCTTTAAATATGAAAGTTCCTTCAGATATTTCATCTGCTGCATTTTTGATTTCTCTAGGAGTTCTAAAAGGAGAGAATCTGTTATTAAAGAATGTTTTAATTAACGAGAGAAGATTAGGTTTTATAAAAGTTCTAAAAAGAATGAATGCAAATATTGAGATACTAAATATTAAAGAAATAAGTAATGAATTAGTAGGAGATATAAAAGTATCTAAATCCGACCTTGTAGCCACAACGATTGAACCAAAAGAAATATCAGACATTATTGATGAAATACCAATTTTAACTTTTATAGCAAGCCAAGCCGAAGGCAAAACAATACTTAAAGGTGCAAACGAGTTAAGAATTAAAGAATCCGATAGATTAGAAAATATGAAGAATTTCATCCAAGGCTTAAAAGGTGATATCACTATGTATGAAGATGGCTTTGCAATTAATGGAGTCCAAGATTTAGACGAGGGGAATGTAATTACGGAAGACGATCATCGAGTAGCTATGACAGCCATAATTGCCAACATTGCTCTTGGAAAGAAAATATTACCTGATAACACTGATTGCATTAAAGATTCTTACCCAACCTTTTTTCTTGATATAGAGAGCATTGGAGGAATGATTAATGAATAAATATGGAATCCTAGGTTGGCCATTAGAAAGAAGCTATTCGCCAGTAATTCATACTTTTTTATTAAAACATGTCTCCATTGAAGGTAAGTATGAATTAATAAGAATGAATGAAATAAATAATAAAAATATAGATCAAATTAATAAAAGTTATTCTGGATATAACGTAACAATTCCTTATAAAGAAAAGATATTGGAGGTTTGCGAAGAAGCCCACCTTGATGTCCATGTAAAAAAAATTGGTTCTGTAAATACTGTAAAAAATAAAGATGGAATAACTTCTTTTTACAATACAGATTATTTAGGCTTCTTAAATTTTCTTGAAATAATTAATTTTAATCCAGAGGGAAGAAAAATTATGATTTTAGGTAGTGGCGGAAGTTCAAAATCAATAAATTATGCTCTTAATTTAATAAAGAGTCAAGCAACAATAATAAGTAGAACAAATAAGGAAGAAGCTATTTCATATCAAGATCTAAATGAGAGAGCAGATGAAGTTGAAGTAATAATTAATACAACCCCTATTGGAATGCCTCCGTATGAAAATGAGACTTTAGATATTAATGTTGAAAATTTCAATAACCTCGAATTAGTTATGAATATTGGTTATGGGCCAAATAATAATTTTCTTACTTTATTTAATGACAAGATCCAAAAATTTGATGGTTTGGGGATGTTAATTTGTCAGGCAATAGAATCATTTAATATTTGGACTTCATCAGAACTAACAGTTACTAGTATTTATGATGAAGTTTTTAAAGAATTGGAAAAACAACATGATTAGATTTTTAACAGCTGGAGAAAGCCATGGCCCTGAATTAACAGGAATAGTTGAAGGCGTTCCTGCAGGATTTACAATCAGTAAAGAGTTTATAGATTCTTATTTAAAAAGAAGGCAGAAAGATACTGGCTCTGGCGGTCGAATGAATATTGAAAGCGATGAAGTATTTATATCTTCTGGAGTAGTTAATAATATTTCAACAGGAGCTCCTATTGCTTTACGAATTAAAAATAAAGATTGGGAAAATTGGAAAGATAAAGATATAGAACCGTACGTAGTTCCTAGACCTGGGCATGCAGATTTAATTGGTACTGCAAAATATGATTTAAATGACATAAGGTTAGTTTTAGAAAGATCAAGTGCTAGAGAGACAGCTATGAGGTGTGCAATAGGAGCAATAGCGATCCAGATACTAGAGTCAATGGGGATATCAATATATGGTTATGTTTCATCTATAGGGAAGGTTGATTATAGATATTCAAATGATTTCTCATTAGATGAGATGAGAAAATTAACAGATGATTCACCAGTCTCTTGTCCAGATGCTGATAAATCTCAGCAAATGGAAAAAGAAATTTCAAATGCAAGAAAAAAGAAGGACACACTTGGAGGGTCTATAACTACCATTGCTACAGGTGTTCCTCCAACATTAGGAAGTTATGTACATTGGGACAAAAAATTAGATGCTAAATTAGCAAGAATTCTTATGTCTATACAAAGTGTTAAAGCTATAGAAGTTGGAGATGGAATTGAATCATCAAAAAATTATGGCACATCAGTTCAAGATCAATATGTTTTAAATAAGAAAGAAATAAAAAAGGAATCAAACAACCTTGGAGGTTTTGAAGGAGGAATGACAAATGGTGAAAATATAGAATTGACAGCTTATTTGAAACCAATAAGTACTACATTGTCTCCGATAAAAAGTGTGAATCTTGCTGAAAAAGAAGAAACAGAAACAGTTTATGAAAGATCAGATACATGCGCAGTCCCGAGAGCAGTACCAATTTTTGAGAGCGCAATGGCCTTAGAAATATTAAATGCTGTTTTAAACAAGAGTGGTGGAGATAATAAGAAAGAAATAATTAAAAATTTTGAAAATATCCCAAATTTAAATATTGATGAATTTGATTTAGATAATAAAGTTTGGAAATTTGGTTATGAATCGGAATAATGTTTTTTTGGTTGGTTTTATGGGTTCGGGTAAAACAGCAGTTTACAAAGAGATTTCTCCTTTAGTTAAATCAGAAAATTTTGATTTAGATGAGGAAATTATTAAAAAATATGGAAGCATTGAAACAATATTTGAAAAAGAAGGGGAGGCTCATTTTAGAGCATTAGAACAAAAAAATTTTTCTTCTATTCCAAATGAAAACTGTTTAGTAGCTTTAGGCGGAGGTTCTATAGAGAACGATATAATTTTTGAAAAGATTATAAATTCTTCTAATGCTTTTTACTTAATGGATAATATTGAAAACTTATGGGAAAGAATTAAAGATACAGACAGACCATTAGTTAAAAAAGGCAAGGAAGAAGTAATAAAACTATTTAATAAAAGAGTGTCATTATATGAAAAAGTATTAAACAAAATTGATATGTCAAAAACGACAATTAACGAAGCATCTGAAATAGTTATTGAAAGTACTTGGTTAAAAGATGCAAGAATCTAGAGTTACTTATTTAGATAATATAGATGGGCTCAACTCGTATTTGAGAAAAAACTTTAGTACAAGTAGCTCAATAATCTTTGTTGATTCAAATGTAAGTTCAGAATATAAATTTGATGAAAATTTTAACACTCATGAAATTTTGGTTAATGAAGAAACAAAAAATATTACAACAGTTGATAAAATTTGGGAAATTATGCACTCGAATTCAGTAACAAGAAGCACAAATGTAATTTGTATTGGAGGGGGAGTCCTTTGTGATGTAGTGGGATTTGCGACTAGTACTTATAAAAGAGGTGCAAATTTACTATTAATTCCAACCACACTTCTCGCGATGGTTGATGCTTCACATGGTGGAAAAAATGGAGTTAATAATAACTATGGAAAGAATCAGATAGGTACATTTTATTTACCAAACGAGGTTTTAGTTTGTGTTGAATTTTTAAATTCCTTAAATAAAGAAGAAATTAATACTGGTTTAATCGAGGTTATTAAGGCTGGCTTTATTGGAAATAATAAAATTTTAGAGCTAGTTTATGGAGATGACTCAGTTTATTCCGACAAGAGTTTACTCCAACTAGCTATTGATGTTAAAACAAAAATTACAAAGGAAGACTTAAAAGAATCCAATACAAGAATGTATTTAAATTTTGGTCATACAATAGGACACTTAATTGAATCAGATTCAAACTATCAAATTTCACATGGTCAAGCTGTTGGCATTGGAATTTTGATTGCTTTAGAAATTTCAGAAAAAGAATACAATTTAGATCAATCATATAGAAAAAATTACATGACTTTTTTAAATAACTCAGGTCTTAAAAGTCATTATAAATTTAAAAAAACAAGAAGTGAACTTATAACGATATTAAGTAATGATAAAAAAGTAAATAATGAAAAGATTAATTTTGTTTTGTTAGAAGAAATAGAAAAACCAATCCTTAAAGAGGTAGATATTGAGCAAGCAATGGAATTGATAATAAATGACTAAAGTAACAATAATTAATGGTCCAAATTTAAACTTTTTGGGAATAAGAGAAATTGAAAAATATGGAAGCCTATCATATGAAGATTTAAAAAATAAGATTATTGAACATACAGAAGGTAAAAATAAGATCGAATTTTTTCAATCAAATTCTGAAGGAGAGATTGTTACATACATACAAGAAATTAGAAAAGACACTGAGGTCAAGGGTGTTGTAATTAATCCTGGTGGTTTAACTCATTCAAGTGTTTCTTTAAGGGATGCTCTTTCAATACTACAAGTGCCAATAATCGAGGTTCATATAACTGATATTGGCAAAAGAGAATCATATAGAAGAATAAACTTAATTTCTGACTTATGTACGAAGTCAATAGTCGGGAAAGGCATTGAAGGGTACATTGAAGGAGTTGATTTCTTAAATGAAAAAAATTAAAAAAATATTTTATCAAGGTTCTGAAGGTTCTTATTCCGAATCTGTTTTAGAAGCGTGTTTTCAAGAGGCTGAATATGTTGCGTGTGAAACCTTTAAAGAAACATTAGGAAATGTTTCAAGTGAAGATTTTGCACTTCTTCCAGTTGAGAATTCACTAGTTGGTACTGTTATAGAGGCATATGAGAATCTTACTGAGAGCAATCTTGAAGTATATTTAGAAATTAGAAAGAAAATAAATCATGCCTTAATTGGCCTTCAAGGTGCAAAAATAGAAAATATTACAAAAGTAATCTCGCATCCACAAGCTTTGCAGCAATGTAGCAATTTTTTAGAAGGCCTAAAAATAGAGAGACAGCCTGTTTTTGACACTGCAGGGAGTGTTATGAGCTTATTAGAAAATGATACTAAAGAAATTGCCGCAATTGCTGGAGAGCATTTTGAAAATGATAAAAGATTTACAATTTTACAAAATAACATATCAAATCATATTGAAAATTACACAAGATTTTTTTTAGTTGGCAAAGAAGACCCTGAAATGTCTGAAACGAAAGACAAGAGGTCAGCTGTCTTAATAGCTGATGACAAGCCAGGATCATTACTGCAGGGCTTAAAAATTTTTGAAGAATTAAAACTAAACCTTACAAAGCTTGAATCAAGACCAATACTTGGATCTCCATGGGAGTATAAATTTTATATTGATTATCAAAATGAAAGCAATGAAGTTGATACTCAACTTGAAGAAGAGTTAAGAAAAGTAACAAAAGAATTTAAAATTATTGGAAAGTATGGTTCTATAGATCTTTAAATGACCAGTTTGAAGATTCTTTATCGTCTTCTATAACTATATTTAACTTTTCTAAAAGATCTCTTATATTGTCAGACTCTTCAAATTTTTTACTGTCTCGAAGCTGGTTTCTTAAGGAAATTAAATCTTCAACTAAAGTATTAAAAATTTCTGAGTAATTTTTCTCATTTTTAATTTGTAATTTTAATTTTGCAATTTGTTCATTTAACTCACTAATATCATCTAATTTAATTTCACTTTTTTTATTGCTTAAAATATTATCTTTTGATAGTGGAAGTAGTTTTTTTAATTCATCTAAATTATATACTTCACCTTTTTCGAACGCCTTTTCTTCTTTGTGGTTGAGTATTGTTACATTGCCAATTCCTTCAACTTCAAAAGAGTTATTTTCTCCATCAATAAGAAGTGCAGTGTGTTCATCTATACCTATAATATTTGTAAATTCATTTTCTAATAAAGTTTCCATTCTTCTTTTACCTACATAGCTGTAACTTGTATCGTGAGTACCCCCTTCCTTATTATTAAAATGTGGAATAATTGTACAATTCAAATTAAAAATTTCTAAAACTTTTAATCCTTCTTCCCAGTAAGGCTCTAGTCCAACTTTATAAATTTCATAAACTGGCAAAGTTTTATTCCCCAAAGTAGAAGCAGCAGCACTTGAAAAAACTGCACTCCCTCCTTTTGTTATATGTTTTTTAAATAAATCTGGAATTCCTGAGTCAACCCATGTTTTTGAGGCATAGCTTGGGCTACCTGGTCCAGCAAAGATAAAATTTGATTCTGATAGTGCTTCTAACATTTCAAAATAATTTATTGAATTTATAGCTTTTTTATCTCTAAAGCTTGCCAGGTCAATTTTAATATTGATGCTTTTTTCATAAAATTCTTTTAATTTATTAACTAATTCATCAGCATTTTCTTGGAATCCAAAAGGTGTATCAATCATATAAGCATTAACTTCTTTACCTAGGTTGTTTATTAGCCTTCTATGAACCGTTACCAAATTTGGACTTGTTTCACCTGATCCAAGTATTGCTATTGATCCTTTAACTTTTGACATTAAACCATTATAGGTATTTAATGAATCTTGAAAAAATTGTATAATGAATTCATGTTTAAAATTATGTTAAAAATTTTAGAAGTATTCACAATCGAATATATACCCCGCCTTCCTATTGGATTAAGAAAGCATTTTTATAAACTAATTCTTCCTTTAAGGAAAGTAAAAGACAAAGTAGCTCTTAATGGCCCAAAGGGAGATTTTACATTTGAGATAAGACTGGAATACGCAAAGCTCTCTAGGCAAGGTTTAAACAATAGCGGCACGCATTTATTGAAATTTGATGAATCAGTAAAAGTTGAAAAACTTGAGAACACGCCCTTAGATATATACAAATTTACACCAGATGATCCAGTTGAAGATACATACGGCATTTACTTTCACGGAGGAGGATATTACGCAGGAAGCATAACTTCTCATAAACATTTTGTATCTCAATTAACTGCTGGAACAAATGTCCCATTTTATTTTTTTGAATACAGGCTAAGTCCAGAGAATGTTTTTCCTGCGGCCCATGAAGATGCAAAAGTTGCAGTTGAATATATAAAAAATTTAGAAAATGGAAAAAACTCCATATGGGCTGGTGAGTCAGCTGGCGGAGGCCTATCGACTGGATTGGTAGTAGATGATTCATTCAATATCAAGCCAGATAAATTAGTACTCCTCTCTCCTTGGCTAGATCTTTCAGATAGAAATCGGGATAGAAGCTATTTAAAAAACAAAGATATTTTGCTAGCTTTAGACGGTATGCATTTTGTAGGAGAATATTATGCTGGAGAATTTGATCCAACAGATCCGATCTTATCTCCTGTTTTTGCAGATATAAATAATTTTCCAGAAACATTAATTCAAGTCTGCTCAAATGAACTTTTATACAATGATGCCATTGAATTTACAAAAAAACTTGGTGAAAAAGGAACCAAGTATGAGTTACAAGTTTGGGATGATTTATGGCATGCATGGCACTTCTTTCCAATAAAAGAATCTTCAGATGCTCTTAAAAAAATAGTTAACTTTATTACTTCTGACTCTTATTCTTCACCTAAGTGATGAAGGGCAAATCCATAAGGTAGCTCAAGTCGATTTTCTTTCATTAACTGTTTATTTTGTAAGATATCTTTTGTTAATGAATCTTCTTTTATAATTCCTTCATTTAAAACTAAACTTCTTTCACAGATTTCTAATGCCATAGGAAGATCATGAGTGACAAGTATTATGGATATATCTAACTTTATTAAAATATCAATTAAATCTCTTCTTGATGCAGGATCTAAATTTGAGGCTGGTTCATCAAGAACTAATAGTTTAGGTTTTGATGCTAAAACAGTTGCAATTGCAACTTTTCTTTTTTGTCCAAAACTTAAATGATGAGGAGCCCTATCTTGAAAATTTTCCATACCAACCATCTTTAAGGCCTCTACAGCATTTGTTTCACTTTCCTCATTTGAATACCCAAAATTTTTTGGTCCAAACATAACATCTTCAATAACTGTTGGCATAAATAATTGGTCATCTGGATCTTGAAAAACAACACCTACAGTTTTTCTAATTTTTCCAATGTTTTCAGATGAATATTCTAAACCATCAACTTCAATTTCACCTTTTAACTCTCCAAGTATTCCATTCAAATGGAGAATTAAAGTAGTTTTACCTGCACCATTTGGTCCTAATATTGCAATAGATTCACCTTTGTTAATAGAAAAATCTATGCCTTTTAAGGCTTTATGTCCATCAGGGTACGTATATGACAGATTATTAATTTTTAAATATTTACTCATAAATATTTATCCACAATTAAAACAAAAATTGATATCAAAGTTAGAAAAATTAATAATACTGAATTGTCATATTCTCGTTTTTTTAATTCAATAGACCCATTAAAACCTCTTGAAATCATTGATAGGTATACTCTTTCGCCTCTTTCATATCCTCGAATTAACATAGCGCCTGACGCATAAGCTATTGGGATAAGACCTTTTATTCCTTTTTCTTGATATCCTCTAGACCTCATGGAAATTCGAACTCTTTTAAACTCATCAATGAAGACATCAATGTACCTTATGGCGAATGACATAATGGCAATTATTATTTGTGGAAGTTTTAACTTTTGTAAGCCATAAATAAGCTCAATAGTTGTTGTTACAGCAGTTAAAACTATTCCCATAGTTACTCCGAGAGTTGCTTTAAAAAGTATTCCAAACATATCTTCTAAACCAGTTCGGTATATATCTATACCAAATAATGTATAAACAATATCATTATTTTCACTACTCAAGAAGGGGAGAAATAAAGCGAAGATAATAAATGGAATATCAATTGTCAGTCTTTTAAGATAAATTTTTAAAGGTATTTTTGAAATATAAAGAATGAGAAAAACAATTAATGAATGTGAAAGTATCTGAAACAAATTTTCAACATCTGAAAAGGCTATAGATATTACGATTAAAAAAGTAGAAAGAATTTTAAGTTCTGGTTTTATATTTTTTAAGACAGATTCTTTGTGTAATGAAAGATGGTGGGAGTGAGTTGTAGAGTACATAGGCTAATGTTACTGCAAATGGTTTGCAATAAAAAAAATTATTTACATTTTTTACATCTACCTGAATATACAAAGTGATTCTTTTCTATCTTATACCCAGTGTCATTAGTAATAAGTTCATTAACCTTATTTGTTGTTTTACTCGAGATATCTTCAATATTATTACAGTTATCACATGCTATATGAGTACTTGTTATTGCTTCTTTGAGATAATATATTCCAGAAGAGTGAGCTTGGTGAGAGTGCTCAATAATATTTAACTCTTCTAGTAATTCAAATGTTCTATATATGGTTGCTAAATCAATCTCTTTTGAATATTTACGGGCCAATTTAAATAAGTTGTCTGCTGTAAAATGCTCATGACCTGATTCTTCGAGTATTTTACATATAATTTCTCTAGATGTAGTTACTCTGTATCCATTTTTTTTGAGCTGATTTATCAAATCCATAGGTAAAGTATAATTTGTTTAATTAGGGAAAAATATTGAAAAGAATACTTTTAAAAATTGTTAATAAATATAGTTTGATTTATTCTCCAGTAATCTGGACTCTTGGCGTAGCTATAATTTCTATCGTATATAAACCTTTTTGGATTTTGAATTTCTTAACTGTACTTGCAATATTGTTTTCTTTTATTTTATATTTATATACATCAAGAAGAGGGCTTACTATTGATGGGCATAATTTCTCTAATTATAAATATACAATTCTAGAATATTATTCAGACTACTGACTAGGTTGTACAGCTTCGAAACTCATAGTTGATGAGTTCAAGAAAAAAAATCCTGAAATACCAATAGTTTCTATCAATGCTTCAAAGAAAGAGTACAAAGAGATAATTGAAAAATATAGATTGAAGTTCACACCAACCTATATTTTAGTTGATAGTAATGGTGAAAGAGTACATAAAAGAGTTGGCAGTTTTAGTAATAAAAAATTTACATCTTTGATAAATTAAGAAACCTTGTCTCCTAAAGATGAGTCTTCATCGGGATTAAGCAATAATACATTTCCTTCTTTATCTATAGATCCAAGAATTAAACACTGGCTCATGATTGATCCAATTTGCTTTTCTCCTAAATTTATTATTCCTATGCATTTTCTATTTACTAAGCTTTCTAAAGAATAATTAGTTATCTGGGCACTAGTTTTTTTAATTCCTATTTCTTCACCAAAGTCAATATTTAGTAGGTAAGAAGGTTTGTTTATTTCTGGAAATTCTTCTGCTGAGATTATTTTCCCAACTCGAATATCTAGCTCCATAAAATTTTTAACATTTTTATTCATATAAATAAAATGTAATTACATAATAATTTTATGTCAAAAATAGTTATTTTAGCTGGTGGAACACGTGCAGAGTCAAGAAACAATATGGCTGCATCTTACGTTGAAGAATACTTAAAACAGTTAGAAGTCCCATGTTCTATATTTGATCAGCTTTATTTAAATACTCCATTTTTATTAGACTATGAAGACCCGCAACCTTCATCGATAGTGGCCATAAGAGATACGCTTATAGATTCTGACAAGTTGATAATATTCAGTCCTGTATTTAATGGCGGCTATGTTTCTCACTTAAAAAATACTTTGGATTGGCTTTCTTTAGGCTTTGATAATTATTCATACAATGAATTATTTAAAGGGAAGAACGTTGCTGTAGTTTCTTCCGTTAACGGAAGTGGAAGCAATGCAAAAGCGTCCTTCGATTTACTTTCAGGGCAGTTAAAAAATTATGGCTTAAAAGTTTATGAAGAATTTTATTTATTTACCGAACAAGAAAATGTCGATGAAATGATAGAAACTGGAAAGAATGAAGAGAAATTTCAAAATTTTATTGATTTATTTTTAACTATTTAATACTTCGTCAATTTTTTTATATATTAATTCTGTAAGCTGTTCAGTTGTATAGTCATTCGGATTTTCTACTGGCTCTAATACATCAAGATGAATGTCACCTTTCTTGAACCAAACTTTTCCTTTAATCATAAGATTATGAGCATTATGAGTTACTACTGGCAGAATGGGTAAGTTGAAACTTTGAGATATATTTGCTGCACCTTTTTTAAAAGGTAAAAGATCTTTCTGATTACTTCTTGTTCCCTCAGGAAAAATCATAATTGAGTTTCCTTCGGCAATTACATTTGATATTGATTTATTAATTTCAGGTAAATTTAATTGTGCATTTTTTCTATCAATTCTTGGAAGGCCTAGTATTTTTAATACTCTTCCAAAGAAAGGCCATCTAAATAATTCTGTTTTTGTTAGAAATCTTATTGAAACTGGGAGGGCATGAATATGCGTAAAAATATCTAAGGTAGAGGGATGATTTCCAACTACTATGTAGCTTCTTTCCGTATTAACATTCTCAATTCCTGATATGGTTAAATTTACTCCAACCATTTTTACACCAAGCCATCCAAAGTAATGATAAATTTTTGTTGCTAATTTTTTACCTCCAGGAATTAAAGCAGTCATCAAAATACTTACTATAAATATTACAAAAAGGAATATAAAAGTAGGGAAACGATATAACGTTCTAATCCTAGTTTCAGTATCTATATTTACACTCACAAGTTAATTTTATTAGATTTAAACAAAATAAATCATATGATTAAATATAAATTATTGTTTATCTCTAAGGTCTACATAGGGCATAACTATCTGCACTACAGGGCCAATAGATAAAGCAATAAATACTGATGCAAAGCCCACCGTTCCCCCCATTATCCAACCTAAAATTAGAGCAGTTACTTCTATAACGTTTCTAGCTGTACCAATTTTTAATCCTAGGCTTTCAAGTCCAACCATAACCCCGTCTCTTGGACCAGAACCTAGGTTGCTACCAACATAGATTGCTGTTCCAGCGCCAATTAAAGTAACTCCAAAAAAAATAAAGAGAATTTTCACTAATAACAGTTCAGGGGTGCTGCCAATTTTTATGAAATAATCAACTACAATACCTGTCCAAAAAACATCAACGATTGTTCCAATTCCAGGTTTCTGCTTTAAAGGTATCCATAGAAGTGTTACAAAAATACCAGTCAAAATGATTGCAGTCCCATAACTTATTCCTGTAATTTTTGAAAGCCCATCGTGAAATGCACCCCATGGCCCTAGACCTAGATTTCCTAAAAAATTAAGTGATATCCCACCGCCAAGTAGAGTGGTCCCTATCATAACTTGGAAGAACTTTCTAACTGGCAATTGCATATTCAAATCTAGCATTTATTTCTACTTATAAGGGTTACTAATATAAGAAGATGAAAAGAATATTTGTATTTTTATTATTATTTACTTTTTGTTCAGACACAGCTTCTGAACAAGGAAGTCAAACTGTAGCTGTTGATTCAACTACAACAATATTAGAAGTTGTTGATTCAGATGAAACCACAACTACCTTGATTGAAATTGAACAGCTAGAAACTTTTACAGATATTAATTATGAAATAGATAACGAGAAAAGCTTAGTTAGCTACTTAGCACCAAAAGATTTTCTCAACTCAAATATTGAGATAGTTAGAGGGTCTACAAACAAAATAGTAGGAGGGTTCACTCTTTCACTTGATTCATGTGATCTTGCAGACTCATGTCTGTTAATAACAGATCTTATTATCTCAGCTGACCTTACAACCTTAAAGAGCGGTAATTCAATAAGAGATAATGCAATCAAAAAGAACTGGTTAGAGTCAAATCTTTTTCCGAGTGCAATATATAAAATTGATGAGTTAATTCTTCCGAATAATGATTTTGATTCAAAAATTGATGAGACAGTAGTAGGAATACTAACAATAAGAAATATGGAAGTTAATATTCCATTTACTATTACTGCTTATATGGAAGATGATGAAATTAAAATTTTTGGCATTACTGAAATTGACACAACCTGGTTTGGTTTTGATGCTCCGACAAAGTTTAATGCTTGGGAAGTTTTGAATCCAATTGCAATAGAAGTTGAATTAATTGCAAAAAGAAAGTAAAAGTTGATTCAGGATTTAAATTATCAAAAAATTTCAAAACCTCATGAAAAAAATAATGATGACTATGCATCTGTTTCAATATTAATTCATGATGAAAAGGAAATAATTTTTATAAAACGGTCTGAAGATTTGCCAACCCATAAGGGACACATTGCTTTTCCTGGTGGGAAGAAGGAAGTTGAAGATCAAAGTATTGTCGATACTGCTCTAAGAGAAGCTTGTGAAGAGCTTTTAATTGATTTAAAAACAATTACTCCAATTGGAATCTTGAAGCCTATAGATACAGTTGAATATAAATTTGAAGTTTATCCAGTTGTTTGTTTGATTAGCGATAAACCAAGTTCATTTAACAAATCAGAAGTTCAAAATTTATATTACGTTCCTATACAAGAACTTGAAAAAGAAAAAAATTGGGTCTTTCGTGGACACTACGATAGTGATTGGGTTTTTGACATTGATGGAGAAGTTTTGTGGGGAGCAACAGCAAAAATGGTTAGAAATTTACTTAATATTACTCACTAAACATTTTCTTCTTCATCTTTTACAGCTAAATACAAAGATATAAAAATTAAAAATAAAGTAATAAAAAAGATATTACTTACAACTTCTTCTAGGAATATATAACCGACAAATATTCCGACAATTGGAACAACATAATCAACAAGTGTTGTAAATGTTGCAGAGAGTCTTTTTATTGTATAGAAAAATAAAGAGTAATTAAAAATATCTATAAAAACTAATCCAAACAACCTCAAAGCTTGTGTATTAGAGATTAATTCAATTTTTCCTCCAAAAGAAAGAAATAATACTATTGAAATTAGACTACTTGCTAACCATTGCGTGCATAGATATGTTTTTGCAGGAATATATTGAGAGTCTTTTTTATTTGTTATGTTACTTACTGCTAAACCTTGTATCCCTATTAAGGCAAGGGTTCCTCCTGTAAGTAGATTTCCTTCATTTAATAATCCTGTTGTGCCAGATTGAAAAAGAAGAATAAGTCCTACAAGTCCTATAAATACAGAAATTAATTTTAGACGAGTGATTACTTCTTCTTTATAGAATAAATAAACCCAGATGACTGTAAATAAGGGAATCGTAGATATAAAAATACTATGAAGACCTGATGATATGTATTTTAAAGCGTATATGAATGTCCAGCCTGGAATAGTTATAGCTAAAAAGCCCGTCAAGCTACCTTTGATAAAATAGTTGAAGTTAATTTCATTACTAAATTCTTTAAAGCAATATATTCCAAATAAAATAGCAACAATTGTGATTCTGGCTGTGACTATAAAAACTTCACTTACACCATCAATTAAAAGACTTCTGTTTAATAATCCATGAAATCCGAATAAGGAACCTATCAAAATTATATTTCTTAATCCAGAATAAGCAGACATTGAATATTCAGATTTGATAAAGACTCTCCAATTTGATTTAGTTTATTAGAATAGCAGATATGAAAACAGTTTTTTCAGGAATTCAACCTACTGGCAAAGTTCATTTGGGTAACTTTTTAGGTGCAATTAATAATTGGGTCGAAATGTCTAATAATAAAAATAAAAATTATTTTTGTGTCGTAGATTTACATTCATTAACTACACATCCAGATCCGAAAACAATGGAAGAGAATATATTATCTACAGTTAAGGTTTTGATTGCTGCAGGTATAAATCTGAATAACTCAACAATTTATGTACAGAGCAAGGTGCCTGAGCACGCACAATTATCTTGGGTGCTATCTAATTTTTGTCAGATAGGAGAGTTACAAAGAATGACTCAGTTTAAAGAAAAATCATCTGAATTAGGAAATCATGCAGGAATACTAACATATCCAATATTAATGACTTCAGATATTCTAATTCATAAAGCCAATGAAGTTCCTGTGGGTGACGATCAAACTCAACATTTAGAATTAACTAGAAATATTGCGGAAAGATTTAATAACAAATATGGAGACATTTTTCCTGTTCCTGAGAAAACATCTGGAAAAGTTGGAGCAAGGCTTATGTCCCTCAGGCATCCTGAAAATAAAATGTCTAAAAGTGCGGATGATATAAATGGAACAATATATTTTGATGATACTAAAGATAAGATTATGAAAAAATTTAAATCATCAGTTACAGATTCTGAAGATGAAATTAGATATGATTTAGAGTCAAAAATAGGAATAAGTAATTTAATTGATATATATTCATCAGTAAAAGGAATTAGTCATAAAGAAGTAGAGAAAAAATTTTCAAGTTCTAAATATGGAGAATTTAAAATTGAAGTTGGAGAAGCAGTATCAAATTATCTTGAACCTATATTTTCTAAATATGATTCTTTGAGTGACAAAGAAATTATGTCACTAATGGACACTAATCTAAATGTAGCAAAAAGTTCTGCAAAGAAAACAATGGAAGAAGTAAATAGTCTTTTAGGTATCTAAAAAATGGACAAAATTAAAAGCATTCCTGACGAATGGAAAGAATTAGTAAATGACGACCAAAAAAGATCAATAGAACATATTTATGGCCCCTTGTTAATTATTGCCGGAGCTGGCTCTGGAAAAACAAGAGTCCTCACTTATAGATATGCCCATTTAGTAAAAAATTATTCGATTAGTTTTGAAAATATTTTGGCTATTACTTTTACAAATAAAGCTGCCAATGAGATGAAAGAGAGGATAAGTAAGTTATTAAATTTAGAAGTTTCGCCAAAATGGATCTCGACATTTCATAGTTCATGTGTAAAAATATTAAGAATTCATGGCCATTTGATTGGATTTAAGAATAATTTTACAATTTATGATCAATCTGATTCATCAAAATTGATAAGAAACTGCATGAGAGAAGGTGATGTTGATTTAAAGCAGTATTCTCCAAAACGTTTTCAAGCACATATATCAAGTTTAAAGAATATGCGTATTTCTCCAGGTGAAGCAATTGAAAATGCAGAATCTTTTTTTGAAGTAAAAGTTGCCGAAATATACACTTCTTATGAAAAAAAACTTATCTTATCGAATTCAATGGACTTTGATGATTTATTAATTAAAACAGTTGAGCTTTTAGAAACAAGCGATAAAGCATTAGATTACTGGTCTAATAAGTTTCAATATATTATGGTTGATGAATATCAGGACACAAATCTTGTTCAATACAAATTAATTGAGTTACTTTCTTCAAAGCATAAAAATTTATGTGTAGTTGGTGACTCTGATCAAAGTATTTATGCTTTTAGAGGCGCTGATATAAGAAATATACAAGAGTTTGAAAAAGATTTTAGTAATGCAACAATCATTACGCTTGAAAAAAATTATAGATCATCACAGAAAATTTTGGATATTGCAAACGCTGTCATATCTAATAATCCAAGGAATAAGGAAAAAAATCTTTGGACTGATAATGAGGATGGAGTAGATGTCAATGCAATAAGATTTAATTCAGAGAGAGATGAGGGGAGATGGATAGTAGAAGAAATATCAAAAATAATTAAAGATGGTGAGAATAATGAGATTGCAATTTTTTATAGAACAAACAATCAATCAAGAATATTCGAGGAAGAATTAAGAAAATTAAGTATCAATTATAAGGTTGTTGGAAATGTTAGATTCTACGATAGAAAAGAAATAAAAGATGTACTTTCTTATTTAAATTTCTTAGTAAATCCAGATGACGCCGTTTCATTTGAAAGAATTTTGAATGTCCCCAAAAGAGGAATAGGAGAATCGACTCTACAAAAATTGAGAGATTATGCTAATTCAAAAAATATTTCTGTATCCAATGTTTTAGATCATATCAATGAAATTGATACCTTATCAGATAGAGTTATAAAGCAATTAGCTTTATTTAGCAATTTAATAATTGAATTAAAAACATTTGCAATAGAAGGTCCTTCTAAGTCAATAGAGAAGATTCTTGACTTAACTGGCTATAAGAATGAATTAATTAAAGAAGGCACCTTAGAGTCACAAATGAGAGTTGAAAACTTAGATGAACTTTTAACTTCAGCTGTGGAATTTGAAAATCTATACGAAGAAGAAATAGATGATCCTTTTCATAAAGTTAGAGACTATTTAGAGTCGCTTGCTCTTTTTACAGAATCTGACAATATTACCGATGAAGACACCGTTCTTTTAATGACATTGCATAATGCAAAGGGCTTGGAATTTCCAATTGTTTTTATGACAGGAATGGAGGAAAACGTATTCCCAAGTCAGAAATCTGAGAACGAATTTGAGATACAAGAAGAAAGAAGGCTTTGCTACGTAGGAATGACTAGAGCTGAAAAGAAATTGTATTTAACTTACTCTAGTACAAGAACGCTTTGGGCCGGAACAAATTATAATCTGCCAAGTAGATTTTTAGATGAAGCAAAACCCTTTTATAAAGAGATAGAATTAGAAGAATCTGAGAATATTAATTTATTAACACCAGAAGAAGATACTACAGGTAAAAAAGTTATCCACGAAAAATATGGAAAAGGTGTTGTTGTTGAAACATCAGGAAATGAGATAACGATTGACTTTGGAGAAGAGTGGGGAATAAAGCACCTAGATGTAGAGTGGGCGCCAATTAAATTTGAATAGAAATCTTCACATAAGTATTTTTTTATAGAATATATAATCTTTATTGAAATATGGATTTATTTGAATATCAAGGAAAATCGCTTTATCAAGACTATGACATAAGCCATCCTAAATCATCCTTGGTAAAAGATCCTAAAGAACTTCAAGAATTAAAGGGGTTGAGTTATCCAGTAGTTGTTAAAGCGCAAGTTCAAGTAGGTGGTAGAGGTAAAGCTGGAGGAATCAAAGTAGCAAACAACCATGATGAGCTGATTGAATTAGGAAACCAGATATATGGAATGGACATAAAAGGTCACAAAGTAGAGGTTCTATTAATTGAAGAAGCTTCAGAAATTTTAGAAGAATACTATCTTTCGTTTACGCTTGATAGGTCGGCTAAAAAATACTTAATGATGCTCAGTGCCAAGGGTGGTATGGATATTGAGCAAGTAGCAAAAGATAATCCAAAAGATTTGGTAAAACTTCATATATCACCTTCACAGGGCTTAGACAAAAAAGATTTAGATAAATCAATAATTGAAGCTAATTTAAATCAAAAATTTAAAAATGAATTATCAGAGATAATTATTAAATTATATGAACTATTTGATGAAGGAGATTGCGATTTAGTTGAAGTAAATCCTTTAGCTATTACCAACGAAGGAGTAATGGCACTTGATTCAAAAGTTGCATTAGATATGAATGCAAAATTTAAACATGAAAATTTTCAAATTCTGGAGGATGAAATTCCAATTCCCGAAGAAGAAAAATTTGCTAAAGAAAAAGGTCTTAATTTTATAAAGTTAGAAGGTTTTGTGGGCATCATTGGCAACGGAGCAGGTTTAGTAATGTCAACTCTTGATGTTGTAGCTGAACACGGAGGGAGTGCATCCAACTTTTTAGATATAGGTGGTGGTGCTAAGTCTGAAACAGTAAGTGCTGCACTAGAAGTATTAGAAACTGACTCAAATGTTAAAAGTGTTTTAATAAATATTTTTGGAGGAATTACAAGATGTGATTTAGTTGCAGATGGGATAGTTGAAGCAACTAGTGGTAAAAAATTAAAATGGCCAATAATAATCCGTCTTGATGGAACAAATTCTAAAGAAGGTCTAGAAATATTGAAAAATAACCCTAACGATAATATTTTTATCTCAGAAAACATGGACGAAGCAGCAAAATTAGCTGTTGAGAGCGGAGTATAATTATGGCAATTTTAATTGATGAAAATACAAGAGTTGTTGTCCAGGGATTAACAGGTCGAGAAGGCCAGTTCCATGCATTAAGAAATAGAGATTATGGTACAAACATTGTTGCAGGCACAAGGCCAGGTAAGGGTGGTGAAAATATAGAATCCATACCAATATTTAATACTGTTGAAGAAGCTGTCAAAGAGGAAGGAGCTAATGTAGCTATGACTTTTGTTCCACCTGCTTTTGCTAAGGAGGCTGTACTAGAGGCAGCATTTGCTGGGTGTGAATTAATTGTATGTATTACAGAAGGTATTCCAGCAAAAGATGAAGCTGAAATGTATGACATAATCAAAAAAGAAACAAATTCAAAATTGCTAGGTCCAAATTGTCCAGGTTTGATTTCTCCAGGTAAATCAAATGTTGGTATTATGCCTCATGAAATTACTAAGCAAGGAAACGTTGGTGTTGTATCAAGATCAGGTACATTGACTTATCAAGCTGTTCACGAATTAACACAATTAGAGATAGGGCAGTCAACATGTATAGGAATTGGAGGAGACCCAGTACCTGGGATGTCTTTTATTGATGTTCTTGAAGAGTATGAAAAAGATGATGAGACTTCCTCGATTGTTATGATTGGTGAAATTGGAGGAAGCGCCGAAGAAGAAGCAGCAGATTTTATTAAAAACAACATTTCTAAACCAGTAGTATCATATATAGCTGGAGTAACAGCTCCTCCTGGTAAAAAAATGGGCCATGCTGGAGCAATAGTTTCAGGAAATAAAGGGACTGCCGTTGCAAAAATGGATGCATTAAAAGATGCAGGAGTAAATGTGGTTTCAAACCCTACAAAAATAGGTAATGCTATAAAGAAAGTCATTTAATGGGAGAAAATTTAAAGAGAACAGACCTAGAATCCGCAATTCAGCGAACTAGAGAATCTTTTGACACAGATAACCCAACAGTGCCTTATATAGAGGGAGACGGGATAGGTGTCGACATATGGCCAGCTGCACAAGGAGTATTTGATGCAGTAGTAGAAAAAGCCTATAAAGGCCAAAGAAAAATAAATTGGTTGGAGGTGCTAGCAGGACAAAAAGCTTTTGATAATGTAAATGAATGGTTACCTGAAGAAACAACAAATAAATTTGAAGAATATGGAGTTGGGATAAAAGGGCCTTTGACAACTCCAGTAGGAGAAGGCATTAGATCTATAAATGTCTCAATCAGACAGATAATGGATTTGTATGTTTGCTTAAGACCAATTAAATACTTTAATGGAATTCAAACCCCAACAAAAAATCCTCAAGATGTAGATATAACTTTATTTAGAGAAAACACAGAAGACGTTTATGCCGGGAAAGAGTTAGAAGAAGGAAGCGAAGAAGTTCAAAAATTAAACAAATTTTTAAAATCTGAGTTTGGATGGGAAATAAGAGAAGATAGCGGGATAGGAATAAAACCTATATCTAAAACAGCTACTCAAAGATTAGTACGAGCTTCATTAAATTACGCTGTTGAAAACAATAAAAAAAATCTTGCATTAGTTCATAAAGGTAACATTATGAAATTTACAGAAGGCGCATTTAGAAAATGGGGTTATGAATTAGTTCAAGAAGAATTTTCTGATGTAGCTATATCTTGGGAAGACTGCAACGGAGATCCAGGTGATAAAATTTTAATACAGGATGTTATTGCTGATGCATTTCTTCAGCAAATTTTAGTTAAACCTGAAAATTTTGATGTGATTGCTACTACTAATTTAAATGGTGATTATGCATCAGACGCTTTAGCAGCACAAATAGGAGGAATTGGAATTAGTCCTGGAGGAAATATAAATTATGAAAACGGCAAAGCAGTGTTTGAAGCAACTCATGGTACAGCACCTAAGTATGCAGGTAAAGACCAAGCCAATCCAGGATCCTTAATTCTATCTGGTGAAATGATGTTTAGATACATGGGCTGGGATGAAGCAGCTGACTTAACTATCAAAACAATGGAAAAATCAATTTTAGATGGAAATGTAACTTATGATTTAGCAAGAGGAAGAGAAGAAGCAAAAACATTAAAATCTTCTGAGTTTGCAAATTCATTAATTGATAATTTAGATAAATTTTGAAGGAATAGTTATGAAGAAAGTTACGGTAGTTGGAGCAGGTAAGTACGGTTCTATGACTGCATTAAGGATAGCTGAATACGATATAGCTAAGACAGTAGTAATGACTGATATTGTAGAAGGTTTACCTCAAGGTTTAAGTTTAGATATAAACCAATCAAGATATGTTGAGGGCTTCAACACAAAACTTATAGGAACAAATAATTATGAAGACACATCCGATAGTGACATTGTAGTAATAACCGCAGGTCTGCCAAGAAAGCCTGGGATGTCGAGAATGGATTTATTAGAAGTTAACGCTGGAATAGTTAGTGAAGTAACTAAAAATATTTTAAAGCACTCTGATAATCCAATAATAGTGGTTGTAACAAATCCTCTAGATCAGATGACAACTCTTACAGCTGAAGTATCAAATCTTTCAAAAAATAGAGTTATTGGTCAAGCAGGTGTATTAGATTCTTCAAGGTTTGCATATTTTATTTCAGAAAAAGTTGGTGTTGATATTTCAAGCGTAGAAGCTCTAACTCTTGGAAGTCATGGAGAGACAATGGTTCCAGTTCCTTCATTATGTAAGGTAGATGGAAAACCATTGGAAGAATTATTGTCATCTGAAGAAATAAATGATTTAGTTCAAAAGACATCCGATGGAGGAGCTGAAATTGTAAGTTTACTTAAAACTGGAAGTGCATATTTTGCCCCTGCCTCATCTGCTGCAACCATGGTCAAAGCAATGCTAAGTGATTCAAATGAGATATTTCCAGTCTGTGCGTGGCTTAATGGTGAATATGGCATAAATGACGTATACCTTGGTGTTCCAGCAAGGCTTGGAGCAGAAGGAATAACTGAAATAGTGGAATATGATCTAACAGACACCGAAAAAGGGGCTCTTTTAGGAGCTTCGAACTCTGTTAAGGAAAAAGTGGCTGAATTAGATAGCATAAAAAATCAATAAAATCAGTACTTTTTAATAAAAAGCCAATATTTATTGAATTTAAAGATATTTTCCCATAAAAAACTATAATTATAGGAGAGTAATTAGTAATACTCATTAAAGAAAGGCTAAACAGCTATGAATAAAGACCAATTGGCAACAGTTGTGGCATCTGAAGTAGGATTGTCACAATCAGACGCTAAAGCAGCTGTTGAAGCAGTTTTTGATGGCATTACAAACGGAATGAAGAATGGCGATAAAGTTAGTATTGCCGGATTCGGACAGTTTGAATCAAGATACAGGGCTGCTAGACAGGGAAGAAATCCAGCAACTGGAGAAACAATTCAGATTGCTGCTAAAAATGCGCCAGCTTTTAAAGCTGCGAAAGGATTGAAAGATAGTTTAAATTAAATTATCTTAATTAATCATTTGAAAAGACGGCTATGCCGTCTTTTCAATTTATTGAAGTAATTTAATGTCTCCAGAAATTTTAATTTTTTCTTCAAATAATAAATCTTCTGGATTTTTTTTATTTTCTTTTAGTTCTAATAAAGTATTCATATTCATTTTTATTAATAAATTTGATTTTGATATTTCTGAATGTTTAGTTTTTTCACCTGATTCTAAATTTATTATTTCAGTTTTTTCATCATCTTCGATTTGAAGATAAATTTTATCTAAATTGTTTTTATTAGCTAACTTTAAATTATTGATTATTTCTTTAATTTCTAGATTCAATTATTTAATAACGTTTCTCTTTTTACATCTTCAATTGCTTTTGTTACTTGTATTCCTTTAGGACAAGCACTTGTACAATTGAATGCCGTTCTACATCTAAATGCTCCATTAACATCTTTTAATATTTCCAATCTTTGTTTAGATCCTTCATCTCTGGAATCAAATACAAATCTATGAGCATTAACTATTGCTGCAGGCCCAATATATGAATCTGCAGTCCAGAAAACAGGACAGCTAGTTGTACATGCTGCACAGAGTATACATTTAGTTGTATCTTCAAATTTTTCTACATCCTCTTGACTCTGAAGTCTTTCTCTATCTCCAGGATCCTTATCATTGATTAAATATGGCATTACTTTTTTATAACTATCCATAAAAGGCTCCATATCTACAATTAAATCTTTCACAACTGGCAAACCTCTTACAGGTTCAATTTTTATTGGGTTGCTAACTTCTTTCACTAGAACTTGACACGCTAACATATTTTCACCATTTATAACCATTGCATCAGATCCACAAACACCATGAGCGCAAGATCTTCTAAACGAAAGAGTGCCATCTTCAAACCACTTTACTTTATGCAGAAGATCTAAAATTCTTTCATCAGGATCTGCTTCAACCTTATAAAATTCCCAATGACCTTTACGATCATTTTCTGGGTCATATCTAAGAATTTTTAATTCTATATCCATTAATATTTTCTTTCCATAGGTTCGTATTTTCCTAATTCTACATCTTTATATCTTAAATTTGCAGAGTTACCATTTTTAAATGCAAATGAATGTTTCATAAAATTACCATCATCTCTATCTGGGAAGTCTTGTCGTGAATGAGCACCTCTAGATTCTTTTCTTGCTAGAGCACTTGCTACTGTTGATTCAGACATATCAAGAAGGTAGTCTAATTCTATTGCTTCCATTAATTCTGTGTTAAATACTTTTCCTTTATCAAATATTGTTACATTTTCATATCGCTCTCTTAAGTTTTCAAGAATTTCAGTTTGCTTGCTCAGAGTTTCTTCAGATCTAAATATTTTTGCATTCTCTTCCATTGATTCTTGTAAATCATTCCTTATTCTTCCTACTGAAAATTCATCAGTATGCTCCTTCTCAATTAGGTTATTTACTTTATTTACTAAATCATCAGCTGCACTGTCACTGATTGAAGTGGATTTGGTTTTAGATACATATTCAAGCATGCTTTCCCCTGCTCTCTTACCAAAAACTACAATGTCAAGTAATGAGTTAGTGCCAAGTCTGTTTGCTCCATGAACACTTACACAAGCAGCTTCGCCGGCGGCATAAACGCCTGGTAATACAGTGTTTTTTTCATCACTTAGAACTCTTCCATTAACATCTGTTGGTATTCCTCCCATTGCATAGTGAGCAGTTGGTTGTACTGGTATAGGTTCATTAATAGGTTCAATTTTTACATATGTTCTTACGAAGTCTGTAATATCAGGAAGTTTTTTCTTAATTGTTTCAGCTCCAAGATGTGTTAAGTCAAGATATACATAATCGCTATCTGGTCCTGCGCCATTTCCTTGACTAATTTCTGTAGCAATAGCTCGAGAAACCATATCTCTAGGTGCCAAGTCTTTTATAGAAGGTGCATATCTTTCCATAAATCTTTCACCATCTTTATTCCTTAAAATTCCTCCCTCACCTCTTGCTGCTTCGGATAACAAAATTCCTAGTCTGTAAATACCAGTCGGATGGAACTGATAAAATTCCATGTCTTCAAGAGGAATTCCTTTTTGATATAAAATTCCAGGACCATCACCTGTTAGTGAGTGAGCATTAGAGCTTACTTTAAATATTCTCCCAAAACCACCTGTTGCAAAAGTTACTGCTCTTGATTCAAATATGTGGATGTCTCCAGTAGAGAGTTCAAAAGCAACAACACCTTTGCACACTCCATCTTCAATTTTTATATCTAATACTTGGAACTCATCAAAAAATTCTACTCCCATCGATACACATTTTTGATATAGAGTTTGAAGTATCATGTGTCCGGTTCTATCGGCAGCATAGCATGCTCTAAAAGCAGGAGACTCACCTTCTTTTACAGTATGTCCCCCAAATCGTCTCTGAGCAATTTTTCCATTTTCTAATCTACTAAAAGGTAAACCCCAATGCTCTAACTCAATTACTGCATCAATTGCTTCTTTACAAAGGATATCTACTGCAGGTTGATCAGCTAAATAGTCCGATCCTTTTACTGTATCAAAAGCATGCCAGTTCCAATTATCCTCTTCTACATTAGCTAACGCAGCACTCATCCCTCCTTGAGCAGCTCCAGTGTGAGATCTTGTTGGATAAAGTTTTGTAATAACTGCGAGCTTCATATGAGGAGCAGCTTCTATTGCAGCTCTTAAACCAGCGCCACCTGCGCCAACGATAACTCCATCAAAAGAGTGTTTTATTATTTTCATGCTTGCCTCACAAATGCAACTATTACGTATGTGCCAAGGATAAAAAAGACTAGGGAAGTACTATATAGAGCTCCTAAAGCTAATTTCCTAATGCTCAAGTCACTTATATTGTCATGTAAAACAACACGCACTCCATTTGTACCGTGTAAAAGACTTAGTGTTAGCAGTAACCAATCAAAAGTTCTCCAATAAGGAGTATCCCATCTTGCTGCTACAAATTCATAATCTAGGTTAAGTGTATCGTTAAATACATGCATAATAAACATATGAGTAACAGCTAGCAAGACTAATAAAAGACCACTGATTCTCATAAAAAACCATCCATATAGCTCAAAATTTGATCCCTCTAAAGGTGGCTCCCTTCTTCCCCAATCAGTTCTTGTTTCCATCATTATGAAGCCCAATCTGGTAAAGGTCTAATCATACAATCAGTCAAGGTTGTTCCTGGTTTGCTTTTTTCAAGACAAAGGTCGAAATATGATGTTGTCATTTTATATGTTGAAGGAATAAATATACCAATAAATAAAACTAATGAAATTATGTTTAATTGTTTTTGAAATTCAGAACCTCTTTTCCATAAATCAACAGCAATTATTCGTAGCCCATTTATTGCATGAGCTAGTATTGCTCCCATTAAACCGATTTCTGCAATTCTAAAATAAAAATTTTTGTAAATAGCTTCAGCACCTTCATAGACTTCGGGTCCAAGGAGTATGAGTGCAGTAGAAATAATATGCAAAATTAAATACCCAAATAGAGCCACTCCCGTGATTCTATGAAATATATAAAGCCACATTCCAGTTTTGCCTTTATATACAGCTCCTGAAGAAACTATTTTTTGATATGCCATCTATATAATTATCCTACATTAATTAATTTACATTAAATTAAATCGCAAATTCAGCCCTTGACAATCTAGATAAAACTTAATAAATTACACATATGTAATTTAGTTTGCATCTATGAAGGGAGTAGGGTGGAAAAATCATTAATGGAAGAACTCATCGGAGGTATGCCATCATGGACCGAAGATGCAAATTGTAAAGGTGCAGACGCAGATATATTTTTTCCAGAAAGAGGAGCTTCTACCCGAAAGGCAAAAGCTATTTGTAGAGCATGCAGCGTGCAATCTGAATGTTTAGAGTTTGCCATTGAAAATTCTGAAAAATTTGGCATATGGGGTGGGTTATCGGAACGAGAACGTAGAAGAATAAAACGCCAAAGAATTCAAGACTCCGAAGTCAGAGACGTTGGTTAGATACCAAACTTTTCTTTATATAAACTAAAATCTCTTTCAACAGGTATCTCATCACTTTTAATTATTTCAGTCACGACATTATTTTCATCAGTAATGTAGGTATACCTTAATGAAATTCCAGCTTCTTCACTAAAGCAGCCAAATTTTTTAGCAACTTCTCCATGAGGCCAAAAATCAGCGAGTATTGGGAAATCTATTTTGTGATGATTTGCCCAAGCTTCATTTGTCGGTCTTGCAGAAACAGTAATCATTACAGTTGATGTTTCATTTTCTTCAAATGAAGATTGATTGTCTCTTAGCTCACAGATTTCTTTGTCGCAAACACTACTAAAAGGAAATGGAATAAAGACAAACATAGTTTTCTTTCCCAAAAAATCCTTATCTTCTAAAAAATCCTTATTTGTATTAATTAATTTAAATTCAGGTATTTTATCTCCAACATTTATGCTCATTATTAATTCTCCTTTTCTATTACTTTAGTCAAAATTATTAAATAGGGGGCATAGATGTTCTTGCTGCCCAACCAATTGGATCTGACAATTCTTCAATACTAGGAATAAGATCTTCACTAGATAAAATTTCATCTATAGATAATTCATTTTTGGATTCATTTAAAAAAGTAAAAAAACTAGAGGTTAGATTATCGAGCTCACTAATTTTTATTTCAAGATCTCTAGTTGGACCTTCACTTGGTGAGAAAGTTAAATCCATTACTAGATCAAAGATACTTTCATCATTTAGTAATTCTAATTTTTTTGCCTTCTGCTTTATTGCTTCCCTATAAAAACTTAGTGGAGCCATAATGCTTTCAAAAATTTCATTCGTATCAAATTCTTCATCACTCGGTAAGTTAGATAAAATTTCTTGCGGATTAGAAATTTGACTTGGATCAATATTTAAATCTAGGTCTTTAATTTTTTCCATCATCTGTTTTGTGCTCTCAGTTAAATTGGTAATAATTTTTTTAAAGGGTGCTTCATAAGTTCCTAGGCTAAGCGCTGTATACTCCAAACTTATATATGCAAGAGAAAGATCTCTTTCATCTGCTTCAAAAATAGATAAACGATTAAAAAAGTTATTTTTATTTAATGACAAGGTTTTTGATTTAGGCAATATAATTCCAAAATTGCTTAAGCCCCAACTATGTTTACTTAAAAGACCTGCAATATTTCCAAGTTGCATTCCAACAATAGAAGACTTTATATTTTTAATTCCGAGACCTTCTGGCATCCCGCCTAATTCGAAATTACTAAAATCAAAATGCTTAATAGACTCTAGAAACCATAAACCATAATCTTTTGAGTCAAGTAATTTAAGTTCAACTGGATTCACTGTTGCACCTAAAGTCTTATCACTATTTAGTTCGACTACTCTAAAAATTTCATCAAACTTAATATCTTGATTTGAAAGTTCTGGGATAAAAGATTCATCATCTTTATTTAGGTGGTTATTTATTTGTTTTGCAAGCTCCCAATTTACATCTTCTTCATCATTATTAAAAAGATTAAAAAATTGAGAAAAAATATCTTCAGACATTATATGTCAGATGGTCTCAAATCTAATTGGAACTCTAATACAATTGAATTGCCATCTCTTAAAATTTCAATAGTTATAGGATCTTCAGCTCGCATACTTCTTAAAATTGTAATGAGTTGATCTAATGTTTTTACACTGTTTTCATTTACTTTTTTGATGATATCTCCAGGGAGTGCCCCAGCTTTTCCTATCGCATACATGTCATTACTTGGTCCATATAGTTCTTCAATATATACACCAGAGAAAACTCTGGCTCCATCATCTGCTACTTCAAAATATTGAGCTCCTAATATACCTAAGAATGCATGTAAAACCCTTCCATCATCTAGTAAGTCTTCAACTATATTTAAGGCTAAATTAATTGGAATAGCGAAACCTAATCCCTCTGCTCCTACATCTGCTGTTGCAATTGCTGTTGTTATTCCTATAAGTTCGCCGTCTTTATTTAACAATGCACCGCCACTTGATCCTCTTGTTATAGGTGCATCAGTTTGAATTAAGCCAAATAAAGTTACAGCTGCATTCATTGCATCATTTCCTACATCTAATCTCCTGTCAAGAGCAGAGACAACACCCGTTGTAACAGTAGGCGCTGCACCAAGAGTTAAAGGATGACCAATTGCTACTGCCAGATCCCCAACAAAAATTCCAGTACTATCTCCAATATTTATTGGTGTCAATCCTGTCTTATCTATTTGTATTAACCCAACATCAGTTAATTGATCTGATCCAATAATTTGGCCTTCATACATTCTTCCATCTTCAAAAATAACTCTTACACCATCAGCACCATTTATTACATGATGATTTGTAATTATTAAACCATTTTCGTTAATAACTACTCCAGAGCCACCTCCTACAGAAATAAATTCTTCATTTTCATCTAATTGTCCGACTTGAACTTGAACAATTGTTTTTGTTGCGACTTCAGCAATGGAAACAATTTCTGTAGAGTCAACCCTTGGAACTACTAGCTCCTTTTCCTTAATTGTTTCAGTAATAGTTACCGGTTCAGGCAAAACAATTTCTTCTTCTTCAAAAATTCCAAAGATATATAGAAAAGAAAGAACAATTATGCTCGTAATTATAGAAGTGCCAAAAACAATGTTTACTGAAGATTTATTTTTTTGGCTACTTTCTTCAACTAAGTCAGAAATATATTTTTTTTGTTCAAACAATTCTTGTTGTTCAAAGTTTTCTTCATTCATTCTATATATATTAAATGATATACAGATGTAGTTGATTTTTGAGTCTTCATTAAGATATCAATTCGAATTGAAACATTTTGCAGTTTACTTTAGTCTAAATAAGTACATGTTTGGGGGAGAGTAACTCATTTTATCT
>Ga0209036_1000022_pt1 | contig 55989 bp, 45 predicted proteins | sample MarorgKNORR_S2LV_3_FD_188222 | JGI IMG/M metagenome (GOLD analysis project Ga0209036, IMG submission 188222) | Marine microbial communities from the Southern Atlantic Ocean, analyzing organic carbon cycling - DCM_A/KNORR_S2/LV (SPAdes) (version 2) | ecosystem: Environmental > Aquatic > Marine >... | reverse complement strand
GTAGGGAATATGTATCATGCTGAAATTGAAACTGCGAGAAATGATGCTGGAAATGGCTTATTCCTCAAAGGAGTTGGAGATGGAAGTTTTAAGGAAGTTTTAGTATCAGAATCTGGATTTTTTGCACCAGGTGATTCAAAAAAAATAATAACATTAAATTTGGGAAGTAATAATATTATATTAGTTGCAAATAATAATGATCGTATTCAAATTTTCAAATAACTTAAAATTAAATAACAGCTGAAAAAATCAATTTTACATAATTTTACAACATTGAAAAAATACAACATTATATTCATTTTTACTTTTGCATTTTATTTATCTACAAATGCTCAAAAACCTACAAATTTTCATGAAGATCACTATATAGGATTACATCATTGGGAGATTCCTAGTAAGGATCCAGACAGAATTATACTAAACTTTAATGGGGATCCTTCATCAAAAAGAGCAGTAACGTGGAGAACTGATTCATCAGTAAAAAAAGCAATAGCACAGATAGCACTTGCTGGAGTTAATTCCAGCTTTGCTGATAACTCTGAAACCTATACTGCATCAACTGAGCAATTTGATTTAGGCCTCTATAAATCCAATAATTCTTATGTTGTTCATTACCATAGCGTAATTTTTGAAAATTTAAAAGAAAACTCTCTTTATGCATATAGAGTTGGAGATGGGGATAATTGGTCTGAATGGATTCAATTTAAGACAGCTAATAAAAACTATAGCCCTACTCAATTTGTATACTTTGGAGATGCTCAAAATGACGTATTGAGTCATTGGTCCAGAGTTATCAGAATGGCTTATCAAACTGCTCCAAATGCATCCTTTGTTATTCATGCTGGAGATTTAGTTGATACAGCTCACAGGGACTACGAATGGGCACAATGGTTTAAGGCTGGAGGCTTTATTCATAGTCAATGGACAGCAATACCTGTTGTTGGTAATCATGAATTTCAAAGCCTGATTAGGTCAACTCCTAAAAGATTATCTGTTCAGTGGAGACCTCAATTTACTTTGCCAGTTGAGAAAACTTTAGACTCAAAACTTTACGAGACTGTTTATTCAGTGAATTATCAAGATATACTTATTGTTGTTATAAACTCTAATGATTTACTTGAAGAACAAACGGAATATATAAAAGACAAACTTAGCAGCAGTAATGCTAAATGGAAGATTGTTACATGTCATCATTCTGTTTTTTCTCCAGCTAAAGGAAGGAATTTTGAGTATGCAAGAAAATACTGGAAGCCATTATTTGACAAATATGGTGTTGATTTAGTTCTAAATGGACATGATCATACATACGCCAGAGGACACATTCCAGTTAAATCAACTGACAATGACAAATTAAATTTTAAAACTTTATACGTTACATCCGTAAGTGGACCAAAACAATATAAACTAGGTTTAAATCAAATCAAAGGCTATAGTTCTGATGGATATAAATCAGATAAACTCGGAGAGCAAACACAATTCTTCCAAGTAATATCTATTGAAAATGATCAGTTAATATACACTGCATATACGGCTACAGGTAATGAATATGATAGGGCAGTAATTACAAAAGATTTCTCTAGCGGAATAAAAACATTAAAATAGTCTTGTAATTATTAGAGATGCAACTAAATAAAATTTTAATATTTATTACTATAATTTTATTTTCATGTGATGACTATAATGAATATGATGTAATTATTGTTGGAGGTGGAGCAGGAGGAACTTCTGCTGCTATACAATCTGCAAGAAATGGTGCTAAAACACTTTTAATTGAGAAGACAAACTGGCTAGGCGGTATGCTAACTTCTGCTGGAGTAAGTGCTATTGATGGAAATTATAATTTACCATCTGGTTTTTGGGGCGAATTTAAAGACAGTTTAGTATCTCATTATGGCGATTTAGAAAGTTTAAAAACAGGTTGGGTTAGTAATGTCCTTTTTGAACCAAAAGTTGGAAATGAAATTCTAAAATCTATTGCTAAAAATGAGAAAAATCTAAAAATTTTATTTTCATCAAGTGTAAGTTCTGTTTTTCAGCCAAAAGATGATTACTATAATTTCATTGTAAATTCCTCAAAAGGCCATTTTAGTTCAAAAGTTTTAATAGATGCTACAGAACTTGGGGATATTCTACCAATGATCAACGAGGATTATGATATAGGTATGGATAATATAGAAATGTATGATGAGGATATAGCTCCAAAGCTAAAGAATGATATAATTCAAGATTTAACTTATGTAATGGTTTTAAAAAATTATAATAAGAATGTTAAAATTGAAAAGCCCAAAAATTATGATCCATCTGAATTTTACTGTTCAACATCATCAATCAACTGTACAGAATCTGATAAAGCATTATGGGCTCCCAATCAAATGATGAATTATGGGAAATTGCCCAATGATAAAATAATGATTAATTGGCCTATTTATGGAAATGATTATTACTCAAATCTTTTAGAAATGAATCATGATCAAAGAGAAGAAGTATTTAAAAAAGCTAAAGAAAAATCATTAAAATTTCTCTATTATATTCAGGATGAACTAGGTTTTTATAATTATTCACTTAGTGATGAAGAGTATAATACTGAGGATAAATTTCCTCTAATTCCATATTACAGAGAAGCCAGAAGGATAAAAGGAATAGTTACATTTTCTCTTAATTATATAAAAAACCCTTATGATCAAAAATACCCACTTTACAGAACTGGAATTTTAGTTGGAGATTATCCGGTTGATCATCATCATGATGCTCATCCAGATAAAAAAAGTTTGCCACAACTTGCATTTTATCCTATACCTTCTTATTCCCTTCCTTTAGGGAGCATTATATCAAAAAAAACTTCTAATTTTTTAGTTGCTGAAAAATCTATTTCTGTTTCAAATTTGGTTAATGGAACTACAAGACTTCAGCCTGTTGTTTTACAAGTTGGCCAAATTGCAGGATTAATTGCTTCAGAATCTATCAAAAATAATATAAGCACAAATGAAATTGACACAAGAGATATTCAAACTAAAATATTAAACAATGGAGGCTATATTCAGCCTTATTTAGATGTAGAAAAAAATCACCCATTTTTTAAAGCTTATCAAAGAATTGGATCAACAGGTATACTTAGAGCAACAGGTTTGAATATCGGCTGGTCTAATCAAACTTGGTTTTATCCTGAAAGAAGTATTGTTTTGGATCAATTATTGAAAGATTTAGGAAATTACTATGATTTAAATAAAAATCCCTTGAGTGATTTAAGAACTAAAACAATATTTAAATGGATTTCTTTGGTTCAAAATCAAGAGATTAAAAATCAACAAAAGATTTGGAATGCTTTAGGTCTTTCCAATTTTAATAGTGATAGAAAGATAAATAGAGGAGAATTTGCTATAATTCTGGATTATTTTTTAAACCCTTTTAACAACTTTAAAGTTGACATTAAAGGAAATATAATTAAAAATGAATACTGAAAATCTATCAATTAGAAAAGCAATAACAAATGATATTAGTTCTGTAATGGAAGTAATTAAATCATGTACTATTGATATGATCTCAAAAAAAATTTTCCAATGGAACGATAAATATCCTAATATTGAAACTTTTAAAAAAGATATTATTAATAAACATCTTTATGTTTTAGTTACAGAAAATGAGATACTTGGTTGTGTATCAATTACATTTGAAATGGATGATTTTTACAAAAAAATTGATTGGATATCTAACACTAATAAAAATATTTACGTTCACAGACTTGCTATTCACCCAAAACATCAGGGCTTAGGTTATGCTAAAAAAATGATGACTTTTATCGAGAATATGGGTGTTGAAAATATGTGTGAATCGATTCGTTTAGACACATTTAGTATGAATGAAAAAAACAACAATTTTTATTCAAGGTTAGGATACGAAAAACTGGGACAGATATATTTTAGAGATCAAAGTGATATGCCTTTTAATTGTTATGAAAAGCCCTTAAAATAGATTGTTTAATTTTACTTAAAATATATGGCAAAAAAGAAACCAGACCAAGTTGCAGATAATCCTAATATTCTTCCTTATGCTTCAAATGTAGGGGCACCTGTTATTAAACCAACAGACCTTACATCTTTTAAGCAGGAAAAAATATTAAAGACTAACAGCTATTTTAAGTCTAAGTATGAGGAAATAAAAAAAGAGTATCAAGACTTAATTGATTCTTATGAGTGGAATAAATTAATATATAATTCTAAGTTCAGTTTTAAACCTGAAAAAGGTGAGATTTATCACTTATACCAAAGAAATGATGAAAAACTTTTTTTATCAATTATTGGTCCTGATGAGTGGAATATGGTATATATTGGTTCTTTTAGACTTGACTCTAATGATAAGTGGGAAAAAATAGATTCAACAACTAAATGATAACTATTAATCTTAATAAAGGTAAAAAGGTATATTTTTCATCGGATAACCATCTTGGATCTCCTAATCATTCAGAAAGTTTAGTTAGAGAAAAATTATTTGTTTCATGGCTTGACCAGATTAAGACAGATGCTCAAGTTATTTTTTTATTAGGAGATCTTTTTGATTTTTGGTTTGAGTATTATCGTTCTGTTCCAAAGGGTTATACCAGACTTTTAGGTAAGCTTTCTGAATTATGTGATTCTGGAATAAAAATATATTTTTTTGTTGGCAATCATGATTATTGGACTCTAGATTACTTTACAAAAGAGATAGGAATGGAAGTATTAAAAAAACCCACTGATTTTAAAATTAATAATAAACTATTTTTTATGGGACATGGAGACGGGCTTGGCCCGGGAGATTTAAAATATAAGTTTTTAAAGAAAATATTTAGGAACCCAATTTTTATTTTTCTTTTTAGAATTAATTATCCATGGTTTGGAATTCCATTAGGAAACTTTTTTTCAAGAAAGAATAAAATTTTCTCAGGTAAAGAAATAAAATTTGAAAAAAAAGAAAATGAAATGCTATACTTTTTTTGCATGAAAAAATTAAAAAATAAATTTTATGATTTTTTTATTTTTGGACATCGCCATCTTCCATTAAAAATTGATTTAGGAAATGGTTCTTCGTATTATAATACAGGTGATTGGATAAATCATTACTCATTTATTATTTACGATGGGAAAAATGTTGAATTAAAATATTTCAAAAAGTAAAAATTGATAGAAAATAATAAAATCAGCTACGAAAAAGCTGTTTTGATTGGGATTATCAATAGCATTCAATCAGAAGAAACAGTTAAGGATTATTTAAATGAACTATCTTTTTTAGCAGAAACAGCAGGAGGAGTTGTTTCAAAAAAATTTATTCAAAGAATTGACAAACCCAATCCAAAAACCTTTATAGGATCAGGAAAATTATTAGAAATTCAAGTTTATTGTAAAAAAAACGATATTAGTTCTGTTATATTTGATGATGAATTATCTCCTACTCAACAACTAAATTTAGAAAAATACTTAAAAGCAAAAATTATAGATAGAACAGGATTAATCTTAGATATTTTTGCTCAGCGAGCAAAAACAAGTTACGCTAAAAACCAAGTTGAATTAGCTCAATATCAATATTTAATGCCTAGACTAAAAGGTTTATGGACGCACTTAGAAAGACAAAAAGGAGGTATTGGAATGCGTGGACCTGGTGAAACAGAAATTGAAACTGATAGAAGAATAGTTAGAGATAGAATTAGTTTATTGAAAAAGAAATTATCAAATATAGATAAGCAAATGTCAGTGCAGAGGGGAAATAGAGGAAGTTTAGTTAGGGTGGCTTTAGTTGGATATACTAACGTAGGTAAATCAACATTGATGAATTTAATATCCAAATCAGATGTTTTTGCTGAAAATAAATTATTTGCTACCCTAGATACTACTGTTAGAAAAATGGTAATAAGAAACCTTCCTTTTCTAGTTACTGATACTGTCGGTTTTATTAGAAAATTACCAACTCAGCTTATAGAATCGTTTAAAAGTACATTAAATGAAATAACAGAATCTGATTTATTATTACATATTGTAGATATTTCTCACCCTAATTATGAAGATCATATAGACTCTGTTAATGAAATCTTAGGTCAAATTGATTGTAGTAATAAGCCATTCATTTTAGTTTTTAATAAAATAGATAAATTAAAAAACAATTCATTTGGAGTCACGAATAAATCAAAAACAGAGGAATACATATCGGCGGAAAAAAAAATTAATATAAATGAATTAAAAGAAAAAATTTTTCACCACGTAAGAAAGATACATATTAAAAGATTCCCATATAATAATTTTTTATATCCTGAAGTTGATTAAATATCTAGGCTAATACCAATACCCATAACTTCTCTAACTTGAAGCCTTTTTACTGAATTATGATCATAAATGAATTGAATGATTAGATTAGTGGTAAGATATTTATTAACCTTCATAATTGTATTGATAGTATAATCCAAATCTATATTTGCTGGATTATCCAAATAATCAGAATATAAGCTTATTCTGTTTGTGACAAACACATTTTCAACAAGCTCAAATTTAAAAAAAGATCTAATTGAAGCACCAAGTTCAAATCGACTATTTTTACCTTTTTTTACACCAAAATAACGCTTATTATCTTCTAAATTATTTGTAAAATATCGATTAACGATAATTAGTCTTCCAGTAAATGGTGCCATGTTTATCCAAAAATCTTTATTTTTTTTCCAATATAAACCAACTCCTACTTGTAAATATGCTGGTGAAAAAAATCTAGTTAGTTCAGTCCTTTCTTCTTCACCTTGACTATTTTTTCTGAATCTATAGCCTTTAGTCCATTGGGTTTTAAAATTTATAAAACTTGAATAACTCCAGTTACCAATTAAATTATTGGTAAATTTTTTTCCAAGAAGAGAATTTATTTCAAGTTTGTCATCAGTCTTTTTTAAAAATTTACTCCCACCAATACTGTTTAAACCGTATGCAGTAATTAATTTTGTATCCCAATTCCATCCATCTTTATCATAATTAAAATCATAATCAATTTTTATTGTACCTGATACACTTGTTTGTCCACCTGCAGTCCAATAGCTGTAGCTAGATTGGTTTCCAAGAAATGTAAATTTTCCGCTTAAATTCCAATTCGTTTCTAAACTATCTTTTTTAATTTCTTTCTGAGCATGTAAATTAATTAGATTAAAAAAAATGATAAGAAATAATATTGATCTATTCATTTTCTTTTAAAAATTGGTACTGAAGAACAAGCTTCTCCAAACATTATGCTTCTAGCAACTGGTTGAAGTTTCTCAATTAAAATAGAGTATAAAGATTGTTTAAAATCTTTATTAGAGCAACCTTTAATAATGATAGGTTTATTATTATAATTTGAAAGATCTATTGTATTAATTGCTTCAATAGTTAAATAATTTTCAAAATCACTTACGCTCCCAATAAAATTTTTGATGTTTAGTTTTTTTAGTTCTGAAGAAATTAGCATAAAAGCCCAATGAGGAATTATAGCATCATTTGAACACTGAATTGAAACAAATACTTTTTTGTAAATTGACCAGTCATAAGATTTTACCTTCTCTCTAAAATCTCTTTCAATTAAAATAAGCTCATCTTTTAGCCAAACTTTTATGTCAAATATTTCGATATTATAATTCAAAATAAAATCATCTAAATCAATAGTCTTTATTGGACTTTTAGAAACTCTATTTTCAATTTCATGGCTCATTTATAAAAATCCTAATTCAAGTTTAGCTTCTTCACTCATTAAATCTTTTGACCATGGTGGATCAAATGTCATTTCAACTTCAGCACTTTTTACGTCATCCATATCGTTAATTTTGTTCTTTACTTCCAGTGGCAAACTTTCAGCTACTGGACAATTTGGAGTTGTTAAAGTCATTAAAACTTTGACATCGTTATCCTCATTAACAAATACGTCATAAATTAATCCAAGTTCATAGATATCAACAGGTATCTCAGGATCAAATATTGTCTTTAAAACTTTTACTATTTCTTCTCCCAGTTCATTTGGGTCTTTTGAGTTATCGTTCATCTTTTAATTTTTACTATATGCAATTGCATAAAATTTAATTTGCTTAATCATTGAGTATAATCCGTTAGCTCTATTTGGAGATAAATGCTCCTTCAAACCAATTTTTTCAATAAAACTTATATCAGAGTTAATTATTTCATCAGGTGTTTTATTGTTAAATACCATAAGTAAAATAGCAATTATTCCTCTAGTGATTATTGCTTCACTATCAGCTAAAAATTTTATTTTACCATCTGAATAATCAGCATGAAGCCAAACCTTACTTTGACAACCCTTAATAATATTTTTGTCACTTTTCATTTCTTGATCCATTTTATCTAAACCTTTAGATAATTCAATCATATATTCATATTTCTGAGTCCAGTCTTCAAAAAATTCAAAATCTTGGATTAAATTTTGTTGTAAGTTTTCAATTGTCATATCTGTTCAAAGATACAAATTAGCTTAACATTGATTGGGCTTTAATTATAGCATCAAATAAAATATCAATTTCTTCAAAAGTGTTAATGAATGAAAGAGAAACACGAACAGTTCCTGGTATTTTAAAATGATCCATAATTGGTTGTGTACAGTGTTGACCAGTCCTTACAGCTATGCCATATTTATCAAGTATTGAACCAATATCGTATGGATGTATTCCTTCAATATTAAAAGAAATTACAGATGTTTTGTTTTTAACGTCACCATATATTTTTAAACCATCAATTTTTTTAAGCTTTGAATTGGCATAATTTAAAAGTCCATCTTCATATTTTTGGATATTATCAAATCCAATTTTGTTCATATAATCAATGGCCACTCCAAATGCAATAACACCTGAAATGTTTGGAGTTCCAGCTTCAAATTTATGTGGTAAATCTGCATAAGTAGTTTCTTCAAAAGTAACATCTGAAATCATTTCCCCACCACCCATGAAAGGATCAATTTTTTCAAGAAGCCTTTTCTTTCCAAATAAAAATCCAACTCCTGTAGGTCCACATAATTTATGAGCTGATGCCGTATAGAAATCAACATCAAGTTTTTGAAAATCAATTTTAAAATGAGCTGCACTTTGTGCACCATCAATTAATACTAAAGCGCCATATTCATGAGCAACTGTAATAATTTCTTCGATAGGATTTATTATTCCAAGAGTATTGGAAACATGATTTACAAATACAAGTTTTGTTTTATTTGATATCAATCTTTTAAAATCATCCAACTTTAATTCACCATTATCATCAATTGGAATTACCTTTAATTTGGCATTGTTTTTCTTGGCCATCATTTGCCAAGGGACAATATTAGAGTGATGCTCTAATCCTGAAACAATAATTTCATCATTATTACTTAGTTGATTTAAGAATCCATTTGAAACTATATTAATAGAGTGTGTAGTACCTGATGTGAAAATAATTTCTTCTTTAAATTGAGCGTTAAAATGTTGCTTGATTTTTTCCCTGGAACCTTCATATTCTTCAGTTGCTTCTTCGCTTAATGAATGGACACCTCTGTGTATATTAGAATTATAATTATTATAATAATTACTTATTGAATCAATTACACATTTAGGAGTTTGTGAAGTTGCAGCATTATCAAAATAAATCAATGGTTTACCATTAATTTTTTTTTTTAAAATTGGGAAGTCTTTTCTAATATTTTTAACATTAAAATTCATTATAATTCAAAACCAAGGCTTACACCAATCTTATTTGCAATAATTTTTTTAATCTTTATTTTTAGAACTTGCATTTTCACATTTTCTAAAACATTATTAGCGAATGCATATGTTAACAGACCTTTAGCATCTTTTTCAGTGATTCCTCTTGTTTTTAAATAAAAAAGAGCAGATTTATCTAATTGACCAATAGTACAGCCATGAGAACATTTGACATCATCAGCAAATATTTCAAGTTGAGGTTTTGTATTGACTGACGAGTGATCTCCAACTAGAAGATTATTATTTTGTTGAAATGCATTTATTTTTTGAGCAACTCTATCAACAATAACCTTACCATTAAATACACCTGTTGATTTATCATTATATATACCTTTATATTCTTGATAGCTTTCACAATTTGGGTTAGCATGATGAACCAATGTATGGTGATCTGTATGCTGGTTAGAACCTAATATTGTAATACCTTTTAAAATCGAATTTATATTCTTCCCATTTTGATAGAAATTAAGATTATTTCTTACAATATTACCCCCAAACGAAAATGTATGGCAACTAGCAACACTGTTCTTTTTTTGATTTATATAAGTATTATCAATTATTGATGTAGTATCTAAATCATTTTGAATTTTATAGTAATCGAGATTTGCATTCTCTTCAACATGAATTTCAGTTAAAGTGTTGGTTAAAGGATCAATATAACCAGGAAAGGTATATGGTGAAATATTGTTTTTCCCAATTAGAGAGTAATGACTTTCTACTATTTGAGCCTTAGAACCTTTTTCTAGAATTATTAAGTTTCTTGGTTGAAGCATTAATGACGATTCCCCACCAGAGTTAATGTGAATTATTTCAATAGGTTTATCCAATTCAATATTTTTTGGAATATTTACATATGCTCCTTCTTTTGAAAAAGACGTATTTAAAAGACTAAATGACTCTTTACTATCAACTATTGTATTGTAGTATTTTGAAATGACATTGGAATACTTTTTATTTTCTAAAACTGATGATAAAATACAAATATCAGCTCCTTTATGAGTTGTGCTTGACCAAAGAGGATCATACATTCCATCAATAAAAACAATTTTATATGACTCAATTCCTCCAAGAAAAAAATCTTTTACTTTATCAAATTCAATTAAATGTCTTTTCTTCTTAAAAATTGTCAACTCTTCATTTAAAACTTTTTTAATTGGAGTATATTTCCAAAATTCATTTTTCTTATCTGGGAATCCTACTTTCTCAAATTCCTTAATTGACTTAGACCTTATATCATGAATTGGGGAATTGATATCAGTATCTAATTCAAAAGCTAAAAAGGATGAAACAAGTTTTTCTTTTAATGACATATATATAAATTAAATCCAATCATATCCTTTTTCTTCCAATTGAAGCGCAAGATTTTTATCACCTGATTTTGCTATTTTACCATCTTGTAAGACATGTACATAATCAGGAATAATATGGTCCAATAATCTTTGATAATGAGTAATAACAATTATTGCGTTATCCTTGTTTTTAAGTTTATTTACACCACTTGCAACAATTCTGAGAGCATCAATGTCCAACCCAGAATCAGTTTCATCTAGAATTGCCAATGTTGGTTCTAACATTGCCATTTGAAAAATTTCGTTTCTTTTTTTCTCACCACCAGAAAACCCTTCGTTTAATGATCTTGAAAGAAATTTAGAATCAATTTCTAAAAGATTTGCTTTTTCTCTTATGTTTTTTAACATTTCGTTTGCTGGCATTTCTTTTTTTCCTCTAGCCTTAAGATTAGAATTTATAGCAGTCTTAATAAAGTTAGTTACTGTAATTCCAGGAATTTCAACAGGATATTGAAAAGACATAAATATGCCTTTATGAGCTCTTTCTTCAGCAGATAAATCTTCAATATTCTCATCGTTGTAAAGAATTTTACCCTTTACAACATCATAATCTTCATTTCCAGCTATTACAGCTGAAAGAGTACTTTTACCAGATCCATTTGGACCCATTATTGCGTGAACTTCACCAGCATTAACTTCTAAATTAAGACCTTTAATAATGGCTTTATTCTCGACATTTACATGTAAATTTTCAATCTTTAACATAATATAATTTTAACCAACAGAACCTTCAAGTGATATTTCTAATAACTTTTGTGCTTCAACAGCAAATTCCATTGGAAGTTTATTTAACACTTCTTTGCTAAAGCCGTTTACAATTAAGGCAATTGCCTTTTCTACATCAATACCTCTTTGGTTACAATAAAAAATTTGATCTTCACCAATTTTACTTGTTGTTGCTTCATGTTCGATTTGAGCAGATTTATTTTTAGCTTCTATGTATGGGAATGTATGTGCGCCACAGTTGTTTCCCATTAGAAGAGAGTCGCATTGTGAAAAGTTTCTTGCATTTTCAGCTCTTTTACCAATATGTACAAGGCCCCTGTAACTGTTTTGAGATTTTCCTGCAGAAATTCCTTTAGAAATAATTGTGCTTTTGGTATTTTTTCCAAGATGAATCATCTTTGTGCCAGTATCTGCTTGTTGGTAATTATTTGTAACAGCAATTGAATAAAATTCTCCTATACTATTATCACCTTTTAATATACAAGATGGATATTTCCATGTTACAGCTGAGCCAGTTTCAACTTGAGTCCATGATATTTTTGAATTATTATGACAAAGCCCTCTTTTGGTTACAAAATTAAATACACCACCTTTACCTTGTTTATTACCTGGATACCAGTTTTGAACTGTGGAGTATTTTATTTCAGCATTATCTAAAGCTATTAGCTCAACTACTGCAGCATGTAATTGATTTTCATCTCTACTGGGTGCAGTGCAACCTTCCAAGTAGCTTACATAACTTCCTTCATCTGCAATAACTAATGTTCTTTCAAATTGTCCAGTACCAGCTTGATTAATTCTAAAATATGTTGATAATTCCATAGGACATTTTACGCCTTTTGGGATGTAGCAAAATGAACCATCTGAAAAAACTGCTGAATTCAAAGCGGCATAAAAATTATCTTTTTTAGGTATAACTTTACCAATATATTTTTTTACTAAGTCAGGATAATCTTTTATGGCTTCAGAAATTGAACAAAAAATGATTCCATCTTTAGCTAAAGTTTCTCTAAATGTTGTAGCCACTGATACAGAATCCATAACTATATCAACCGCAACACCAGAAAGTTTTTTTTGTTCTTCAATTGAAATACCAAGTTTATCAAAAGTCTTTAATAGTTCAGGGTCTACTTCATCTAAGCTTTTATATTTTGTATTTGTTTTTGGGGCTGAAAAATAAGATATAGCTTGAAAATCAGGTTTTTTATAAGTAACATTAGACCATTCTGGTTCTTCCATTTTTTTCCATGCAGAAAAAGCATCTAATCTCCAATCAGTCATCCATTTGGGTTCATTTTTCTTTTTTGAAATAGATCTTACTATATCCTCATTTAAGCCAACTGGAAATGTTTCAGATTCAATTTTAGTTGTAAAACCATACTGATATTCCTGTTGTTCTAATTCTTTTTTTAATTCTTCTTCTGTATATGCCATTTTTTTAAATTAAAGAGAAAAACTTTCGCCACATCCACATGTTCTGGATGCATTAGGATTAATAAAAACAAACCCTTTGCCATTGAGTCCTCCCGAGTATTCTAATGTTGTACCTATCAAGTATAAAAAACTTTTCTTGTCAACTACAATTTTTATACCATTATGTTCAAAAACTTTATCATCAGTATCTTTATTCTTATCAAAATTAAGCTCATATGATAATCCTGAGCAACCACCACTTTTTACTCCAACCCTTACAAAATCTTTTTCTGGGCTAAATCCATCAACTTGCATAAGCTTAGAAACTTGACTTTTAGCTGTATCGGCAACTTTAATCATATTTTGCAAATATAATCCTTTAAAAAATAATTATTACTCTAAATTTGAAAATCGATTGATTAATTTTTTATTTAAATGGAAGAAAATTCTAATAAGCTTACTGATATAAACGAGCTAGGAGAGTTTGGGTTAATTAAGCTTATATCTAAAAATATTAAACTTAAAAATAAATCATCAGTTTTGGGTATTGGAGATGATTCTGCAATTATTGATAATTCTAAACTTCAAACAATAGTTTCAACTGATATGCTTGTTGAGGGTGTACATTTTGATTTATCTTATTTTCCATTAAAACACTTGGGTTATAAATCTATAATTTCCAGTATTTCGGATATATATTCTATGAATGCTCAATGTAATCAAGTAACTGTTTCAATTGCAATATCAAATAGATTCAAAGTTGAATCTATTCAGGACTTATATTCGGGCATTAATTTAGCTTGTAAAAATTATGGAGTTGACCTTATAGGTGGAGATACCACCTCCTCAAATAAAGGAATTGTAATTTCAATTACAGCAATTGGCTCTGCAAAAAAAGAAAAAATAGTTAAACGATCTGGTGCAAAAAATAATGATTTGATTGTTTTAACTGGAAGTTTAGGTAAAGCTTATTTAGGATTACAGGTACTTGAAAGAGAAAAACAAGTTTTTTTAGTAAATCAAAATAGTAAACCCGACCTATCCCCTTACACTAAATTAATCGAAAGCCAATTAAAACCAGAAGCTAGAAAAGATGTAATATCATTTCTTGATGAAAATAATATTATACCTAGCTCAATGATTGATATAAGCGATGGCTTATCATCTGAATTAATACATTTATGTAGTTCATCTAAGGTTGGGTGTCAGATTTATGAGGAAAAATTTAATTTTGATGAATCATTTTTAAGCACCTGTAAAGAATTTAATCTAGAACCCTCAACTATATTTCTTTCAGGAGGGGAGGATTACGAATTATTGTTTACTATTAATCAAGATTCATATGAACTAATTAAAGACAATAACTATTTTAATGTTATTGGCCACATTACAGAAAATTTAGATTTGGAATTAAATGGAAAAGATTCAAAAAAAACAATCATTAATTCTATGGGTTGGAAGTCATTTTAATTCATCAATTCTTCAATTTCTTCAATTTCAATAGGAATATTTGCCATTAAATTAGTTGGACTACCATTTTCATTTATAACTACATCATCTTCAAGCCTTATACCAAATCCTTCTTCCATTATATATATTCCAGGCTCAACAGTCAGAACCATGTTCTTTTCAAAAGGCATATCTAAATCACAATAATCGTGTGTGTCAAGACCCATATGATGAGAGGTGCCATGACTAAAGTATTTCTTATAAGCGGGTTTCTTTTTTGTTTGATTTTGGATATCAACCTTATTTAGAAGACCAATTTTTAGAAGTTCTGATGTCATTATATTTCCAACTTCAATATGATAATCTTTCCATAATATACCAGGCCTTAGTAATTCAGTTGCACTTTTCTTTACATTTAATACAGCTTGATAAATAGTTTTTTGTCTAGTTGTAAATTTGCCATTTACAGGAATTGTTCTAGTCATGTCGCTAGAATAATTAGCATATTCTGCTCCAACATCCATCAAAATGATTTCACCTGATTGACACTGTTTGTTATTTTTTATGTAATGTAAATAATTAGAATTTATTCCAGAAGCAATTATAGGAGTATAAGCAAACCTTTTAGACTTATTTCTTAAAAATTCATGTGAAAATTCTGCCTCTATTTCATATTCCCATACACCTGGTTTTACAAAAGATAAAACTCTTTCAAATCCTTTTTTAGTTATATCACAGGCCTTTTTAATAAGACTTAATTCAATTTCATCTTTGACAGATCTTTGATATTGAAGAATTGGATTACTCTTTTTAAAGCTTAAACCACCAAAATTTTTGAGTTTTTCAATAAAACGATCTTCTCTAGTTTGAGTTTCAACATTTTGTCTGTAATGTTCGTTAGTATTAATGTAAACGTGGTCAACTTCTTTTAATATTTTACTTAAAATTTCATCAAATTCCCCAAGCCAATGAACATTCTTAATACCAGAAATTTCAAAAGCGTCAGATTTGGTTAATTTTTCACCTTCCCAATGTACAATATGATCATTGGTTTCTCTGATAAAAAGAATTTCCTTAAAAATTTCATCAATCGAATCAGGAAATAATACTAAAATACTTTCCTCTTGATCGATGCCGCTTAGGTAAAATATATCTCTATGTTGTTCGAATGGAAGCGTAGAGTCTGCACTTACAGGATAAATATCATTCGAATTAAAAAAAGCAACACTGTTAGCATCTAGCTTATCAGTGAACTTTTTTCGATTTTTAATAAAAAGGGTATTATCAATTTGACTATATTTCATAAATGGTAATTATCCAAATTTATAAAATAAATTAAGATGAAAAAGATACTTTTTGCACTCCTTTTAGTTTCATATATCGGATTTTCTCAAAATTCTAATACATCTTATGAGATGATTGAAAACTCTGAAAGCCAATATAAAATTGATTTAAAAAAATCGATAGTTAAAAACATTGATTTTACAAACATAGGACCTAGTGTTATGAGCGGACGTGTAACTGACCTAGAGGTAAATCCTAAAAATACAACAGAGTTTTATGTTGCATATGCATCTGGCGGTTTGTGGCATACAGTAAATAATGGCACAACCTTTAATCCTATAATGGATAATAGTATTACTCAAAATATTGGAGATTTTGATGTCGATTGGAATTCTAGAACAATTTATGTTGGCACAGGAGAAAGTAACTCATCTAGATCTTCATATCCTGGTATTGGTATATTAAAATCAACCGATAATGGAAAAACATGGACTAATGTAGGCCTAAGAGATTCTCATCATGTAAGTAGAATTATGATTAATCCTGAAAATAGTGATCATGTTGTAGTTGCCATTATTGGTCATTTATATTCAGAAAATGAAGAAAGAGGAATTTTTGTTACTTATGATGGAGGTAAAAACTGGAATAAATCCTTATTTGTAAATAATAATACAGGAGCGATTGATTTAATATCTGATCCAAAGGACTTTAATATACAATATGCTGCTTTTTGGGAAAGAAGTAGAACAGCATGGAATTTTATTGGAAGTGGAGATGACTCAGGAATATATAAAACTATAGATGGAGGAAAAACATGGGATTTACTTACAACTGAAAATTCAGGATTTCCAACTGGTGAAGGAGTAGGAAGAATAGGCTTAGCAATTTATGATTCGAATACTTTATATTCAGTTGTAGATAATCAATTTAGAAGAGAAGAGAAATCAACAGAAAATTCTGATTTGGAAAGAATAGATTTCAAGGATATGACAGTTGATCAACTATTAAATTTAGATGACAAAAAACTTGAAGATTTTTTAAGAAAAAATGGTTTTTCTATAGATGAAAACTCAAAAACTATTAAAAGTAAAATTAAAAAAGCTCAATTAGTTCCTAATGATTTATACAAGTTTTTGACAGATGCAAATGCTGAACTTTTTGACACTCCTGTAATAGGTGCTGAAGTTTATAAATCTGTTGATTCTGGAATTACCTGGACTAAACAAAATGGCGAATACTTAGATGGGGTTTACAATAGTTATGGCTACTACTTTGGAAGAATTCATGTTTCACCTAAAGATTCTAATCAGATTTATATTTATGGTGTTCCAATAATTAAATCAAATGACTCAGGAAAAACATATTCTGGAATAGGTGCAAGTAACGTCCATGTTGATCATCATGATTTATGGATAAATCCAAAAAACACTAACCACTTAGTTCTTGGAAATGATGGTGGTGTAAATATTTCATATGATCAAGGAGAAAACTGGATTAAGTTGAATCAACCCTCAGTTGGACAATTTTACGCAATTAATGTAGATAATTCTGAGCCGTATAATGTTTATGGTGGATTACAAGATAATGGAGTATGGATGGCAAAAAACAACTCAGTTGAATCACCATCTTGGTACGAATCAGGGCATAACAACTGGACAAAAATTATGGGAGGTGATGGTATGTACATTCAAATTGATGGAAGAGACAATAATATAGTTTACACTGGTTTACAATTTGGCAACTATTACAGACTAAACTTATCAAAAGGAAGCAGAAAAAATATTAAGCCTAGACATAAACTTGGAGAATCGCCATTAAGATTTAACTGGCAAACTCCAATATTAATTTCACCTCATAATCAGGATATAATTTATTTTGGAAGCAATAAGCTGCACAGGTCATTTAATAGGGGAGATGATTGGGAAAATATTTCAGGAGATTTAACTCAAGGAGGTAAAAAAGGCAATGTGCCATATGGGACTATTGCATCATTTGATGAGTCAATTTTTTCATTTGGTAAGATAGTAGTTGGATCAGATGATGGCAAAGTTGTTTTAACTGAAAATTCTGGAAATACATGGAAAGAAATTGGAAATAGTCTTCCGAAAGATTTATGGGTTAGCAGAGTTATTTTTTCAAAAATTGACAGCAATAAAATTTATATTACTCTGAATGGTTACAGGTATAATGATTTTAATCCATACGTATTTGTTAGCAATAACAATGGAGAAACATGGAAAAATATTTCCTCAAATCTTCCTCTGTCGCCTGTTAATGTAATAAGAGAAGATGTTAATAGCGATAAAGTTTTATATATAGGTACTGATAATGGAGTCTTTGTGTCTCTTAACAGTGGTCAATCATGGAATCCTTTTAGTAAAAATTTGAATAGAGTAGCTGTTCATGATTTAGTTATTCATGATGGTGAAAATGATCTATTAGTAGGAACTCATGGAAGATCTATTTATAAAACAAATCTTGATGTATTCGATAATTATATAAAAAAATATAAGAAAGGAAATGACATAACCGTGCTTGATGTATCAGAGTTAAAGTTTTCTAGATCTTGGGGAAGATCTGCTAATTATAGTGATGAAGTTTACAATGAAAAAGTAATTATTGATTTGTTTAGTGAAAGTGATAAAAATTTAGAATTTTCTATAATAGATGAAAAAGGAAACGTGCTCAATAATGGTGATGCAATTCTAAGTAAAGGATTTAATACTATTAGTATTTTACCAATTGTAAACGTTGAAATCAATTACAAGAAACTTAAAAAACTAAGTTTTTCAACAAATAAAGCATCAGACGGAAATATTTATTTCGGAAAAGGAAAATATACATTTAAGACAAGTAGTTTTCAAGAAACTTTTTTAGTTAAATAGCTGATAATTCTTGTTTCTGATTTGTTTGTGGATTAATTTTGTTAATCTATAAAAATTTACATGAAAAAAATTTTTAAATCCTCAATTGGCAGAAAAATAGCGATGGCTTTATCGGGGATTTTTTTAATAGTTTTCTTAACTCAACACTTTCTAATTAACATTACATCTGTTTTTAGTGAGGATATATTTAATATCCTATCCCATTTCATGGGCAATAACCCTTTAGTTCAATTTATATTACAACCAGTTTTAATTGCAGGAGTGCTTTTTCATTTCGTTATGGGTTTTGTTTTAGAATGGCAAAATAGAAAAGCAAGACCTGTCACATATGCTATGTACAAAGGATCTAAAAATTCAATGTTTGTTTCTAGGAATATGATTATTTCAGGCCTAGTTATTCTTTCTTTTTTAGTATTACATTTCTACGATTTTTGGGTTCCTGAGATGGATTATAAGTATATAAAGTCTTTGCCCGAAGATCCAAATAGATATTATGAGGAATTAATCGAAAAATTTGAAAATCCAGTTAGAGTTGGTTTGTACTGTTTAGCATTTATATTTCTTGCTTTACACTTAGTCCATGGTTTATCTTCTTCAACTCAGTCATTAGGAACTAATAATAAATATGCTAGAACTATTGAAAAAATAAGTTATGCTTTTGGTATAGGCATCCCATTAGGGTTTTGTTTTATTGCTCTATACCACTTCTTTACCCATTTTTAACACATAATGTACAAATTTGTAACACAATTAATTTATTCTAATGTGTTACATAAAGTATGTATTTTACTTATTTATAATGTGTTACAAAAATTATATATGACATTTTTTTTTATTTTAATTTTTATTATTAATTTTAACACGTGAATGAAAAAAATTACCTACTCTTTAAACTATAGAAAGCCTAAAGAAGAATACACCGAAAATTGTGAGTTAACTGTTTGCGTTAGATATTATCAAAAATTAGATAATGGTAAACATAAAGTAGTAAAAAAAAGTACTGGTGTTAAATGTAAGCTTAAGGATTGGGACTCTGACTGGCATAAATCAGAAAATAGACATCCTATCAAATCTACTGATTCAAACTATTTAGAGAAGAACAGGATTATTCGTGATAAGTCTATCGATCTTCATTCATTTATTAAAGATTTCAGTCCCCTAAAAAGTATTTCATCTTTAAACTCAAAAGTCCCCAAAGGTCCTCTTCATTTAAAATGGAGTAATCACAAGAATGATGTTAGATTAGTAAGTCCTGCAAACAAAAGAAACATTGATATAATCGTGGTTGGTACTGGTTTGGCTGGAGGTTCTGCTTGTGCTACACTTGCAGAACAAGGATATAATGTTAAGGCCTTTTGTTTCCAGGATTCATCTAGAAGAGCACACTCCATAGCTGCTCAAGGTGGTATTAATGCTGCAAAAAATTATCAGGGAGATGGCGATTCTGTACATAGACTTTTTTATGATACAATAAAAGGTGGAGATTATAGATCTCGAGAATCCAATGTATATAGATTAGCAGAAGTATCATCTAGTATTATTGATCAATGTGTAGCTCAAGGTGTTCCTTTTGCTCGTGAATATGGAGGACTTTTAGATAATCGTTCTTTTGGTGGTGTTTTAGTTTCAAGAACTTTTTATGCAAAAGGCCAAACAGGACAACAGTTACTTCTTGGAGCATATTCTGCTATGAATAGGCAAGTAGCCAGAGGAAAAATTCAAATGAATACTAGACATGAAATGATGGATATTGTAATTGTTGATGGTAGAGCCAGAGGAATAATAACGAGAAATTTAATAAATGGAAAAATTGAAAAACATTCTGCCCATGCCGTAGTCTTAGCAACTGGTGGTTATGGCAATCTATTTTATTTATCAACTAATGCAATGGGTAGTAATGTTTCTGCTGCGTGGAAAGTTCATAAGAAGGGAGCATTATTTGCTAACCCATCATTTACTCAAATTCATCCAACTTGTATCCCAGTTTCTGGGGATTATCAATCCAAACTAACTTTAATGTCAGAATCATTAAGAAATGATGGAAGAATTTGGGTTCCTAAGAAAATTGAAGATGCTGATAAAATTAGAAAAGGTGAATTAAAGCCAGTAGATTTGAAAGAGGATGATAGAGATTATTATTTGGAGAGAAGATATCCTGCATTTGGAAATTTAGTTCCTAGAGATGTTGCATCCAGAGCTGCTAAAGAAAGATGTGATTCAGGATTTGGTGTAAATAAAACTGGAGAAGCAGTTTTTCTTGATTTTTCATCATCAATAATAAGATATGGAAAAGAAAAAGCTTTAATCAATGGTTTAGACACCAAAGATTTAAAATTAGTAAAAGAATTAGGTGAGGGTGTGATTAGATCTAAATATGGAAATTTATTTCAGATGTATGAAAAAATTGTTGATGAAAATCCATACAAAACTCCTATGATGATTTATCCAGCAGTACATTATACAATGGGAGGGTTATGGGTAGATTATAATTTGATGACAACTATTCCTGGATGCTATGCAATTGGAGAAGCAAATTTTTCAGATCATGGAGCAAATAGGCTTGGTGCCTCTGCATTAATGCAAGGACTAGCAGATGGATATTTCGTATTACCTAATACAATTAATGATTATTTAGCTGATGATATTAAGACAGGTCCAATTTCTGATAAAAGCCCTGAATTTGAAAAAGCTAAGAAAAATATAGAAGAAAAAATTTCTAAAATTATGAATAATAAAGGCTCAAAATCTGTTGATTATTTCCACAAGATATTGGGTAAAATTATTTGGAATAACTGTGGGATGTCAAGAAATAAAAATGATTTAAAAAAGGCAATAAAAGAAATTCAAAAATTAAGAAAAGAGTTTTATAAATCTGTTAGGGTTAATGGTGATCAGTACTCTTTCAATGAGTCTTTAGCAAAGGCATTAAGAGTAGCTGACTTTATGGAGCTAGGTGAGCTATTTGCATTAGATGCTTTAAATAGAAATGAATCTTGTGGAGGACATTTTAGAGAAGAATACCAAACTAAAGAAGGTGAAGCGCTAAGAAATGATGAAGATTATAAATTTGTTTCAGCTTGGGAGTATAATCAAAATATTGAGTTTTCTAAATTACACAAGGAACCTTTAGAATTTGAAAATGTTGAATTAAAAAATAGATCATATAAATAAATGAAATTGTTTTTAAAAATATGGCGTCAAAAAGATAACAAATCTAAAGGCTCAATGGTTGATTACGAAATTGAAGATATTTCACCTGACATGTCTTTTTTGGAGATGATGGATGTTTTAAATGAAAGAATAATTGATGAAGGTGGAGATCCTGTTGCTTTTGATCATGATTGTAGAGAAGGAATTTGTGGATCTTGCTCTATGTTTATAAATGGAGAGCCTCATGGTCCAGAAAAATTGATTACGACATGTCAATTACATATGAGAAAATTTAAGGACGGAGATACAATATATATTGAACCATTTAGAGCAAAAGCTTTTCCCATTATAAAAGATTTAGTTGTTGATAGAACAGCATTTGATAGAATACAACAATCAGGTGGATTTATATCTATTAATACATCTGGTAATACTTTAGATGCTAATACAATCCCAATTGAAAAAGAAAGTGCTGATAAAGCATTTGACGCTGCAACCTGTATTGGTTGTGGGGCATGTGTAGCAAGTTGTAAAAATTCTTCTGCAATGTTATTTGTTTCAGCTAAAGTTTCTCAGTTCTCACTTTTACCACAAGGAAAAGTTGAAGCAACAGATAGAGTATTAAATATGGTTAATCAAATGGACGAAGAAGGCTTTGGAAATTGTACTAATACTGGAGCTTGTCATGTAGAATGTCCTAAAGGAATTTCGTTAGATTATATTGCTAAACTTAACAGGGAATATGTAAAGGCAAACTTAAAAAAATAGTCTAAATATTTTCTCTAATTATCCAGTTAGCTCTAATCTTAATTTTTTCTAAATTATGAATTGTTCTTTCAGGATTAATTTTTTTAAGATAGTTACCAGTATCCCATTTTTGATTTTGATTTTTATCATAAATTAATCTAATATTATAATCCCCAGGCGTAATATTTTCAAAAATACAAGCTTCTTGATCATTTAATAGATAGTTACTTTTAATCACTTTTTCATTTGAGTCTAATAAATCAACAATTAATGGATATTCATTGATAGATTTTATTGAAAGAATCAGTTGACCATAATTAGATCTATCTTTTGTATCAAAAGAGTAATTTAAAGTATCATTAGTATTTTCGTAAAAATCAACTATTGCATTTGGTAGAATCATTAAAGAATATTTATCATTAGGAAGAATCTCAAAATCAAATTCTATATCCATTTTTTCTTTAATATTAGTAATAAAATTAACCTCTAATGAATCTTTATCAATAATCTTTATTAAATCATTGTTAATTTTTTTTAGAGGTATGTTACTGTTTAAAATAAATTTTGAACCTAAATCAACGTAATTTTTATTCTCAGAATTAATTTCCAATGAATCCTTTTCAATTTCTTTTTTAGGAAATGGTATTTTAAACTTTTCATTATAACTATTATTTGTCACTTTCAAGTATAGCGTATCATACTCAAATTCATTAAACCAAAAATTTAAGGTATCAGTTTCCTTTTCAAATGTTATATCTGTCATGGGTTTAAATCTTTCATTTTGAATATTAATTTTTAAATTTTCAGTATTTCCACGAAAACCAAAACTTAATCTATTGTATTTATCCTGAAAAGGTTTAAAAATAAAAAAATCAGGATTTTCCTTGAATATGTTTAATTCTATTTTTTCTTCTTCATTAGGTAAATCAACTATATTTTCATAAAAAGCAATTTTATCAATTAATGGATCAAATAAATAATTATTGTTATTATCCTTAATGGCAATCAATTGGTATTTTCCTGCTTTTACATTTGTGAAATTAAAATATGTGCTATCAAGTGTGCTAGCTACGTAAGTTGGTTTTTCTTTGTATATAATGGAATCATAAAATTTATTATTGTAAGGGTATAACATAGCAGTAATTAACTTATCAGTTTTTGCAGAAAAACTGTCATATATCATTCCATCAAGTTCTAATGAATCAATATATGAACCAGTTGAAAATGCATATTTATAAAAAGGCAATTCATTATTTTCATTATTATCTATTATACTTTGGCCAAAATTAAATACATATGTTGTGCTATCAGAAAATATTTCATTAATTTCTATATCAATATATTTTGAGGCTCCACCTTGAGGAAAGATTGAATATTTATTTTTCTCAATTGGAGGGGATACTACAAGTTGTGAATTTAACTTTTCAAGTTTTATATATTCATTAAAAAAAATTCTGATTCTATTATCATTAAAAAAAACTGAATTATTTTCTGGTTCAGTTTTAATAACTTCAGGGGGACTTTCGTCAATAGGGCCACCAGTGGGATTACCTCGTTTCGCACAAGAACCTAAAACTAAAATAGTTAAAAGAAATAAAAAAAAAGATTTCATTTTTATAAATAGCTTACAATAATTTTTTTCAATCAAATTAAAATGATTTATTATTGATGAATATAGTATTTTTGTTATATGTCTGAAGAAAAATTCAAAAAAATTATTTCACATGCAAAAGAATATGGTTTTATTTTTCAATCTAGCGATATATATGATGGATTAAGTGCAGTTTATGACTACGGACAAAATGGAGTTCACTTAAAAAATAATATTAAAGATTATTGGTGGAAATCAATGGTTCAATTAAATGACAATATAGTTGGAATAGATTCTGCTATTTTTTCACATCCAACGACTTGGAAATCAAGTGGACACCTAGATGCTTTTAATGATCCTCTAATAGATAATAAAGATTCTAAAAAAAGATATAGGGCTGATAATTTAATTGAAGATTTTATTCAAAAAATTGAAAATAAATTAATTAAGGAACTCAATAAGCAGAAAAAAAGATTCGGTGCAAAATTCGATGAAAAAACCTTTTTGTCTACTAATGAAAGAGCTCTTAAATATACCAATCAAATAGATGAATTAAAGTCTAGATTTAAAAAGGCTTTGAATAATGATAATTTAAGTGAACTAAAAAATATAATATCCGATAATAACATTATTTGTCCAGTCTCAGGATCAAGTAATTGGACAGACGTTAAACAATTTAATTTAATGTTTAAAACTCAAGTTGGTGCTTCTAAAGAAAGTTCTTCAGATTTATATTTAAGACCAGAGACTGCCCAAGGAATTTTTCTAAACTATTTAAATGTTCAAAAAACAGGAAGAATGAAAATACCATTTGGTATTGCTCAAATAGGAAAAGCATTTAGAAATGAAATTGTAGCAAGACAGTTTATCTTTAGAATGCGTGAATTTGAGCAAATGGAAATGCAATTTTTTATTAAACCAGGGGAACAAAAAAAGTGGTATGAATACTGGAAAGAAAATAGAATGAAGTGGCATCTCTCATTAGGTATTAAAGAAGATAATTACAAATTTCATGATCATGAGAAGTTAGCTCATTATGCTGATGCAGCATGTGATATTGAGTTTAATTTTCCATTTGGATTTAAGGAGCTTGAAGGCATTCATTCTAGAACAAATTTTGACTTATTAAATCATGAAAAATTTTCATCAAAACAAATCAAATATTTCGATCCCTTAGATCAATCTAAATACACGCCTTATGTAGTCGAGACATCTATTGGATTAGATAGAATGTTTTTAGCAATATTTTCAAATTCTTTAATAACTGAAAAATTAGATGGTGGTTCAGAAAGAATTGTATTAAAAATTCCTAAAATATTAGCACCAAATAAATGCGCAATACTTCCGCTAGTTAAGAAAGATGGACTTTCAGAATATGCGAATAATATTAAAGATAAATTAAAGATAAAGTTTAAATTAACCTTTGATGAAAAGGATGCTATCGGAAGAAGGTATAGAAGACAAGATGCTCTTGGAACACCATATTGTATAACTATAGATCACCAATCAATCGAAGATAATACAGTTACAGTAAGAGAAAGGGATTCAATGAAACAAGAACGTATTAAGGTAGATTTAATCGAAGAATTTTTAGTAAAATCATTAGACATCTCTAACTGGCTTCAATAAAAAATTGATTAAAATTTTTTCATATAATATAAATGGAATAAGAGCTGCTTTAAGAAAAGATCTTTTAAAATGGCTTCAAGAAGCAAATCCTGACATAGTGTGTTTTCAAGAAATTAAAGCAAATACTTCCCAGTTTGAAACGTCTTTATTTAATGATCTTGGATATTATAATTACTGGTTCCCAGCTCAAAAAAAAGGATATAGTGGAGTTGGAATTATAACTAAAATTAAACCCTTAAATATTAAGTATGGGACTGGGATTGATTTTATGGATTATGAGGGAAGAAATTTAAGACTGGATTTTAAAAATTTTTCTGTTATGAGTTTATACTTACCATCTGGAACTAATGATGATCGATTAGAATTTAAGAAAAAGTATATGTATGAGTTTAAAAAATATATCAAATTAATTAATAAGGAAATTCCAAATTTGATAGTTGGTGGAGATTTTAATATTTGCCATGAAGAAATAGATATTCATAATCCAAAAATTAAAGTTTCTGGATTTTTACCTTGGGAAAGAAAATGGATTGATAAATTTTTAAAAGATGGTTATGTAGATTCGTTCAGAATCCATAATAAGTCTCCACACAATTATTCATGGTGGAGCTATCGCGCAAATTCAAGAGCAAATAATAAGGGATGGAGGATTGATTATTTGTTAGCAACTAATCAATTGGAGAATAACATAAAAAAATCATATATTTTGGATGATGTTGTTCATTCTGATCATTGTCCAATAGGAATTAATTTAGAATTATAATGGAGTATAATTTATTACCATCCACAAATATAAAAGTTAGTAAAATTTGTCTTGGAACAATGACTTGGGGAAGACAAAATACTATAAATGAAGCTTTTGATCAGATGAATTACAGTTTAGAAAACGGTGTAAATTTTTTTGATACAGCTGAACTCTATCCAGTGCCAGCAACACCTGATAAATATGCAGATACTGAAAAAATTATTGGAAAATGGTTTAATGAATATAAAAAAAGAGATAAAATAATTCTTGCAACAAAAATTGCTGGCCCCGGTGCTTATACAGCACACATAAGAAAAACAGGGTTTAAGGGGAATTCAATTGAAGAAGCATTAAATGGGAGTTTAAAAAGATTAAATACAGACTATATTGATCTATACCAATTACATTGGCCAGAGAGAATTACAAATACATTTGGAAATAGAAGCTTTTCTGATACAAAAGATTCATGGGAAGATAATTTTTTGGAGGTTTTAGAAAAATTGAAAAAATGTGTAAAATCTGGTAAGATAAGACATGTAGGATTATCTAATGAAAACCCGTGGGGAATAATGAAGTTTTTAGAATATTCAAATAAAAATCTTCCAAAAATGATTACAATACAAAATCCTTATTCTCTATTAAATAGATTATTTGAGATAGGAAGCTCGGAAATTTGTAAAAGAGAAAATATAGGACTATTGGCATATTCACCGCTTGGTTTTGGGGTTCTAAGTGGGAAATATTTTAACAACAAAATGCCAAAAAATAGTAGATTAGATTTATTCCCAAATTTAAAAAGGTATAATGGAGAAAATTCTATGAAAGCAGCAATTTTATATAATGAAATTGCAAATAAATTCAATATATCACTAACTCACTTAGCTCTTTCATTTGTAAATGATAGACCTTTTGTGACAAGTAATATAATTGGAGCTACTTCAATTAAACAATTAAAAGAAAACATTGAAAGTATTAATATAAAATTAAGTGAAGAGATAGTAAATGAAATTAACTTAGTTCAAGAAAAATATCCTAATCCTGCTCCCTAAAAACTTCTTTAACAACATCATTTAATTTAGAAAACTTAAGAATTTGAATTTTTGAATTAATATAATTTAACTTTGAGCCTTTCGAAATGATAATTTTTTCATAACCTAACCTTTCAGCTTCTGAAATTCTTAAATTTATATTACTAACATTTCTTAATTCACCAGAAAGTCCGATTTCAGCACAAAAACATACTTTAGAATCAATACTTAGATTTGTATTTGAAGATAAAATCGAAGAAACTACTGCTAAATCTAAAGCTGGATCTTCAATTTTTATTCCTCCAGTTATATTTATAAAAACATCTTTAATCCCAATTTTAAATCCTAATTTTTTTTCTAGTATTGCTAATAACATATTTAATCTTTTTGAATTAAATCCATTAGAAATTCTTTGAGGAGTACCATAAACTGCGGAACTTACTAATGCTTGTATTTCAACCATTATAGATCGATTACCATCAATGGTAATACCTATTGAATTACCACTTAAAGCTTCATCTCTATTAGATGTAAATAATTCACTTGGGTTTTTAACTATTTGTAGACCTTTATCAAACATTTCATAAATTCCAATTTCTGATGTTGATCCAAATCTATTTTTCTTTGATCTTAGTATTCTGTATTGATGGTTTTTATCTCCTTCAAAGTTAAGGACAACATCTACCATATGTTCTAAAACTTTTGGACCAGCAATATTTCCATCTTTAGTTATATGTCCAATAATAATTATTGGGATTCCAGTTTGTTTTGCAACTTTTATAAGCGTAGATGTACATTCTTTAATTTGAGGAGTACTTCCTTGGCTATTATCGATATTATCTGTCTGAATCGTTTGAATAGAATCTATAACAATAATTTCTGGTAAAATATTTTCAATAGATTTTAAAATTAATTCAAGATTAGTTTCAGTTAAAATGTAACATTCTGTCTGATCATTTGAAATTCTGTCTGCCCTTATTTTAATTTGTTGTTGACTCTCTTCACCAGAAACATATAAAACTTTTTTATTAATGGAAATTGAAATTTGTAATATAAGAGTTGATTTTCCAATACCTGGCTCCCCTGAAATCAAAATTAAAGACCCAGGAACTAAACCTCCTCCTAAAACTCTATTCAATTCATTATCATATATTTTAATTCTTTCATTTTTTTGAGTTGAGATATCTTTGATTTCTTGAACTTTAGAGTTGTTCTCTAATATTTTTTGCTCTGGAATTTTTTTTGATTTAATTATTTCTTCTTCAATAGTATTCCACTCACCACACTGAATACACTGTCCCATCCATTTGGGATACTTTGCTCCACAATTATTACAAGAAAAATTTTTTTTTATTGTTGCCACCTTTAGTTTATAAGAAGATTATCAATTAATCTTATTCCTTCAACTTTTACACAAATGAATGCCCTGTATGATTTTTTTTTATTTTTTTCATCATAAGGATTTAGTGTTTCACTTTCTCTTATTTCGAAATACTCCAATTTAAAGTTACTAATATCTTCAATTTTTTGTTTTACATTTTTTATTAATTGTTTGTATGAATTTTTTACAAAATTATTTTTTACGAAGAGTAATGTTTCAAAAATTATTCCTGACTTATTAATAGCTTTTTTTGAAATTAATTTATTCCTTGAGCTTAATGCTAATCCATCATTATTTCTAACTGTAGGGCACGTTATTAGAGTAATTTTTGGGAAATAAGAATTAATTATTTGTTTTATAATAATTATTTGTTGAAAATCTTTTTCGCCAAAGAAAACTTTTAATGGCTTAATAGCTTTGAATAATTTTTTTACAATTGTTGCTACGCCATTAAAATGACCAGGTCTATATTTGCCTTCTAAAACTTTATCTATGTCATTAAAATTAAATTTTTCTGATGAAACTCCATTATTATATATTTCACTCACAGATGGACAAAAGACATAAATTTTTGATGAAATAGTTCTAATTTTTTTTATATCATTCTCAAGTTCATTGGGGTAAGAATCATAATCATTTAAATCATTAAATTGGGTAGGATTTACAAAAATTGATACCCAAACTATATCACATTTTTTATTTGCATCTCTAATTAAAGCTAGATGCCCCTCATGTAATGAGCCCATTGTTGGGACCAATCCTATATTTGATGTTTTTGAAGATTGGTCTGATATGATATTATTTAAATCGGAAATATTCTTAACAATAATCATTTAAGAAAATTTTAACAGCATGTAAACTTAACACTTTAGATTTAATCTTATTTAATTTTTGTAATTTTGTGGACCTTGTAACATAGGATTTATGAAGGGAAAAAGAATTTTATATATTTCATCTGAGGTGATACCCTACATGCCTCAAACTGAGATAGCTACAATGACTTATAGTTTGCCTAAATTGGTAAATGAAAATGGAGGTCAAACAAGAATTTTTATACCTAAGTACGGAATTATTAATGAGAGAAGACATCAATTGCATGAAGTTATTAGATTATCTGGTATCAATTTAATAATTAATGATATGGATATGCCACTTATACTTAAAGTAGCATCGATACCAAAAGAAAGAATGCAAGTTTATTTTATTGATAGTGAAGATTATTTTAAGGATAGAAAAGTAGAATTTGATAAAAATAATAAGCTTTACAAAGACAATGACGAAAGATCTATTTTTTTTGCAAAGGGGGTTATTGAAACTATTAAAAAATTAAACTGGATTCCTGATCTGGTTCATGTTCACGGATGGATAGCATCTTTCGTCCCTTTATATTTAAAAAAATACTATAATGAGGATCCTCAATTTGAAAATACAAAAGTTATAGTTTCATTATATGAAAATATTCTCTCAGGTAAAATGGATAAAGAGATGGTTAATAAATTAAAATATGATAAAATTCAAGATAAAAATCTATCTCTTCTTGAAAATCCAACATATGAAAACCTTTATAAGATTTCTTTAGCCCTTTCAGATGGAGTGATTTTCACATCAGATATCAAGTCTGATTTTGAAGATATACTTAAAAAAATAAAGATTCCAAAATTGGAGTGTTTTTCTAAATCTGATTATGAAAAAGAATATTTAGGGTTTTATGAAAAATTTTTAAGTGATGACGAATAATAAGATATACGCTTTTTTATTGTTATTAATTTTTATTTCCTGTAACAAAGAGTATAACACAATTGGAACGGATATTCTCAGGTCAGATACTTTTAAAACAAATATTGAGTATGTTAACGTTGAAGTTAAACAAAAGAAGATCCCCCCATTTAAGTCAATTGGACTACCCATTTACCAATTAGGTACAATTAAAGACAATATTTTTGGTGATAGAGAAGCTTCTTTTGTTACTCAATTAAGACTTGAGGAGATAAATCCAATATTTGGTGTTACAAGTCAAGAAAAGGAAGAAGCTGGAGATGCATCAAATATTCAAATTATTAAGGAAAATGAAATTATTACAGATGCATATATGGATATTCCTTTCTACACTAATACATATGATTCAGACGGAGATGGTGTTATAGATATTTACGATGTTGATCCAAATGATATATATAGTGATAGTGATGGTGATGGATTATCAGACATTGAGGAAAGAACAAATGGAACGGATCCTTTAGATCCAGACACTGATGATGATGGTATTTTAGATAATGTTGACACTGATACTATTAATCCAAATAAAGGTGCTACTGTTTATGATGTCGATTCTTTAATTGGAAATAAGGATGCAACTTTTAAAATTAAAGTTCAAGAATTAGATTATTTCTTAAGCACATATGATCCAAACAATAATTTTGAAACGTTTTTGAAATATTATTCAGATAATAATATAATTGAAAACTTTGCGGGAACAACTTTATTTGATGGTGAAATTGAAATTAGCACTGAAGAAATTGTTATATATAAAGAAGATGATCCTGAGACTGATGATGTTGATGAATCAACTGAAGTTAAAGAAAGGCTTTCACCTAGAATAAGAATTCCTATTGACAAAGAATATTTACAATCTAAAATAATTGACAAAGAAGGAAATATTGATTTAACTAATCAGGATAACTTTAATTTATATTTTAAGGGAATAACCCTAAATGCATATGATTTCTCAGAACCTCTTATGTTAATATTAAATTATTCTGATGCATCAATAAATATTGTGTATGAATATGACCGTTATAATAGAAACGATACACCTGATGACACATCTGATGATACTATTGATAGAGAAACAAAAAATTTTCAACTTAATTTAGTTGGAAATCAAATTAATTTATTAAAAAATGGACCTTATTCATCTGATGTTTCTGAAGCATTAAATAGCAATTCTGAAGATTTAAAAAGGATTTATCTGAAAGGTGGAGAAGGTATAATGATGGAGATAGATCTTTTTAAAGATAGCTCGGGGAATGATCTTTTGGGTGAGATTAAATCTAAGGGTTGGTTAATAAATGAAGCAAACCTAACTATGTATATCGATAATGAAACTATTGATGTCAATGGGGGAGTTATTGAGCCATCAAGATTATATTTATATGATATTGAAAGTAAAGCTCCAGTAATTGATTATTTTATTGATAATTCTCAAGGCCAAAAACCAAATGATCAGAAAGTGGTTCATAGCGGTTTAATTGAGGTCGATGAAGATAATAAAGGAATAAAGTACAAGATTAGAATTTCTGAGCATGTAAAAAATATCATTAGAAATGATTCTTTAAATAAAAAACTTGGCTTGGTTGTTTCTTCAGACATAACAAATGCTGTAAATACTGAATTAAAAAATAATAATCAATTAGAATTTATCCCTGTATCCTCTGTAATTAACCCACTTGGAACTATTCTTTATGGTCCAAATCCAGAACCAATGAATAATGATAAGCGTATAAGACTTGAATTATTTTATACAGAAATTAACAATTAAAAACCTAGTATTTTATTTAAAATTCCCCTTTTTTCTTTTAAGAATGGTGAAAGTAAAAAAAGCTCAATTAAGATAGACAAGCGTAATAAAAAATAGAGAGCTATTCCATGTAAGCCGTGATAATGTTTCTTTATAAAAATAAATGATGATTTTATAACTTGAGATTTAGATTTGATCTTAGTTTCTAAATCAATTCTAGATGATTTTCCATGAAAGTGATAACAATATAAATCATTATAAAATTTAGTTGCTATACCATGTTTTTTAGCTCTTTTACAAATATCCATATCTTCATAATACATCCAGAAATTTTCATCCCAACCACCAATTCTAATAAAATCTTTTTTTTTGATTAACATGAATGATCCCGAAACCCAGTCAGGGGAAAAAGACAGTTTAGCACTATTAGCCTTTTTTGATAATCCATAAACTAGTCTATATATAAATCTAAAAATTCCATTTAAGGAATATAGATTTAAAAATATGCCGTATGCATGTGTATCAATTCCTTTTTCATTAAGTTGTTTGATACTTATTATCTCATTTTCAGAATCTTTGACTTTATTAGCTAAGTTTTCAAAACAATTTTCAGGAATTAATGTGTCAGGATTCAAAAATAAAATCCATTTTGAATTAACTTTTTTTGATCCAATATTACATGCCTTTGCAAAGCCTAGGTTTTCATCATTTTTAAACCACTCAACTGAATTATATTTTTTTTTAAAATCATTAAAAATATTATCGTCAGAATTATTATCTAAAACTAAAATTTTAGCATTGAAATTATTTTGATTTAAAATACTATCTAAACATTTGCCTAGTGGAACCCATGACCTATAATTAATAATGATTATAGAAAGATCAGTCATTATAATTTTCTTCTAAGCCTAGCTACCGAAGCTCCAATCATTTCTCTATATTTAGCGACTGTTCTCCTTGCAATCGGATACCCCTCCTTATTTAATAATTTAGTTAATTGATCATCAGTAAATGGTTTTTTCTTGTCTTCATTATCAATTATTGATTCCAATGTTTTTTTAACTTCAATAGTTGAAATATCTTCTCCTTTGGAGTTTTTAATACCCTCAGAAAAAAACGATTTAATTAATTTAATACCATAAGGAGTATCTACATATTTACTATTGGCAACTCTAGAAATTGTCGATATATCCATAGTTATTTCTTCAGCGATATCTTTTAAAATCATTGGTTTTAATTTTTTTTCATCGCCACTTAAAAAATATTCTTTTTGAAAATTTATTATAGCAGACATTGTCATTATTAAGGTTTGATTTCTTTGCTTTATTGCCTCAATAAACCATTTAGCTGAATCCAATTTTTGTTTAATAAATAATACAGCATCTTTTTGACTTTTAGTCTTTTCTTTTGACTCTGAATAACCAGAAAGCATATTTTTATATTCTTCCGATACGTATAGATCAGGTGCATTTCTTGAGTTTAATTTAAGTTTAATTTCCCCATCAATTATTTCAATAGTAAAGTCTGGTACTATAGAGGAATTAATTTTTATATTTTCATTATAACCACCTCCTGGTTTTGGATTTAACTTTTCAATTTCTGAAATACTTTCTTTTAATTCATCTGAGCTAATATTTAATTTACTTTTAACTTTATCAAAATGTCTTTTAGAAAACTCATCAAATAAGTCCTCTGTTATTTTTATTGCATTACTAATTTGTTTAGTATATTTTTTTCTTTTCAATTGAATTAATAAACATTCTTGAAGATTTTTTGCTCCAACTCCTGGGGGATCAAGTAAATATATCTTATCTAAAATTTTTTGAATTTGATTTTCATTTGCATCAATACCTAGAGAAAAAGCTAAATCATCAGAAATATCAATTAAATCTCTTCTTAAGTATCCAAACTGATCTAAGCTTCCAACAATAAACTCAGCTATTTTTAAACCTTTTTCGTTAAAAGAAAATGAATGTAATTGGCTTTTTAAATATTGATTAAATGATGTACCTGATGCATAAGGAATAGCTGTTTCATTTTCTTCACTATAATTATTTGATCTTAGATTATATTCAGGTATATCATCATCAGATAAATAATCGGATATATCAATCTCATCATTATTAACATCTTCATTTTCAAAATTATCCTCTAATTCAAAATCATCATTTTCTTTTTCTTGATTTTCATTTATAGTATCTAATGCAGGATTTTCCTCAATTTCAGTTGAAAGTCTTTGCTCAAACTCAAGAGTCGATAACTGTATCAGCTTCATCAACTGTATTTGTTGAGGAGATAATTTTTGAGAAAGTTTTAACTGTAACTTCTGATTTAACATTTTAGATAATTAATCTAAAATTACAAAATAACAGGGAGAAAAAATTTAAAATTCAGCGTTTTTAGGAGTTCTTGGAAATGGAATTACATCACGAATATTACCCATACCAGTAATAAATAAAATAAGTCTTTCAAGACCTAGCCCAAATCCACTATGTTTAACAGACCCATATTTTCTTAAATCTAGATACCACCAAAGTTCTTTTTCGTCAATATTTAATTGAGCGATACGTTTTTTTAGAACATCTAACCTTTCTTCTCTTTGAGATCCTCCAACAATTTCACCAATTCCAGGGAATAGAATATCCATAGCCCTAACAGTCTTATTATCATCATTCATTCTCATATAAAAAGCTTTAATTTTAGCTGGGTAGTCATATACAACTACAGGGCTTTTAAAATGTTTTTCTACTAAAAATCTCTCATGTTCACTTTGAAAATCAATACCCCATTCAGATACAGGATATTTGAATTTCTTTTTTTTATTGGGTTTAGAATTTTTTAAAATTTCAAATGCTTCACTATAAGTTATTCTTACAAAATCATTTTTTATTACAAAATTTATTCTTTCGTCTAAACTCATTTCATTTCTTTCATTTTTTGGTAAATTTTGCTCTTCTTTTAAAAGCCTATCACTTAAAAACATGATTTCCTTTTTACATTTTTCATAAATATTTTGAATAATAGATCTAATAAATTTTTCAGCTAAATTTATATTGTCTTCAAGTTCATAAAATGCCATTTCCGGTTCAATCATCCAAAATTCTGCAAGATGCCTTGACGTATTTGAGTTTTCCGCTCTAAATGTTGGGCCAAAAGTATAAACCTTACCTAGACCAAGCGCATAAGATTCTGCTTCTAGTTGTCCTGAAACAGTTAAATTTGTTTCCTTACCAAAAAAATCCTTAGAAAAGTCAACTTCTTGACTATCATTTTTTGGAACATCATTAAGATTTAGAGTACTTACTTTAAACATTTCACCAGCACCTTCAGCATCACTTCCAGTAATTATAGGCGTATGAACGTAATAAAAATTATTTTCGTTAAAGAATTTATGAATTGCATATGAAAGCTCAGATCTAATTCTCATTACAGAACTAATAGTCTTTGTCCTAATTCTAAGATGTGCATTTTCTCTAAGAAATTCAAAAGAATGTTTTTTAGGCTGAATTGGATATTGATCGGGATTACTTAGGCCTAAAACCCTTATTTCATCTACAACTATTTCAACACTTTGTCCTCTGCCTTGACTTTCAACAATTTCACCAACAATATTAATTGAAGATCCTGTATTTATTTCTGAAAGAATTTTTTTATCAAATTTTTCAAAATCAATTACACATTGTAAGTCATCCATACATGATCCATCGTTAAGATTAATAAATCTATTCGATCTAAAAGTTCTTACCCAACCATTAATTGAAACTTTTTCCCCTAAATTTTTGCTTTTAAAAATATTTTTTATGTCAATATAATTTAACATATGCTATAATGATAAAATTTCTTTTTCTTTAAGTGATAATATATTATCTATTTTATTTATAAAATTATCAGTTAATTCTTGAATATCTTGTTCATAATTATTTTTTAAATCATCAGAAAAATCAGATTTACGAATTTCATTATTAGCTTCTTTTCTAGAATTTCTTATACTAACCTTAGCTTTTTCAACCTCAGATTTTGCAACCTTAACTAATTCTATTCTTCTTTCTTCAGTTAGTGGAGGAATATTTATTAAAATAGATTCTCCATTATTCATAGGGTTAAAACCTAAATTACTTGTTAAAATAGCTTTTTCAATATCCTGAAGTTTATCTTTTTCCCACGGTTGTATAGAAATAGTTTGAGCATCTGGAGTATTAATATTAGAAATTTGATTAAGTGGAGTTAATGCTCCATAGTATTCTACTTTAACTGTTGATAACATATTAGGGTTTGCTTTTCCAGCTCTAATATTCACTAGTTCTTTTTCTAAATAAATGATTGCGTTTTCCATCATTTCTTTAGAACTTTCTATTATAAAATCTAATTCTTCCATATTAATTTACAATTGTACCTATTTCAGAACCTTCAACAATTTTTTTCAAATTCCCAGGTTTGTTCATATTGAAGACTATAATTGGTAATTTATTTTCTTGACTTAATGTGAAAGCAGTTGAGTCCATTACTTTGAGCTTTTTATTAATTGCTTCATCATAAGTTAAATGTTTAAATTTTACAGCATTTTCATTTTTTTCAGGATCAATATTATATATTCCATCAACTCTAGTTCCCTTTAAAATTGCATCAGCATTAATTTCTACAGCTCTTAAAACTGCTGCAGAATCAGTTGTAAAAAAAGGATTTCCTGTACCAGCACCAAAAATTACAACCCTTTTTTTCTCTAGATGTCTTACGGCTTTTCTTTTAATGTAAGGTTCAGCAACAGCTTCAATTTTAACAGCTGTTTGAAGTCTAGTTTGTACTTTTAGCTCTTCTAAACTACTTTGAAGTGCCAATCCATTTATAATAGTTGCAAGCATACCCATATAATCTGCTTGTACCCTGTCAATACCATTACTAGCACCAGAAACTCCTCTGAATATATTGCCTCCTCCAATAACAATAGCTAATTCAATTCCTGAATCAACAATCTCTTTAATCTCTTTGCTGTATGCTAAAATCCTTTTTGGATCTACACCATGGCTTCTTTCTCCTAATAATGCTTCTCCACTTAATTTTAGTAAGATTCTTTTATATAACATGTAAAGTGATTACGTAAATATAATCATAGTATTTCAATATGAGAAGAAGAATTTTTCTGGAAAATTTATACTAAAGCAACTCTTTTAAAGGAAGTAATTGTACAACCTTTGTCCTCAGATTCAATATAGTTTTGAATACTTAATTTATTATCCTTAATGTAAGATTGATTAATAAGTGTATTATCCTTAAAGAATTTTTTCAATTTACCTTTTGCAATATTATCAAGCATAGCTTCAGGCTTACCTTCAGCTCTTAGCTGTTCTTTGGCTATTTCTATTTCTTTTTCAATAACTTCTTTACTAACATTTTCTTCATTTAAAGCAATTGGGTTCATAGCTGCAACTTGCATCGAGATATTTTTAGAAACTTCCTCGGAGCTTTCAAACTTATTAGAGAGCCCTACAAGGGTAGCTATTTTATTTCCAGCATGGATATAAAATCCAACAAATTCTGAATTAATTACTTCAAACGAACCAATTTCTAATTTTTCACCAATAACACCAGTTTGTTCAATTAGTTTTTCTTTAATTGTCATTGATTCAAAATTAGATGATAATAAATCATCAATAGTAGAACAACTTAAAGCAATAGAACATATTGATTTGGCAAAATCAACAAAAGACTCATTTTTAGCAACAAAATCTGTTTCACAATTTAATGAAATAATAACTCCTTTATTTTTCTCTTCATTAACCATAGCAATAACAGCTCCTTCACTTGAGTCCCTATCAGCTCGTTTAGCAGCAACTTTTTGTCCTTTTTTTCTTAGATTTTCAATTGCAATTTCAAAATTTCCATCAGCTTCAACTAATGCTTTTTTACAGTCCATCATTCCTGCTCCAGTCGATTTTCTTAATTTATTTACTTCAGCTGCAGTTATTTTACTCATAATTAATTAGTCTTTTTTAATTTCTTTAGAACTAGCTTCATCTCCTTTTTCTTTCTTAGCTTCATTTTCTAATTTTTCATTTTCTCTTGTATTAAGCCCTTTTTTTATTGATTCTGAAACATAACTTAAAATTATCTCGATAGATTTTGTTGCATCATCATTTGCAGGAATTCCAAAATTAACTTGGTTAGGATCAGTATTTGTATCTACTAATGCAAAAATTGGGATATTCAATTTATTGGCTTCTCTAACAGCAATATGCTCTCTTCTAATATCAACAACAAAGATTGCACCAGGTAGTCTATTCATTGAAGTTATAGATCCTAGATTTTTCTCAAGTTTAGCTCTTGTCCTATCAACTCTTAGTTTTTCTTTTTTTGATAATGTTTCAAATGTACCATCCTCTTTAGTCCTATCAATTGCTGACATTTTCTTTACAGCTTTTCTGATTGTAACAAAATTGGTTAGCATTCCTCCAGGCCATCTTTCGGTAATGTAAGGCATATTTAAGTCAGAAGCAGTTTTAGAAACGGCATCTTTTGCTTGTTTTTTTGTAGCAACAAATAATATTTTTCTACCAGATGATGAAATTTTTTCTAATGCAGAACAAGCTTCTTCAAGTTTATTTACTGTCTTATAAAGATTAATAATATGAATTCCATTCTTTTCTGAATATATGTAAGGAGACATATTTGGATTCCATTTTCTTGTAAGATGACCAAAATGGACTCCGGCTTTGACTAATTCTTTTATTTCAATTTTACTCATTTTTATTTAGTTTACGTTCTTAAATTTTAGCAACAAACAGAAATTGTTCGTTTAGATGCTAAACTAAATTTCAATAATATAGCCTGACAGATTAAAAAAATTATCTCTTTGAGAACTGGAATTTCTTTCTAGCTTTCTTTTGACCAAACTTTTTTCTTTCAACCATTCTTGGATCTCTAGTTAAAAGACCTTCTTTTTTTAAGGCAGATTTATTTTCATCTGACATTTCAGAAAGAGCTCTAGAGATGGCTAATCTTATTGCTTCAACTTGACCAGTAATTCCACCACCATACACATTTACAGATAAATCAAATTTACCCAAATTATCTGTGAGCTTGAATGGTTGAATAATTTTATACTGTAGTGAAGTCGTTGGAAAATAATCCTTAAAATCTTTTCCATTAACAGTCACCTTATCTTTACCTTTAGAAAGGTAAATTCTTGCAACTGATGTTTTTCTTCTTCCTATTTTATGTATTATTTCCACAACTAAAATTCATTAATATTAATTAATTCAGGATTTTGTGAGTCTTGAGAATGATTTTCATCATCATAAACTCTTAAGTTTTTGAAAATTGCAGCTCCTAGTTTATTTTTAGGCAGCATACCTTTAACAGCTTTTTCAATAAGAATAGACGGGCTTTTATCAAAAACTTGTTTAGCAGTTTTAATTTTTTGTCCACCTGGGTATCCAGAGTGACTTATATAAGACTTATTTTCCCATTTATTACCCGTAAGATTTATTTTCTCAGCATTAATAACTACAATATTGTCACCACAATCAACATGGGGAGTAAAAGAAGGTTTATGCTTTCCTCTAAGAATTTTAGCAATAACTGAACACATTCTTCCTAGATTTTGATTACTAGCATCAACTAGAAACCATTTCTTTTGAACGTCTTCCTTTCTTATCGATAATGTTTTAAAACTATTTGAATCCAAAACAATTAATTAATTGGGCAGCAAAACTACAATAAATAAACAAAAATGCAAATAATTCATCTATAAAATAAGATAGATTAATGTGCTTCAAGCCAATTCTCCCCAACTCCTAAATCAACAGTTAAAGGGACCTTAAGCTCATAAGCATTTTCCATATTGTTTTTTATTAATTTTTTAGCAATTTCTAATTCATTAATTGGTGTATCAAAAATAAGTTCATCATGAACCTGAAGAATCAGTTTAGATTTTAAAGAATTTTTTTTAAAGACATCATTAATTTTAATCATTGATAATTTAATTATATCAGCTGCACTTCCTTGTACTGGTGTATTTATTGCATTTCTTTCAGCCGAAGATCGTATCATTCCATTTCTTGAATTTATATCTTTTAAAAATCTTTTTCTTCCGAGTATTGTTTCTACATATCCATTCTCTCTTGCAAAATTTATTTGATAATTCATAAAATCTTTTAAAAATGGATAGGTATTATAATAATTATCAATAATTATTTTTGACTCAGATCTAGTTAAGTTTGTCTGGTTACTTAACCCAAATGCAGAAACTCCATATATAATACCAAAGTTTACAATTTTAGCATGACTTCTTTGCTCTCTAGTTACATTGTCTAATTTTATTCCAAAAACTTTTGCAGCAGTGGAAGTGTGTATATCTTCATTTTTATTAAATGCTTCAATCATGTTTTTATCACCACTCATTGATGCGATAACCCTTAATTCAATTTGAGAATAGTCAGCAGAAATTAATAAATGATCTTTACTTCTTGGTGTAAAAGCTTTTCTAATTAATTTACCATTTTCTGTTCTAATTGGGATGTTTTGTAAATTAGGGTTATTACTGCTAAGTCTTCCAGTTGTAGTATTTGTTTGATTAAAAATAGAATGTATTCTATTGGTTTTATTATCAACTTGATTAGGAAGAGCATTAACATATGTAGTCATTAATTTTTGTAATGATCTCCAGTCTAAAATGTCCTTTACTATGTCATGTTTTTTTGAAAGTTTTGAAAGATTTTCCTCTGAAGTTGAATATTGACCTGTTTTCGTTTTTTTTGGATTTGATTCTATTTTTAATTCATCAAACAAAACTTCACCTAACTGTTTAGGTGATGCAAGATTAAAATCTTTTCCACAAAAATTGAAAATATTAGTTTCTAAATAATCTAAACTAGATTTAAAATCAATACTTATGTCTTTAATTAAATCTTTATCCAGGTTAACTCCTTCAAATTCCATTTCCATCAATATTTTTGACAAAGGCATCTCAATATTATAAAAGAGATTAATTAAATTATGTTCTTTAAGCTCCTTAAAAAGTTTGTTATATATATTTTTTATGTAAAAAACTCTTTTATTTTTTTGATCATCGTTATAATCGATATTTAAGTTTGTTTTCAGAACAGATACAAAGTCATCTCTTCGAGAACTATCAATAAGATAATTAGCAACTTTAATATCAAAATAATTATTATTAAAGTCAATATTATATGTCTTCAATACATTTAAAAAACTTTTTTGATTATAGATGATTTTTAGACAATTACTTTTAAATACTTCTTTTACTTTATTAAGTATTGATGAAGATTCTTTGAGATCAAATTCTATTGAATATGAGATATTATTATCAAAACAAAATGAAATAAATGAATATTCTTTCTCAAATTGGTAATCAATAGAAATAACTTCGCTGGATGATATTTTGGTTATTAAAATATCTAGCCCCTTTTTTGATTTAATTTTTTGATTTAAAAAAATATCTTCATTATTAGAATTTGATTTAAAATCTAATTCTAAATTTATATTCGTTTCATTTTTATTTTCCTTCGTATGAAAAATCTTTAAATAATTTTCCTTTAATCTTTTAAATTCAAGATCATCAAAAATTGAAAAAATTTTTTCAGAATTTGAATCTTTGATTTTTAATTCATCAATCGAATAATCGATAGGAACATCAGTTATAATAGTAGCAAGCTTCTTTGATAATAGACCTAAATCTTTATTATCATTAATTTTCTCTTTTAACTTTCCTTTAATTTCATTCAAATTTTCATATAAAATCTCAATTGACCCATATTCTTTTATAAATTTTTTTGCAGTTTTTTCTCCTACACCGGGGAGTCCAGGTATATTATCCACCGAATCTCCCATCATACCCAAAAAGTCAATTACTTGAGATGGTCTTTCTACCTCAAATTTATTTTTAACTTCCTCAACTCCCAATATTTCAATTCCATTGCCAAATCTAGCTGGCTTATATAAAAAAATATTTTCTGATACCAGCTGAGCAAAATCTTTGTCAGGAGTTACCATATAACTAATTAAGCCTTCTTTTTCAGCTTGTTTTGCTACAGTTCCAATTATATCATCAGCTTCATAACCACTTAATTCCAAAGTTTTAATCCCTAATGCGTCTAAAATCTCATGTATTATTGGTACTGAATCTATTATTGGTTCAGGTGTTGAGTCCCGATTTGCTTTATAATCTTCAAAAATTTCGTTTCTGTCAACAGAACCACCTTTGTCAAAAGCAACTGCAAAATAATCTGGTTTTTCTCTTTTTAAAATATCAAAAATAGAATTTAAAAATCCCATTATTGCACTTGTGTCAAAGCCTTTTGAATTAATACGAGGATTTTTTATAAAAGCATAATAAGCTCTGTAAATAAGCGCATAAGCATCTATAAGAAATAATTTTTTTTTTGACATTTAAGAGTAACTAAAGTACAAACTTATAGTCTATTTTGTGATATTTAACATTAAATAAAACTATCACTTAAACTAGTTTAAATCAGTAGTTTACAAAAAATGTTATTTTTGCCATAAAAGAATTTGATATTATGTCAAAATTTGGTGAACTAATAGATTCTGAAATGCCAATACTATTGGACTTCTATACCGATTGGAACGAATCTTCAACATCTATGCATCCTGTTTTAAAGGATGTTGCAGCAGCAATTGGAGATAAAGGAAAAGTTATAAAAATTAATGTTGATAAAAACAATGAGTTGGCTCAAGCATTGAGAATAAAGGGGTTGCCAACATTGATGATTTATAAATCTGGTGAAATGGTATGGCGTCAGAGTGGAGAGCAGGACGCTAATACACTGATCAATCTTGTAAACGAGTTTATTTAGAAGTAAACTCTATTTCCAGATTAATTAATTTTAAAGATTCATTTTCAATAAATTCTGAAGATTCATAGTCAGCAATTAAACTCAAAAGATCTTTAGAATATTTAATTTCTTGTTCAAATAAATTAATTAAGTAATCTAGGCTTGATTCATCCTTTGCAGAGATTATTGTTTCAAGTCTTGAGTTAATTTCATTTTGAATTTTTAAATATAATTCTCTTCCAATTTTACTTTTTTCAGAAATATATAAAGGCTCAACAAAGTTTAAAAGGAACGAATAATAATCATATTCACCATAAATTGTTTTAAAACTTTGGGTGTAATTAAGGAAATTTTCTATTGATTTAGAGGCAAAAATATAATTACCTTCTAAAATTTCATTTTCAATCAAACCTCTATATCTTTCAGTATAAGTAAAAATATTTTCTGCATAGTCACTGATTGAAAAGAAATCGGGATAATTTTCTAATGAATTTGAATAATATTTAATTTGATCAAGATATTTTTTTTCTATATCGCTGTAAAGTTTTTGAGCTTTATCTTTTTCCCCAATTTTGTGATAAGTAGAAATGTATGGTTCACTTAAACTGTAATATTCAAAATATTCAAGTGGCATTTTTTCAAATGATAAGTCCATGATTTCTTTTGCTTTTACGTTTTCGCCAATACTTACAAAACTTTCTGCCAGCCTATGTAGGTTTCCTCTAAATGAAATACTATTTTTTCTAGTTTCAGGATCATGATAAATTTCAGAACTTTCTGAATTTCCCCATTCCCATTTCTTTACAATATCATACATTCTGTATGGTTCTATCCTACCCATTTGATATGGATTGTCTTGATTGATAGGAGTTTTAATTGGAACTAGCTTATAAACTAAACCATCTAATTGTAAAAAGTCTTTCATCCAAAGATACTCTGAATCTTTATAGCTTCCACCTGTAAAGTATATAGGTCTTTTCCAATCATTTTTAGATAAAATGTCTAACATCAAAATTTGATTTTTATAAAGACCGCTCTTTGGAATATCAATATCTATATAATCAACAATGTTATCAATTTCTGATTTGTTAATAATGCCACTATTTAAAACATTTTCTTTATTTACATAAAATCTAAGTTTATTAGTTGGATAGTAAATCATATTTTGGGTTGATGCAGGGATTTTTTCTAAATCTTCTTTTTCATAGCCATATTGTTCTAACAAAAATTTATATTTTGTTCTTTTATTATCACTTGAAATCCAATTCATAAAATCTTTTAGATCCCATCTTACAGAATCTATTATACTTTCGTATTTTATATAATCTCTTTTTCCAAATACATACTGCTCGTGTTTTAAATTTGATAAAATAGGGTCACTTTTATATGCTTTTCTTTTCATTTGATCCATGTACCAGTCTGTTGCAATTAGACTTGTATTAATTGTTCTCACATCAGTTCTATGGTTTTCAATTTCTTGAGCATACCACAATGCAAATGTGTCATTATCACCAATAGTAAATATAATTGCTTGTTTATCCTCATCAATTGAATCCAAGTATGCTTTTGCAAGAGTTTGAGCAGTATATCTATCAGATCTATCATGGTCATCCCAATTATTAAAAGATAAAAGCAAAGGGCATGTAATAACTATTAAAAAAGATAAAATGTAAGAAAACTTTTTGTTTAAGTACTTTAATCCAAATTCAACTAAAGCTAAAAAACTAAATCCAATAAAAATACAGTATGCATAAAATGATCCAACTAAAGCATAATCCCTTTCCCTGGGTTCAAAAACCCTTTCATTTAAGTAGAATTTTAAAGCTATTCCAGTAAATAAAAACAGCAACAGTATCGGCCATAAGACTTTAAAACTTTTATTAAAAATGAAAATAAAACCTATAAGACCTAAGATCAATGGAATCATGTAGTACTTATTTCTAGCTTTATTATTTAACACATCATCAGGTAATTCTTTTTGAGGACCTAACCTAAATTCATCTATTAAGTTTATACCGCTTAACCAGTTTCCATTTTCAACATCATATTTCCATTGTTTATCATTTTGCCTTCCACTAAAATTCCACATAAAATATCTAAAATACATTTGAACAAGTTGATAGTTAACAAAGTAATTTATGTTAGTCATTAATGATGGCTTTTCTATGTCTAAATAAGACCCAAAATTTGTTAAAAACTCATGGTAATCATCAGCATCAACATCATCTTCAATAATCCTATTTTTAAAACTTGAAACTAAATCAACAATTTGAGATTCATTTTTGTATTCATTTTTTATTTCGAATTCTAGAAATCCAAAATAATTCATATAATTTGTGGCATTACCTGAGCTCCACATCCTTGGGAAAAATCCCTCATGGTTCCTATTTGAATTTATTTTTCCATTTTTCCAATCATTAACAATTATATATTTATTTATTTTATAATCCCTCTCATATTTTGGAATATCATCTTTATAGGGGATATCAGAGTCTTGACCAGCATAAATATCAGAGAACATTGGGCCATAAAAAAGGTAAGTATCTGGATATTGCTCAAGATTATAATAAGCTAGTAATGACCTAGCATCTTTAGGCGAATTTTCATTTATAACAGTATCAGCATTAGACCTTATAGGAATCATGAGCCAGGATGAAAATCCAATAAAAATAAATGTTAAACATAGTAAAGACAAATTCATCAAATAAAGCTTCTTCTTGTAAGAATAGTTCAAAGTGTAGTAAATTATAGCAACAAGAATAAATGCGGTAAATATTGTTCCAGAATTAAATGGAAGTCCTAAATCATTGACAAAGAAAACCTCTAAATTACCAAACATTGAAAGGGTTGATGGAAGAAGTAATTTAAATATAAATAGAAGAATTGATACTGAAATTATATTAGCAATTAAAAAGCTTTTAATATTAAATTTTTTATATTTTTTGAAGTAATATAATAAGCCAATACTTGGAATTGCAAGAAGTCCCATAAAATGAACCCCAAATGATAAGCCAACAACAAATGAAATTAAAACTAACCATTTATCAGCTCGTTGATTTTGAAAATCATCTACCCATTTTAAGCCAAGCCAGAAAAGAATTGCTAATATAAGAGTTGCCATTGCATAAACTTCTGCTTCAACAGCATTAAACCAAAAGCTATCTGTGAAAGTAAACGAAATTGAACCCAAAAATGATGATCCAAAAACTTTGATTGCTTCATCTGTTTTTAATGAATTAGTAAGGCCTAAAATTTCTTTTCCAATTAAGCTTATAGACCAAAATAAAAAAACAATTGTAAGCGCACTGCTCAGTACAGACATCATATTAACAGCATATGCAATTTGATTTAACTCTAAAGCAAAAATTGAAAATATAGCACCGAGCATTTGAAATAATGGTGCTCCAGGAGGATGTCCAATTTGAAGTTTAGCAGATGTAGAGATATACTCTGCACAATCCCAGTAACTAGCCGTTGGTTCAACAGTCAATGCAAAAACAACAAATGATAAAATACCAGTAGATATTCCTAAAATTCTATTATACTTTTTAAAGTCTATTCGATTCATTTATAATCAACGAAAATAAACAATAGTAGGTTAATTATGTAATTACTTAATTTAATTTGTGCAACCTCTAACTTTATTTTAAATTTGACACCCAATTGGCCTATGGTGTAATTGGCAACACGTCTGGTTTTGGTCCAGAAGAGTCTAGGTTCGACCCCTAGTAGGCCAACTTTACAGTGTAATATATTTTGTTATATTTGCACACTGGTAGAAAAATGAGGGGACATTGTCCCCTTATTTATTATATATACTTAAAATATTAGATATGGATAATTTATCATTAATTGAATCTTTTTCTGAATTTAAAGATGAAAAATATATAGATAGAGTTACTTTAATGTCAATTCTTGAAGAAGTTTTTAGAAACACATTAAAAAGAAAATTTGGTGATGATGACAATTTTGATGTAATCATCAACCCAGATAAGGGTGATTTAGAGATATGGAGAAATAGAATTGTAGTAAAAGATGGTGAAGTTGAGGATGAAAACAGTCAAATTTCTCTCTCTGATGCTCAAAAAATAGAACCTGATTTTGAGGTTGGTGAGGATGTTTCTGAGGAAGTTAAACTTTTAGATTTAGGACGAAGAGTTGTACTTTCTTTAAGACAAAATTTAGTTGCTAAGATTCATGAGCATGATAATGGTATTATTTATAAGCAATTTGTAGATCTTGTAGGTGAGATTTATACTGCTGAAGTACATCACGTTCGTCACAATGTTGTTATTCTTCTTGATGATGATGGTAATGAAATTATAATGCCAAAGGATAGACAAATTCCATCAGACTTTTACAGAAAAGGTGATTCTATAAGAGGAATTATTGAATCTGTTGAATTAAAAGGAACAAAACCTGCAATAATAATGTCTAGAACTTCACCAAAATTCTTGGAAAAACTATTTGAACAAGATATACCAGAAGTTTTCGATGGATTAATTACTATTAAAAAAGTTGTAAGAATTCCAGGTGAAAAAGCAAAAGTAGCTGTTGATTCTTATGATGATAGAATTGATCCAGTAGGTGCTTGTGTAGGTATGAAGGGATCAAGAATTCATGGAATAGTTCGTGAACTAGGTAATGAAAATATTGATGTTGTAAATTATACTAATAATACACAGCTTTTTATTAACCGAGCATTAAGCCCTGCCAAAGTTACCTCATTAAAAATTGATGAAGAAAACAAAACTGTTCAGGTTTATTTAGATGCGGATCAGGTTTCTAAAGCAATTGGTAGAGGAGGATATAATATAAAGCTAGCTGGTCAATTAACTGGATATGAAATTGACGTATTTCGTGAAGGATCTGAAGAGGATGTCGAATTAGTTGAATTTTCAGATGAAATTGATGCTTGGATTATAGAAGAATTTAAAAAAGCAGGTTTAGACACTGCTAAAAGTGTTTTAGAAGAAGATCTCGAAGACCTTGTAAAAAGAACTGATTTAGAAGAAGAGACTATTGTTGATGTTAAAAAAGTCTTGAGTAAGGAGTTTGATGATAATAATTAAATAAATGTCAGAGTTAAGTAAAATTAGATTGAATAAAGTTGTTAGAGAATTCAATATTTCTTTAGAAAGAGTAGTTGAATTTTTGTCATCTAAGGGTCATGAAATAGATGCAAGACCAACTACAAAAATTTCTCAAATTCAATATGATTTACTTTTAAATGAATTTAGTTCTGATAGATCAAGCAGAGTTGAATCCCATGATTTAAGTGAAGAGAAAAAAAAGGAAAAAGAAGAATTAAGACTTAAAGTAGAAAAAGAACGAGAATTAAAAATTCAAAGACAGGTAATAACATCTAAATCTTCAGTTCAACAATTTAAAAAAGTTGGGGAAATTGATTTGAATAAACCCAAGCCAAAAACAGAAAATCAAGTAGATAAAAGTGATAAAAAATCCGAATTAGCAGATAAAAAAAATGAAGTAGTATTTGAAGATAAATCTAAAAATAGGATTGATACGAAATATGAAAAACTTTCTGGTTTAAAGCAGACTGGTCAAACAATTGACCTTGAGAGTTTAAAAAAACCTGAAAAGGCAGAAAATGAAAATAAACCAAAAAGAAAAAGAAGAAGAATTGCAAAAGATATTATTAATAAAGAAGCTGTTACTAATAAAAAACCTAATTTAAAATTTAATAAAAATAGGGTTACCCCTGCTTCTCCTCCCTCTGATGACGAAGTACAAAAACAAATAAAAGAGACTTTAGATAAGCTTCAAACTTCCTCAAAATCAAAAGCTTCAAAGTATAGAAAAGAAAAGCGAGATACTCACAAGAAGAGATCAGAAGAAGATGTTGAAAAAACAGAAGCAGAAAAGAAAGTTATTAAAGTAACAGAATTTATTACTGTTGGAGAAATTGCAACAATGATGGATGTTTCAGGGAATGATATTATTTCTGCTTGCATGTCTTTAGGTATTATGGTTACAATGAATCAAAGACTTGATGCGGAAATCCTAACACTGGTAGCAGATGAATTTGGATACGCTGTTGAATTTGTTACTGCTGAAATTGAAGAATCAATTCAAGAACAAGAAGATAAACCCGAAGATCTTTTATCAAGACCACCAATAGTAACTGTTATGGGTCATGTAGATCATGGTAAAACTTCCTTATTAGACTATATAAGAAATGAAAATGTCATTGCTGGTGAATCTGGAGGTATCACTCAGCATATAGGAGCTTATAATGTAAAATTAAAAAATGGAAATAAAATTACTTTTTTAGATACTCCTGGCCATGAAGCATTTACCGCCATGAGAGCTCGTGGAACTCAGTTGACTGATATAGTAGTAATTGTTATAGCTGCCGATGACGATATAATGCCTCAAACCAAGGAAGCTATTAGTCATGCACAAGCAGCTGGTGTTCCTATGATTATTGCTATTAATAAAATTGATAGAGAAGTTGCCAATCCTGATAAAATTAAAGAGAAACTTTCTGCCATGAATTTATTAGTTGAAGATTGGGGAGGAAAAATCCAATCACATGATATTTCTGCCCTAAAAGGAACTGGAGTTGAGGAATTACTCGAAAAAATAATGTTAGAATCTGAAATGCTTGAGTTAAAAGCTAATCCAAATAAAGCCGCAAACGGTTCAGTAATTGAAGCTAGGTTAGATAAAGGAAAAGGATATATAACAACACTTTTAGTCCAAAATGGTAGTCTCTCAGTTGGAGACTATTTTCTAGTGGGACAGTATAGCGGAAAAGTAAGAGCACTTTATGACGAAAGAGGAAATCAAATAAAATCTGCTGGTCCATCTATGCCAGTTTCTGTTTTAGGTCTTGATGGTGCACCACAAGCTGGAGATAAATTCAATGTTTTCTCTGATGAAAAAGAAGCAAAACAAATTGCTTCTAAAAGAACACAGCTTGTTAGAGAACAAAGTGTAAGGACTCAAAAACACCTTACTCTTGATGAGATTGGGAGAAGAATTGCCTTAGGTGAATATAAAGAGCTAAATATTATTTTGAAGGGGGATGTTGATGGTTCTGTCGAAGCACTTTCTGATTCATTTGAAAAATTATCTACAGACGAAATTCATGTAAATATAGTTCATAAAGCAGTTGGCGCAATTACTGAGTCGGATGTTCTACTAGCCTCTGCTTCAGAAGCAATTATAATTGGATTTAATGTTAGACCGTCTGGAAATGCGAGAAGTATTGCTGATAAAGAGGATGTTGATATTAGAAATTATTCAATTATTTATACTGCCATTAATGATTTAAAAGATGCAATGGAAGGTATGTTATCACCAGATTTAAAAGAGGAAGTTTCCGGAGCAGCAGAAATAAGAGAAACATTCAAAATATCAAAAGTTGGGACAATTGCTGGATGTATGATGACAGATGGAAAAGCTTTCCGAAAATCTAATGTAAGACTTATTAGGGATGGCATCGTTATTAATACAACAACATTATCATCATTAAAAAGATTTCAAGACGATGTTAAAGAAGTTTCTAAAGGCTATGATTGTGGTATACAATTAAAAAATTATAATGATATTAAGATTGGAGATACTTTAGAGTTTTTTAACGAACTTGAAGTAAAAAAGAAAATTAAATCTTAGCATTAGGTTTTAAAATAAAAGCAGATTTAAAATCTTTTGACACATTCCTAAGTCTTTTTTGAGCTTCAATTTTAGATTTAAATTTTCCAACATGAACTTTGTAGTTTGGGGTTTCAAAAAAGAAAAAAATACTATCATTTAAATATTCACCTTTAACAAAATTTAATATTGAATCAGCATTTTTATAATTGCCACTGAAAACTTGTATTGAAAAATAATTAGACTTAAAGTACTCATTATTAGCTTTTTTGGAAAGCTCTAATAGTTTTTTAAATTTTGGATTTTCATTGATTTTAGAATTAAAATCCTGACTAAAAACTGTAGAAGAAATAGCTAAAAAAATGACATATAGAAATTCCTTTTTCATTAAAATTTAAATTTACATTATTTTGTGCATTACCAACATACCTAAATTATATAAAAATTAGGTAAAATTCACTTTATTTTTTTTCCTAATATAGGAATTGTTTATTATCTTTAACATCTTTAAAAAAACAAACAATTTTTTAATTGTTGGAAACTAGAAAAAACAACCTTTTAAAGAGCATTAATAACTTTCTTTTTTTAAAAAATGTTAAGAGCAAAAGTATGCTCTTTTTTTCGCTTTTAATTTTTTCCTTTTCTTCTCATTCTCAGGACCTTGACATCAATAAGGGTAAATCTTTATTTAACGCAAATTGTGCTGCATGTCACAAGCTAAATAAGAACTTAATAGGGCCTGCATTGGCAGGTGTTAGTGAGAAATATGAAAAAGAGTGGCTTTACACTTGGATAAAAAATAGTTCTGCTATGATTAAGTCAGGTGATGAAAGAGCTGTTGCAATTTGGGAAGAATATAATAAAGCTGCCATGAATGCTTTTCCTCAATTATCAAATGAGGACATTGATAATATATTAGCTTACACTGATTACAAACCAGAACCAGTTGTAGCTGCTACCGCCTTAAGTTCTGGGACAGTTCAGCTTGAACCTCAAAGTTCTTTATCACAGGATTTAGTTTTAGTAGCTCTTATAATTATACTTTTAGTTTTAATAACAATGCTTTATCTAGTAAATAAAACGCTAAGGGACATTGCTACTAGAAATGGAATTGTTGTTGAAGAAAAACAGATTAAACCTAGCACACCAATATGGAAATTATTTATAAGAAATCAGTTTTTGGTATTTTGTTCTGTAGTTTTCTTTTTGCTATCTAGTGCCTATTTTGCTTATGGCTGGTTAATGCAAGTTGGAATTGATCAAGGATACATGCCGATTCAACCAATTCACTATTCTCATAAAATTCATTCAGGTGCTAACCAAATTGATTGTCAATATTGTCATTCATCTGCTCGGGTTTCCAAACACTCTGGTATTCCATCCTTAAATGTATGTATGAATTGTCATGAAAACATAGCTGAATATAACGGTGAGGAAGATCTTGAAAAGGGTTACACTAAAGAGTTTTATACAAGTGAAATTAAAAAACTATATAAAGCTGTTGGATGGGATGAAGAAAAGAGAATATATACTGGAGATGTTGAACCAGTAAAATGGGTGAGAATACATAATTTACCTGATTTTGTTTATTTCAATCATTCACAACACGTTAATGTTGCTGGAATTGAATGTCAAACTTGTCATGGGCCAGTTGAAGAAATGGAAATTGCATATCAGCATTCTTCATTAACAATGGGTTGGTGTATAAATTGCCATAGGGAATCTAATATAAAAGTAAAGGATAATGATTATTACACTAAAATTCATGAGGAGTTATCAAAAAAATATGGTGTAGAAAAATTAACTATTGCTCAGATGGGAGGCTTAGAATGTGGAAAATGTCACTATTAAAAATTGATGAATAAGAGTTTAAAAAAATATTGGAAAAGTGAAGTAGAGCTCACAAATAATTCTCAGGTTGAAAAACTGAGACATGATGAATTCGTTGAGAAACTTCCTGTTGATAATTTATTTGAAGATGAAAAATCCCTCAATGATTCAAGTACAAATAGAAGAGATTTCTTAAAATATTTAGGTTTTAGTACATCTGCCGCTGTTCTTGCTAGCTGTGAAGGCCCAGTAAATAAATCTGTCCCATATGTAATTCAACCAGAAAGGATAAGGCCAGGTATTTCAAATTATTATGCTACTTCAATGTTTAATGGATATGATTGTGCTAATATTTTAGTTAAAACGAGAGAAGGACGACCAATTAAAATTGAAAATAATAAGTTAGCTAAGTTTCATGGATCCGCAAACGCAAGAGTTCATGCTTCCATTTTGTCCATGTATGATAGTGGAAGAATTCAGGGGCCAATGTATGATGGAAATAATATTTCTTGGGAAGAATTGGATCAAGATATAATTAAAAAACTAGAATCACTTAGATTTAATAATTCACCCGTTGCTCTACTTACAAATACAATTTCAAGTCCAACTAGCATCAAAATAATTAATTCATTCATTAAAAAATACCCTAACATAACTCATGTTGAATATGATTCAATTTCTGAAAGCTCTGTTCTAGATGCTCATGAAATAATGTATGGTGTTAGAGCACTTCCATTATATGAATTCAAGAATGCAAAATATATTGTTTCAATTGGAGCTGATTTTCTAGGAGATTGGATGGGGTCAAACTATGATGGAGATTATGCTAAAGGAAGAGTGCCTATTAAAGTTGATGGTACAGCAACAATGTCTAAACATATTCAATTGGAATCAAATATGTCGGTAACTGGAGCCAATGCTGATGTACGTATACCTTTGAAACCTTCAACTCAAAAACTTTTTCTGGCACATTTGTATAAAAAGATTTCTAATTCTGATATTAATCTTCCTGAACTAGATAAAAAAACTAATGAAAGACTAATTGAAATTTCAAAGGATCTAATTTTAAATGGTAATTCATCAGTGCTGGTTTGTGGAATTGATGATGTTAATGCCCAGCTTTTAACAAATGCAATCAATGATCTGATTAATAGTAGCGTTAAAAGTTCTTCAAAAGTATCTTTAATTAGAAAAGGTAATGATAAGAAAGTAAATGAATTGATAGCAAAGTTAAATAATGGTGAATTTTCTGGAATTATTATGAGCGGAGTAAATCCTGCCTACACACTTCCAAATCCTAAATCCTTTAACGATGCTCTTAGGAAATTAGATTTTTCTGTTATTTTTTCTATGAAAATGGATGAAACTACATCTTTATGTAAGTATGTTTCAGCTAGTTCACATTATTTAGAATCATGGGGGGATTTCCAATTTGTAAATGGAGAATATAGTATATGTCAACCAACGATAAAAAACTTGTTTGATACAAAGCAATTTGAAGAATGTTTGTTGAGCTGGTCTGGTAATGAAAATTCAATTTATGATGAAATAAAATCTAATTGGTCGAACAATATCTTGTTATCTAACACTAAATGGAATAAAGCTATTCATGATGGTGTTTATTCGTCTAATGATTCGTATAATTTAAAAAGTTCAAATAATTCTTTCTCTGATTCTGCTTTAGAATTATCAAAAATAAAGTCTTCAAATTTTGAATTATTACTTTATTCAAAAATTGGTATGGGAGACGGTCAGCAGGCAAATAATCCTTGGCTACAAGAATTCCCAGATCCAATATCAAGAGTATCTTGGGATAATTATTTAACAATTTCTAAAAAAGATGCTGAATCAATTGGGTTAAAAAATTATAACGAATCAAATGGAGCCTTAAATAGTAATTATGCTCTGGTTAAAAATGCTGACATTCAGCTGAAATTGCCAGTAATAATTCAACCAGGTCAGGCAAATGGAACTGTTGGAGTTTCTTTTGGATATGGAAGAATGATGGGTATTAAATCTGAAATGAAAACTGGCTCTAATGCCTTTCCCCTTTATGATAATTTTTCTAAGATCCAAGATGTAGAAATTAAAGCAATACATGAAATTCATGAGTTTGCTTGTGTTCAGTTACATAACACATTGATGGGCAGGGGAGATATTGTTAAGGAAACAACCTTGGAGGTGTTTAATACAAAGGATAAAGAATATTGGAATCCAGTCCCTGTAGTATCAAAAAACCATATTGAAACAGCTGTAAATAAAAAAGAAGTTAACATTTATCAGGAATTTGATAGATCAATTGGTCATCATTTTAACCTCTCAATTGATTTAAATGCTTGTACAGGATGTGGAGCATGTGTAATAGCATGTCATGCAGAAAATAATGTTCCTGTAGTAGGTAAAAGAGAAGTTAGAAAATCTCGTGATATGCATTGGCTCAGAATTGATAGGTATTATTCTTCAGATGTTTCATTTCAAGATGATAATCAGAATAAAGATGATATTAATGGTTTATCTGATTCGTTAAGTGTATTTGGTCAAATGGAAGATCCTAATGAAAACCCTCAAGTTGTTTTTCAACCTGTAATGTGTCAGCACTGTAATCAAGCTCCATGTGAAACAGTTTGTCCAGTGGCAGCTACATCTCACGGAAGACAGGGGCAAAACCATATGGCTTATAATAGATGCGTAGGTACTAGATATTGTGCTAATAATTGTCCTTACAAGGTTAGAAGATTTAATTGGTTTTTATACAATAATAACGATGAGTTTGATTTCAACATGAATGATGATCTTGGAAAAATGGTATTAAACCCAGATGTTGTTGTTAGATCAAGAGGGGTTATGGAGAAATGTTCTTTTTGTATTCAATCTACTCAAGCGGTTATTTTAAAAGCTAAAAATGAAGGTAGAGAAGTTAATAAAAATGAGTTTAATGATGCTTGTGCATGTTCTGCTGCTTGTTCAACTGGAGCTATGAGTTTCGGAGACATTAATAATAAAGAAAGTGAAGTTTATAAAAGAAAGAAAGATGATAGGGTTTATCATCTTTTAGAGTATGTTGGAACTAAACCAAATGTGTTTTATCATGCAAAAGTTAGAAATAATGATAAACTTAAAAA
>Ga0209036_1000020_pt1 | contig 59461 bp, 63 predicted proteins | sample MarorgKNORR_S2LV_3_FD_188222 | JGI IMG/M metagenome (GOLD analysis project Ga0209036, IMG submission 188222) | Marine microbial communities from the Southern Atlantic Ocean, analyzing organic carbon cycling - DCM_A/KNORR_S2/LV (SPAdes) (version 2) | ecosystem: Environmental > Aquatic > Marine >... | reverse complement strand
TATGCTTTATCAGCTGGATATTACGATGCATATTATGGACAAGCATTAAAAGCAAGGTCAGCAATAACAAAAGATTTTGAAAATATATTTAAAGAAGTTGACTATCTTATATCACCAACTACTCCGACACCAGCTTTTAAATTTGGTGAGAAAACTGAAAATCCATTAGAAATGTATATGTCTGATCTCTGCACTATTCCTGCAAACCTTGCGGGGATTCCGGCAATAAGTATTCCAACTGGACTATCAAAAGAAGACATGCCGCTCTCCATTCAATTAATGAGTCCTGCTAGAACAGACTCTTCTCTGCTTGAATTCAGTGAAACTATTGAAAAATTATTAAGTTTTAATCAAAGAACATTGTTATTAGAGGATATGAAATGAATATGGTGCCTACTATCGGAATTGAGACGCATGTTGAGTTAAATACTAATTCGAAAATGTTTTGCAAATGTGCTGTAGTTGAGACTGAGAATCCAAATGAAAGTTTGTGTCCTACATGTCTAGGGTTGCCTGGAGCATTGCCTGTACCAAATCTTAAAGCGATAGAATCAATTACAATGCTTGCCTTAAGTGCTAATTGTGCAATTACTAAGAATGGAATGTTTCATAGAAAAAATTATTTCTACCCTGATTTACCAAAAAATTATCAAATTTCACAGTTTGACCTACCAGTTGGAGTTGATGGATCTTTAGAAATTATATTAGATGAAACAAAAGAAACTGTTGAAATTGAAAGAGTACACATGGAAGAAGATACGGGTAAAAGTATACACAAAGGTTCTGGCAGGATAGATTCTGCAACAAGTACTTTGCTAGACTTTAATCGATCTGGAGTACCTTTAGTTGAGATAGTAACTAAACCAGTTATTAAATCATCAAAAGAAGCTGTTTCCTATATAGAGGAGCTAAGACAGTTAGTTATAGATTTAAAAATTTCTGAAGGAAAACTTGAAAAGGGAAATTTAAGATTTGATGCAAATATTTCTGTAGCTAAAGAAGGAGATGATGAGTTAGGAGTCAAAGTAGAAATTAAAAATATGAACTCTCTTAGGTCTCTAGAAAAAGCAATAGATTATGAAATTAAAAGACAAACTAAATTAATTGAATCAAATGAGGTAATAATTCAAGAAACAAGACATTGGGATGAAGATAAAGAAGTAACATCATCAATGAGGTCAAAAGAAGGTAGTGCCGATTATAGATATTTTTCTGATCCTGATTTACCAAATATGATTCTTTCGGATGAATTTATTGATAATATAAAAAAAACCATACCAATTTTACCATCTGAAAAAAGAGACAAACTATCGGAGACAGGTCTGTCAATTTCTGAGTCAAATTATTTAAGTAAAAGTGAAGAATGGATATATGATTTATTCTTGAAAACTCAAAAAATAACTAACGATACAAAATCTACTTTTAATCTGATAACAGGTGAGCTCCAAGGTCAATTAAGAAAGGCTGGTATGGAGGAATTGCCTGAATGGTTTACTTCTGAAAGGTTAAGTGAAATAATTAAAATGATTAATGAAAATAAAATTTCTTTTACATCAGGTAAAGAAATTTTAAATAATTTAATTCAAAATGAAATTATTCCAACCAAATATGCTGAAGATAATAATTTAATTCAAGATAATGATTCTGATGAAATTGCAAAAATTGTTAAAAACGTTATTGAAAGCAACAAGGAAGTCGTAGAAAGAATTAAAGATGGTGAAGAAAAATTAGTTGGTTTTTTAGTCGGACAAATAATCAAAAGTTCAAAAGGGAATATAAATCCTTCAATAGCTAAAGATTTATTACTTAAAGAGTTATAAACATCACTTGATTTACAATTAAAGCTGAGATTAGTCCAATTGTTCCTGCTGCTAGATCATCATAAAGTACACCAATTTTGCCAGGGTATTTTTCCATCTCTCCAACAATGTTTGGTTTTTTTAAAATATCACTAGCGCGAAATACTAAAAATCCAGCAATTAAGGGAAACAAATCACCCTGTGAAACTAAAGTTACAAGACTCATTCCACAAATTTCATCTAATGTTATCCAGCTAGGGTCATCATCTGCTTCTTCATCATCAACTACTAGGAAATAAATTAAAATTAGTGCAACAAAAATAGAAAATAAATAAAGTAAATTCAAATTAAGAAAATAAATTATTAGTGCAAATAATAAAGAAGCTAAAGTTCCTCCACCTTTTTTATCTTTAAACAAAAGTTTCCAAAGCAGGCCAACACCAAATCCAGATGCAATAAATTTCTTCATATATTGAATAATAGTATTTTCTCTGGAATGATTTTTTAAAAGGTGTAGTATTTGTAGTTAATAATGGAAAAATCTAAATACATATGGCTTGATGGTGAATTAGTAGATTGGGATTCAGCAAATGTTAGTGTAATGACACACACCCTTCATTATGGAACGGGTGTTTTTGAAGGAATGAGAGCTAGACAAACTGAGAATGGCTCAGGAGTATTTAGATTAGAAGATCATGTTGAAAGACTCTTTAGATCAGCTGAAGCTTACAATTTAGATATACCTTTTGATAAAAAAATTATTTCTGATGCAATATTAGAAATTGTAAAAGTTAACAATCTTAATTCAGCTTATATAAGACCTTTAGTATTTTTAGGAGATGGTGAGATGGGATTATTACCAGGTAATGTTCCCGTGAGAGTTGCGATCGCCGCTTGGGAATGGGGAGCCTATTTAGGAGATGAAGCTGGGAGAGAAGGGGTAAAAGTTTGCATTTCAGACTGGCAAAGAATTAGTCCTAAAAGTTTCCAGCCTTTTGCTAAAGGAGTTGGTGGATACATGAATTCAACACTTGCAAAGATTGACGCTGTAAAAAAAGGTTTTGATGATGCAATCATGTTAAGCGATACAGGCAGTATTGCAGAAGGAAGTGGTCAAAATATATTTGCCTTTAAAGATAATATTTTACATACTCCTCCTATAGAAACAGGAGCGTTGGGAGGCATAACAAGAAAAACTGTTATTGAAATTGCAAATCTTTTTGATATAGAGTTTGTAGAAAAAGACATAAATGTAGAAGACTTAATGTCTTCAGATGAAATATTTTTTACAGGTACAGCTACTGAAGTTATTGGTATTGTTTCAATTGACGGTGCTGATATAGGCAACGGTCTAGTCGGAGACTTAACCACAAAAATACGAAATAAGTATCTCGAAATTGTTAATGGTAAAGATGATAATTTCATAGATTATATAACATTGGTTTGATGCCGCAAGAGCCAGATATAGATATAAGTAAGATTGAAAGTATAAAGGAACTACCTATGCCTGTGCCTAGGAGAACAGAGGCTAGGCCTGCTGAAAACATTAAACCCAATTCTGATGAAGTTTTTGGCAATACAGGTCCTGATAGTGGTTTTGCTTTAAAAATTGTTAGTAATTATAAAAACATATGGAAATCTCATCCAAGAAATAAATTAATTAGTTCAGTAATAACAAACTTAATTATTTACAGAGCATCTCATTATGGAAGAGCACCAACTATAAATGATCTTCATTTAGTTTTAGGATTACTTAGAATATCAGAAAATAACACTGGAGAGCTAAATGAAGAGGTTCTTAATAGATGTACAAAAGATAAGATTAAAGGGTTACATTTAGTAAATTTATTTAATTTTCTTAGCTAACCAAATGCTTTTATTTCCTATAATCTAATAGTTATGAAGATAGTGAGAGTAAAACACGATAATGATATTTTTTATGGTGAATTAATTGACGAAAAGATAATTAGATATGAAGGGTCACCTTTTGTTGTTTGGGAAGAGACTGAAGAAGCATATGAGAAAAATGAGGTCCAGCTTCTAGCTCCCGTTCTGCCTTCAAAAGTTGTAGCTGTAGCAAAAAACTATGAAAAACATGCTCAAGAACTAGGTGTACTTGATTATCATGCCCCTGATAACCCTGTTTTTTTTATTAAACCATCTACGTCTGTAATTGGTTCAGGGGAGCCAATAATTTATCCATCTATTGGGAAACATGTTGATCATGAAGCTGAGTTAGCTGTAGTTATTGGTAAGATATCAAAAAATTTAGATGAAGATAACTGGATGGACAGTGTGCTAGGTTTTACTAATGCAAATGACTTATCAGAAAGAATATTGCAAGGTCAAGATGGTTCATTTAATGGAAATTTTACTAGAGCAAAAAGCTTTGACACTTTTTGTCCACTTGGTCCAATAATCCAAACAGATTTTGAAAAAGATCCTGAATTAAATATAAAATGTTTTGTTAATGACGAATTGAAGCAAGATGGCAATACAAGAGATATGGTTTTTAGTATCGGAGAAATTTTAGCTTTTATAACTTCAATAATGACTCTATTGCCAGGGGATGTAGTTTTAACAGGGACACCAGAAGGAGTTAGTAAGGTTTCTCAAGGAGATGAAATAAGAATTGAGATTGATACTATAGGTACATTGACAAATAATATTGAATAAATAATGAAATTAAGAATTGCACCATCTCCAACAGGAAATTTACATATAGGAAATGCTAGAACAGCATTATTTAATTGGTTATATGCAAAAGCTAATAACGGCAAGTTCTTAGTCAGAATAGATGATACTGACACGGAGAGAAGCACTGATGAATATGAAAAAAATATTATTGAAAATTTGAGATGGTTGGGCCTTGATTGGGATGAAGGCATAGAAGTAGGAGAATCTAACGAGACATATAGACAGTCTTCAAGATTTGAAAGATATATTGAGGTTGCTGAAGAGTTAGAAAAGAAAGGATTAGCTTATAGGGAGGAAGGAGCGTTAAGGTTTAAGGTTCCAGATGATGGAGATATTAATTTTGAAGATATTGTTAGGGGATCTATGAGCTTTAATTTAAATGATATTGAAGATTTTGTTATTTTAAGATCTGATAATTCTCCGACTTACCACCTAGCTTCAACCGTAGACGATATAGATTATGAGATAACAATGATTGCAAGGGGAGAAGATATCTTATCTTCAACTCCAAAACATATTTTATTGATGAATGCTTTAGACGCTAAACATCCAGATTTTTGCCACCTCCCTTTACTATTTGGTCCAGATGGTAAAAAATTAAGTAAAAGACACGGCGATACTTCTGTTTCAGCATTTAAAGATAAAGGCATTCTTCCTGAGTCATTATTTAACTATATGTGTTTACTTGGTTGGTCTCCAGGTAACGATTTAGAAATATTTGATAAAAAATTAGCAATTGAAAAATTTGATTTAAAAAATGTCCTTCCAAATCCTGCAATATTTGATACAAAAAAACTTCTATGGATGAATGGACAATATATACGTGATACAGAAGATAAAATATTTAAAAAACTTTTTCTTAATTCAATTCAAGACTCTATCTCCAGAGACTTATTTGATGAGGAATTAAATAGGATTGACAAAATTGTAAAGTCAGTTCAAGAACGATTAGAAACAATGAATGATATTAAGGAACAAGTAATGTTTCTTCTAGATGAACCTTTTGAAATCAATTCAGATGATTGGTCCGATGTAAATACGGAAGATGGTCAGCAGTATATGAAAAATGTAAGAGAGAAATTTATGTCAGCAAATAATTTTGATCTTGATGATATAGAAGTAATTATGAGAGAAGAGCTTAAGGCATTAGATATTAAACCTAAAATTGGTTTTCAAATTACAAGAGTTGCAGTTACAGGTACAAAAGTAAGCCCTCCTTTATTTGAGTCAATATATGCACTTGGAAAAGAAACAACTATTGCAAGATTGGCTGAAAGTATTGAAGATTTGTAACAAATAATAATTTAATTACTATATTCTTATTACTTATACGGCCCCGTCGTCCAGAGGCCTAGGACGCTGGGTTTTCAACCCAGAAACGCCGGTTCGAATCCGGTCGGGGCTGCTAACCTTCGGGGATAGTGTAATTGGCAACACAATGGGTTCTGGTCCCATTATTGAGGGTTCAAGTCCTTCTCCCCGAGCATTGGCCCCGTCGTCTAGAGGCCTAGGACGCCGCCCTCTCAAGGCGGAAACGCCGGTTCAAATCCGGTCGGGGCTGCTAGTGTTACTAATTTTCCTTAACCACCTCGGTTGATTTTTTACTAGTTGCTTATAATCTTCTAAATCATCTACTTCAAAACTTAATTCCTTATGAAATACTTTTTTATAATTAATATTTTCATTATTAAGCATTTCAGTATGTTTTTTGTAGCTATTTTTTCCATAATGGAATGATTCAATATAATTTTTACCACCAATAAGTGGTGTTCCTGAGTCTTTACTCTCACAAATTAATATTTCATTATTCATACATTCATTTATCCAATTTTTGGCATAATATTTTGTTATATAAGGTAAATCTGCATGGCAAATTGTCCATCCTTTATATTTTTTATTAGAATTTAGAAATTCTATAGCTTCTTCACTTAAACCTTTAGATTTTGAAATAAAGGATTCTATTCCAATTTTTTTAGAATAATCAATTACTGAAGAATCTTTAGTGATTGAAAAAATTTCAACATTAGTCTCTTGGAATGACTTAACAATATTTAGAAACATATGTTTCATCAGGTTAATTCGTTCATCAAGGTTAATATCACTAGACAATCGAGTCATAGGATCTCTAAAGTCTCTTAAAGGTATTCCAATTATAAAATTTTTGTCCATATATTTATATCCGTAATACCATGCTATTAACTTAAATATTTGAATGACAAGAAAAACAAAAATAATTGCAACCGTCGGACCAAGTGTAAATTCTAAAGACGGCATAAAAAAATTAGTCGAAGCTGGAGCGGATGTCTTAAGATTAAATTTTTCACACGGCACGGAAGAAGATCATTCCAATGTTGTTAAATGGATAAGAGAGTTAGAAAAATCAGTTGCAATTATGCAAGACATTCAAGGTCCAAAAATTAGAACTGGAGAAGCAAAAGAATCAACACAATTTAAACAATCACATGAAATAAAGATAACAAATAAAGAAACTATTTCAGATGACAACGTAATTTATATAAATTATAAAGATTTATTTAAAGATTTAAATTCTGGAGAACGAATATTTATTGATGATGGACAAATAGTTATAAGAATAATTAAAAAAACAAAATCATCAATGTTAGGACAAATAGAAATAGGTGGAGAATTAAGATCAAATCAGGGAGTAGCATTTCCTGATTCTAAATTATCAGTCTCTGCAATTACTGAAAAAGATATTGCTGATCTAAAGTTTGGCAATAAATTAGATGTTGATATCGTAGCCGTTTCTTTTGTAAGAGATGCAAATGATATTAAAAAAGTAAGAGAGATTGTAGATAAAAATATAAAAATCATTGCAAAAATAGAATTAAAAAATGCTGTTAAAAATTTAGATTCTATAATCGATGAAGCAGATGGAGTAATGGTAGCAAGAGGAGATTTAGGAGTTCAACTTGATTTAGAAAAAGTACCATTTATACAGAAGCAAATATTAAATGAAGCTAATGCCAAAGGAAAAATAACAGTTACAGCAACAGAGATGCTTCAATCGATGAAAGAATCTCATCGACCCACACGTGCTGAGGTTACAGACATTACTAATGCAATATTAGAAGGTACAGATTGTGTAATGCTATCTGCAGAAACAGCAATCGGAAATCATCCTGAAGTAGTTGTAAGTGCAATGTCTGACATATGCAAAGAAGCAGATTCAAGGAATGACACATCTGTATTAAGGTTTAAAGAAACTTCTACAGTTGACACATTAACAACATCACTTGCAAAAGCAGCTGTTCAAGTAGCTAATGAAATAGAAGCAAAAGCTATTGTGGCTTTTACAGAAACTGGCAGAACACCTCTTTTAATTTCAAATTACAGGCCTGAAGCACCAATATTTACTATGACAACTATTGATAAAACATACAACCAAATGAATATTCTATGGGGAGTTCAACAAATAAAGATTGATAGGTTAGAAACCACACCTGAAATGTTTGAAATCGCTGATACTTGGTTGCAAAACAACAAAAAGTTTAAAAAAAATGATAAAGTTGTAATTGTTGCTGGAACACCTCCTAACAAAGAGGCTGCAACAAATCTAATTAGAGTTATGAAGATAGGTGAATTTTAATGGGACAAAAGATTGAATTAAAAACTACTAAATTTAACAAAAATGTAATTTTTGATTTAAATAGATCTTTATCTGGGCAAGATGGAATTACTTACCATAATATTGCACAAGCTTCTTTAACTGATGAAGTTAGTGCTCAATTAGCTTTGAGGTTGTTTCAATTTTCTAGTGATATAGAGAATATATTTATCCAATCAAATGTAGTTACTGTTAATTTTTCAACCAATATAGGAACAGCAGTTGAAGAGTATGAAAAACAGATAGAAGATTTCTTCTTATTTTATAAGGATGAAGAGGAATGAAAGTTGGAGTCACTGGTGCTAGCGGCTTTATTGGAAGAAAACTAACAAAAAAACTTCTTGATAGTGGATACGAGGTAAAAAAATTTGTTAGAAGAGAACCTCAATCAGAAGATGAAATTTACTGGAGTCCTTCAAAGAAAGAGATTGATAAAGATAAATTTAAAGAACTTGATGCTGTTATTCATTTAGCAGGCGAATCAATCGCACCAAAGGATATACTTGGCTTTCTTCCATTTGCTGGAGGAAGGTGGAATAAAGAAAGAAAATCAAGAATTTACTGGTCTAGAAAATGGGCTGCTGATTTATTTGTTGAAACATATAAAAGTCTTGAAGAATATCCAAAAATATTTATTTCAGCTTCAGGTATAGGAGTTTATGGGGAACATGGCGATGAAGTAATTACAGAAAACACTAGTTACAACAGAGGGTCTTTTGAGCAGTTAGTAGTTGAAGAGGCCTGGGAAGATCCATTAAATGAAATAAAGAATATGGATATAAGAGTAGTGAAAGCTAGAAAAGGAATTATTTTAGGCAAAGGTAACGTTGCAACTGATATTTTTACACTAGTAACTAAGTTAAATATAAGTAGCCCAATAGGAAAAGGGAATCAGTATTTTTCATGGGTTTCAATAGATGATGTAGTTAATGCTTACATTTTTTGTTTAGAAAATGAAAATCTTGAAGGTCCTGTAAATTTTGTTTCTCCAGAACCACTTAAACAGAAAGAATTTTCAAAGGTTATTGCAAAAATTATGAACAAAAAATATTTTTTTCCTCCATTGCCGCCAATATTAATGAAAATAGCAATAGGATGGGAATTAGGAGAAAGCCTAGGATTAACTAGTATGAGAATTATTCCTGAAAAATTATTAAAGGAAAATTTTGAATTTGAAGCACAAACTTTAGAGATGTGTAAAAAGGAGTTTGCAGGATGAGTACTTATGAAGAAAGAATGGCTGAGAAATACGGTTTTTTTTCAAAAGACGATGTTCCACTTAATAAAAAAATAAATCAAGACAGTGCTGATATTCAAGAAGAAACACCTACAGAAGAAGAAACACCTACAGAAGAAATAGTTGAAAATACTGGAGGGGACAATCTATTAGTTCCAATACAAGCATGGGAAAATGTTTTAAAACAATTAGGAAATTTGCATGAAGCAAATCAACTAATGGCCGAATCTAGAGAAAGAGCTGCAAAGGCAGAAGCAGAAGCAGAATTTTTGAGAGAAAAATTAAAAAATACACGAGATGAGCTAGAAACTACTAAGAAAAAAAGACGATTTCTTTTTTTTAAGTAGTTAATATTTATTGATTATCAGAAACACCTTTTATTATAAAAAAGGATATTAAAAGAAGAACTATTAATGAAACCATTGCAGGGTTTCTTCCTAATCCAAGTGTGTTGACAATAAAGCCCCAGAGCAAGGGACCAACAATTGTTGCAAATCTTCCGACTGTGGAATACAGACCGTAGAATTCTCCTAAGTGTTTTTCAGGACTCAGTCTTGTCATAAATAATCTATCAACAGCAAAAATTCCACCAATATTAAATCCACCAATTACACCTGTTACATAAATTAACCACGTTTGATCAAATTCAGTAGCTATTATTGCAAGCGTTAAAGATACCATCCAACAAACCAAACTAACAAGGGTGCAAATCCTTGGACCAAATTTATCACCAGCTCTACCAAATACATACCCTCCAATAATTGAGACCACGATTGCAAGTGCTAAAATTCCTTGACTGTCTTCAGGAGTCAGTCCTGCTTCTTCTACTAAATAAACAGCAAGAAGACCTCCAATTAATGTATTTATTGCATCGGCATAAAAGAATCTACCTACGAGAAATCTTGTAAGTCCAGGATATTTCCTAGAATGCTTCCATGATTTAATGACGATTGTTAATGACTCAGATATTTTAATATTTGATTTAAGACTGGATACTTTTTTTTCATCAATAAAAATAAATGCGGGCAAAGAAAAAATCATAAATAAGATAGCTACTGATCTAAAAATTTCTATATAGCTATATCCGATATTTTGTAAATAAGTTGCAACACCAAAGCCTATTAGTGACCCTATATAACCAAAAGCAACACCCATTCCAGAAATTTTTCCACGATTTTTTTCATTACTAACAGATATTAAAAGTGCATCATAAACTACGGAACCAAGGTTAAAACCTATTAAAGAGATGATAAAAAGCAAGACAGAAGTGTTTACATTAAACGTACCAAGAAGAAATGTTGAGAGAATACAAGCTAATGTAGTAATAAATAATAAAGGTTTTTTGCCTTGAGACCCATCTGATCTTGCTCCAACCCAGGGACCAGTAATTGCAACAATAATCATTGCACTAGATGTTGCAAAACCCAATGCTTGATCTGTCCAGCCTTGTTCTGAGACAAGCCAAACAGAAAAATATAAACCTGGAATTACAAATGCATATACAGTGTTTGCTAAATCAAAAAGCAGCCATGAAAATAAGCTCCTTTTTTTTACATCATTCATTACAAGTCTTTGACTGCTTCAGAGAATCTTTTTAAACCTTCGCTTAATTCATTTTCGCTTAAAGCATATGAGCATCTGAAATAACCTTCTGCTCCAAATACTTCTCCTGGTATGAAAGCAATATAATGTTCTTCAAGCAACCAATCACAAAACTCAATTGAATTAGAAACATTTTTAATTTTATTATTACAGTAGTAACTTATATCAGGAAAAAGATAGAAAGCTCCATTAGGTTTAGCAATTTTGATGTTATCTATATTATTGAAAACATCAAATGCAGAGAGCCTTCTTTTATTAAATGCTTCCTTCATTATATTTGTTTCCTCTAAACCATTTTGTAGTGCTGATGTAGCTGCAATTTGGGATAAGTTAGAAACATTTGAAGTTGCATGAGATTGAATTTTTTTAGCAATACTAATTACTTCATCATTAGCAATTATCCATCCAACTCTCCACCCTGTCATGGCGTAAGCTTTTGCAACCCCATTCACAACAATAGTATTTTTTAGTTCCGGATCATAAATTGCAGGAGAGGGTGTTTTCTCTCCTTCATAAACTAAGTGTTCATAAAGTTCATCAGATATAATCCAGATATTATTTTTAAATGCCCATTCAAAAATTATTTCAGCTTCTTCTTTTGTATAAACAGTTCCAGTTGGGTTTGATGGTGAAACCCACACTAAGGCCTTTGTGTTATTTGTTAAATTTTCATTTAATTGATCAACAGTAACTTTAAAATTATCACTAAAATTTGTTGTTATTACTTTAGGGATACCACCAGCAATTTTCACAGCTTCTGGATATGTTGTCCAATATGGAGCAGGTATCAGCACTTCATCATCTTTATCAAGTATTGATATCAATGTATTAAAAATTGCATGTTTACCACCATTACTAACAACTATATTGTTTGGGTTTGCATTGAAACCAGAATATAAATTAGTCGTTCTAGAAATTTCATTTCTTAAAACCTCTAAACCAGCTACTCCTGAATATTTATGATTTTCAGGATTTTCTGATGCTTTTTTCACATCATCAATCACATAGCTTGGAGTAGCAAAATCAGGTTCTCCAGCACCAAAACCTATAACTGGCTTACCTTCTTGCTTTAACATCTTGGCTTTATTTGATATTGCCATTGTCCCTGAAGGTGTAATTAATTCATTTAGTTTTGATATATCCATATGTTCTTTTCAAAGTTATTTTAATCAAATTTAATAGGTAAACTATAGTTCAATTTTATTAAACTTGTTCAAATGGAGAGAATACTATACGGAAAGCCTATAGCTGAAGAACTTGACGCTAATAGTAAATTAGTTTTCACAAATTATGAAAATGCTAACGACAGAAAACCTAAGTTAACTGCTATAACAGTAGGTGATAACCCAGCATCATTATTATATGTCTCAAGAAAAGAAGAAAAAGCTATCGAGCTAGGTGTAGAGTTCAACTGGATTAAATTAAATAAAGCAACTTCCCAAAAAGATTTAGAAGAAAAAGTTGAATTATCAGCCAAAGACTCTGATGGTATAATTATCCAACTTCCACTTCCTGAGCATATCAATCCAGAAGAAGCAATTAATAAGATACCTTATAATTTAGATGTTGATGGATTAACAGCTTTAAATTTGGGAAATCTTTACTCAGAAGAATACAAAATAATTCCAGCAACATCTTTAGCTATCTTGGAAATGATTAAATTTTATAAAATCGACACCACTGATAAAAATATAGTTATAGCTGGACGTTCGCGGCTTGTATCTTCCCCGCTAGCAAAAATTCTTAGTTCAGATAAGTACAATTCGAATGTCACTGTTATTCACAGTAAGACAACTAATCAAAAAGATTTCACCTTGAATGCCGATATTTTTATAACAGCAATTGGAAAACCCATGCATTATGACATTTCTTTTTTAAAAGAAAATTCAACTGTTATAGATGTAGGCATCTCTTCTGTAGATTCAAAAACTTATGGAGATATTGACACAAAAGAGCTTGAGAATTATTTAGGGGCTAGATCACCATATCCAGGTGGAGTTGGCCCAATTACAGTTTCAGCTCTTTACTCAAATTTAGCTAAATTGATTAGCTAGCTGCCCACTCTTCTTCAGAAATTTGTGAATTTATATCTACTCTTCTTAAAAGAAAAAATCCAATTACAAAAAATAATGATATTCCTGGTAAAGATAATCTAGGGTTTCCAGTTGAAGCACTTACATAGCTATAAATAAGTGGTCCCCAAATTGCTGAGAATCTAGATATTACAGAAAAGAATCCCATGAATTCTCCTTCTGCGCCTTTAGGCAACATAGTTGCATAAACACTTCTACTAACAGACTGTAGGCCACCCATGCCTAATCCAACAACGACTCCTAAAATTATGACTGGGATAAGTTGTTTTTCAGGCACAACGAAAGCACTATTACCTGCAATAAAGAACAAGGTTATTGTAAAAAGTAATGTATTTTTTTGTCCAATTCTACCTGCAAGATAACCAGCTAACCTAGCTCCTGCAAAAGCAATAAATTGAACAATTAAATAGACAATAATAATTGAAGTTTGATCTAGTAAAAGAACCTCGCTAAAAAATGGTCCGGCCATATTTATAACTGTTTGAGCTCCGTCCCAATAAAAAATATAAGCTAATAGGAAATACAATAAAAATGGAAATCTTCTTATTTTTTTCAAAGTCGTTATATTTGTTTTCCATCCATCTAATAAACTAATTTTTGTACCTTCTTCAGGTTTCTTTTCATCTATTTTCATTCTTGAAAAGCTAAACATTGAAAATAATAACCACCATAAGCCAGCAAAAGTAATTGCAATACGAGAAGCAAGTTCAGTTTCGATTCCTAGCATCCCAGGTCCTAGTTGGATAATTGCTAATGATAAAAGCAGTTGTAACCCACCACCAAGATAGCCTAAGGCATATCCTCTTGCTGATACTTGATCAATAGTATCTTCCGTAGTTATATCTTTAAGTACACTGTCATAAAAAACATTAGATCCAGTTGCTCCAAATTGTGCAAGGAAATAAATAAGAAGTGTCAACACTACGTCTCCTGAAGTTGCGAAATAAAAAGTTGAAGCAAATATAGCTCCACCATAAGCAAAAGATTTAAATAGTCTCATTCTAGAACCTGCTAAATCTGCCAAAGCTCCAACTGTTGGCATAATTAAGAAAAATATAAAAAGAGCAGACCCAATAGCAAAACCCCAAACTTCTGCTCCTGTGTAAAGCTTTCCTCTGAAATTAAAACCTTCTGCAGGCACGACTACACTTACGAAATATACTGGCATCACTGCCCCTAATGTTGTTGTTTCATATGCTGATTTTGCCCAGTCATACATTGACCAACCAAATATTGTTTTTTTATTATTTTTTTCTGTCATACTTCCCCCATAAAACAACTCTAATAAAAAAAATCTTTCGATGTATTTCATATATGAAAAATTAATTAATTAATAACTGTATATTCAAGGTTATGTCTCAAATTACAAATAAAGGAATATATTAATGGGATTTAAATGTGGAATAGTTGGATTACCAAATGTAGGTAAGTCCACGTTATTTAACGCACTAACACAAGCTGAAATAGAGTCTGCAAACTATCCTTTTTGCACAATTGAACCAAATGTAGGAATTGTTCCAATTAACGATCCACGTCTAGAAGAACTAGCAAAAATAGTAAAACCAAAAAAAATTATTCCTACTGCTATGCAGTTTGTTGATATTGCTGGACTTGTTGAAGGTGCTTCAAAAGGTGAGGGATTAGGTAATCAATTTTTAACAAACATTCGTGAAACTGATGCAATTGTTCATGTTGTACGTGCATTTGAAAATGATGATATCGTACATGTTTCTGGTAAAGTTTCTCCAATTGATGACATAGAAGTTATCAACACAGAATTAATATTAGCTGATCTAAGTACCGTCGAAAAATTATATCAAAAGGCAGTAAAGAACACGAAGGCTGGACAAAAAGAAGGCTTGCCATTGAGAGAGTTATTAGAAAAAATTCTACCTGTTCTTGAAAAAGGAGAAAGCATTAGAACATTGTCTTTCAACGAAGAGGAAGCAAAGTTATTAAAAGGTTTTCAATTATTAACAATTAAACCAGTCTTATATGTAGCTAATGTAAGTGAAGCCGGATTTGAAAACAATTCGCACCTTACTTCCATTAAAGATTTTGCCGAGGTCGAAAATTCTGAAGTTGTTGCAATCTGTGCCGAAATAGAAGCTCAAATATCGAAGTTGGACATTCAAGAAAAACAGGAATATTTATCAGAGATGGGTCAAAATGAATCTGGGTTAGACAAACTTATTAAGGCTGGATATAAACTTTTAGGACTTCAAACATACTTTACAGCGGGACCAGAAGAAGTCAGGGCTTGGACAATCAATATTGGAGATAGCGCTCCGCGTGCGGCAGGTAAAATTCATGGTGACTTTGAAAAAGGATTTATTCGGGCTGAGACAATAGCATATGATGAATTTATTAAAAACGGCGGAGAGAAAGGTTCTAAAGAAGTTGGAAAACTTCGATCTGAAGGAAAAGATTATATTGTTCAAGAAGGCGATATATTACATTTTCTATTTAACGTAAATTAAACCTAATAAAATAGGGCTTGAATTTATATAATATTTTAAAACTAGTACTTTAACTAAATTCAATATATACCATAATAAAACACGTGAGAGTAATAATAGTAGGCGCCCATGCTGAAGCTAAACAATTAATTAACAGAATTAGTGCTGGTTGGGAAATTTCTGTAATTGATATGGACCAAGATAAATTAAGAAATTTTACTACCAACAGACAGATTGAAAAGTATCAAGGTGATGGCACTTCAACACTTGTTTTAAAAAAAGCTGGAATAGAAAACGCAAATGCGGTCATAACACTTACAGAAAGTGATGAAGTAAATATTGAGGTACTTAAGATAGCTAAGCAAAACAAAATATTGAGGCTCTCATCTGTTATAAATGATGAGTCTTTTACTAATAAATATAAAGAACTAGATATTGAATTAGTTGACCCAGGAACCTTAATTGCACGAAGGCTTGAGCATATATTAGAGCCTAGAAGAGTCGTATCTCAAGCATTTGCAGGAGGAAGAGCCGAGGCTATAGAGCTAGAAATAAACGCAGATAGTCCAGCTAGAGGCAAAAGACTTAAAGAAATTGGGTCTGATTACTATATTGTTGGAGCAATACTGAGAAAAGGAGAAGTATTGATTCCCCATGGTGATACTGAACTTCAAACAGGTGATTTAGTAACTGTTGTTTTGCAATCTGGTGCTTTTGGCAACGTGATAGAATTATTCTCTGGATCTGAGTCTAGATTTCCTCTTGAATTTGGAAAGAATGTAGCAGTTATTATCAACTCAGAAGATCATATTAAGAATTTAAATGAATCAGAATTTTATACTATAAATACAAAAGCGGAAGAGTTAATAATATTTTCAAATGATGAAGTATTTTCTGACGGTAAAGAGAGCAACGAAGAAACTTTCAGTGCAATTTTAAAAGATCAAGAATTTCAAATAATTCAGAATCAAAAAAATTCGCTTAAAGACATAGAAAATAAAATTAATGAATTATCTATTGGTACCTTAGTTGTACCAATTGTGGAAGAAGATGTGAAAAAATCGTACATTAAAACTATTATTAATTTTTCAAACAATAACAATATTCCAGTTTTATTTTCTAGAGGAAGTTCTCCGTATCAAACTATAGGAATTTTAGCAAATAGTAATTTTGATCAAAATAGTCCAACGTTAATTGCTTTTGATTTAGCCGTTTCCTTATCAGCTAAAATAGTTTCTCTAAAAACAGAACAACCAAAGTTTTTAACACAGGAAAACCCAGATTTAGCTAGGCAAGTAATAGATAAACTTCAAGATATTGCCTTATCACATGAGACACAGTTAGATATTATTAGCTCAGAAGGCAATGAAGCAAAAACTTTTATAGAGAATTCAAATAAATTTGACTTATCTGTTGTTGGGAAAGATTTATCATCTGGCTGGCAGTCAAAGAAAATAAGTGAATATATATCTGTTAATTCAAAGTCGTCTGTACTGTATATTCCAAACTAATGATTTAAATGGAAAGTTTTGATGCAATTTCGCTTGTATTTATCTCTTTAGGAGCATTTTTATTACCTTTATTGGGGAACAAAATAAAAATACCAGGAATAGTATTAGAAATTGCTTACGGAATAATTGTCGGACCAATATTAAATTTAGTAAGTCCTTCTGAATTTATATCTGGTTTAGCAATACTTGGATTTCTACTTCTGATGTTTTTGTCTGGTTTTGAAATAGAAATTGAGAAATTTCAAGAAAACGGACTCAGAGCACTTTTACTACCTTCATTAATGTTTCTTGGAACAGTTTTGATATCACTTTTCTTAGTCACACGTTTAAATTATCCAATTTTTCTTGGCTTAGTTCTATGTACAACAAGCGTAGCAATTGTTATTCCTATTTTAAGAAGCGACGACACTATTAAATCTAATTATGGTCAATTGTTGTTTATGACAGCTTTACTTTCTGATATTTTAACTTTATTAGGAGCGACAGTCCTAGCTTCAGTTGAAAGATCAGGAGGTTTTGGTATTAAAAATTTAAATGTTATCTTATATTTTATAATCGTTACTTTAATTTTAAGAATTGTAAAAAGATTAGCTTGGTGGAATCCTCAATTATTTTCAAGAATGTTTGATGGTAACGATCCGGAGGAATTGGGAATAAGAAGTTCAATTGCTTTAATGTTGACCCTTGTTGGTATAGCAGTATTGTTTGATATCGAAGCAATTTTGGGTGCATTTCTTGCTGGTACAATCTTTGCATTTATATTTCCAAACAGGGGAAGTCTAGAAAGCAGTCTTAAAGGTTTTTCTTACGGATTCCTAATACCAATATTCTTCATCAATATTGGTTTAAATTATGATGTCAGCGTTTTTTCAAATACACAATTCTATGTAGAGGTACTTTATCTTTTTGTTATTGCAATAGCAGTTAAATTGTTCCCTACAATTTTATTAATATTTGCTGGAATCAAAATAAAACAAATACTTGCTGGAGGTTTTTTGCTTTCAGCAAGATTCAGTTTAATCATTGCTATGGCTGAAATAGGTGTGGAGATTGATTTAATATCAAAAGCTATTGAACAGCAAATAATCTTACTTGCTGTACTTACAGCTACAATTGCTCCTATTGGTTATAAATTATTATCACCAAAAGCTAAGGAAGCATAATTAAGTGAAAAGTAAAGTATATCTATTTTTTAAAGGTGTAGCTATGGGTGCTGCTGATATAGTTCCTGGAGTATCTGGGGGAACAATAGCTTTAATAACTGGGATATATGAAGAACTCATTGAATCTATTAAAAATATTAATTTAAGATTATTTAAAACATTATTTACAAAAGGTTTTAAAACATTTTGGCATGATTTAAATGGAAATTTTTTACTAACTCTTGCTCTAGGGATAATGAGTTCGATTTTATTGCTTGCTCAATTTATTAGTTACTTACTTTTGAATCATGAGTTTAAGATATGGGGCTTTTTCTTTGGCCTAATTCTCTCTTCTGGAATATTAATATATCGTGAAGTTAACAATATTTCATCAAGTTCACTTACCTATTTATTATTGGGGATACTGATAGCTTCAATAATTTCAATATCTGGACCAACTACAACACCAAACAACTATTTTTTCATTTTTTTAACTGGTTCAATTGCTATATGTGCAATGATTTTGCCTGGGATTAGTGGTTCATTTATTTTACTCTTACTTTCAAAGTATGAATTTATTATAAATTCAATAAAAGATTTCAAATTTGATGTATTGATTGTATTTGCATTGGGTTGTATATTTGGTTTACTTTTATTCAGTCGTTTCCTTTCTTATTTATTTTTAAATTATAAAGATTATGTTCTATCCCTACTCTCCGGATTTTTATTTGGCTCACTACTGAAAGTTTGGCCTTTTAAAACAATTATTGAGACAAGAATCAATAGTGATGGTATTAAAGAAGCATTTGTCACTAGACCTGCTTTACCAAATACTGGGAACATTGAAGAGATTATATTTTTTATTATGTTTTCAATAGTTGGATACCTCTTAATATATTTTTTACAAAAGAAATCAATACAAGATAATAAAGAACAATAAGTGATTAAAATAAAGATATGAGATTAGGATTACCCGAATTATTAATAATACTTACAATTTTGTTATTGCTATTTGGTGCAAAAAGGTTGCCTGGATTAGCTAAATCATTAGGAAAGTCGACAAGAGAGTTTAAATCAGGTTTAGAAGAAGAATAGCGATAATGAAAAAAAATTATTTATTGCTATTAATATTTTTAATTTCATGCAGCCAAGGTGCTCCAGAAGAATTTCAATCTGGAGAGGAAGTTTACGAAGCAAGATGTAGTGCTTGTCATGGTCCTAATTTTGAAGGTAGAGTCGGACCTAGTATTGATTCAAATTCTCCATCTGCTTCTATGCCAGATTCTTATTGGGTTCAAACTATAACAAAAGGTAAAGGGTCTATGCCTGCTGTCAGATTAAGCGACAAGGAAGTATCTTTAGTTATTGAATATATTAAAAATAATTATTAGTTAAATTCTCTTTGTATCTTTATTTAATTTAAGTAATTTATCTTTAATTCCATTTAGAGGTTCTAACGATTCTAATCTCCAATTCCAGTTGCCTAATTGTTGCCCAGGTATATTGAATCTTGCCTCTTTACCAAGTTCCAACAAATCTTGTACTAAAGTTCCAGCTAATTGACACGGTGTTTCCCATATAACTGATATTGCATTCCAGACATCAGAATCAAATTTATTAATCAAGTTATTATCAACAAATTCTTTAAAATGTTTTCTTTGACCATCAGAAGTTTCTTCAAGCCACTGTTTTGTTGTTGGTGAGTCATGAGTCCCGGTATATGCAGCACAGTTGTAAGCCCATTCAGAAGGAGGAGCTTCTTCATCCCAGCTGTTATGAGGTATTCTTTGATTCAACATTTTAATTCCAGGAATATTAAAATCTTCTCTCGCTTCATCCATTTCATCAAGATCAAGTGCAAACAAATCCTCTGCAAGAATTCTTTCAAGCTCGATATCATCCTTGATTCCTTCAAGAAAACTTTTTGCAGGTCCTTTCCTCCACACTCCTTCAACCCCAAGTCCGCCATTAGGTATTGCCCAAAATTGAAATAAACCCCCAAAATGATCAATCCTTAATAATTCATATTTACTTAAACAAGAATTTAATCTATCAATCCACCACTTATAATTTTCTTTTTTATGTTCTTCCCATAGATAAAGTGGATTACCCCATATTTGTCCTGCTGCAGTAAATATATCTGGTGCTGCACCAGCAACATTAGCCATTTCATAATTTTCTTCTAAATCAAATAATGATTTATTCATCCAAACATCACAAGAATGAAAGTTTGTATAGATAGGAACGTCACCCAATATTTTGACATTTTTTTTACTTCCGTATTCATTAAGCTTGTTTAATTGTTTTGTAAATAAAAATTGAACAAATAATTGATAAGAGTATTCTTCTTTGTTCTCTTCTTTGAATTTTTTGAGTGTATTCTTATTTGGGTTAATTAAATCTTCAGGCCATTTTTTCCAATCATCACCATATAGTGATGTAGCCATTTGAAAAATTAATTCATTTTCAAGTCCAGGATTAACTTCTTCGTACTCATTAATTTCATTGTGGAGTGTATTTTTATTATCTTTATATAAATTCGTATGACTTTTTCTTAGAATTGATTCTTTAAATTTGTAAACATCTAAAAAATTTATTTTTGAAAGATTTTTAGGACTGTTATTAAGGTCTTCTTTTTTAATAATTCCTATCTCTGCAAGATATGTTAAATCAATTAATGCAAAATTTCCTAATTTAGATGAGCTGCTTGAGTAGGGAGAAAATTGAATATTATCTGTTGGACCAAAAGGAAGGACTTGCCAGATTTTCACACCTGTTTCTTCTAAAAAATCAATCCATTCATAAGCATTTTTCCCAAAGTCTCCAATTCCATGACCCCCAGGAAGTGCTGTTGGGTGAAGTATTATCATGCTTGATCTATCTATATCCAAATCTGCTCCATTTTCCCTATGTTGCTATATAATAACTGGCTAATATGTAATTTGTTGGATTTAATATGGTAGAAACACATAATGTAGAATTTGCTGATGACGATATTGATGGTCAAAAAATCGTTTTTTTTGATGGCAAATATCACGAAATTGAAGATGTTCATATTGGCAATTATGATTTTCGATTTAATTTTAATGATAAAAAATATTTTTCTATTAATTCAGAAAATGTAGTGACAATAAGGATTCACACTGAACCAAGAATAAATCAAGTGTGGCTTTTATTAGAAAACCCAGAACTTAACCCAATTGAAATGAAAAAAATAGGAGACACTGAAAGATTTATTTATTGGGAAATAGCTATTCCTCTGGAGTCAGAAAGCTTTAAATTTTCATTCGCCGGTGTAAATGATAAAAATGCTGGAATTTATTTCGGCACTAGTGGAATAGCGAACTTCATATCTCCTTCAGAAAAATGGGTATTTAATAAAAATGATTTTTTGATTCATGAGATACCTGACTGGGTATTTGGAGGAGTGATGTATCAAATATTCCCAGATAGATTTTGTAATTCAAAAGAAGAATTAAATAAAGAGGGTACAGTTCCTTGGGGAAGTGTCCCAAAAAGATTAGAACATCAAGGTGGTGATTTATATGGAGTAATAGATAAACTCGATTATTTAAAAGATCTAGGTGTAAATATTGTATATCTAAATCCTATCTTTCTTTCTACAAGCATCCATAGATACGATACTTGGGATCATAAAAAAGTTGATCCGACACTAGGTGGAGATGATGCATTAAGAGAATTAGTAGACAAAGCTCACGAAAAAGAGATGAAAATAATTTTAGACTGTTCGTTAAATCATTTTCATCCTCAAAATTACGCATTTCAGGATGTGATTAAGAATGAAGGAAAATCAGAATATGCAGATTGGTTTACAGTATATGATTATCCGGTGAGATTAAAATATCGTCCACATTTACTTTCAAAAACACACAAGGTTGGTTGGGACGGAGAAGAAGATCAGTATAAAACATATTTAGAAGACATCACTTTTAAAGAAACTAATTTGGAAGTTGAGATAGTGGAAGATGACGGCCCTATTATTGAACCAACTTTTAAAGCTTGGTGGGGTGTTCCAGATATGGTAAAAGTTGATATGACTTCAGAAGGTGCAAGAAAATGGGCCCTCGATGTTGCTAGGTATTGGGTAAAAGAATTTAATATTGACGGATGGAGAATGGATGTAGCAAAAGAAATTGACTTAGCCTTCTGGACAGAATTTAGGAGTGCAACAAAGACAGAAAAAAAAGATATTTTACTTTTTGCAGAAATATTTGGTGACACATCCTTATGGCTTCAAGGAGATAAATTTGATTCTCCAATGAACTATTCATTTAGAGAATTAATGAATGATTATTTTGCTCATACTTCTATTAGTTCTAAAGAATTCGCAGAAGAGCTTGTTGGATTGTACACAATGTATTCTTTTGAGGCACTATCTTCCTGTCAGAATTTACTTAGCTCACATGATGTAAGACGTTTCCTAAATAGATCTGAAAATAATGTAGGTGCTTTAAAAGCAGCAATGTTCATGCAGGCTACATTCCCAGGAGTAGCTGGAATATATTATGGAGATGAGATTGGCCTTAATGGAGGAGACGAGCCTTCAAATAGAGAAGCTTTCCCATGGCACGATGAAAGCTCTTGGGACAATGATTTAAGACAATGGGCTAAAGATCTAATGAATTTAAAATCACAGCTTACCCCATTAAAAAAAGGTAAATTTGAACTTATTGGCTATTCAGAGTCAGCAGTAGCCTTTAGAAGATATTTTGAATCAGAGTCATTAATTTGTGTAATAAATAGAGATTCTTTACTTAAAGAATGGAAAATTGAGACTGACTCTAATGAAATTGAGTTTATTTGGGGACATGAGGAAGCAAAATATAAAAATAATGAAATAGTTATTAAAAATCTTGCTCCCTATTCTGGAGTAATATTTAAAGAAATTGGTTAGTTAATTTCATAATTTTAAATTATTATTTTATATATATAAATTTAGGGGAAATATGACAAATGATTTACATTCGTTTCTTAAAGATCAAGAAAAAGAGATTACAAATGCTATTGAAGGTAAAACTTTAATTGATTATATAAATAGAAATGCTGAAGAATATGGTAATTATCCAGCACTAAATACACCTGCAAATAATGAATATTCTGCTTGGGATTCAATGTCATGGTCTGAATTGAGAGATGAAGTAAAAAACTTGGCTTCTGGGATGATAGATCTTGGATTAAACGTAGGGGACATGGCTTTCATCATGTCTAATAATGTTAAAGAACATAATATTGCAGACTTAGCAATTGTATATAGTGGAGCTACTCCCTCAACAATTTATAAACAATTAAAGTCTGGACAAATTGAATATGTGGCAAATTTAATGGAAGCAAAGATAGCAGTGGTTGGTGATCTTGAATTATTTGAAGAAGTTGATGCTGCAAGAAAAAACAGTCCAAAATTAGAATATATAGTTTTAATTGATGGATATGAAGAAGTAAAAGATAGGGATTATGTTGTTAGTTACCACGAACTAATACAGAAAGGTTCAGAGATTAATCAACAAGACCAATCAAAACTTCAAGCTGCTATTGATTCAGTAACACCAGAATCATTGGCATGTTTAATCTTTACTTCAGGTACTACTGGAAATCCAAAAGGTGTAATGATAACCCATAAAAATGTTCTATGGACTATCCAAAGTTTATTTTCGGAAATGATACCAGCTTCTAACTTCCCGCGAATAGTCTCGTACCTACCAATGGCACATATTGCGGCAAGAGCTGGAGATCATTACCAAGCAATTTATAGAACAGGCCAAATATTTCCTGTTCCTCAGCTAGAAGATATGGCTGCTGCCCTTCCTACAATTCAACCGTCGGTATTTATAGCTGTACCAAGAGTTTGGGAAAAATTCCAAGCTGGTCTATTAAATAAAATTAATGAGTCTGATAAGAAAGACCTGGCGTTGAAAGCTATTGACAATGCATTGGAGAGAGTTGAATATGAACAAAGGGGAGAGAGTGCTCCACTTGGAGTTAGGTTAAAAGATGCCTTATTCAAAAAACTTGTTTTTAAAAAATTTAAAGATGGACTTGGAATTTCTAATACTGAATATTTTGTAACTGCTGCTGCAGCAATGAATCCAGATTTACAAAAATGGTTTCATGCTATAGATATAAATGTAACTGAAATATATGGTATGACAGAAAATACTGGACCTACAACAATCGGTGTTGCTGAAAATGCACAAGAATTCATAACTGCAAAATTGAAATCTAACGGTGTTAAGGTACCTAAAGTATTAAATCCAATCGGAAAAGTAGGTATACCTATAGCTGGAACTGAAGTAAAAATACTTGATGACGGAGAGTTGTTACAAAGAGGTAATCATGTTTCTCAGGGATATTACAAAGCTGAAGCAGAAACGAAAGAATCTTTTGATTCCGAGGGTTGGCTTCATACTGGTGATTTAGCTGAAATTGATGAAGATGGATATGTAAAGATTATTGGACGAAAAAAAGAAATACTTATTACTTCTGCAGGAAAGAATATTGCCCCTGTTGAAGTTGAAGATTTAGTAAAACCACATCCGTTAATAGGTCAAGTATGCGTTGTTGGAGATGGTAAAAAATATCTAACAGCACTTATTGTTCTTGATGGTGATGGTGGAGCAGAGAAGTGGGCAGAGGATAATGGTGTAAGTTATGATATAACTTCAATGTCAAAAGATGAAAAAGTGATTTCAGCTGTTCAAGAACAAGTCGATCTTGCAAATAGTAAAGTTGCACAAGTTCAGCAAATAAAAAAGTTTACGATTTTAAAAAATGAGTGGACTGATACAAGCGGAGAGCTTACTCCAACATTGAAACTAAAGAGGAATGTAATAGCTGAAACATATAATGATGAAATTGAATCTATGTACAAGGAGGATTAAAGATGGCCCAAGTATCATTTGAAGATAAAACTGTAATAGTAACTGGAGCTGGAAATGGCCTTGGAAAGTCATATGCCCTTGAATTTGCTAAAAGAGGTGCAAATGTAGTTGTTAATGATTTAGGAGGTTCTGTTGATGGTTCAGGCTCTGGAAGCTCTCCAGCAGATGAGGTTGTAGAAGAAATTAAAAATAATGGTGGGAATGCAGTTGCAAATTATGATTCAGTTGCCACAAAAGAAGGTGGAGAGGCAATAGTTAATTCTGCAATTGAAGCTTATGGAAGTCTTCACGCTGTTGTTAATAATGCAGGAATATTGAGAGATAAAAGCTTTGCAAAAATGACGGAGGAAGATTTTAATGCCGTACTTGATGTCCATCTAAAGGGAACTTTCTTTGTGTGTCAACCAGCTTTTATCCATATGAAAGAAAATGGATATGGACGTTTTGTAAATGTAGCTTCTCCATCAGGATTATTTGGAAATTTTGGACAGTCAAACTATGGGGCTGCAAAAATGGGTATTGTCGGCTTGACGAACATTATTGCAATTGAGGGAGCTAAATATAACATAAATGCAAATGTTCTTGCTCCTAATGCAACAACAAGAATGACAGAAGAATTATTTGGAGAAGAGTTTGGTAAATTGTTCAAAGTCGAGCAGGTCACACCTTTAGTTGTATATCTTGCATCAGAAGCATGTGAAACAACTCATGAAATATTTTCAGCAGGTGCTGGTAGATATGCAAGAATTGGTATTAATACTCATGTAGGATACGTAAATCCAGATGCTACAGCTGATGATATTTCAGATAATATTGAAGACATAAGAACGATTAAAGATGGTATATATCCTATGAATAACGCTGATGAATTAGTAATAATACAAAAAGCTTTACAAGGAGAATAAAGGTGTCAGATACAAAAACAGATACAAGCAACCCAGAACTGTTAGTTAAAGAAAAGTTAGATGAACTTATTAGTTTCAGAAACTCAACTGAATCAATGCATGAATTTTGGGCAAAGCAATACGATCTTGGTTTAGCCTGGGTCCAATTTCCTACCGGTACTGGAGGATTAGATCTAAATCCAAATTTTCAATTAATGATAAATGAAACATTAAGAAAAGAAGGTATATCAATTAACAATAGAATTGCAAATATTCTTGGAATAGGTATGGGAGCTCCTACAATTGCAGAATTTGGAACAGAAGAACAAAAAAACAAATATCTTAGACCTATGTTTGCGGCTGAAGAAATATGGTGTCAAATGTTTTCAGAACCAGGTTCTGGTTCAGACTTGGCAAGTCTATCAACAAAAGCTGTAGATGATGGAGATGGATATATAGTTAACGGTCAGAAAGTATGGACTACATTAGGGCATTTAGCAAAATGGGGACTATTAGTTGCTAGAACAGACCCAAATGTCCCTAAACATAGAGGTTTAACATTCTTTATCGTTGATATGGAATCTGAGGGTGTAGAGGTTAGGCCTTTAAGACAGATTACAGGTGAGGCTGAATTTAATGAAGTTTATTTTACAGACGTAAAAATTCCTAAAGAAAATGTTTTAGGAGAAGTCGGAGATGGTTGGAGAGTCTCATTAGCAATATTAATGAATGAAAGAGTAGCAATCGGGGGTAATGTAAGAGAAAGAGGAGCTGGAGCTCCAGGACATCTCGTTCAACTATGGAAAGATAAAGGCCTAGAAGATCCAGTTATAAAAGATCAGTTAATGGAGTTATGGATACAACAAGAAGCAGTCAGATTAACTAATTTAAGAGCAACACAACTTAGAGAAAAAGGAACTCCTGGTCCCGAAGGCTCAACAAGTAAATTACATGAAGCCGAGATAAATAAGGCATCATATGAGTTTGGCATGGATATGCTTGGAAATGACGGACTTTTATTCCCAAGGGGCTATGCATTATCACAGCCAGAATTAAATTTTGATAATGATTCTTTTGGATTTACAGATACTCAGAGTTTATTTTTAAGAGCTAGAGCTAACTCTATAGAAGGTGGTACATCAGAAATAATGAGAAATATTATTGCTGAAAGAGTTCTTGGTTTACCAAGTGAACCAAACCTTGATAAAGAAAAAGCTTGGAAAGATATTCCTAGATCTTAATTTTCAATTACTAGACAAAATTTTCCGGAATTAACTCTAATTTTTAATAAATTTGTATTTGTAACATTTCTTAATGTTTTTGACGATCCATAATCAATATTCTCATTTTTAATATTCCATCTAGCACCATTTATTGAAACACCTTCAAGAGAAGATAAAGGAATTAAACTAAATACTTTTCCACTCTCAACATTTATTATTTCTGAATTTGTAAAGATTATATTTTTATCAGCCTGTTTCCATTCAATGTATTCTTTTGTGTGAAATGCTGAAAGCGTAAGTAGGTTGCCAAAAAGATGGTCTAATTCTCCTGACTCTCCTCCAATGATTGTAATATTTTTATAGTTATTTATTTTTAAATAATTCAAAGCAAGTTCAAAATCAGTTTTATCTTTATCTATTTCATAACTTATAATTTCAGCTTTATCTTTTTTTGCTCTATTTAGAGTTTTTGAATTAATTGAATCTAAATCACCAATTATTAGATCAGGAATTAAAAACAATTTATATAAATATTCTGTTCCAGAATCAACGCCTATAACATAGTCATATTCTTCTAATTTATCTCTACTTATTGAGCATTCACCCGCAAGAGAAACAATAACATTTTTCATTTTAAATATTTGCACATATCTAGTTCTTACTATCATTAAGTATATGACTGATGAATTTAAATTTCATATTGGAGATACAGCAGTAGAGAAAATTCTTGAGCTTAAAGATCAAGAACCTGGAGATAAAGATTATGCTCTTTTTCTTCAAATAGATGGTGTTCACGAAAATCAATTCACTTATGACTTAAGCTTCCTTGATTTAGAGGCTGTTAAGTCTGATGATAAAAGAGTAGATTTCAAAGACTTAGCAGTTGTTATCGCTAATAAAGATATAGAAAATTTTAACGGTGCAAGCTTAGAGATGTCAGACGATCCAGCTGTTCCAGGTTTAACAATGGATAATCCAAATACTCCAAGTCCTGCAATGTTTGGCAATCCAGACGATTTGCCTGAATTAAAAGGTGAACTAGCTGAAAAAGTACAACAAGTTTTAGAGAATCAAATTAATCCAGCTATCGCATCACATGGAGGTGCAGCCCAATTGGTTGGAGTAGAAAATCAAGATGTTTATTTAAGACTAGGTGGAGGTTGTCAAGGTTGCGGAATGGCACAGGTCACCCTTCAACAGGGTATAGAAGCTTCTTTAAGGGAAGCTATTCCTGAAATAGGAAATATTATTGATGCAACTGATCATGCATCTGGTGAAAACCCTTATTTTGAATCTACATCGCATTCACATTAATTAAAATTTAATTACAGTCTTTCCAATATTTTTTCTATTAAGAAAGTTTTCTAAAGCCAGTGAAGTATCTTCAAGACTAAATACATTCTTAGGGACAATATCTAATTTATTTTCATTTACATATGAAATGAGTTCTATAAAATCTTCTGCAGTTTCATTAGGATACGTATTGGTCCATCGACCCCACCAGACGCCAACTATTGATACTCCTTTTACAAGCGTTAAATTCAGAGATATCTTTGGTATTGATCCATTGGCAAATCCAATAACTAAATGTCTTCCATTAAATCCTGTTGCACGCAATGCTTGCTCAGAAGCTTCTCCTCCAACTGGATCCATTACAATATCAACACCTTTTCCGTCAGTTAAACTTTTTGCTGTTTCTTTAAGATCTTGTTGGTCATATCTGATGACTTCATCAGCTCCTAGGCTTTTTACATAGCTTTCTTTTTCATCAGACCCAACTGCACAAATTGTTTTCAAACCCATTACTTTTGCTAACTGAATTGAAGCAGTCCCTATCCCACCTGATGAACCTAGGACTAAAAGTGTTTCACCTTTTTTAGCATTAGCTCTTCTTTTAAGAGCATAATAAGTTGTCCCATAATTTATTGGCAAGCTAGCTCCAGCAAGAGAATCAAAATCATCATTTACTGGAATTACTAAATTTTTGTTTAAAGATACAAATTCAGCAAAACCCCCAACTGGTGGTAAACCTATAACTTTTGAACCAACTGGAAGCTCAACATCCTTACCTTTATCTTCAATTGTTCCACATACTTCGTTTCCAGGTGTAAATGGAGGGTCAAGCACGATTTGATATTTTCCTTGTACTAATAAAGCATCAGGAAAGTTAACACCTGCAGCTTCAACTTTTATTAAGACTTCATCGTCTGCAATAGAAGGTTTTGATAGTTCTTTTATTTCTAGAAGGTTAGGTTCACCTAATTTTGTACATACAATTGCCTTCATATTCAATCCCTCTCTTTGACTCCAGATAATTTTTTAGCAAAATCTTTTTTTTCTTCTATATCAACTCTTCTTCTTATTTGTACTCTTTGTGCCTGCGGAGATCCTGCACCATGCATAGATTCTGTTAGATAAGCTACAGCATTTCTTCCAAGAGTCATATTTTCAATCAATCTTAATATTTTTACTCTATCCTCTGCGTTGATATCATCTTTTCCTTTTAGATACTTTTTTAAATCTTCTGCCATTTCACCTTCATTAAAATCAACACCTGACGGCATTGAACCTACTAAACCACCCGCTAAATCTTGGGCAAGTCTTCCTATTTCGTATGTTTCCTTAGTAACATGCTGCTTGCATACATTTGCTAATAAATCATCATTAATATAATTTCCTGATTTTGTTTTAAAACCCTGAAGTGATGAAGCTATTCCGGTTGCATAGATTGTTTCATTTAGCTTGTTCATTTCAACAATTTTTTCTTTAATGTGTGATGCATTTTCTACACCGTTATATTCAGCAATAGTTGCTGCAGCCCCTATTAGTACATCACCAACTCCAGCTTTACAAACATATGATCTTCTATGGTATGTTGTAAATCTCTCTACAAGCATTGCTGCATAATCGTATTCACCATTCATAAAAATATATTCGTTAGGGATGAATACATTATCAAAAATTACCATTGCTTCTTGCCCTGCAAAATATTTATTTCCAACATCATATTCACCAGGCTCCATGCTCCTTGTATCACAAGACTGCCTTCCGTAGATATATGTTATTCCTTCAGCATCTACTGGAATAGCTCCAACTATTGCATAATCTTTATCATTTTCTGACAATCTAAGAGTTGGCATTACAACCATCCAATGAGAATTTATACAACCAGTTTGATGTGCTTTTGCTCCTTTTACATAAACGCCCTTCTCATTTCTATCAACTATACGCAAATATAGATCTTCATCTTCTTGTTCGTGGGGTAACTTTGATCTATCGCCTTTTACATCTGTCATTGCACCTCCAATAACTAAATTGTATTTGTGCATCTCGGTTAAAAATTTAATAAAATTGTCATGATAATTTGTTTTATATTTTTCATCAATTTCATAAGTTACGGAATGTAATGCATTGAAGGCATCCATACCCACACATCTCTGAAAACATGTACCAGTAAGTTGTCCAAGTTTCCTTTGCATTTTATTTTGAAGAAATAAGTCTTCGTTGTTTTCAGCAATATGTAAAAATCTATTTATAGATTCTCCAGTATAAGGAGACTTAGCAGTTGCTAATTCAGGTTCTTTAACTGCCAAATCGTAAGTTTCAGCCATAGCTTCAATACTTGGTTTTATAATTGGATGAGTTAAAGGGTCTTTAACCAATTCACCCATTAAATATATTTTTAAATCCCTATTAGATATTGATTCTAAATAGGTTTCTTTATTAGAAATTTTATCCATATAATATTATAGAATTTGTTAACAGGCGAAGGCTTCCTAAAGTTTAAAATTAATTATATAACTTCAAACAATCCTGCAGCACCCATTCCACCGCCAACACACATAGTTACTACTACATACTTAGCGCCTCTTCTTTTACCTTCCATAAGTGCATGCATTGTCATTCGTGCGCCAGTCATTCCATATGGATGACCAATTGAAATTGAACCTCCATTAACATTGTATATTTCATTATCAATTCCAATTTGATCTCTACAATATAATGCTTGAACTGCAAATGCTTCATTTAATTCCCAAAGTCCAATATCTTCTACATTTAAATTAAACTTTTCTAATAAATTTGGAACTGCATAAACTGGTCCAATTCCCATTTCTTCAGGTGCTAATCCAGCAACAGTCATTCCTCTATAATAACCTAGTGGGTCAAGGCCTTTCTTTTCAGCTACTTTAGCTTCCATAACAACAACTGAGGCTGAACCATCTGAAAGCTGAGATGCATTTCCAGCTGTTATAAATTTACCTTCTCCATACACAGGCATCAGAGATGATAGGCCCTCTATATTTGTTTCTGGTCTATTGCCTTCATCTTTTTCTAAAACAACTTCCTCTTCAGAGACTTCTCCAGTTTCTTTATCTTTAACTAACTTTGTTGTAGTAGTTGAAATTACTTCATCAGCATAGATTCCAGAATCTTGTGCTGCAGCTGTTCTTTGTTGACTTTGAAGTGAATATTCGTCTTGGCTTTCTCTACTTACAGTATATTTTTCCGCCACATTATCAGCTGTTTCTATCATTGGCATGTACGCATGTTGAGCATGTTCAGTAACATTTTCATCAATTTGTAATCTCATTTCTGCTGTTTGAACTAATGAGATGGACTCAACACCACCTGCGACTACAACATCCATATTATCTGTAATAACCTGTTTTGAAGCAGTAGCTATTGCCATCATTCCAGAAGAACATTGCCTATCAATAGTCATGCCAGAAACAGTATTAGGAAGACCCGCAGCTATTCCCGCAAGCCTACCAATATTTAAAGCTTGAGTTCCTTGTTGTTGAGCACAACCCATTACTACATCTTCAACCTCTTGAGGGTCTATTCCTGATCTATTGATAGCCTCTTTTATTGAATATGATGCGAGAGTTGGAGCAGCTGTATTGTTATAAGCTCCTCTATAAGCTTTTCCGATAGGTGTTCTAGCTGCTGATACAATTACTGCTTCTCTCATTTTATTTTCCTTTTATTCTGTTACTACATATAAAGTCAAAGGCTCAGCTATAGCAGCTGGTTTATCTTTTCCTTCAATCTCTATTGTAGCAGTATGCTTTGTTAACCATCTTCCGCCTTTTTTGTCCTGAACTTCAGTAAGAACAAATCTTCCACGTATCTTACTATCAACTGGTACTGCCTCCATAAAGCGAACTTTATCGAGACCATAATTAATTGCCATTTGCATATTTTCAGGCATAACAGTGTTATCAGCTGATAGATAAGACAACAAACTTAAAGTTAGGAATCCATGAGCAATAGTTGAACCCCAGGGAGTGCTTTTTGCCATCTCAGGGTCAACATGTATAAATTGGTGATCATTTGTACCTTCAGCAAACTGGTTAATTCTATCTTGAGTAATTTCAAGCCAATCAGAAACACCAACTTCTTCACCTATATAATTTTTCATCTCTTCAGCTGGAACCATCATGTTATCTCCTCTAGTAAGTTTTTATTTGCAGCTTTTTTTGCAAACATTAATGTGCTTTGTTTAAACAATTCTATTTCTTTTTCATTAATTTTTCCATAAGAACCATGAGAATATCTAATATATACACCCTCCATAATCATGGCATGTTTCCAGTAAGATAATCTCGTATAGAATTCGATGTTGTTAATACTCAGATCCGTTTTACTTTCATATAATTTTATTAATTCATTTCTTGAAGAGAATCCACCTGAAAGGCTAGGTGAATAAATAAAAGGAGTTTCTTTTTCTTCTGGATTTGACCATGAGGCAATAATTGTACCAAGGTCAGCTAAGGGATCACCAATTGTGCAAAGTTCCCAGTCCAATACTGCAGCAACGGATGCATTATTTACTCTTACATTATCTAATCTATAATCCCCATGAACTATACAAACTCTTTGTTGTTTTGGAATATTTTCGAATAATAATTTTGTTGCTGCATCTAATTCTTTTATTTCTCGTACCTTTTGTGCTTCAAATTGTTTGTTCCATCTATTGAGTTGTCTTTCAACATATCCCTCATGCTTTCCTAGGTCAGAAAGTTCTGAATTTATTACATCAAAATTATGAATTGTTGTAATGGTTTCTATAAATGATTCAGATATTTTTTCTTTGTCATCTTTAGAGTATTTTTCAGCTTCAATGTTTGTTGCAATTGTTTCACCATCAATATATTCCATAACATAAAAATCATCCTCACAGACTTCTTTCTCTGTATAAAGAAAGATAGGTTTGGGCACTTTTATATTATTTTTAGACAATTCATCAATAATTTTGTATTCTCGAGACATATTGTGTGCTGATTCAAGCTTATTTCCATAAGGAGGTCTTCTTAATACGTATGTATTTTCTTTATCAAATACTTTAAAGGTAATGTTTGACCTACCAACTTTGAATTGTTCATATCTGAAGTCTTTATCTATATCAACATTTTTAGCTATTAAATCTCTTATAGGCTCATTAAAAAACTCCATTAAACAATATATTACTCAAAGTTTCTTTTGTTGAAGGCAGTTAATTGATAGAATAAATTGTGGATTTTAATTACTCAAATAAATCGCTTGAATTACAAGAAAGTTTACTTAAATTTTTTGATGAACATATCTATCCAAATGAGATTGATTACGATAAAGCCATTGAAGAGTCAGGAGATCCGTTACATATTCCATCTGTTTTAGAAGACTTAAAAGAAGAAGCAAAAAAAATAAACCTTTGGAATCTATTTTTACCAGACGAAAACCACGGTCCAGGTCTTTCTAATCTTGACTACGCTCCGTTAGCTGAAATTATGGGTAGAGTTTGGTGGTCATCAGAAGTATTCAACTGTTCGGCTCCAGATACAGGAAATATGGAAATTCTTGCAGAATTTGGAACAGATTTACAAAAAGAAGAATGGCTAAAACCACTTTTAGATGGAAAAATTAGATCTTGTTTTGCGATGACTGAACCTAATGTAGCTTCTTCTGATGCAACAAATATAAGTAGTTCAATAGTTAGTGATGGAGATAATTATGTAATAAATGGTAGAAAATGGTGGACGTCAAATGCTATAAATCCAAGAGCTGAAATTTGTATTTTTATGGGAATTACTAATCCTGACAATCCTCCTCATGAAAGACAGAGCCAAGTATTAGTACCAATGAATACTGAAGGAGTCACAATTGTTAGACCAATGCATGTTTTTGGATATGATGATGGATACACAGGGCATCCAGAAGTTAAATTTGAAAATGTAATAGTGCCAAAGACTAACTTAATCGGAGGTGAAGGAGCTGGATTTAAGATTGCTCAAGCAAGATTAGGACCAGGAAGGATCCATCATTGTATGAGGACCATAGGTATGTCTGAAAGGGCATTGGAACTTATGATTAAGAGAACACTGGAACGAGAAGCTTTTGGCAAAAAGCTTTCAGAGCAAGGTGTGATACAACAGTGGATTGCTAAATCAAGAATAATGATTGAAGAGGCAAGATTGCTTACTCTAAAGACTGCTTGGCTAATGGACACAGTTGGGAAAGATCAAGCAAGAATAGAAATATCAGCTATTAAAGTTTCAGTTATTGAGGCTGCAACTTATGTCATTGATAAAGCTATTCAAGCTCACGGAGCTATGGGAGTATCTCAAGATACACCTTTAGCTAGGATGGCAGCTGGAGCAAGAGTATTAAGAATTGCTGATGGTCCTGACGAAGTCCATCTTCAATCTATTGCTAAAAGAGAAATAAATAAACATAGGTAATTATGGAAACAGTTGGAGTAATTGGTGGAGGTCAGATGGGTAGTCAGATAGCCGCCTTAGCTGCTATGGCTGGATATGAGACACATGTTTACGATAGTGATAGTGAAAATCTTAAATCAAAAATAAAATTTACAGAAGATAATTTATTAAACCTTATTGATAAAGGACGATACGAGAAGTCAAAATTAGATAATTTTAAAGAACACCTTCATTCTTCTGAAAGTATCGATGAAACAATTAACAAAAAATCATTTGTTATAGAAGCTGTTGTTGAAAGACTAGATATAAAATTAGAAATATTTGAAAATATATCAAAAAAATTAGATGAAAATGTTGTATTAGCTACAAATAGTTCCTTTATACCTGCTTCAGAAATTGCAAAATCATGTGAGCATCCATCAAGATTCATAAATATGCACTTTTTTTATCCACCAATAAGAATGGATTTAGTTGAAATCTCTTACCCAGTCGAAACAAATAAAGAAACTATTGAACGCACCCAAACTTTAGGTAAAGACATGGGTAGAACTGTCATTACGTGCAAAAAAGAAACACCAGGTTTTATTGTTAATAGGATGTTAGCTGCTTTAACAGACGAAGCATATCAACTTTATGATGAAGGAATCGCAGACTTTAAAGATATTGATATAGCAATTAAAAAAGGTTTAAATCATCCCCTCGGTCCATTTGAGCTTTCAGATTATTCTGGATTGGATATACATTATTATGCTAAGTTGAAAATTTTTAACGAAACTAATGATCCAAAAGATTATCCAAAAGAATTTCTTGAAGAAAAAGTAAAAAAAGGTGAGCTAGGAGTTAAGTCAGGAAAAGGATTCTACGACTATAATTAAAAATCAAAGTCTTCATCTTTAAGATTAAAAAAGAATTCTCTTTCTGCTTCAATTTTTAAAACAATTCTTTCGGTCTGAACTGGGAATGGGTAAGGCTTATTCCAGTACTTGTTAGATAGTGCCTGTATATTGTCGAAAGCTTCTTCACCTTTTATTTCACCAATTACTTTACCTCTAACTTCTACAAATTTAAAAGTATCATCATGCTTCCAAATCATTACGTTTACCCTTTGATCATTTGTAGTATTAAGATATTTTGCTCTGTGAATTTCTGTATTAATTAACAAATATTCACCATCAGTATCAACCCACATAATGTGGGTCTGAGGAGACCCATCTTTAAATAATGTAGTTAATGCTGCATAGTTTGGTCCTGATGCCATAGCTATAGTTTTTTTGTCTAATACCATGTAAACATCTTAGAATAATAATTATGAAAGTTGTAATACAAAGAGTAGATTCATCTTCAGTTAAGGTAAACATGGATGAAATTTCATCAATTGATAATGGATTATTAATTTTATGGGGTGTAGAAGTAGGAGATACTATTGAAGATGTAAACATTTTGACTGAAAAAATATTAAATTTGAGAATATTTTCAGACGAGGAAGGAAAAATGAATAAATCAATTGTTGATGTTCAGGGATCTATATTATTAGTCAGTCAGTTTACTTTGCTAGCAGATGTTTCAAAAGGCAATAGACCATCGTTTATTAAATCTGAAAATCCAGAAAAAGCAAAATTATTGTTAAAATCTGCGATTAAAAACTTTTCTGAAAAGGTACAAGTTAAAGAAGGAGAGTTTGGCGCATTTATGAAAGTAGAACTCATAAATGATGGACCTGTAACCATACTTCTTGAAGCCAAAAATGGAAAATTGTTAACTTAAGCAGACTTAAGTTTTAAATTTTTTTGACTCTTGTCGTCATTTAATTTTTTATCTAAGTAGTACTCATCACCAGCCCAAAGGTGCAATCCCAAACCAGTTTTCATTGCACATCTCTTAAATGCATCTGATTCAGCATGTTTAGCATTTATTCCATCACTTCCTTGGTCGTGTTCCACATCACCAATAGATGTTATAGTTACAATTTTTTGATCAATTTCAACAGTTAATTTACCAAAACAACCAACCACTTTTCCATCTTTTTCTTGTCTGATTAATTCAACAACTTCCCAAGTATATGGCCCACATACTTCTAATAATCTTTGAGTAATAACTGAGTGTGGAATATAGTTTCCAAATTTTCCTTTTGGAGCTTTTTTAATCCACTCGTCTGGGAATTGTCTTGATAATTCGTATAATTGATTCATTTCTTCCTTTCACTATGTTTTAAATCTTTAGTCCAATTTGGTGCTGATTTATTATTTATGTTTATTGTTTTTAGATCGGCTTTTTCTTTCCATTCTTTATATAAAAAAGTATCTCTAATCATTTCAGGATTAAGGTTTCTATTTGCTGAGACTGCATCGAGGCCTTTTAGTTTTGGTACAAAAGTAGCTCCCATAATGGCCAAGAGTGAATCTATAAGTTCCTCACTATTGTTTGATTTTTCAACAATCCAATTAATAAAATTTCTTAAGTCCTGTACTTTCCAGTTGTATGATTTACTATAAACAAAAACTTCATCACCAAGTCTCACAGAACCATTTTCATTTACATCATTTGCAATTTTTTGGTCATTAAACGATTTAATGTTTGTGGAAGCATTCTTAACACTTCCAGAAGCATTTCTAGCAACCCAAAGAAACTCTATATCGTTTGTTGATGACAATTGATCACCAAATTCAGTAACTGAAAAATCAATATCTTCTTCACTGTCCTGTAGTGAAATCTCCCTTGTTAATTCAAGTACATCATCAATTTTATTATTCATTATTTTCTCCTAAATTAAGCTGCTTCTTTATAGATTTCATGACATGAACACTTGTCATTGTGTCTATAACATAAGACAACAGCATCAAGTCCGTTTTCTTTTAGGATATCTACTATATTTTTGTTTTTCATAGTTATAAATATTAGAAACACACTATGACAAAAAACATTTTTTTATCTCGCTTCTATAAATAAATAGCAATAATATGGGCTTGTAATGACAAATGGGGATATCTTTAAATCAGATATGTACGATGAAGTGATTCGTCAATATGATGAAGTTGCTGAAATGATTAATCTTGATCCTAATATAAAAGAGAGATTGAAGTTACCCCAACGTGCTTTAACTGTAACATTTCCCTTCAGACGAGATGAATATACCGAAGTTGAAACAGTAATAGGCTATAGAGTTCAACATGTTTTATCAATGGGACCAACAAAGGGCGGTATTAGATATGCTGAAGATGTAAACCTTGGTGAAGTTACAGCACTTTCAATTTTGATGTCTTGGAAATCAGCTATTGTTGGATTACCTTATGGAGGAGCAAAGGGAGGTGTAGCAATTGACCCAAGACCTCTTTCAAGAGCTGAAAAACAAAGAATTACTAGAAGATATACTGCAGAACTCCTACCTGTAATTGGTGTTGATAAAGATATACCTGCTCCTGATATGGGTACTGATGAACAAACTATGGCATGGATAATGGATACTTATAGTAATTTCGTTGGCTCACCTCAACCAGGAATTGTTACTGGAAAACCTGCTTCTCTAGGTGGCTCTATTACAAGAAGAGAAGCTACAGGGAGAGGAGCTGTTGCTATTGCAGCTGCAGCGATGGACAAGTTAAATAAAAAGTACTCAGATTCAACTGTTGTAGTTCAAGGTTTTGGAAATGTTGGAAGGTATGCAGCTTTAGCCTCATACGAAAGAGGAGCTAAGGTACTTGCTGTTAATGATTTAACAGGGGGAGTGTACAACGAAAAAGGGCTGAATATTCCTGAATTATTTAAACATATAGCAAAAGAAAAAACTGTGAAAGGTTTTTCTGGAGGTGATCCTTTTGTAGGAGAAATATTAGAACTTGAGTGCGATGTATTGATACCGGCCGCTGTTGGTGGCGTCATAACATCAACCAATGCATCAAACATCAAAGCAAATGTTGTTGTTGAAGGAGCTAATTCTCCAACTACTTTAAATGCTGATAAAATTTTAAGAGATAATAATGTTTTAATAATTCCAGATATCCTTGCTAACGCGGGAGGTGTAACTGGTAGTTATTTTGAGTGGGTACAAAATACTCAAAATTATCTTTGGAAAGAAAAAGACCTTTATGAAAAGCTTATTGATGTTTTAGAATCTGCTTTTGAAGAAATATATATTATTTCAGAAAAAAATAATTGTGATTTAAGAACAGCTGCATTAATAAAAGGCATTAAACGTGTTGCTGCTGCAAAGTTAACTAGAGGATTGTTTCCTTAAAATCTCTTCTATCTTATTTAAAATAGATAATTTCTTTTCATTTAGTATTTCAATATCTTTGTTTATCTGTGTTTTATCTATATTTTTGATAGGACTTTTTTCTGGTATATCAATTGGATTCTCAAACATGTTCATTGCTTCTAAATTTTCTTCTAAGTCGTTAATTTTATTATTTATTTCTTGAAGCTCATCTGTATCAGGTGTTTCTTTGTTATATTCAGGGCAAATTGGTTTATAGTAACACCAGTCACATAGGGCATTCTTTATCGCTGGAAAGTTGTTCTCCTTGTAAGCTTTTTTTATATTTGACCAAATTTCCATAATTTCTTCTTTTGCATTAGTTATTGTTTCTTCATCAACTTGAAGAGTATGAATCGTTGAATTTTTCAAATAAATAAGTTTTAACTCTTTAGGCATTTCACCAAGTTCATCTTTTATTAATAGAGCATATAATTTCATTGCAAAGAATCGTGGCTCTTTGTATTTAGCTGCTGGTGCCTTCCCAGATTTATAATCAATTATTATTAAATTTCCATCCTTATCTCTGTCCATTCTGTCTAGTATCCCTCTAAGATTTAAATCTTCTAAAGACCCTCTTACCCATCTTTCTTTCTCTAATGGTTCTATTTCTTGTGGGTTTTCCAATGTTAAGTAATTTGCTAGCAAATTTAATGCATCCACACCCCATTCCTTTTCTTCTTCAACATTTGCAAATAAATTTACATGCTCATCATCACTTCTTACTTTTGTCCATGCATTTCTAAAAAGATTGTATAAATTTTCTGATGTTCGTTCTTCTTTAGGAAGGTCATATAAATCCTCTAGAGCTTGATGCACAGTAGTACCTTTTGCTTGTACTTCTGTAGTTGGCTCTTTTATTTTGTCTACGTTAGCAAATTTAAATTGCTTAGGACATGTTTTAAATTGAGACGCTCTAGAAGGTGATAAATTTTTTATCATATATAAACTATAACTATTTTTTTATTATTTTTTACACGATGTACTCTTGTAATGTGAAGAAATTCATTAAATTATTACAAATTGTTGGAGTTATAAGTTTTATTCTTTACTTTATAGTCGGTGTTCTATACAACTCATTTAGTTGGTTTAACCATTTATTTGGATAATTAACTCTCATTAATTATTGATATACCAAACATTTGCTAAAGTTAGTCTAGTGAGTCGTTCAAAAATTAAAGTTGCAATTCTTGGTGTTGGGAATTGTGCAAGTTCTTTAGTTCAAGGTCTTGAATATTATAAAAATGATGACACCGAGAATGGTTTAATATCAGATGTTATTGGTGGTTATAAAGTATCTGATATAGAAATAGTTGCTGCCTTTGACATAAATAAAGAAAAAGTTGGAATAGATCTTTCCGAAGCAATTTTCAAAGAACCAAATAATACTTCAAAATTTTCAGAAGTACCAAAATTAAATATTGAAGTTAAGCCAGGAAAAACATTAGATGGTGTTGGTAAATTCGTTGAAGATAAGATTCCCGTAGTTGATGATTCAGATAACGTTATTGATGAATTGATAGAATCTAATGCAGAAATATTAGTTAATTTATTACCTGTTGGTTCAGAAGAAGCAGTCAAATACTATGCAGAATGTGCAATTAAAGCCAAAGTAGGTTTCATAAATTGCATCCCTGTCTTTATTGCTAGAGATAAACAATGGTACAAAAAATTTAAAGACAACAATGTTCCATTAATAGGTGATGACATAAAGAGTCAAGTTGGTGCAACTATAGTTCATAGGGCATTAGCTCAATTATTTTCTGACAGAGGAATAGAGCTTAAAAGGTCATACCAATTAAATGTTGGCGGAAATATGGATTTTTTAAATATGTTAGAAGAAGATAGGCTAGAGACAAAAAGAACTAGTAAAACCTCATCTGTTACTTCTGTAGCTAATAAAGGTAAAGGTATGGACCCTGATAATGTAAGAATAGGCCCCTCCGATTATGTTAAATGGTTAGAAGACCGTAAGAAAGCTTTCATACGTTTGGAAGGAGAAGCCTTTGGTGGAGTGCCGTTAAATATTGAAGTACAACTTGAAGTATGGGATTCCCCAAATAGCGCAGGGGTAGTAATCGATGCAATAAGGTACATGAAATTTTTTACTGATAAGAAAGATTTAGATTCCTTAGACTTAGTTTCAGCTTGGTTAATGAAAGCTCCAGCTAAAACATCTAAAGATACAGATACTTTAAATAAACTTCATGAACTTACACATCAAGAAAATTAAATATTGATAACTGATTTATTAAATATATTTAAAGCCTCTTCAACTTGATCTAAAGGTGTAGTCAAAGGTCCCATAAACCTTATAACATTTCCATCTAATCCGCAGTTAACTAAAAGCAAACCATTATTTTTACAATTATCAATAATTTTTAATGCTATTTCTTTTCCAGGTTTTTTTGAATCTTGGTCTTCAACTATTTCTACTCCAAGCATTGTTCCATATCCTCTTACATCACCTATAAATGGTGATTCATTCATTAGGAGATTTAAAGACTCGTTCATTATCGCTGCTTGTTTTTTTGTATGATTTAATAAATCATCTTTATCAAAAACTTCAAGTACTCCTAAGGCAGCTGCACAAGAAATTGGTGAAGCTCCAAAAGTACTTCCAATACCAGCTTCATGTATGGAATCCATTATTTCACTTTTACCAACAACTGCAGCTAGAGGAAAACCACCGGCAATTCCTTTAGCCAAAGTTGCTATATCAGGAGTAACGCCTACTGTATTCGCACCAAACATCTCACCTGTTCTACCAAATCCTGTTTGAACTTCATCAAAAATTAATAAAATATCATTTTTAATGGCAATACTCTTGAGTTCCTCTAAAAAATCAACAGAAGAAGGTATGTATCCGCCTTCACCAAGTTGTATTTCTACAACAAATGCTGCTGTATCATCTATATCAACTTTATTTTTTAAGATATTGTTAACACTGTCTATAGCCATCTCATCAGTTACGTCTCTATAAGCATATGGATATTCAGCATGATGAATAAATTCTGGGAAAGGACCAAAACCATTTTTATAAGGATTATCTTTTCCAGTCAAACCCATTGCAAGGTAGGTTCTCCCATGAAATCCCCCCTTGAATGCAATAATGTTTTTTCTTTTTGTATAATAGCGTGCAATTTTAGTTGCATTTTCGATTGCTTCAGCCCCACTATTGACTAAAAAAGTTTTTGTATGTTCTTCAATTGGATATCTTTTATTTATTTGTTCAGCTACCTTAACTGCATTTTCATGAGGGGCGAATGCAAAGCAAGAGTGTGAATAGTTTTTTAGTTGCTCTTCAACATTTTTAACTACTCTTGGATTGAGATGTCCTGTATTAAGGACTGCATAACCACCTACATAATCAAGATACCTATTATTATCTTTATCCCAGATTTCAGCATTACTACCTTTTACTATCAATGAATCTAGTGATGGGATCCAAGCATCAGGTACATTTTGTTTAATTGTTTCTAAATCAATATTTGACATTACAGATTTACTGTAACTGATTATTATTTAATACTCAATTCTATAGATACTAAAATAAACATATGATAGATATTATCCATTCCTACTCGGGCATATTTAGTGCCTGGATTTGTGGTCTTAGCGGATTTATATTTCTTATTATGCATTTCAAAGTTAAATTTAGAAATGAGAAAGCAGGTCTTTATATGATTATAGGATCAGTAATTTCTCTATTATTAAATGCGTTAATAGTTGCTTATCTGTATTCAGCGAATGAAAATCTAGGTTCGTTTCATGTTTTTTATGTTGCTGTAGTTTTATTTACTTTAACTTTTCTATACATATATAAAGATCAAATGAGAGAAAAGTATTTTTTATATTGGGGACTTGCCCTACTCTATTTAATGGGATTAGCAATTAGAGCAATTACAACATTTGGAGAGGTGCTATATTAATGGCTTTACAGTTATTAAAAGATGGAAAAACATTTGCTGACATAAATTCTGAAGAACCAAAAATATGTTTTCTACATGGATGGGGTGGTTCAAGCAGTGATTTTAGTTTAATTACCAATAATTTTGAAAGCATTGCTATAGATCTTCCAGGCTTTGGTAAATCTAAAGAACCTGAATCAAGCATGAATCCCAAAGAATATGCTGAATACATAATAAATCTTATACCCGATACAGTGGAAGTTTTAGTTGGCCATTCATTTGGTGGAAAAGTAGCAGTTCATATGTCATTTATGAAAAATTACAAAAATCTTGTACTAATTGGCTCACCTTTAATTAGAAAAACTCCTGAAGTGACTTTAAATTTACGACTTAATTTATATAAATTTCTTAATAGTTTGAATTTAATATCTGATAAAAGATTAGAAAAATATAAAAATAAATATGGATCTGAAGATTATAAAAATGCTGAGGGCATAATGAGGGATTCTCTAGTAAAAACCGTAAATGAAGATTTGAGTGAATTACTTCCAAAAATAGATATAAATGTGAAATTAATATGGGGAGAAAAGGATGTTATTGTTCCACTATCAATAGGGGAGGAAGCAAATAATAAATTCAAAGATTCTCAATTAACTGTATTCAAAGATGCAGGCCATAATATGTTAAGAAGACAATCAAATGAGATTACAAAGATTATAAAGGAATTATGAACATTTTATATTTATTAATTTTGCTTATTATTACAGGAAGTTCAATAATAAATTCTATTAAGTGGGGTAGGTTTGCTCAGAGAGAACATTATTTACCAGGATCAGTAACACGATTTTACTTTAGATGGGTTAGGACAACTTTTATAAATAAATTTTTGTTTTTTATATCTTTAATATTGTTTGTGATATCTCTTTGGTTATATTTTGTTCCTATATTTGTAATCATATTGACTCTACTTACTCCATTAGGTATAAGTTTTAAAACACGCACAGGTGATGTAAATATAACTGAAAGATTACAACGAGTGAATTATTTGTATTATTTATTAATTGTTCTGATATCAATAGTTTCATACCTTACTGGATATGGATATATTTTTGCATTATTAGCTAATATGTTTTCTTTCTTTATATATGATCAATGTTTAAAAATTCTACAATCATATGAAAAAAATATATCGAAAGTATTTGTCAATGATGCTTCAATCAAGTTGAATTCTAATTCATTGCCAGTTGTTGGCATTACAGGATCTTATTCTAAAACAACTACCAAGAATGTACTAAAACAAATCCTAGAACAGAAAAATAGTACCTTTGCTACACCTGAAAGTTACAACAATAGGTTAGGGATAGCCAAAGCAATAAATGAAAATTTTAATCAAGATCACGATGTAGCACTTATTGAGATGGGTACTTATGCTAATGGTGAGATTCGAGAAATTTGTTCGTGGGTGAGACCACATATAGCAGTCATAACAGGAGTTGCTCCAGTACATTTGGAAAGAATGAAAACTCTCGAAAATATTTTAGATGCAAAATCAGAAATTGTTGAATTGGCTGGTTCAGTTGTCATCAATGGGGACGATGAATTGTTATTAAATGAAGCTAGATTATGGACTAACCAAAAACAAGTATATGATTGTTCGACTACCAGTAATGAAGCTGCTGTATATGTAGAGCATGAAAATAATAAACATGATATTTATATTGCTGGAGAATATGTCACTTCAGTTAAGGGACCTAAGTTATTACAACTATCTATTTCTTTATCAGTAGGAGTTTTATTAGCTCTCGATTTAAATATAAATGAATATTTTGCAAACTTAAAATCATTAGATAAAACTGAACATCGTCAAAATATAATTAAGAGCGATTATGGACACTCAATTATTGATAATTCATTTAACTCTAACCCTATGGCAATAGATTTCAGTCTTGCTACTTTGTCTCAACTTGGTAATGAGAAATCAAAGAGATATTTAATTACTCCTGGATTAATTGAATTAGGAAGTGATCAGTTTTCAATAAATTATGCTTTTGCTAATGAAGCAAGCATAGTTGTTGATGAAGCGATAATTGTAGGTTACACCAATAAAAGATCATTAATTTCAGGATTTGAAGATAACAATATTCCTTGTAACTGGTACCCCAATAGAGATGAAGCTGTTGCTTTTTTGAATTCTATTGTAGAATCAGATGATATTGTATTATTTGAAAATGATTTACCAGACCACTATCCATAAAATATGAGTAAAAATATAGCTGTTATTATTGGAGGGCCATCTTCCGAACATGATATCTCTATTCTTACTGGGCTTCAGAGTGCTCGAATACTTTCAAAAGAAAATAAAATTACTATTCTTTATTGGTCGAAAGACAATAACTGGTATTTATTAGATCCAAATTTAGAATCTAAAGATTTTCTAGAAAATACCAAATTAATGAAAAAACCACTAGAACTTAGGGTAAATGGCGATTCAGGCTTTTATTTTAAGAAAAAAAAGCTTAATTTTGACATATTTCTTAATTCTTGCCATGGTGGTCCTGGTGAAGATGGAACTTTACAATCACTTTTAAATTTATTAAAGGTTAAATATACAGGTCCGAAGGTAATCTCTGCCCAGATTTGTATGGACAAATATGTCTTTTATACAACTATGAAAGAAAATGGACTTCCTGTAATTCACAAAGATTTAGTTAATCCTAATAAAAAAGCAAGTTTTGATGGTCCATATATTTTAAAACCACGTTTTGGGGGGTCATCAATTGGTGTAGAAGTAGTTAATGATTATGAAACTGTACTGAAAATTATTGAATCTTCAGATTTATATACTGAAGGCGCAGTTATTGAAAAGTATCTAGAAGATTCGGAAGATATATTAATTGGAGTGAAAAACTATCCAAAATTTTCTGTATCTGAAATAGAAAAGCCTATAAAAAATGAAACATTATTTTCATATTCTAAAAAATATTTAGAAAATGGAGGCCTTGAAGGATCTGAAAGAGAACTTCCAGCGAATATTAATGATGATAAAAATAATAAAATTATGGAATATGTAGAAAAAATAAATTCAATTATTCCTACAAGAGGTATTTTTCGTTACGATTTCTTAGTAGACAAAGATGATATTTATATTAATGAAATAAATACAATTCCAGGAAGCCATGCTTTGTACTTATGGCAAAATTTAAATATATCAAAATATGAATTATTAAGTGACATTGTTGAGGAGGCTTTATCTGATAATCCAATTACTTGGACTACTACAGGGTCAGATGGTCTTGCATTAAAAAGTGCAAAAGATATTCAATCTAAATTAGGATAAAAAATGTTTGGGATTTACTGGGATTGCGATGGCACATTAATGGATACTGAAAAAGCTTTTGCTTATGCATGGCAAGAAATATTAAAATCAAAAAATCTTGATTTACCTATAGAGCACTTTGATCAGTATGTTGGAGTAGACGATAAAATTGTACATGAAAAATATTCATCAGAGGTAAATCTACCTTCTTTCCAAGAGACGATGAGTCTTATATCTGATATAATTTTAAAAAATTTTGGAGAGAAAACATTATTTAATGATGCTTTAGAATGTTTAGAATATTTTTATCATTATGACTGGAAGCAAGCTTGTGTTTCAGCCTCACCTCAATATCATCTAGAGAATAAATTAAAAGAAACAGAAATATATCAGTACTTTCATCATGTTATTGGTGGTGACTCTGTAGTTAGAAATAAACCATACCCTGATATTTATCTAGATTCGATTAAAAAATTACAAACTACTAAAAATTTAATTATTGAAGATAGTCCTTTTGGAATTGAAGCAGGAGTTGAAAGTGGAGAATTCGTTATTGCAATAGATAGAGGAGTTTTTACAGAAAAACAATTATCAAAAGCAAATTTAGTTGTAACTAAAATTACTCCAGAGATAATTCTTGAGGCTAGTGAAAGCCTTTAATAATTAAGAATATTTAAAATAAACTACAAAACTGACTTAGGCGCAAAAATAGACTAAGTTATATTAATTAATATTAACGGTATTTTTCTTTCCGTCATTTTTTGATAATTTGAATATCCACCTTTATTCATATTATCCATTTTGTTCCACCACTCTATATATTCTTCATCATGAATTTGTATAGCGCTTCCAGAAAATGTTTCTTTACCAATTTGAATTTTACAATCTGGATTTGATTTTAAATTATGATACCAACTTGGATTTTTCTCTCGACCTCCATTAGATGCTACTATACAGAACGAATTTGATTCCCTTAAATATGAGAGCACATTTTTTCTTTCCAGTCCTGTTTTTGCTCCAGTACTAAATAAAATTAAGCAAGGTCTTCCAGCTAAAGTCTTACCTATTCTTCCATTTGAATAAATGTATAAGTAGTTATGAAAATAAATAAATAAAAACTGTGTATATAATTTTATAATTTTTAAGTATCGTTTAATCTTTTTTTTAATAATCGCCCTGACCAATTTTTACATTTTTGATAACTTGGTTATCTTCCACATTTTCTATTTCAAAATTGATTCTTTGTCCTTGTCTTAATGTTATAAATATCGAATCTTTTAATGAACCTGGTTGGATATAAACTTCTGTTTTATCAGTGTCTAATAATACTATCCCACTGCCTGAATTAGGATCATAAGATTTTACGATGCCTTGAGCCATTAAACTTTTTCGCCTCTTTGTCTTATCTCATTTACAACAGACTCTATGCCACGTTTGTCAATAATTTTATTTCCTCTTGTGCTTACTTTAAGTTTTACCCATCTATTTTCACTTGCTAGCCAATATTTTTTAGTTTGAATATTTGGTTTAAACCAACGGTTATTTCTTTTATGTGAAAAGGTAACATTCTTACCTGATCTTGGCACTCTACCTGTTACTTGACATCTATTAGCCATATTATTTCCTTTAAAATACAATTATAACTATAACTTGACTCTTAATTATTAGGTACTTTCATTTTAAATCTTTTTAGGTATTGTTTGATTGTGGTTGAAAGAAATATAAAGTATTTAGAAAATATATCACTTGATGAAATTAAAGGTTTCGGAGAAAAAAGATTATCTTCATTTAAAAAACATGGAATAAATAATATTTCAGACCTTTTGAGGTTTTTTCCTAAAAAACATATTGACAGGTCTCAAATATCAAAAATTGATTCAATAACTACTGATATTACGAAAGAAATTACTATTTTAGGAGAGGTTACGGATGTATCCGTTTTTACAACAAAAACTAGGTTGAGAATAGCTACTTTAGCAATTAAAGATGATACTGGTGTAATTAGAGCGAAATGGTTTGGACCTCAATATATAGAAACAAGATTTAAAAAAGGGGATTCGGTAGCTATTTCAGGAATTCCAGATGTTAAGAAAACCGGTTCTATAGAGTTTAAAAATGCAACAATTGAAAAATTCTCTGATTTAGAAGAACTAAACGAAACAGGTTCTTTGATACCAATATATCCAAAAATTGAGGGTTTATCGAGCACAATTATTAGAAAAGGTATAAAAGAGGCTCTTAGAAGGACACCAGAAATTGAAGATTTTGTATCTAGAAAAGAGTTAGGGCAATACAAAATTATCGATAGAATTTCAAGTTACAATAAAATACATTTCCCAGATACTATTAATGAATTTGAAGATGCAAGAAATAGATTAGCATTTGATGAGTTTATTTATTTACAGTCGATATTTAAAGAAGTAAGAGAAACATATAACAAAAATGAAACTGGTATAAAACATACAATAAAAAAAGAAACATTAATTAATTTTGAAAAAGATATTCCATTTAAATTAACAAATTCACAAAAAAAAGTAATAAATGAAATATTTAGTGATATGAAAAATTCTTCACCTATGAAAAGACTCTTGCAAGGGGATGTTGGATCCGGAAAAACTATTGTTGCAGCAGCAGCAGTTTATGCAGCAATAAATTCATCTCACCAAGCTGCACTAATGGCGCCAACGGAAGTCCTTGCTGAACAACATTTTAATTCATTAAAAAAAATTCTTATATTTAATGATATTCAAATTTACTTACTTACTTCATCTGTAACAGATAGAGACAAAATAATGAATACTATTAAGGATGGAACTCCAGCATTAATCATAGGAACACACGCATTAATACAAGACAAAGTTAAGTTTAATAATTTAGGCTTAGCGATTATTGATGAGCAACAAAGATTTGGTGTTGAACAAAGAAAGAAACTTACATCAAGTCAAGATAAAACTCCACATCAACTTGTTATGACCGCTACACCAATTCCAAGAACTACTGCATTAGCTATATACGGTGATTTAGATTTATCAGTCATAGATGAAATGCCACCAGGGAGAAAAACTATAAATTCTATATTATTTGAAGGAAGCAAAGAGGATACTGAAAAAATATATACCCTATGTGAAAATCATCTAAAAAATAAATCTCAAATATTTGTTGTCTGTCCGTTTATAGAAGAAAGTGAAAAAATAGATATTAAAGCCGCTGAGAATGTTTATAAACAATTTAAAGAAAAATTTTCAAATTATGAAGTAGAAATTTTGCATGGAAAAATAAATTCAGAGGATAAAGAAAAAATAATGGAAGATATGCATAATAAAAAAATTGATATTCTTGTATCAACTGTTGTTATAGAGGTTGGAATTGATATTCATAATGCAACATTAATGATCATTGAGAGCGCTGAAAGGTTTGGATTAAATCAACTTCATCAATTACGTGGAAGGGTTGGAAGAGGAGTCAAAGAATCTGATTGCGTATTTCATGTTACTGATGGAAAAAATATGGAAACAATTACTGAAGTAGGAAAAAAAAGACTTCAAGCCATAGTAGAAAATAATGATGGTTTTAAATTATCTGAAATTGATTTACAGATTAGAGGAGAAGGAAAAGTAACTGGTACTAGCCAATCGGGGATGTCTGATTTAAAAGTAGCAGATATTAGATATGACTACGACATATTGCAATCTTCTAAAGATTACTTTGAAAACAATGTAACGACAATAAATGAAGCATTAATACAAGAAGAAGCAAAAATATTGTTTCCAAACTTTTCTAAGGTAGAGGACTCAACATGAAAGTAATTGCTGGTATTTATAAGGGAAGAAACATAGATACTATTAAAGACACTGCCACCCGCCCAATGATGGGAATAGCAAGAGAAGGAATTTTCAATACTTTACAGTTTTCTTTCGAAAATGCAGATGTATTAGATTTATTTGCAGGATCTGGAAGCATGGGTATTGAAGCTTTAAGCAGGGGAGCTAAATACGTAACATTTATTGATAATTCACCTGATTGCATAAAACAGATTAATAAAAATCTTCAAGAATATAAGAATGATTATTCAGTATTAAAATTAGATGTTTCTAATTACATAAATGAAGTAGCTGGTAAATACGATATTGTTTTCTATGATCCACCATTTGAATATGTAACAGAAGATATTAATGCAGATATTAGTGAAATAGGAAATAATTTAAACAAAAATGCTTTCATTGTTATCCATAGACATTCAAATTCTTCTTCTATAGTCCTTCCTAACGATGTAGAATTGTATAAAGAAAAATATTACGGACAAAGTAAAATTTTAATTTTAAGAAAGAAATGAAGATATTAATACCAGGCTCATTTGACCCACCAACTAATGGTCATATTGATGTTATCACAAGGTGCCTTAAAGTATTTGATGAAGTATTAGTTGGTGTAATTGTTAACCCTTCTAAGGAATCGTTATTTTCAACTGAAACAAGAACTGAAATGCTTAATGAGGTATTTAATGAGAACAAAAATGTTACTGTTAAAAGCTTCGAAGGTTTGCTTGTAGATTTTGCTAAAGAAAATAAAGTTGATGCTATTGTGAAAGGCTTAAGAGCTATGACAGATTTTGATTATGAACTTCAAATGGCTCAAATGAACTTTAACTTAGCTGATTTTGAAACAATATTTATACCTACCTCACCAGAGTATGGCTATGTTTCTAGCTCATTAGTAAAAGAAATACATTCATACGGTGGAGACGTAAATGAATTAGTACCAAAGAATGTATCAAAAAGGTTAAAAGATGTCTGAACAGGAAAATTTTAATTTAGATGAAGTAATAAGCGGCGAAAAAAAAATTGAGTACGTCGATAAATTAGAATTACTAAGAGAAAAAGTTAATTCAAAAAGTGTTTTAAGCAGTAGATCTAATAAGAAGGAACTTATTGAAATAGTTGAAAATTTAATTGATTTAATGCCAGTAGAACTTAGAACTGCTCGATGGCTTGTGAGAGAACAAGATACTTACTTAAATAAAGCTAGAGAAGAAGCAAACGAAATATTAAGTATTGCAAAAATAGAATCAGACAGGTTAATTGCTGATTCTTATGTACTCCAAGAAGCTGTGATTGAAGCTAATGCTTTAATTAAAAAAGCTGAAGATGAAGCTCAAGCATATCGTGCTCAGATTGAAGATCAAATAGATGCAAAGCTCACAGAAGTTTTAAATAAGTTTGAACAAATAAATAACTTTATTGAGACAGAGAAAAAAAGCTTACGTCAACCAAGAAAAATAGTTGAACCAGAGTAAATTAATGGAACAATTAAATACCCAAATTAAAATTAATGATATAAGGCTTCAAAATAATAATTTAAAATTTAAATCATGCGGCTATCTTGATATAAAATATTTCGGAAATGAAATAAATAATAAAAACGAAATAGATTTAACTGTTGAAATAACTAAAGAGATAGAGTCTTTGAATCTAGATCTCAATCTAAATTTTACCTATGTAAGTGAATGTTCAAGATGTTTAGATAGAAATAATAAAGATGATTCAGCATCTTTTAATAAAAATTTATCAACTAATTCAGAAAATGATTATGACATAGATATTAATAATGAAATTATTGATGTTTTATCGATTGTTTCGGAAGCGATAATATCAAAAATGGAATTCACCAATATATGTAAAAAAGACTGTAAAGGCTTATGTTCTTTATGTGGTAAAAATCAGAATAAGTATGTATGTTCACATGATGAAAAAAATATAAAAGAAAGCCCATTTTCTTCTCTAAGTGAGCTAGATTTGTAAGTTGAAAGGAAATAGTTATGGCAGTACCTAAAAAGAAAATGTCTAAATCTAGAACAAAAAGAAGAAAAGCTATGCACAAAATTTCTAGACCTCATTTTTTAATTGATCCAGAAACTGGTGTCGCAAAACAATCACATAGAGTTAATCCCGTAGATGGAACTTACAACGGACGTCAAGTTAAAGAACCAAATAACGAATAATTAATAAATCATGAGCACAATTGCTGTAGACGCAATGGGGGGAGATTCTGCACCACAAGAAATTGTTAAAGGAGCAATTCTTGCAAAAGAACAAGGTGTAGATGTAATTTTATCTGGCGACAAGACCCTTATCGAAACCTATCTAGATGGAGTCAATATACCTATTATTGACTATCCTGAAGTAATTTCAATGACTGATAACCCAGCTCGAGCTTTGAGAACAAAAAAGAACGCATCAATTCTAGGTGCATTACAACTAGTTAAAGAAAATAAAGCTGATGGAGTATTTTCAGCAGGAGCAACTGGTGGAACATTAGTTGGTTCAATCTCTGTATTAGGAAAAATAAAGGGAGTTTTAAGACCAGCTATCGCAGCTGTCTTACCTGGACTAGAAGGAGATACTATTTTGCTTGACGCAGGATCTAGTTTAGATGTTAAGCCTAAAGTTTTGTTACAGTATGGAGCTATGGGTTCGAAACTAGCAGAAATAATATTTGAAATAGATAATCCAAAAATAGGATTATTAAACAATGGAGAGGAAGAGTCAAAAGGAAGAGATTTAGAACAATCTGCTTATAAGTTACTTAAGTCTTCTAATTTAAATTTTATCGGAAATATAGAAGGAAGAGACTTTGCAAATTCAAAAGCTGATGTATTTGTAACTGATGGTTTTACCGGAAATGTAGTATTAAAAACAATGGAAGGCACTGCTAAATTACAACAAAAATTATTATCAGAGGCATTAAAAGAAAATTTATTCAAGCCATTTCTATTAACAGTAAAAAAAGCTATGGAGCCAGCTAAAGATAAATTAAATCCAGATAAAACTAATGCATCTTACCTGCTCGGAGTAAAAGGTTTAGTTACAATAGGTCACGGTTCATCTTCTGCTGAGGCAGTAAAAAATGCTATTTTATATACAAATCAAAGCGCACAGAAAGGTTTTATAAATAACTTTTCTAATACTATTTCTGAATTATGAACGAAAAAGATTTAAGTATATTAGAAGAAACTATTGATTATAAATTTAATGATCAAAAATATTTAAAAATTGCTTTAACTCATAAATCTTATTTAGATGAGGAACCAGGATATCTATCAAACCAAAGATATGAGTTTTTAGGGGATACGATATTAGATTTTGATTTAACTTTGTATCTTTTTAATAATTATCCAAATTTGGATGAAGGTAATTTAACCAAAATTAGATCAAGTGCAGTTGATCAAAGTTCATTAGTTACATTGGGCATGAACATAAATATTGGAGAATTTATATATTTGAGTAAAGCCGAAGATGCAAGTGGTGGTAGGAATAAAAAATCTATAATCGAAGATGCTGTAGAAGCTTTAATAGCTGCTATCTATTTTGATGGTGGACTTGAAAACGTAAATAAATTTGTTTCAAAATATATTTATCCAAATATAAAAGAATTATCTCAAGACCCAGGTAGAAAAGATTACAAGACACGTTTACAAGAATATTATGCAAAAATAGGAAAAAAAGTAACATACGAAAATACATCGAGTGGCCCGGATCACTCTAAAGAATTTAGTTCAAAGGTTTTACTTACAAATAAAGTGATTGGTGCAGGGAAGGGTAAATCAAAAAAGAACGCTGAACAAATGGCGGCAAAAGAAGCTTTATTAAATACAAAAAAATAGATGAACAAAGTAAAATCAATAGATATTGAACTTCTAAGAAATAACCACATAGAATCTAAACACGAAGTACTTATAACGACAGATAAAGATCAAGATGGTTTTAAATTTTTTCCAAGATCTGCAATTAAACCTTTTCAAATTATTCCATTGTTATTGCTAGCCAAAAAAAAACAAATAACATTTGAAAGTGAAGAAATTGCAATTTTTGGATCTTCTCACTCAGGACAAGATATACATGTAAACCTTTTAACAAATATTGCAAAAAAATATAATATTAATTCAAATGATATTTTTTGTGCCCCTCAAAGACCTATGCATGTTGATACTGCTGATCAATACATATCAAATAAATTACCATTTACTAAGTTAAATAATAATTGTTCTGGTAAACATTTATCAATGCTTATATATTGTAAGTTATTGAATATAGAAAGTGATTATTACTATAAAGTCAACCATACCGTACAAGAAAATATCAATATATTTTTTAAAGATATTTTTGAATTATCCGATATTAAATATGCTATTGACGGATGTGGGTTGCCTGCAATATATTTAAATTCCCAATCATTCTTAAAAGGTGTTAAAAATATATTATCTTCGGAGTATAAAGATACTTGGTCATCTGTATTTGATTCATACACAAAGTTTCCCAATTTAGTAGGTGGTGATAATAGAACAGATACAAATGTTATGTTGAATAGTTCAGAGCCTTTATTAGCAAAATCAGGAGCAGAAGGAGTGCTCTTTGCAACAAATAATGAGTCTTCATATATTTTTAAATGTGTTGATGGTAATTTTCGGGCTGTTGATTTAGTAGCAACACATTTTCTTAATAATCTTAATTTTATTAATGAAAAACCTTACCTAAAACTAGTTGAAAATTACTCTAAAAACTTACAAAATACAGACGTTTATACTTTTAATATCATTTAAATAATTTCAAAAATTAAGCAATTATCTGTATTTTTAGTATCCTTATATTAACAACAGGGTAAATATGTATTTAAAAGCAGTAAATATTAATGGCTTTAAGTCATTTTCAGAAAACACAAACATAGATTTTACAAACAAAGTTAATGTTGTTGTAGGCCCTAATGGATCAGGTAAGTCAAATGTAGTTGATGCCATTTCTTGGGTGCTTGGTACTCAAAGCCCTGCAACTTTAAGAACAAATAAGATGGAAGATGTTATTTTCGCAGGCACAGAAAAATTATCACAAAAAGGTTTTGCAGAAGTCAATCTTAATTTCGAGGTGGATGCTGACAAATTTAATGGTACAGATGAAATATCAATAGGAAGAAAACTGTATAGAGATGGTCAATCGGAATATTTCATGAATGGCTTGAATTGTAGGCTACTTGATATTCAAGAGTTTTTAAGTGATGTAGGTATTGGAAAACAACAGCATACAATAATTTCGCAAGGTCAAATAGCTGAAATATTAAATTCAAAGCCAGAAGATCATAGAATAACTATTGAAGAGGCTGCAGGTATACTTCCATTTAAATTAAAGAAAGATAAAGCTCTAAGAAGAATTGAATCTGGAGAAAAAGAAATAAAAAGAGCAAAAGATGTTATTAGAGAAATTAAAAAACAGTTAAAACCACTAAAAGAACAAGCTGAACAAGCTACTCTTCATGCAGAGTCTGTTAACAAGTTAAAAGAACTAAAAATTACATTCAATATATTAAATTATCAAAAATTTAGTAATAAAAACAAAATAATCAATCAGGAATTAATAAAAATAAATGAAGAATTAGATAATCTTAGTAGTTCAATAAAAAATCAAAAAGAATTAAAAAATAAAATACATGATAATTTAGGAGAAAATATTTCATTAGGGTCTTTATATAAAGATTATTCAAACAAAATCTTAAACAATGCAGAAAAAATTAAAAACATTGTACAAATTTCTAATGAACGTATTGATAATATAGAAAGATCTCAAACAAAATATATTCAAGAAAAAGAAAATAATAAAAATAAAATATTAGATAATTCAAATCTTGTGTCTTCGTTATCAAGTCAATTAATTTTAAAAAAGAATATTCTTACAGAAAAATCAAATAAATTAGAAATACTTAATACAGAATTATTAGATGTAATTAAGAAACAATCTTTAAATTTAGAAATTAACGAAGCATTAATCGAAAATGAAATTAAATATATTAATGAATATCTTAAAGATAAAGAAAAATCGAAAAAAAATAATAAATCAAAGCTAGATGATTTAAATAATGATAAAGAAATATCAGAGTTGCTAATAAAAAAACATGAAGAAACTTTAAATTTAAATAAGATTGATGAAAAAGATTTTAATGAAGTTAAAAATAAATTAATATCTGTAGTTAGTAGAGAAATAGAAAATATAAAAGCTTCGAATATAAATCTGTCAAAAGATACAGAATCAAAACTAATTATTTTGGAACAAAAAGTAGAGCAAATAAATTTAATAAATAACAAAGACGAATTCAAAGAAGAATTAAAAATACAAAAAGAAAAATATAATTTAGATATTAAAAAAATAGAAAAAGAAGTATCCAATCTTTCATCTCAGATCATAGAAATTACTGAAAAGATAAAATACTTAAATAATGAAAATGAAAAATTAGCAAATACTGTAAAAAGTAATAATGATGAAAGTTATCTAAAAAATATTGAAGAGTTAAATAATTTATCTACCTCAGCTTCCGAAATGTATAGAAAACTAAAGAAAGCCTCAGAAATATTAAAAAATACTGGTGAAAAATATGATGATAAATATGGAGACAATAATAAAAATATTCAAGACATTGAAAATGATTTAGAAAGTTTTAATGATCTTTATTACAAGTTAAAAGATGAGAAAAGCAACTTACTTATTAAAGAATCAGAGAATTCTAATTTTTCATCAACTCATTATTCTTATTTAACAAATATAGAAGGTTTAACATCAGATGAAATTAAAAATCATCCAGAAATAAATGAAGATGAAGATGACCTACAAAAAAATATAAAAAATTGCGAAACAACAATCGAAAGTATTGGTGCTGTTAATTATTTAGCAAAAGAAGATTATGAAACGTTAAATACTAGATATGTAGATATACAAAATTCTATTGATGATTTACTTTTAACAAAAAAAGAACTTAATTCTCATATTAAAGAGATTGAGTCAGAAATTACCTTTAGAATAGAGTCTTCATTTAATTCTATTTCAGTTAATTTTGCTGAAATATTTGAAAAACTTTTTCCAGGAGGTGTTGGAACTCTTCAATTAACAAACAAAGAAAATTTGTTAGATTCAGGAATTGAAATTAGTGCTCAGCCACGTGGCAAAAAAGTTAAAAAATTAAGTCTATTATCTGGCGGTGAAAGATCTTTAGCTGCCATCGCATTCTTATTTGCAATATTTAAATCATTTCCAAGTCCATTTTATATATTAGATGAAGTAGAAGCAGCTTTAGATGATGCTAATTTACATAGAATGATAGATTTACTTGATTATTTAAAGAATGATGCACAATTTATAATCGTTACACACCAACAACAGACTATGCAAGCTGGAGATATTCTTTATGGAGTTACAATGGAGCCTGGTTCGGGCTCAAGAATATTTATTAAAACTAAACAAGATTTTGAATCTTTAATTACAAATGATATGAACTAAATGGTAGAAATAGATCAAAAATTAGCAGACTTAGCAAAAGAAATTGCAAAAAAAGCCCATGCTCCTTATTCTAATTTTCGAGTTGGTGCGGCCTTAATTACTGATTCAGGGAATATATATACAGGATGTAATATTGAAAATGCATCTTATCCAGCAACAATTTGCGCAGAAGATGTAGCAGTTTTTAAAGCAATATCAGAAGGTGAAACAAAGATTAATACGTTAGCTGTCGCTTGTATAGATGCAGAATCAGATACAGCTATTTTTCCTTGTGGAATTTCTCGTCAAAGAATGTCAGAATTTAATACTGAAAATGTAATTGTTGTAAACAATGATGGATTCAAAAAGTATAAATTCAGCGATATACTTCCTTTTGATTTTAAATTCTAATTAAAGATTTTCATTTAATTTAGGTATTACTGATAAAGTATCTCCTACAATGCCTAAATCAGATATTTGAAAAATAGGTGCTTCTTCGTCCTTATTGATTGCAATTATATATTTAGAGTCTTTCATTCCAACTTGATGTTGAGTTGCACCAGAAATGCCACATGCAATATAGACATCTGGTTTAACAGTTTTACCAGTTTGACCGACTTGATTAGAATATGGCATCCATCCAGCATCTACAATTGCTCTAGTACCACCAATAGCCGCATTTAATTTATTGGCCAATTCTTCTACTAGTTTTAAATTGCTACTTTCAACCATTCCTCTTCCAGCAGAAATAACAATTTTTGAATCCTCTAATTGAGGTCCTGATTTTTCTTCTATATGTATATCAAATACATCTATAGAATTTTCATTCTCTTGTATTTCTTTTGTTTCAAAACTATCGTTTAATTTTATTTCAGTTTGTTCGAATGATTTAGGTCTAATGAGGAGTAATTTTATATCTGAATTAATTTTAACTTTATATTCACTTTCACCACCGTTAATAGAATTTATTGCAGTTAGTTCATTATTGCTAATTTCGAAATTTGTTACATTAGAAACAGGACTCGTTTTAAAATCTACAGATAAAAATGCAATAAGATCTCTACCGATATAACTTGAATTAGATAAGACAAGTTCAATATTATTTTCTTCTATTAATGTTTTAATTTCATTTGCACAACTAGAAAGATTTAGTTTATTTGAATTAGATTTAAAATATGTGTTTGTAAAATCATCACATCCAATGTTTTTTGTTTCAGAATTCCCAATAGTAATTACTGAAAAATCTAGACTTAATTCCTTAGCTTTAGAAATTATTTCTAATGTACCTGAACTTAATTCATTGTTATTTACTTCACCAATTATTAAAGTTTTCATATTGCTTTAATTTCCTTCAACTTATCAATTATTATTTGGTGAGCTTCACCTTCGTCAGTAATCTTTTCTCCTTGTTTTGATGTAGAGATATCTTTTATTTCTACAAAATTCATATTTTGTTCAGTATCAAATTCAATATCACTTTTTGTAATAATTTCAACAGGTTTATTTTTTGCTGCCATAATATCTTTAAAATTTGGATATCTTGGTTCAACTCCACTTGCTGTAACAGAAATAACACACTTTTCTGGTAGATTAATTTTTTCCGATCCTTCAATAGTCTGTCTTGTTAAAGTTACACTTTCATCTATCTCAATATTTTTAACATATGAAATACATGGAACATTTAAAATTCTTGAAACTTGTTGTGGTACAACTCCAGAGTAACCATCTGTAGATTCTGTACCAAAAATTATAATGTCAGCGCCAACTTTCTTTGCAAGTTCACTTAGAACATTAGAAGTCATTAATGAATTAGAACCGACTAA